>Ga0194128_10010908_pt1 | contig 10668 bp, 5 predicted proteins | sample TA2KigCa65mmetaG_FD_148650 | JGI IMG/M metagenome (GOLD analysis project Ga0194128, IMG submission 148650) | Freshwater microbial communities from Lake Tanganyika, Tanzania - TA2015037 Kigoma Deep Cast 65m | ecosystem: Environmental > Aquatic > Freshwater > Lake | place: Tanzania: Lake...
CGATGCTCGTATTTGGGATAAGTGGATGGCTCCTGAAATTGCTATGGCAAAGGGAACTAACCCTATGCAGCAAATGTATAAATTTATGAAAACACTGCCACAATTTAAAAATTGCAAAGACGTTTAAGAATAATTGTAGACTCTATCTCCATCATCTGTTATACGGATGATGGAGATTTTTTTATGAATCAGTTTTATGTGAGAAAAAAATTTATGGTTTTTGTGGCTTATCTTTTAATGGGCGGATTATTAACAGCTTATGGAGTTGATCGTTATAGGTTTAAAGGTCCAAAGTATCAGGCACCCGAAACCGTAAAAACTGTAAATTATTTTAAAGAAAAATGTGTAGAATATAAAGTTCAAGATTATTGTGCGTATGGATTTCGCAATCTCGTAAGAATTGATGTAGTAAATGAAATTTGGTATCAATCTTATGACAAGGATACTGTTAATATCGGTTTAGCCGAATATTCTTTTTTCTCTCCCTTAACAAAAATTTCAATTGACAAAAGACTAATGGTCGATAAAGTAATTTTTGATACAACCGTTATTCATGAGTTGGGACACGCTGTATTGGGACTTGACCACAATGATGAAAAACCAGCAATCATGAACTCTTCGGTTGGAGACAGTTATTTTTTACAGGTAAATTATGAAACACTAATAAATGAAATGTTTAAAGATTTTAGTAATTCAGCAAAATAATTATTTGGTATGGGGGATTAAGAATGGCTAACAATGACTTTGTTACTGAAGAAAATGTTAGGCAGTTGATTAATGAATTAATAGCCATTGAGTCTGCAGCCAGAGAAGCTCAGGTTAATCAAGAAGCTGTTACGCGAGAGCTAAACGATGATGCTCTTGACCAGAGAATTACTCAAGAGGTTACAGAAAGGCAAGAGCAACTAAGATCGCTACAAAACTCTGTAAACCAGTCAATCACAAGGATTGATGGAAACGTAGCTCAGCTACAGGCTCTGTTCAACCAAAGATACGATAAAACGATCCAACTTATTTCTAACCTTAATGCCTCTTTTGAGACAAAAATTGCTCTTCTAGACGGATTAATTGAAACAGTTAATTCCAATAGGGCAAAACTGGACATTATTTTAGGAAACGAAACAGTTGCGGGCTCTATCGCGAAGACACTGTTTGATGCCAAAGCGTATACAGACAGCAAGGTTCAAGAGGTACTGGGGGGCGCGCCAGAGCTTTTGGACACTCTTAAAGAACTAGCCGATTCGTTGGGGAATGACTCAAACTTTATTACGACTGTAAATAACTCAATACAAGAAATCAGAAACACATCCGCATCCAATAAGCAAGATATCTTAAATCTTTTATCTCAAGATCTTATTAAGAAAAAAGTAATACCTATTAGTCAGATGCATATTCAGCAAGGATATGTGGAATTGGACGACATTGAAATTATTCCCGATTCAATCGTTGCTTTTGTTAATCGTCTTGGTTTGTTTGAGGGCGAAGATTTTTCTGTATCAGAAGTTGGAAGTAAAACAAGATTTGTCTTTCAAAACAACCTACTGCAAAACGCTTATGAAGAGTTAGAAGTGGGCGATGTTTTAAGGGTAAAATATTGGACTTTGTAATTTTTCTTTGTTAAACAAGGGATATACCGTTTAAACAAAGGAGAAAATAGATGACGGTCAATTTAAGAATTAAGAAAAAGAACATTGATGATAATGCAATTGACGGCACTAAGATTAAACTTCTTCAAAACGAAGCGGTAAAGGCGGTTGACTCTTCTGGGCAAGTTGTTGATCTTGTTAAGCTGGATGCAAACGGAAATGTTTTAGGGAATGGCCATGAGTTAGCCAAAAAAACAGATATTACCCAAGAAGCTTCTAGTCGCGTTGCGGGCGACAACTCATTGGATGCTCGTCTAGACGTTCTTGAAGGCGATGCACAAACAGTAGGTTCCGTCGCTAAAGCTCTTAAAGATGGAAAAGATTATACAGATGAGCAGTTACTAAATGAAAAAACTGCTCGTATTAATGCTGACAACGTATTGCAGCAAAATATTGATACGGAAATTTTGGCCAGAATTGATGCAGACCGAGAAGAGCAGTCTGCTCGTATTGCCGCCGACAATCTAGAAAAATCTCAAAGAGAGGCAGCAGATACAGAACTTCGTGCATTAATTGATGATGAAGTTGCTGCAAGAATTTCAGGAGACTCCTCCCTAACCAACAGAATAAACTCCCTAGAAGCCGACGAAAACACAGACGGCTCTCTTTTGAAGATTTTTAAAGATGCTAAAACATACACAGACACAAAAATAAACATTGAAATTACTTCTAGAAGGGCTGCCGACAACTCATTAGATTCTCGTTTAGACGTTGTTCAGGGAGACAGTAGCACTCCAGGCTCTATTGCTAAAGCTCAATATGATGCGGAACGATATGCCGATGGAGAGGTTGCTGCCGAAAGAGCGCTTCGTGAAAATGGAGACTCTGACCTATACTCCAAAATTGAGCTTGAAGTAACAAACCTATATGCAGCTGTCAATTCAGCGCAACATAGTTTGGGTACACGAATTACGGATGAAACAAATCAAAGAGTTAATGGAGATAACTCTCTCGATGCTCGCCTAGATGTTGTTCAGGGAGATGAGAATACTGCAGGGTCTATCCTAAAAGCGATTAAAGACGCTAAGGCGTATACAGACCAAAAGGCTCTCGATGCCGATGCCAACCTTATCAACGCAATCAACGCAGAGACAACGCTGCGCATTAACGCTGACGCCTCTTTGACGGCTTCGGACGGTTCTCTTGATGCTCGCCTAGATGTTGTTCAGGGAGATGAGAATACTGCAGGGTCTATCCTTAAGTCACTCAAGGACGCTAAAGAGTATGCAAACGGTCAGGTTGCTGTTGAAAAAACGAGAGCAATGACTGCCGAGACTAGCCTAAACAGCAAAATTGAGTTTTTTAGGGATAACGCAGATCCAGCGGCAATTGATTCTCTTAAGGAAATTGTAACCGCGTTTCAAGCTGCGGACAATAACCTTAACAACGCTATTAGTAATATTTCCGTAAACGTAACCGCTGAACTTAATGCAGAAATTACCTCTAGAAGAGCCGCTGACACTAGCTTAGACTCTAAGATTACGGCTACCGTTTCTGTGGAAGCTTCGATTAGAGCTTTGGCTGACACCAATTTGGGTTCTCGAATTGACACCGAAATTACTAATCGTGTAAATGGCGACAATAGTCTGGGTACGCGAATTACAGATGAGACAAACCAAAGGGTTGCTGGTGACAATTCCTTGACTACACGCCTAAACGTAGTCCAAGGCGACGAAAACACTGCAGGTTCTATCTCCAAAGCTTTAAAAGACGCTAAGGCGTATACAGACCAAAAGGCTCTCGACGCTAATGCCAACCTGCTTAATGCGATTAATGCAGAGGTTACCTCTAGGCAGGCTGCCGTTAGTTCGGAAGCTACATCTAGAACCAACGGAGACAATTCCCTTGATGCGCGCCTAGATGTAGTTCAGGGAGGTAGTAACACTCTGGGATCTATTGCTAGGGCGCAGTATGATGCTGAAAGGTACGCTGATCACGTTGTTGCTATCGAAAAAACAAGAGCTATTACTGCAGAAAATAGCCTCCACTATCGTTTAAATTTCTTTGAAGAAAACACAGATAGCGCTAAGCTTGACTCTCTAAAAGAAATTGTAACCGCGTTTCAAGCTGCGGACAATAACCTTAACAACGCTATTAGTAATATTTCCGTAAACGTAACCGCCGAACTTTATGAAGAAATTACATCCAGAAGAGCCGCTGACACCTCTCTTGATGCAAGGCTAGATATTCTTGAAGGGGATGCTTGGGTTGTTGGCTCTGTTGCCAAAGCTCAGTATGATGCGGAACGATATGCTGATTTAAAAGTTTCTGATGAGCAAAATAGGGCAGAAAATGCCGAAGAGTCCTTAAGGCTTGCAATTAACGCTGAAGTCAGTGCTAGGCTGTCGGGAGATACGGACTTAGGCTCTAGAATTAGTGTATTGGAGGGCGATTACCTAACTACTGGCTCGATTGCCAATATGTTGGCTCAGGCAAAAGAGTATACAGACCAGGAGATTAACAAAGAAGAAGCTGCTCGTATTGCAGACGTTAATGCGGAGGAGTCTGCACGCATTCAAGCAATAAACACAGAAGCAACTGCCCGAGCAGACGGCGACAATCAGTTGGCTAACCTTATTCAGGCTGAAGCAAACAATCGTACCTCAGCGATTAATACTGAAAGAAATTCAAGAACTTCCGCTGTTAATCAGCTTAATAGCAAAATTGACACAGAAACAAATAGCCGCCAGACGACCGTAATTAGTCTTGAAAGTGCATTGGAAGACGAAACAACTTACCGTATTACCGGCGATTCTGAACTGCAAAGTCAAATTGACGAGCTTTTGACAAGAGTAGAAACGGTTGAGGCTACAACTGCTGAAGGTGGTTCTGTTTTTGACTTGCAAGAAAAGACGGAAAGAATTGCAGCCGACTCTTCATTAGAATCTGCAATTTCTGCGGAAGTGACGGCAAGGCAACAGGCAATCGCTGATTTGGTTGGTGCTGCTCCAGCTCTTTTAGATACTCTAAAAGAACTATCCGATGCTTTGGGTCAAGATGCCAATTTTGCTACAACAATTGCAAATAGATTCTCTAGCATTGAATCTAGTCTTAATATTGCAACTCAAGATGGAGTAACGTACACAAATCAAAAACATCAAGAAATTCTCGCTCTTATCTCTAACACATTATTAAAACAAGAGTCTTTTGTCCTTGATGAAGACGACGTTGACAATGGATATGTCGAGTGGCCTGAAACAGGAATCATTTTGCGTTCTATTAATGCCTTTGCTGATCGTCTTTGTATTTTTGAGGGTGCCGACTATTCGCTAACTGTAACCAATGGCGTAGCACGGCTTACATTCTTAAATAGTCTAACCGGCGCAGGGGCGGAGGCCGTAGAGGTAGGTGATTCAATTAGAATTACGTACTGGAAGACACCAACTACTTAATAATATTAAATAAGTTATAGAACCCCCAACGGAGTCAGCCTGCTATAGGCTGACTCTTTTTTTAATATATTGTTATTATTGATAATTTAAATAAAAAAACAGCATAAAACAGTAAAACAAACAAAGTCTGATAAAATTACTTTGCATCTTAATCACTGCCAAAAAAAGGAGAGGCAAATAATGAGTAACTTACGTATTAAAAAGAAACATATTGATGCTAAGGCGATTGACGGTTCCAAAATCGAACTATTGGCAAACGAAGCCCTTAAGGCGGTTTCAAATGGCGTTGCTGTAGATCTTATTAAGATTGATGCCGATGGCAAGGTGTATGCAAAAAGCCTAGAGATTGCGTACTCTTCGGACGTTTCTACCGAAGCTTCTGCACGTGCTTCTGCTGATGCAAGTCTTGAGACTCGTCTATCTACTGAAGAAGCTGATAGAGCTGACGCAGATGACAGTCTTGAAGCTCGTCTATCTGCTGAAGAAGTTGCCAGAGCTTCCGTTGATGCCGTTTTGTCCGGAGCCCTCTCTCTTGAGATTGAAGATAGAGCTTCTGGCGATGCGTTGATTTCTTCTCAGATTCAAACGTTAGTCGGTGCAGAGGCTTCTGCTCGTGCTTCTGCTGGTGCAAGTCTTGAGACTCGTCTATCTACTGAAGAAGTTGATAGAGCTGACGCAGATGACAGTCTTGAAACTCGTCTATCTACTGAAGAAGCTGATAGAGCTGACGCAGATGACAGTCTTGAAACTCGTCTATCTACTGAAGAAGCTAATCGCGATGCTGCAGACATTAGTGTTCTTGCTGCTGCCAAGTCATATGTTGATGATGTTATTGGTGTTGATTCAGCTTCGGTTGCAAACTTCCTTAATCTCGCTGCAGCAATGGAAGACGACGATTCTGCAACTGGTCTAATTAATGCTTTAGCTTCAGAGGCTTCTGCTCGTGCTTCTGCTGATGCAAGTCTTGAAACTCGTTTATCTACTGAAGAAGTTGATAGAGCTGACGCAGATGACAGTCTTGAAGCTAAGCTTTCTGGAGATATGTCTTCAGAGGCTTCTGCTCGTGCTTCTGCTGATGCAAGTCTTGAGACTCGTCTATCTACTGAAGAAGTTGATAGAGCTGACGCAGATGACAGCCTTGAAGCTAAGCTTTCTGGAGATATGTCTTCAGAGGCTTCTACTCGTCTTTCCGCAGACAATAGCTTGTCTTCACGTATTGATGCTCTTACAGGCGGCGGCAGCGGTTCGCTTGGCCAAGTATCTAATGATATTAGTACAGAAGCTTCAGTGCGCGCTTCCGCCGACGCTGTTCTTTCTACCGATATCGCTTCTGAAATCTCCGCAAGAAGCTCTGCAATTACAGCAGAAGTCTCGGCGCGTGTTTCTGGCGACGCAAGTGTTCTTGCTGCTGCTAAGGCATATGTCGATGATATTGTTGGTGTTGATTCAAATTCGGTTGCAAACTTCCTTAACCTTGCAAATGTTATGGCAGACAACAATGATGCTACCGGTCTTGTTGACGCGATGGCTGATATTGCAAACGGTCACCGTAAAGAAAGCATTACCCTTGTTGATGCTACCCATAAGGTGGGTGGAGTTTGGAAGATTACGTTGCAAGAAAAAGTCAAGGCAAACTCACTTATGCTTTCCGTTGGTCGCCTAATGGTACACCAAGGGATTGACTACACATTAAGCGATACTACAAGTGTAACAGTAATTACATTTATTGGCGAGTTGGCCGTTGGCGGAAGCGAAGAGCTTGCAGCCGGCGATGTTATTCACGCTAAATATATGAAATAATTAATGTTATAAAACAACATAAAAGGGGGGATGGGAATATTCCCTTTCCCCTTTTTTTTGTAAACAAATATAAAAGAAAAAGGAAAATAAAAAAATGTTACAGAATCTTGTATTAAACAATACAGTAGAAACAATGACCGAAACCTCCGATTCAATATATATCGGAGGAGACTTTACAAGCTATTTTTATAAAAGCGACTATAGTAACTACGGAGCTATAGTTAACTCGACCAATGCAGATTTTATTAAAGGGTTTGATTTTAATGGCCCGGTTTTTTGTAGCATAATTGATGGTGATTATATTTATTTTGGCGGCGGTTTTACAAAATACCAAGGAATAGATAGGCAATATATTGTAAAAGTTCATCGAACAACCGGTGCAATTGACGAAAATTTCAACACGTCAACGGGGTTTACAAATACTGTTAGTGCGATGTTTTTGGATTCAATCAACAGAAAGCTTTATGTTGGTGGTCAATTTACTTCCTACAAAGGAAATACTCGAAATTATTTAGCAAAACTCAATGCGGATACTGCTGCATTAGATGCTACTTTTAATCCCGGAAATTCCACTAATGGAGGTATTAACAGTTTATTTTTAAACGGATCTGAATTATTTGTAGGAGGAAGCTTTACAACTTATAGAACAGATAGCTGTCAGAATTTGGCTCTAGTTAGCGCAACAGATGCTAGTCTTATTGGTTTCTATGTATATGGTGCCGGAGCTAATGGCACTGTTAACGGAATGATTTCGGATGGGTTGGGTAATTTATACATAGGCGGAAATTTTGAAACTTATACTGTTCGTTTAAATGGGTTCGGGGCAAGCTCTGCGACCAATAGAAGTAGAATTATTAAAATAAATCTTACAACTAAACAACCTATTGACACATTTGATCCGGTTTCTATAAATAGAGTAATTAATTCAATTGCCTTGGATAGCGATAAAAATGTTTATATTGGTGGAGACTTTGATTCAGTTGGCGGTGTAACCTGCACCCGTATTGCAAAATTAAATTCAAATGGTGTGGTATACCCCCAAAACCAATTTAATGTATCAACTGGTTCGGCCACAATGATTCGAGCAGTCGCAGTAGACAATAACAATGACGTTTACGTCGGTGGTCAATTTACAACGATTCAAGGTTCGTCTCGACAAAGAATTGCAAAACTAAGCGGAACTAACGGATCATTATTGTCATCGTTTGATACTACTTCAGGGTTTACAAACACAGCGCTTAACAATAACGTATATGTATATTCAATAAATATTGATAGTTCTGGTAAACTTTATGTTGGCGGTGATTTTAATTTCTACAAAAAAGGCCCGGTTGCCGCAAACAGACTTTTAAAAATATCAAAATTAACCAATTTGGTAGATACAACTTTTAATATTGGGACAGGATTTAATAATACCGTAAAAAAAATTGTTCTTGGTAGTTCCGACAATCTGTATGTTGGTGGTCGATTTACGTCATACAAAGGAAATACTCGAAATTTTTTAGTAAAATTAAATTCTAATACGGGGGCAGATAAAAATTTAAATTTTGGTCAATTCTTTAATCAATCACTCAATGGTGCAATTTGGGACTTGACAATTGATGATGCTGAAAATCTTTATTTGGTAGGCCAATTTACCACTGGCAACGGTGGTACTAAAACAACGGGTTGTCGTGGACTTGCTAAAATAAGTGGCGTTACTGGCGCTTTTGATTTTGCTTTTGACAGTGGAACTGGCTATAACAATAGTATTTTGGGATACCCGATTGTTCGCTCAGTTGTATTAACAAACCGTAAATTAATTCAGTTAACTGGTACCACAACTGCGTCGAGTAATACAATAACTGTGCCATCGACTAATAATATTGAAGTTGGTATGTGTGTTGATATGCTTGGAGTAAATGTAGCACAAGTTGTTTCGGTATCACCTGCAACAAATACCGTTGTAATCGACGTTCTTGTTCCAACATCGGGGGTAAAAAATATAACATTTTCTGGAGCTTTATTGGTCGGCGGCAATTACGACTCGTATAAAGGGGCGGGTGGCTCTAATAAGAACATTACAAAAATTAACGCATACAGTGGCGTTAGCGTAGGCACGGGGCTAAATTTAGGAGGGGTTAATAACCAAGTTACAGCCATTAAATTAGATGCGAATGGCGATTATTGTTATATTGGCGGTAGTTTTACCACCGTTGACGGCACCAGCAGGGGTAGGATTGCTAGATTCAATCCTCGTACAAGAAGCGCGTCTTTGGATGCGCTGCTGTTTGCGCCTTCAACTGGATTTAACTCAGACGTACTTGGTTTAGATATAGACAGTTCTAATAACTTGTACGTTGTCGGATCGTTTACCTCATACAACGGATCTACACGCAACCGAATTGCCAAATTAAATGCCAATAATGCACAATTAGACGCGAGCTTTAATCCAGGAACAGGATTTAACGACAGTGCGTTAAGTGTATTGGTGGATAGTTCTCAGAGAGTTCACGTTGGCGGATCTTTTACTACATATCAAAGCTTATCGGCGAGTAAAATTATATCATTAATTACTTCAAGTTCTGAAATTGTGCCCGACAACAGTCCCCCTACTGATATTGCTCTTTCTTCCTACAATATTGCAGAAAATGCAGGTGCAAACGCAGTTGTCGGCGCTCTATCCGCAACGGATGCAGAAGGTGGGGTAATGTCTTGGGCTTTGGTTGCAGGAGCTGGAGATACTCATAACTCACTATTTAATATTAGTGGAAGTAATTTGCGTGCAAATGCTTCATTTGATTATGAAAATATGCCAGCAGGAGCTGCAGGGAAAACACTGTCAGTTCGTGTTCAAGCAACAGATGCCGGCGGATTAAGTTATAGCAAAGCTTTTACAATTAATGTCACCGACGTAAATGAACAGCCTTCTGGTATTACTCTTTCTGGCGCGGTTGCTAACGCTAAGTCAATCGCAGAAAATAATGCTATAGGTGCTGTAATTGGTACACTTTCTGCTATTGACCCAGATACTGGAGATACACCGACGCTTAGTATTCAGTCTGGCGCAGATAAGTTTGAAATTGTTGGTAACCAACTAAGAGCAAAGGTTGCGTTTGACTACGAGACAGCAACGTCTCACTCAGTCACAGTTAGAGCAACAGATGCTGGCGGTCTTACTCGCGATGAAACTTTTGTAATCAGCGTAATAAACGAAGAAGCTGATGATCCTGTCGACGCTCAAAGAGCAATCGCATTGACAGGCAACAAAGTTTATATGCGTTCTGCCAAGAACCCTAAAGCAATTCCGCACCGTTTTAATAATGCACCTATTGTTGAAGGTTCTGTAGTTGTTTATCCTGCAAATGGACAGCAGAAATACTATAAATTTGCCGGATCTTCCTTAAATTATTACCAAATTCCAATTACAGTTCCTAATGAGTGGAATTGGGATCAGGAAGCAAAAGATGCTTGGGCTGTTTTGCAAAGTTTTAATTAATAATTTTAATTAGTTATTAGAAAGACCCACCTCTTTTAAGGGGTGGGTTTTTTTATATCAGCACATAGCCTTAAAGTGCTAAAATTATCTATAAATAACAACATTTACTTTTCTAATAATTTAGGAAAAAACAATGAGCGGAAATACAGTCACTCCGGTAGCAATGTCGAACTATATTACACCAAACTATTGATATTGAGTGGACAGAAGAATAATTTCCTAATTGCCAAACATCCCAAAACGCAGTAAAATGCTAGATGTTTGGCGTCTTTAGGAGTTGGTATGAAGTCTTTAAGATTACTTAAAAGTGAATACGAAAAGCTAACCAAAGAAAAGCCATTTGTTCAATTAA
>Ga0194128_10010916_pt1 | contig 10661 bp, 12 predicted proteins | sample TA2KigCa65mmetaG_FD_148650 | JGI IMG/M metagenome (GOLD analysis project Ga0194128, IMG submission 148650) | Freshwater microbial communities from Lake Tanganyika, Tanzania - TA2015037 Kigoma Deep Cast 65m | ecosystem: Environmental > Aquatic > Freshwater > Lake | place: Tanzania: Lake...
CAGGTGGGCGTCAAGCGAGGCTTTCAGGCGCTCGGCGTCCTCCGGGTGGACGCGGCCAAACCACTCGTCGGGGGAGTCGCCGATCTCGCCGTCCTCGTAACCAAGCATGAACTTCCAGCGCGTGGAGAAGTGGATGGTGTTGGCTTCCAGGCTCCAGTCCCAGATGCCGTCGTTCGCGCCACGCACCGCCAGGGCGTACCGCTCCTCGCTCTCCACCAGGGCCTGCATGACCCGCTTGAGGGCCAGCTCCTTCTCGATGCGGGCGAGGAGGACGGTGAAGTCGACGGGCTTGGTGACGTAGTCGTTGGCCTTCAGCTTGAGGGCGGCCACGGCGTCCGAGCTCTCGCTGCTCGCGGTCATGATGATGACGGGAAGGTGGCGCAGTGCGTCCTGCTCGCGGACGTTGCGGAGCACCTCGAAGCCGTCCATGGCGGGCATGCGCAAATCGAGCAGCATGAGGTCGAAAGGGGTCTGTGAAGACGCGAGCTTCTCCAGCGCCTGACGGCCGTCATGGCAGCGGGAAACCTCATACCCGTGGACCTTGAGCAATTGGGCGATGATCTCGCTGTTCGTCCGATCGTCGTCGACGACAAGCACCTTGACTGGCATGGAAGTCATGGAAGCGAGTAGTTAGGCGCGGCGGCCCGTTGATCCTATGGAGCCGGTCAGGGCGGCTTGTTGTCGGACCCCCAATGCTCGCCGTCCACCTTCCACACCCCCGCCTCGCGGACCATCTCAACCCGTCCGTAGGACGTCTCGTCGCGGTCGTTCAGGAGGTTCTTGGTGAGGCCCTGCAGGTAGAGCATCGCCTTGTCCTCGTCAATCTGCGTCTTCACGACCTTGACGTTCCGCGCGGCCAGCGCCTTCATGAGTCCCAGCACCTGGACGCGCTGTTCCGAGGGCATCCCGGCCAGCTTCTGTCGGCCGCCGGTCGACAGATAGGGCAAAAGCGCCGCGGGGTCGTCGGCGGAAAGCACGGTCTTGTGGTACTTGAGGTACACGTCGGCGGGCGCGTCCGCAGCCAGGACGGCGACGGTGGTGAGGATGAGGGTGACCAGGAGACGCTTCACGGCGTGGTGGCCGCCTGCGCCATGAAGTGCTCGACCTCGCGCAAGTGCGGGAGCGCGCTGCGACCGCCCAGGCCGCGGCACTTCATGGCCGCGACCGCCGAGGCGAAAGTGAGCGCGCGCCGCGCCGGCCAGTCCTGGAGGACGCCGTAGATGAGGCCGCCGTGGAATGCGTCACCGCAGCCCGTGGTGTCCACGACCTCCACCTCGAATGCGGGGATGTCGAGCGTGCCCTCGGCCGTGCGGGCCACGCATCCCCGCGCGCCGCGCGTCACGCAGGTGAGGCGCGCGCCCCACTGGGAAAGGGAATCGAGCGCCGCGCTGACGTCGTCGCGCCCCAGCCATCCGCGCGCGAAGTCGATGGAAACCGCGAGGTAGTCCACCAGCGGCAACAGGTCGCGGACAGGCTCGCGGAAGGTGCCCGCGTCGAGCATGACCGGGATGCCCGCGGCGCGCGCAATGTGGGCCGCGCGCAGGGAGGCGGCGGCGTGCAGCCCGTCGAGATGGAGCAGGCGACCGTCCTCGATGAGTTCCCTGGGGACTTCGCTGACGTCGAGGGGATGGGCGGTGCCGCGCGTCCAGAATACCGTGCGCGAGCCGCTCCCCCGCTCCACCGCCACGAACGCAACCTGGGACGTCTTGTCGGGCGCCACGACCAGGCCGCTGATGTCCACGCCCTCGACAGTCAGGCCGTTGAGAATATCACGACCGTGCGTGTCGTCCCCCACCTTTCCGATGAGCGCGGCCTTGAGGCCGAGGCGGCTGGCGGCGACCATGGCGGTTCCCACCGGGCCGCCACCCTGGCTGAGCAGTGATTTCATCTCGCACTTGGTGTCGACGATCGGATATGCGGTAATCTGGCCCAGAAAGTCGATGCAGCACTGCCCCAGGCCCACCACGTCAAAACGGGACATGCCCGCAGACTTCGGACCCCGGGCGGGCATCTCCCGCTTTTTTTCGGAAAATCGGTTGACGAATTTCCATGGACGGCTTACAATGCAAGAATCAAACTCGAAAGGATACGCACATGGCTCGTCGCCTCGCACCGCCCGCCTCATCCGCGTATTATTCGAGTTCCGTCTACTCGCGGCGTCCCGCCAGACTTCCTGTGCCGGCCTCGTAGGAGCGGCACAACGACCTGCGCGAGACGCCCGCCACCAGCGGGCGTTTTTATTTGCAGTTTACCGGGTTTGTTTCGGCACGCCAAAAATTACGGCCGGGCAGCCTGACGCGGCAAGGCTCCGGTCTCGAAAACCGGCGAGACGCTTGCAGGTTCAAATCCCGTCCCATCCGCCATTATTTTGACTTCAATGAGAAAGGGAACGGTGGCCGAAATGGAAAAATGGAAAGGCACGCGTTTGCTGAACGCGCATGGCTCCCCCGCGGGGCGATGTGGGTTCGAATCCCACCCGTTCCGCCAGAATTAACCCGGGTGGCCGAATGGACAAAGGCACCGGACGGACATTGGGACGGCTCCGGCGAGGAAGGAGTGGCCCCACGCGAGAAGGCGGGTCCGTGAAGGTATACTCCTACATCGTTGTCAGCGACTCGGGATTTGCCCCCAACCCCTTCCATGGGGTGTGCACGCTCGCGTGCTGTAAGCCAATGATTCGGAAGGGCGCAAGTGTTGGCGACATCATCGTCGGAATGACCTCACGAGGCGAGCGCATCGTCTACGCGATGAAAGTGTCGAAGGTGCTGGACTTCGCCGACTACTGGACTGGGGTGCAGTATACGACAAAGCGACCTAAGATGGACACCGGGCGCGCACTTGATAGGTGCGGTGACAATATCTACGAGCCGGTCGCGTTCGGCGAGTTCCGGCAGTGGGCCTCGTTTCATTCCAATAAAGACGGTACAGAGAATATCGAGCACTTGCGGCATGACCTGGACGGAGAGAAAGTGCTGCTCGCACAGCGATTCGCGTACTTCGGCCAGAGCGGACCGCTGGTTCCGTGTCCCATCCTTTCCGATAACGTGATGCTGTCGCTGCCGATTCCCGACAAGTCGTCGCCAATTCGGTATCAGGACGTCACGCTGGGGGGATACTCCCTCGGGCCCGTGGTCTCCGACCTGACCCGTGGAAAGAAGAAGCCACATTTCGGCGCTCACCTCGACCCGGATCTCGTGATGTCGGCCTATCCTCGCGGGCCCGGTTGGCGGGCGATCTTCGGCCAGGCTGATCGCGAGCAAACAGTACTTGCCCGCGAGGGTGTCGGGATCGGAGACCTGTTCCTGTTCTTTGGGTGGTTTCGGCGGGCTGAGTTCATAGGCGATTTGCTCCAATTTGTGAAAGGCGCGCCTGACCTGCACGCACTCTGTCTGGGGCTGGATGCAGATCGAGGCAGTTCTCGATGTGGCGACGGCCACGATCCCGCCCTGGGCGAGCTATCACCCGCATGTCGCAGGGGCGGATCATCGGGCGAACAACACGCTCTACATCGCTCGCGAAACATTGAATGTCCCCGGGGTTGCCAGCGGCATTCCCGGGGCTGGGGTGTTCCCTCGTTATGATGACCGACTTCGTCTGACCAAGCCCGGCGCCAGTCGTAGTCTTTGGAGCCTGCCGGGATGGTTCGCTCCCAACGAGAAGCGACCCGCACTTGGGTATCACCACGACCCGATGCGATGGTCCAGCATGGAAGATCGCGTCGAACTCCACAGCGTCGCCCGAGGGCAGGAGTTCGTGCTTGATACAATCTGGTACCCTGAAGCAGCGATGAACGGCGTGCCATTGTACTCGATCCAGAAATTGATGGGACACAAGAGCATCCGCATGACCGAACGCTATGCCCACCTGTGTCCCGATTACCTCCAGACAGCCGTTGATACCCCGGTGAAAAACAAGAAGCCCGCCAGTAAGCCAATAAATCACACTTCGCAGAAGAGGAACGTCGTCAAACAGGGCATTCCGCAGGATTTAGCACTTTTTAGCACTTCGCCGACCGCCGCAAACTAGTGCCACGTCCGTCAAGTTCGTCCCTACCCAGAATCGCAACGTTTCAGCCCCGCAACGGAAAGGTGAATTGATCGACGGCGTGGTGGAGGCCTCCGGCCCCCGTCGCGCTGTGGTCTGCCCCGTCGCGCTGTGGTCGCCCTACCGTTCGTCACTGCCGATCATTCTGGCCTTCTTTGGGCGCGATGACAACCAAATTGATCGGCAGTGCCCAGGTCGGCGAGGTAGTGGCCTGTAGCTTTCCGCTTTCAGCGGCCGGATGAAACGAATCCCGCGTGGAAGGTACGCTCGCGGCGTGGCCGAATCTCGCTGCCATGGCCCAACGAGCTGTCCGTCCGTCCTCAAGTAAGGTGCCCGCTCAGGTTGTCGAGAAACTGGAGCGTCGGCTTCGTGCCCACGCCCGGACGAAGTGGTCGACATGCAAAGTTGTGAGTGTTCGGAGCCGCGGTGCTTTCGTGTATGTGGACGCTCAAGGTAGGGACGATGTGCAGGCCGAGCCGTTGTGCCGGCTGCGATACATGGGCAACCTTGAGACCTGGGAGTTTGCCTTCTTTACCTGGAGCCGCGAGACGTACGAGCCGTCCGTGCTGGACAACGGCTTGCCGTTCGGGACCCCCGAGGATTGCTTCAACGCCGCGGCATTCCCCATTTTCGGCGCTCGTTGACCTTCCGGCCTCGACCAGCGAGTGGTTTACCTTTTGACGTCCATTCGAAGGGATGTGCGGAGGCGTTGTACGTGTCGACGTAATCGAGGATTCTTTCCCTCAATTCGTCCTTGCTCCGGAAGCTGACGTGGCGAAGAGCCTGACGGCTCAGCAGCGAGAACCAGATCTCTACCTGGTTGAGCCACGACGCATGCGTCGGCGTGAAGACCGGAATCAGACGAGGGTGTCGCGCAAGGAAGGCCTCTGTTTCCTTGCTTCGATGGGTTGTACCGTTGTCGAGGACGAGGTAGAGTTTGCGCTTCGGGTAAAGCTGCATCAGCCACCGAATGAAGCGAATGAAGGCCGCGCTGTCATTCTTGTCGATGCACTCGGCGGCGACCTCGCCCGTTTGCACGTTGAACGCAGCGAGTAGATTCACCACTCCGTGTCGCTTGTACTCGAAGGCAATGCGCCGGTTGCGGTGGGCGCGCGGGGGCGAATCCGGATGTTTTCGTTCAAGCGCCTGGATGCTCGTCTTCTCATCGACGCAAATCACGATCCCGTCCTTGGTGGATGCAGGTACAGATTGATGATCCTGTCCTTCTTGGACTTGAAGTCCGGGTCGTTGCTTTCGAGCCATTACTTTACGCGGTGCGGTTTGATGTCGGCAGTACGAAGCCAAAGCGACACGGTTTCGCGGCTGATGGACGGGACGATCCCCGCGGACACAAGATCGTTGGCCAGCAAGTCGACCGACCATTTGGCGTATGGAGCCGGCGGCGTCAAAGCCAGTTGGGCGAAGACGTCGTGTCGCTGGCTGACCGTGAAGTGATCCGGACGGCCCGAGCGCGGTTTATCCCACAGACCCTCCAACCGCGACTCAGCAAAGCGATCTCGCCACTTCCGCACGGTCTTCAAATCGCAGAATAGTTCACGGGCTATCTCGCTGTTGTTGTTGCCAAAGGACGCCATAAGGACGATGCGCGCCCTCAAGGCTTCCCGCTGCTCAGAGGTATGGGCACGCACAACGCGCTGCAACACACGGCGTTCCCTGCCGCGCAATGTGACTCTCGTCGCCGCGTACTGCATGCACACGGCGTCGTCGTTCTCCGCCGAGGCAGAAAATCATGCCGCGCGTCCTTGAGTTTTCCTCAACATCTTGTTAACAGTTCGACTGATTCCGGGTAGGGACGAACTTACCGAACGTGGCACTAGAATGGCGTAACCAAGAGGTTTCTGTATGCAATGCACCGGACTGTAGATCCGGGGCGCTGCAAATCCTGCGCTGCCCACCAGTTGCGTGTTATCCGGATCGATTATGAGCCCATCTAAGGCCGCAGCCACCTCGCCACTACCGACGCAAAGTGGCGCAGCAAATCGAGCTCTTCGATCGGCAGCCACTGCAGCATGAGGCACTGCACGCCGGCCGCCTCGTAGGCCGCGATCTGGTGGACTACTTCCTCGCCCGCGCCGACAATTTCTCCACGCTCGCGCATCTGGTCGGCATCCGCGCGGGACGACCAGTTGCATGCCCGCCACTCCAGCGCGCGTGCAAGCATGGCCTGATCCGCGCCATAGGTCACGCCGTGCATCAACGAGCGGCGCACCGCCGACCGAGGGCGGCCGATGCCGTCGAGCAGCGCGTCCAGGCGGGCATTCAATTCCGTGAATCGTCCCGGAGAAACCACCACCCCGTTCCATTCGTCGGCGTAGCGGGCGGCGAGCGGGAGGGTGCGCTTCTCGCCGTTGCCGCCGACCAGCAGCGGCATGGAGGGTCCCGCGCCGTCCCGGCGCTCGGTCCACCAGCGGCGCGGCAGCAGGACCGCCTCCCGCACCTGATAGTAGCGGCCTTCCATGGTGACGGGCTGGTCCGAGTGCACCAGTCGGTGGACCAGCGCCATGGCCTCCTCAAAGCGATCCATGCGCGACTTAACATCCAGCAGCGGCATGCCGAACATGTGATGCTCGCGCTCTTGCCAGCCAGCGCCCAGGCCCAGCGTGAGGCGACCGCCGGAGAGGTCATCCACCTGCAGGCCCATCCGCGCGCTCAGCGCCGGATGCCGAAACGTGACCGGGGAAACAATGGGACCGAAGCGAAGCCGCTCCGTGCGATCCGCGAGCCAGGTCAGCGAAACCCACAGCTCCAGTGAATCCTTGTCGGGCGTCACCGGGTTGGTGTAGTGATCTGAGCGGTACAGCCCGGCAAAGCCGAGCCGCTCGACCTCCACCGCCAGCGCCTTCCACAGCGGCCAGGTGAGCCCGTTTTGACCTTCGACCATGATGGCAAGTTCCATGGGTTGCCGCTACGGCCGACGCGAGCGGATCCCCTGTCAGCCCGTGCGAATCGCGGTGCCCTCCCGCAGCCACTCCGTCCGGACCACGGAGTCTCCCCCCCACTCCGTCGAGATCACGGAGTCGCCCGCCCGTTCGTCGGAGGAACAAGCCCTCAAGAGCCCCTCCCAGTCGAGGAGAAAAACCGCGCGTTCCGAAATCGCTCGCGTGGACGCGTGGCGGCGGCAGGGATGTGATCTTCGGCTCGACTGGGGCATTCACGGCCTGGACAACCTCGCGGCGACGTCACGCTGACCGCCCTGCTCGACGTCAGCGACGCCGCTCCGCGCATGGTCAACGCCTATTACGAAATGGAGCCCACTGATGCTTAAATTGCTCCTCACCTGGCTCCTGGCAATTTTCTTTGTCGCGGCCGGCACCATGCACTTCTTGAGGCCTAAAATATACCTGCAAATCATGCCGCCCTACATTCCCTGGCACCTGCCTATGATCTACCTGACCGGCCTCTGGGAAATTTTCGGCGGGCTCGCCGTGCTCGTCCCCGCGCTGCGCTACCCGGCGGGAATTTCCCTTATCGTCCTGCTGGTCGCGATATTCCCGGCGAACATCCACATGGCGGTGAACAACATTGGAGGCTTTCCTCCGCTCCTGCTGTGGGCTCGCCTTCCCCTGCAAGGCGTTCTGGTCTGGTGGGTGTGGTACTGCACGAAGCCATAGCAGGACCCCCGACAAGCCGGGCGCAACTCCCCCGCATGATTGAGCTTGTCCTGGTGCGCCACGCGCAACCCGACTGGGAGCCGCAGGACCGCGCGGTGGACGACCCCGTGCTGACGCCCCTTGGCCTCGAACAGGCCGCGCGCGTCGGCGACACGCTGGGCGCCGAGCGTTGGGACGCCATCCATGCGAGCCCCCTGGTGCGCGCACAACAGACAGCCGAGCCGGTGGCGCGCGGCGCCGGCCTCGAGATCCACAGCGCGGAATGGCTCAGCGAGATCCGCTTGCCCTCGTTGCACGGCACGCCCGCCGACGAGGTTCACGCATTCCTCGCCGCGGCGCGGGCGAGAAACCTGGAACAATGGTGGGACGGAATTCAGGGCGGAGAATCGTTTCGACACTTTCACGAGCGCGTCACCGGCGGAATCCTGACGGCCCTCACCGGAACCGAGCGGGCCGACCAGCCCCTGCTCTGGAAAATTCCCGACCGTCCCCAGAAAATCTTGATGGTCGCGCACTCCGGCACCATCGCCGTGATATTGTCCTACCTGCTGGGCATCGAGGCGGTGCCCTGGGAATGGGAGCGCTTCCGCCTGGGCTGGGCGGGGATTGTCCGCATGCGGACCGTCCGCGTGGGCGGCGCCGCCGTCTGGGCGCTGACTTCCTTCAACACGCGGGATCATCTCAGCGGCCTGCCCGATCCGGAGAGCTAGAGCGTCCGATTTTCTCGGGCCGGTCAGGAGGGAACGCAGGCGGGCGCCCCCGCGGGGAGTGGATCGCCTGGGAGGGGGGTTGACCGGAGCCTCGTCCGGTGGGATATTGTTTCTAACACACGCTGGGGATGTTACCACTGATGGATGCCGTGAATTTGCAGGCCGTGCCGGAGCAAGTCCCGCAGGAGCTGGGGACGCAATTCGACACCGCGATCAACAAGATCAAGTCCGCGCCGAAAAAGGCGAGGAAGAAGATTCCACCGGACACCATTCCCAAGCTGGAAACGAACAAGGCCAACAGCGTCGGCGCGACGACGAACGCCCGCCAGACGTCGGTGGCCGCGGTCAACGCGTTCAATTCCAACCCGCTGTGCCAGCAAGCGGTCAGCGGCGGCCTCGAAAACCTCGACTTCAAAGATCCCGGCCTGCAGGGAGCCGCTGAGGTCAATTACACGCTGGGCGCGTCGTACACCGCGCCGGCTTTCTCCTCTACCCCGGGCGGCGGCTACATGGGCGTCATGGACGTGGACGTGCTGGCCGGCGCCCTGCGCACCACGCGCACCGACGGCTCCCAGATGATGCAGGCGCTCGGGCAGGTCGGAAACGATCAGATGATCCAGAGCCAGGCCAACGCCGGGCTCGCGCAGCATGTGCAGAGCCTGGGCCAGCTCGGTCAGAAATTCGCCATGCAAGAAAACATGTTTGGCATGAAGGAGATGATGTTCAAAGGCATCGCCAAGACCCTGGAGGTCGTCGGAAAAACCCTCGGAATGGCCGCGCGCGGCCTGCAGATGGCCGCCCAGGGGGTGGAAGCGGCCGCCGCCGCGGTGGCCGGAATTCCCTTCGTGGGAGCCGCGCTGGCCGCTGCGCTGCGGGCGGTGGCGGCGATGCTGAAGGCTATCGCCAAGGGCCTGGAAATGATGGCCAAGAAGCTCGAATCCGTCGGCAAGACGATGCTGCAAAAAGCGGAAGCCATGTGCCAGATGAAGGAGAAGATGAAGCTCCAGAAACTGGAGACGCTGGCCCGCCAGCAACTGGCGGAAAATCACCTGAACCAGGGGATGCAGCGGCTGGCCCAGATCAGCGGCGAAAAGGATCGCATCAGCGGTTTGCTGGGACAGAACATGATGCAGCAAAACGACATCCTCACCCGTCTCGCCGAGCTGGGCGTGGGCGCCGGCGGCGGCATGGCCGCACTGATGGGCGCCGTGGGCGGGATGCAGATGGGCATGATGGCCGGGCAGATGATGAACAACATGGCCGCCATGTCGCAGATGTCCCAGATGGGCGGCCCGCAGGGCATGCCCAATATGCCAAACATGGGCATGCCCAATATGCCAAACATGGGCATGGGCGGCATGCCCACCATGGGCATGGGCGGCATGCCCACCATGGGCATGGGCGGCATGCCCACCATGGGCATGGGCGGCATGCCCACCATGGGCGCGGGACCCGCCGCGCCGGTGGTCAACGTCATCAACGTCAATTTCACGCCGCTGGCGGCGGCCCAGCCATCCATCCCGCAAACCACCGGCCAGGCGCAGCAGCCCCAGGTGCAGGCTGCCGCGGCACCGTCGAAGGTCGCCGGAATCCAACAAGAAAACGCGACGAAGCCAGAAGATCCGAAAACAGACCAGAAAAATCCCGGGGACCAGAAAAACCAGCAGGGCGACCAGAAAAACCAGGACCAGCAGAACAAGCAGGACGACCCGCGCCAGCAGGCGGACCGACGCCTGGCCTCCGCCCAGCAGGCGCGCCGCGACGCGGCTTCCGGACAGGGCGCGGCGGCCGCTCCGGGCACCTCGAACGGCGGCGGCAGCAAGAGAGAGCAATACGAGGCGGAGATTCGCCGGCTTGCCGCCAGCATTCTGGGCGGCGGTCAAAAAGAGAACGCGGATCAGCAGGCCCAGATGTCCCGCCGCGCAGACCAGCGCACGCTGGCGCTGCTCTACACGCAGGTCGCCAGTGAAAAAATCCCCATCGATGCCCAGGTGGACGACCTCGCGCGCCAGGCGTTGGAGGATTCCCCGGAGAAACCCAGCGTGCAGGCGCGGACGGAACTCCCGGATATCGGTGACGACGGCGCCGGCGCGACCGCCATGGGCGGTGAGACGGTTGCCCGCGCGCCGCAGCAGGACCCCGTTGAGGCCGGCCCGGGAGGGGCCGTGCCGCAGACCCGGGAAGCCTGAGCGCCATGATCTGTCCGTTTTGCGAGCACGAGCAGGAGTCCGACGACGCGGCGACCTGTCCCCACTGCGACGCCGCGCTCACCCCT
>Ga0194128_10010918_pt1 | contig 10659 bp, 8 predicted proteins | sample TA2KigCa65mmetaG_FD_148650 | JGI IMG/M metagenome (GOLD analysis project Ga0194128, IMG submission 148650) | Freshwater microbial communities from Lake Tanganyika, Tanzania - TA2015037 Kigoma Deep Cast 65m | ecosystem: Environmental > Aquatic > Freshwater > Lake | place: Tanzania: Lake...
CTTCGTATACACGACCATCGCGCACGGTGAGCAGGGTCTTCGCCGTTCCTGCGCCTTCGTAGACGCGGTCGCCACTGATGGTGAGCAGCGTCTTGCTGCTTCCGGCGCCGTCGTAGAAGCGCTTGGACGAAAGATTGAAGAGCGTTTCAGCAGATCCAGCACCCTTTCGGAAGTGGATGGTCGACATCATGGGGCTACCAGCAAGGATCTGGCTGCACGGGAGAAGCAGAAGCAGCGCGATGAGCAGAGCGAACGAGATCCGGGATCGCATGCCCATACGGTACCCGCGGTGCCGGGCAGATCCACTGCTGAAGTCCGGTCCGAGGGCGTGCGGTGCATTCGAGGGCTCTGAAGAGCACCCACCGCGCGCCACCCGCCGGCTCACCAGCTCTTCTTTCCTCGGCGACCTTGCTTGAAGCCCTTCTTGTGGCCCTTGACCTTCTTCTTGCCGCCGCGGCCGCTGGTGAAGTCGCGGAAGCCGTCGCCACGCATGCTGGGCATGGCGCTTGCAGCGCTCTGCAGCGTGCTCGTGACCATGAGCTCCATGCGCCGTGCCGCAGTATCGATCGACATGATGCGTACGGTCACGCGGTCACCCACGCCGATGTGCGCGCCTGAGCGCTGTGACCGCAGACGACCGCTGGAGTCGTCGATCTCCCAGCGCTCGGCACGACCGCTGTTGGCCGAGAGCTCTGCGCTCTTGGCGAAGCCATCGACGAAATACTTCTCGAGCGTGATGAAGAGGCCGTTGCCGCCCGGTGACAGTCCAGTCACGGCCGCTGGCAGTTCGTCGCCCATATGGTGCTGCTCAAGGAACTGCAGCACCAGGAAGGTGCGCAGATCACGCTCGGCGCCCTCGGACTGCACTTCGGTCGAGCTGCAGTGCTGGCCAAACTCGATGAGCTTCTCCTCGGCGAGCACGCCTGGGTCACCCATGAGCCGCGCTGCGAGATCTCGCTTGCTGCGACCGCCAGGTGGATGCGCACCGTTGTCGGTCTCGGCGAGGTAGGCATCCATTGCACGGTGCACGAGCAGGTCGGGGTAGCGCCGGATCGGGCTCGTGAAGTGCGTGTAGTGCTCGCTGGCCAAGGCAAAGTGCCCGATCATCGCCGGGCTGTAGATCGCCTTGCTCATGCTGCGCAGCACGGCGTAGTGCACGCTGCGCTCGGCAGGGGTGCCGCGCGTCTGATCGAGGATCGACTGAAGATCCTGCCGCGTCGGCTCATCCGGCAGGCGGCGACCCACCGTGCGGGCAGCGAGCCTCAGCGCCGTGAATTCCGTCGTTGCCGGCTCGGGGTGCACGCGCCTGATGAGCGGCACCGTGATGTCAGCGAAGGTGCGCGCGAGGGCTTCGTTTGCCTCGACCATGAACATCTCGATCAGCGTGTGCGTGAAGGCGCCGTCTTCCGGGACGACATCGGCCACGCGTCCATCCTCGTCGAAGACCAAATCACTCTCCGGAAGGTTGAGCGTGACCATGCCAGCATCGAACCGGCGCTTGCGCAGCACCTTGGCCAGGCGATCGGATTGCTGCAGCGCCGCGATGAGCTCGGGTGGCCACACGGGCTCGGTCTTTGCATGGCGCGCCGCTTCATCGAGGTCGCCGTCGATCACCGCCTGCGCCTCGAGGTAGGTCATGCGCTTGCGGCTGCGGATCACGCTGGCGGCAAGACGCGTTCCCGTGATGCGCCCCTTGGTATCCAGGTTCACGATGGCACTGCGCGTGAGTCGGGCCACGCCCTCCTGCAACGAGCAGACGCCGTTGGAGAGCGCCTCCGGCAGCATGGGCAGCACCCGCCGAGGCAGGTAGGTGCTGTTGCCACGGGCGGCTGCTTCCTTGTCAAGAGGCGATCCTGCATGCACGAAGTGCGCGACATCGGCGATGTGCACGCCGAGCGTCCACTCCTGCCGCTCCTCGTCCCAGGCGATCGAGATCGCGTCGTCGTAGTCGCGAGCGTCCGGCGGGTCGATCGTGAAGGTCAGCTCGTTCGTGAGGTCGAGACGGTCGGGCCAAGAGCCTGCTTCCTGCTCGGCGGCGAACTCGCGAGCGAGCCGCGCCGCCTGCTCGCTCACCTCATCGGGGAACGCCTCGCGCAGGCCGTACGACATGATGACGCTGCGCGTCTCGGCATCCGGCTGGCCGGCCTCGCCGAGCACCTCGACGATCGCGCCCTCGGCCCAGCGGTGCTCGGTGGGAAACCGGATCAGGTCGAAGACGACCTTCACGCCCGGCTTGCCGCCCTTGCTGTCGGCATCGCGCACGATGACCGGGCCATCGAGCTTGCGGCCATCGGGCCGCACGATCCACTGGCGCCCGTCCTTCTCGAGCGTGCCCGCAAAGCGCGTCTGCGCGCGCTCGAGTACCTCGACCACGCGGCCGCTCGGCCGGTCGGACTGCGACGGTCGGTCATAGTGATCCGTCTTCCGCGAGACGCGCACGCGCACGCGGTCGCCGCTGATGGCATCCATGGTGGCGCCGCCGGGCACGAAGAGATCACCCTCACGCGTGGGGCGCTCAGGGGTGACGAAGCCGTCGCCGCGCATGGTGATGCGGATGCGGCCGGTGATCTCTTCGCCCATGCGGGGCAGACGGACGGTGTCATCACCGGCGATCTCGATGGCGCCTTCGTCCTGCAAGCCGAGCATGGACTCGCGGAACGAAGTCGACTCCGCATCGGGCACGCGGATCATGCGCTCGAGTTCGCGCAGCCGGGTCGGGCGGTAGGCGGCGTGCGCCAGGTGTTCAAGGATGCGCGCGCGCCAATTGAAGGCCATGAGGTGAGGCTACCTGAAGCAGGATCGAAGGCCGGCCGATGCTCAGCGGCCCTTGCTCTTGCGCTTGCCTGTGGAGGGGCGCGTTGATGCGGATGCGGACTTCCTGGCTGCCGCCTTGGCTGCCTTGGATCGTCCGAGCTGCAGCACATTGCCGACGCCACGGCCCTCGCGCGCATGATTCTTGCCACGATTCGAGGAACCCTTGCGCTCCGATGCGTCGCGAGCTTCGGAGGGAACCGTTGATTCGCCGCCCGTGCGCTCGCTTGCATCGGCCTTGGTGCGCTGAGTGGTCTCGGTTGATCCGGAGGTGGGTGCAGCCTTGGCTCCGGCAGGCGAGTCCTTGGTTCCTGCTGCATCAGCGGCGCCCTTGCCGTCGGCGGCATCCTTGCTGGTCGCCGAGCCAGTCGTTGCAGCGGCTGCGGGCGCCCCATCGGCCTTCTTCGCCTGTTCGTAGTCGGCGCTGCGGTAGTCGGTCTCGTAGAAGCCGCCGCCGCGGAAGATCACAGCGCCGCCGATGCCGATCTTGCGTGCGACCTTGCGCTTGCCGCAACGCGGGCACAGGCGGATGGGATCGGCCTTGATCGACTGGAACGCCTCGAACTCGTGCCCACAGGCACTGCAGACATACTCATAGGTCGGCATGCGTCATTCCGAGGGGCTCACCACGACCTTCGCGCTGCGCAGGATGTGGTCGCCGAGGCGGTAGCCCGCCTGGAAGCACTGGACGACGCTTCCGGGAGCGATGCCATCCGCAGGTTGCTGCATCACCGCCTGGTGGCAGTGGGGGTCGAAGGCATCGCCGCGTGCAGGATCGATTCGCACGATGCCGTGCTTCTCGATCGCCTTGAGCAGTTCGGTGCGCAGCATCGTCACGGCAGCGGCCAGCTTGGCCGGCTCCATCGAGGCCAGGTCCTGCGCCAGCGCGAGGTCCATGTTCTCGAGCACCGGCACGAGCGAGTTGGCAACCTGCACGATGCCTGAGTGGCGCGCGCGGGCTTCGTTCTCGATCGAGCGGCGCTGGATGTTCTGCGACTCAGCGAGCGCGCGCAGGTACGCATCATGCTTGCGCACAAGCTCATCCTGCAGCGACTCGATGGTCGGCTCGATCGGTTCGTCGGGGGCGGTGTCAGGCTTGGGTTCGGCGGTGTCCATGCTCATGATCCCGTGAAGGTGTCCTTGATCTTGGCCCAGACGCTGCGCGAACCCTCATGCACGGGATCGCCCTCGATCGAGGCGAGTTCGGTGTAGAGCTCGCGTTGTCGCGCCGTGAGTTCGTCCGGCACACGGATGGTGAAGCCGACCACCAGGTCACCGCGCCGCGACGAGCGAAGCGACGGCAGACCTCGTTCCGGAACACGCACCAGCTCGCCGTGCTGCGTGCCCGCGGGCACCTCGACTTCGACGGGGCCGTCGAGCGACTGAATCTCAAGGGTGGCACCGAGCGCCGCCTGCGCGGGCGAGAGTTCGCGTGCCATGATGAGTTCGTTTGCATGGCGCGTGAAGACTTCGTGCTCGTTGACCCGGACGACCACATGCAGGTCGCCGCGTTCGCCCTGGCCCATGGGGCTCGCCTCCGGCGGCGGCGGTTCGCCCTCGCCGGTCACGCGGATGACCTGGCCATCGTCGATGCCTGCGGGAATCTTCACGCGGAGGCTTCGTCGCTTGCTGATGCGGCCTTGCCCCCGGCAGTCATCGCATCGGTCGGTGATGACCGTGCCGCGGCCGCGGCAGACTGGGCAGGTGTTCACCATGCGGAACAGCCCGCCGAGACCGATCTGTTCGACCTGGCCGCGTCCGCCGCAGTTGGTGCACTGCTTGGGCTTGGTGCCGGGCTTGGCACCACTGCCGCCACAGGTGGCGCAGACATCAAGCCGGGAGAAGGCGACTTCCACATCCTTGCCCGTGAGCACATCAGCCAGTTCGATCTCGACCTGCTCTTCAAGGTCGTACCCGCGTGCAGGTCCACGGCGTGCGCGTTGACGACCGCCGCCAAAGAGCTCGGCGAACATGTCCATGATGTCGTCCGGCCGCATCCGGTTGAAGTCGTGGCCCGGCGTGCCGCGGAGCCCCGCGTGGCCGTGCTGGTCGTAGCGGGCGCGTCGCTCGGGATCGCCGAGGACTTCGTACGCCTCGGCGCAGGCCTTGAACTCGACCTCCGCCTGGGCGTCGCCTGGATTCCGATCGGGGTGCCACTTCATGGCGAGCCGCCGGTACGAACGCTTGATTTCGTCGCCGTTGGCGGTGCGTTCGACGCCGAGGACCTCGTAGTAGCAGCGTTCGACGGCCATGGTGGCTCCGCTTCAGCCGCCCTCGGCGGCGGCGATGGAACTGAAACGGGGGGCCGGGGCCACGTGGACCCAGGCCCCCCGAGACGCACACGTCATCAGTTGATGCCACCTTCGACTGGGGTGGCTTCGTCCTTGAGCTCCGTGATCAGCACATCGGTCGTCAGCATGAGGCCGGCCACGCTTGCTGCGTTGAGCAGCGCCGTGGTGGCGACCAGCGACGGATCGATGATGCCGTTCTTCACGAGATCGGTGAACTCGCCCGTCCCGGCGTTGTAGCCGTAGCCACCCTGGCCGGTGAGCACCTTCTCGATGGTGACATCGCCGTCCTGGCCGGCGTTGGTCGCGATCTGCCAGCTCGGCGCGCGCAGCGCTTCGGCCACGATGTCGAAGCCGAAGGCCTCGTCACCATCGGCCTTCTTGCGGGCTGCCTTCACGGCGGTGATCGCGCGCAGGAACGCCACGCCGCCACCGGGTACATAGCCCTCCTTGGCGGCTGCACGGGTCGCGTGCAGGGCGTCGTCGACGCGGTCCTTCTTCTCCTTCATGGCGATCTCGGTGGGAGCGCCGACGGAGATGATGGCCACGCCGCCGGTGAGCTTGGCCTTGCGTTCCTGCAACTTCTCGCGGTCGTAGTCGCTGGTGCTCGCCTCGAGGAGCGCATCAATCTGCGCCACGCGGGCCTCGAGTTCCTTCTTCTTGCCGGCGCCCTCGACGACGGTGGTGTCATCCTTGGTCACCACGATGCGGCGCGCCTTGCCGAGTTCGGACAGCGTGATGTCGGCCAGGTTGCGGCCGAGGTCCTCGCTGATGAACTGGCCGCCGGTCAGCACGGCGATGTCACCGAGCATGGCCTTGCGGCGGTCACCGAAGCCGGGAGCCTTGACCGCACAGACCTGGAGCACGCCGCGCAGGCGGTTGACGACGAGTGCGGCCAGGGCCTCGTTCTCGACCTCCTCAGCGATGATCAGCAGGGGCTTGCCATCGGTGGCGATCTTGTTGAGAAGCGGCAGAAGGTCGGGCAGGTTCGAGATCTTCTTCTCGTAGACCAGCACATGGGCGTTCTCAAGCACGCACTCGGCCTTCTTCGGATCGGTCATGAAGTAGGGCGAGAGGTAGCCCTTGTCGAATGCCATGCCTTCGACGTAGTCGAGCGTGGTGCTGGCTGACTTGCCTTCCTCGACCTCGACGACGCCTTCGGCGCCGACCTTGTCGATCGCCTCCGCAATCAGGTTGCCGATTTCGGTGTCGTGGTTGGCGCTCACGGTGGCGACCTTCTGCAGGTCAGCCTTGCCGCGCACCTTCTGGGCGGAGCCGGTGATGGCATCGGCAGCGGCGCGGGCAGCCGAGTTGATGCCACGCTGCACGGCCACGGCGTTGGCGCCGCTGGCGATGAACTTGAGGCCGCCGTTGAAGATGGCAGCCGTCAGCACGGTGGCGGCAGTCGTGCCGTCACCCGCGACATCGGCAGTCTTCTTGGCTACCTGCTGCACGAGCTTGGCACCCATGTTCTGGAAGGGGCCGGGCAGGTCGACTTCCTTGGCCACGCTCACGCCGTCCTTGGTGACGTGCGGGTTGCCGAAGGACTTCTGGATGACGACATTGCGGCCGGTCGGGCCCATGGTGACGGCGACGGCCTGCGCGATCGCATCGACGCCCTGCTTGAGCTCGGCGTGCGCTGCGGAGGAGAACTTCATCTGCTTCTGTGCCATGTCTTGGTTCCTTTGGGTTGCGGCTGGTTCAGCCTTCGATCACGCCGAGCAGTTCGCTCTCGCGGATGATCAGGTGCTTGACGTTCTTGATCTCGACCTCGGTGCCGGCATACTTGCCGAACAGGACGGTGTCGCCCTTCTTCACGCCGGGCTGCATGCGCTCGCCCGAGTCGAGCAGCTTGCCCGGGCCGATCGAGACGACCTTGCCCTGCATGGGGCGCTCCTTGGCGCTTTCAGGAAGGAAGAGGCCGCTGGCGGTCTTGGTTTCGGCATCGAGGGGCTTGACGACGAGTCGATCTTCGAGCGGACGGACGATGGACATGATGGTGTGCTCCTTGCGGTGGTGTCGTGAGGTGTTCTGGTGATGGATGATGACGGTGCCCGGGCTCAGAAGCCCATGCCGCCGCCGTGGTCGTGGTCATGGCCGTGGTCGTGGCCGCCGCCCTCGTCCTTGGGCTTGGGGGCCTCGACGATGATGCAGTCGGTGACCAGGAGCAGGCTGGCGACGCTCGCTGCGTTCTGCAGCGCGGTGCGATCGACCTTGGCCGGCGTGAGCACGCCGTCCTTGAGCAGGCAGCCGTAGGTGCGGGTCAGGGCGTTGAAGCCCTCGGTGCCCTTCATCTCGGTGACCTTGGCGACGACGACCGAGCCCTTCTCGCCAGCGTTGTCGGCGATGGTGCGCAGCGGCACCACGAGCGCTTCGCGCACCGCGTCGACGCCGAATGCCTCGTCGCCTTCGAGCGAGTCACGCAGCTTCTTCAGGGTGGGGACGGCACGCACGAAGCTCGTGCCACCGCCGGCCACGACGCCCTCGGCCACCGCAGCGCGGGTGGCGTGGAGCGCATCCTCGATGCGGCCCTTCTTCTCCTTGAGCTCGGTCTCGCTGTGCGCACCGACCTTGATCTGCGCAACGCCGCCGGCGAGCTTGGCCAGGCGCTCCTGGAGCTTCTCGCGGTCGTAGTCGCTGTCGGTGCGCTCGATCTCGGCGCGGATCTGCGTGCAGCGGCCTTCGATCGCCTTGGTGCTGCCCGCACCTTCGACGATGGTCGTGTTCTCGCTGGTGATCTCGAGCTTCTTGGCTTGGCCGAGCTGCTTGATCTCGATCTTGTCGAGCTCGATGCCGAGGTCCTTCATGATGGCGGTGCCACCGGTGAGGATCGCGATGTCCTCGAGCATGGCCTTGCGGCGATCGCCATAGCCGGGGGCCTTGACGGCGCAGACATTCAGGACACCACGCATCTTGTTGATCACCAGGGCGCTGAGGGCTTCGCCGGTGACATCTTCAGCGATGATGAGCAGGGGTCGCTTGGCGGAGACGACCTTCTCGAGGAACGGAACGAGCTTGGTGATCGAGTCGATCTTGTCCTCGTAGACCAGCACGAGGGCCTTGTCGAGCGTGGCGGTCATCTTCTCGACGTTGGTGACGAAGTTCGGGCTCAGGTAGCCGCGGTCGAACTGCATGCCTTCGACGACATCGACATAGGTTTCCAGTCCCTTGCCTTCCTCGACGGTGATCACGCCATCCTTGCCGACCTTCTCGAAGGCATCGGCCATGATGGTGCCGACCTCTTCATCGTTGTTTGCGCTGATGGCGGCGACCGCTGCGATGCCGCCCTTGATCGAGCTGACCGGCTTGGCCATGTCGCGGATCGTCTCCGTGACGCTGGCGACGGCCTTGCGCATGCCGCGTGCGACGGAGTTGGCATCGGCCCCGGAGGCCACGTAGCGCAGCCCGCTGCGGAAGAGTGCCTCGGCCAGGACGGTGGCGGTGGTGGTGCCGTCGCCCGCATCGTCACTGGTCTTGCTGGCGGCTTCCTTCACGAGCTTGGCGCCCATGTTCTCGACCTTGCAGCGGAGCTCGATTTCCTCGGCCACGCTCACGCCGTCCTTGGTGACGGTGGGTCCGCCCCAGCTCTTGTCGAGGACCGCGTTGCGGCCGCGGGGGCCAAGGGTGCTCTTGACGGCCGAGGCGAGTTTCTCGACGCCGGCGAGAAGGCTCTTGCGGGCGTCGACGTCAAAGGTCAGTTCTTTCGCTGCCATGATGCAAAGTCTCCAGTTGGGTGGTCTGTGCGCGGGATGCCCCGCGTCGGAGGCGTCGAGCAATCTGCGTGCCAATTGGCACGAATTCAGACTGGCTGATGCCGGCAAGCCGATATATTCGGCTTCTCAGAGCCGTTATTATTGTCCACACTGAACAAAGATCCCTCGCCGCGGTCCCGCTGCCAAGTCGGCAGCGGTCACTTGGACCGCGGATCCTCAGCCAGGACTTCGTACAGAGGCAACTGAATCGCCATCAAGCTGCGGGCCACCCAAATCGAGTTGGCGGCTAGGTACAGCATGCCCAAGGTCAGCAGCCCGCCGACCACCAGCATCATCACCCGCACCATGTCCACCCAGTCGAAGAGCTGTCGGTGAACGAAGACCGCCTCGGCGGTGGCCAAGGCCAGAAGCACCAGGCCCGCCAAGCCAAGAAGGTCAAGGTCCTGGCGAGCCAAGTGCGCTTCGCGGTAGGTCCGGCTGCGCCGACCCAGCACGGAGAAGGCGCGGCGCAAGCCCAGCGCGACCATGCATGCCAGGCCCGCCTCAGCGGCGAGGCACGCGATGGACCACCCGCGGCCGACCAGGGGTGGCGAGAAGATCGACAGTTCGCCGGCAATGCGCAGGACATCGATCGCCAGCCAGACGGGGAGGCACCACAGCGCACGGGGCACGATGGCGCCGTATTCGCGCGCGAGCACATCATCGCGCCGGGCGGACATGAGCCGTGCACCGATGCATGCCGTGAGCAGGCCCACGAGACCCATGATCGAGGCCGCGAGCGTGGCCATGCGCGGTGTTTGTGGTGCGCCCTCGGCGACAAAGGTGAGGGCGCGCGCGGCGCCCGCGGGACCGCTGAGGCAGGTCCACCAGAGCGCGAGCGCAACGCAGCAGAGTGCAAGTCCGATCGCCACCGACCATGGATGCCGCAGGCGCAGCAAGCCTCGCACCCCCACATCCGTGCACTCGACCAGCGTGGTCATGATCGGCGTGCCGCACTCGGGGCATCGATCCCACGCGGCGACTCCCTTCAGGTCATGACGGCATGATCGGCAGGGCAGATGGATCCCGATGCGCACGGACATGGAACAAGCCTAGCGCACCTATACTCGGCAAAGCATGGACCCCGTGCAGAAGCTGCGCGACACGATCGGTACGGCCTATCTGGGCAATCGCCAAGCCGTGGATCGCTTGGTGACCTGCTTGCTCGCACGCGGGCATGCCCTGATCGAGGATGTCCCGGGCGTCGGCAAGACCACGCTCGCCAGTGCGCTCGCGCGCAGCCTGCAGTGTTCGTTCGGCCGCGTCCAGTGCACGCCCGACCTCTTGCCGAGCGACGTCACCGGCGCGAGCGTCTTCCTGCGCGACCGGGGGCAGTTCGAGTTTCGTCCGGGCCCGGTCTTCGCCAACATCGTGCTCGCCGACGAGGTCAATCGCGCCACGCCGCGCACGCAGAGCGCGCTGCTCGAGGCGATGGGCGAGGGCTCGGTCACGGTCGAGGGGATCACGCACCGCTTGCCGCAGCCCTTCATGGTGGTGGCGACGCAGAATCCCTATGAATTCGAGGGCACCTACACGCTGCCTGAGAACCAGCTTGATCGCTTCCTGATGCGCGTCACCCTCGGCTATCCGAGCCCCGACGACGAGAGCCGCGTGATCCAGCAGCAACCCGGGCGTACGGCCCTGCCATCGATCGAGCCGGTCATGGATGCGGCCGGCGTGCTCGCGATGCAGGATGCGGTCGACCGCATCAGGCTGGTGCAGCCGCTCGTCGACTACATCATCGCCCTCGCGTCGGCCACGCGCGAGCACGAGGAGCTGCAGCTGGGCGTGAGCCCGCGCGGTGCGCT
>Ga0194128_10010920_pt1 | contig 10658 bp, 8 predicted proteins | sample TA2KigCa65mmetaG_FD_148650 | JGI IMG/M metagenome (GOLD analysis project Ga0194128, IMG submission 148650) | Freshwater microbial communities from Lake Tanganyika, Tanzania - TA2015037 Kigoma Deep Cast 65m | ecosystem: Environmental > Aquatic > Freshwater > Lake | place: Tanzania: Lake...
TTGACATCAATGGCCGCCAGGGCTTCGGTGTGATCAATGACAATATACCCCCCCGATTTCAGCCACACTTTCCGCTGCAAGGCCCGTTCGATTTCGCGGTCAATACCAAAGGCTTCAAAGAGTGGCGTGGCATCCTGATACAGCGCCAGACTGGCCGTCAGCTGCGGCAACGCCGCAGCTTCGAGAAAGGCCTGGGCACGGGCATAGGTCTCCGCCTCATCAAAAATGACCCGCGCCACATCAGCCGTGAGATAGTCCCGCAAGGTGCGCAGGACCAGATCCATCTCCTGATGCACCAGGCAAGGCGCTGCGCCCTGGCTTGCGGGGCGCTGGACATGCTGCCAGAGGGCCAGCAGGAACTGTAAATCCAGCTGCAATTCCTGGGCCGAGACCCCCACGCTCAGGGTCCGCACAATGCACCCCATACCGGCCGGCAATAACGTTTGCATGCAGGTCCGTAAGCGCTCTTTTTCCGCCTCATCCTCGATGCGGCGTGACACCCCGACGTGCTCAACCCCTGGCATGAGGACGAGATAACGTCCCGCCAGCGTCAAATACGTGGTCAAACGACAGCCTTTGGTCCCAAGCGGTTCTTTCGCGACCTGCACCAGGATTTCTTGCCCTTCTTCGAGCAGCGTATCAATGGCAGGGACCGGTGCAGCAGGCACAGCAGGAGCAGACGTCGTGGTCTCGGATGGGGGAAGCGGATCTACGCCCAGGGTCTCATCCCGCCAGGGAAGCGTGTGGGGGTCTACCAGAATGTCCGAAGCGTGCAGAAAGCCAGCTTTGGGCAAGCCAATATCCACAAAAGCCGCTTGCATGCCCGGGAGGATTTTTGCCACACGGCCCCGATAGATATTGCCAACAAGCCCATAGTTGGCGTGCCGTTCAAGAAACAGTTCCGTTACCAGACGCTGTTCAAGCAGCGCTATGCGCGTTTCATGTGCTGTGGCGTTCACAACAATGTCGATCAATGGTGAACCCCTCCCTGGCCAAACGTCTAGTTAGGCAGAATACACGCATTATAATGAGCCTCAAGGCCGTTGACAAGCTATGCTTAGGCAGGGAATCCTCCTAACTTAAAACGACGCATGCGCACATTCATCAACAACCCCAGGCAGAGGAAGGTCATCAACAGGGACGAACCGCCATAACTCATCAAGGGCAACGGCAGACCGATAATGGGTACCAGGCCGATGGTCATGCCGATGTTCAAAAAAATTTGCACTGCGAGCATCGTCAGCACGCCTGTCGCAATCAGGGCCCCGAGGCGATCACGCGACCGATAGGCCGTGAGAAAACCCTGCACCAGCAGACAGGCAAAGAGACACATCAAAATGACCACCCCCACGAACCCCACTTCTTCGGCCAGCACCGCAAAAATGAAATCCGTATGCCGCTCAGGCAAAAAACTCAAGCGGCTCTGCGTCCCAGCCAGCAAGCCTTTACCCCACAGGCCACCCGAGCCAATAGCAATTTTCGATTGCCAGCCATGGTAGCCAGCCCCCAGCAGATCAGGCTGGGGATTGAAGAGCGTCAGCAAACGTTCCCGCTGATACTCTTTGAGCAGCAACGTCCAGGCCAGCGGTAAGGCCGCCAGGCTGACGCTGAGTAGCGTCAGCAGGGTTTTGCCACGCAGGCCAATCAGCAACACCATAACACATAAGATCGCCACCAGGACCATGGCCGTACTGAGATTCGGCTGGCGGACAATCAAGACAAAGGGCACACTGACCAGGAGCACGGGCAAAGGGAGATCACGGAAACCGAGCGGCGGTGCCGTCCCGGACGGCGCAAGCTCGGCAAAATACCGTGCCAGCACGAGGATCATCACCGGCTTCGCGAGCTCGGACGTCTGCAGATGCCAGGGCCCCAGCGCCAGCCAGCGCTGCGAACCATTGACCACCCGCCCAAAGAAGAGCACGATCACTAAGCTGACCAGCAGGAGGCCATAGAACACATACGCCTGGCGACACAGCGTCTGGTAATCCACGCAGAGCACCGCCAGCATAGCGAGGAGTCCGATCCCAGTCCACACTAACTGTTTCCAGTGCATCCCGCTCGGACCATCCGTGCGCTCTGCCGTGGCACTGTACAATAACACCATACTCACGGCAATAATGGCCAGGGAGATGGCCAGGGTCCCCCAATCAAAATGGGTCGCGAGACGCCGATCAAATGCCACAGTGCACCTCCTATACAGCTCTCATGGCGTCATCCGAGTAGTCTTGAGAGGCGTTGCGGCTACAGGATAACTCTGCCGCAGGTAGGCTTCAATAAGCGTTTTGGCATAACCGGCAAACTGGCTACCGCCTTTGCCCGCATGCTCAATCATCACTACAACGGCAATGCGTGGCGCCTCAAACGGGGCATAGGCCGCAAACCAGGCGTGATGCCGATGCTGTTCCGGCAAATACTGCTGTCGACTCGGGGAAGCGTCGTGGTCTGGGAGCCCCACCACCTGCGCCGTGCCGGTTTTGCCGGCAATCATAATCTGCTCATGACGCGCCGCTTTCCCAGTGCCCTTTGGATCGTTCACCACACTCCACAGACCCTGCTGCACCGCCGCAAGGTACTGCACTGGCACCCGCATCTGGTGCAAAACCGTGGGGGCGGTGTCGGCTGGCGTGGGCTGCAGGACGCGTTCCTGACGCAACACAATCGTCGGTTTATACAGCGTACCGCCATTGGCCAGCGTGGCCACCATATTGGCCACCTGTAAAGGCGTCGTCATGGTATACCCCTGACCGATAGCTACAGACAACGTTTCGCCAGCATACCAGGGCTGGCCCCGCGCCCGTCGTTTCCACTGACTGGAAGGCACCAGGCCAGCTTTTTCCATGCCAGTGGCAAAACCCGTCAGCTGGCCCAGGCCAAAGACCTGGGAATAATGGGCAATGCGATCAATGCCCAGGAGCTGGCCTATGTGATAAAAATACACGTCACAGGACTGTGCCAGGGCCTGGCGCAATTGCACACAACCATGCCCGGACGGCTTCCAGTCCCGAAACGTGTGTTCCCCATAGTCGTACGAGCCGGAGCAGCAGACGGTTGTCTGCGGCGTAACGATCCCATCCGCCAGGGCGGCCAGCGCCGTGACGATCTTGAACACCGAGCCAGGGGGATACTGCCCCTGGGTGGCACGATTATGCAACGGATAGCGGGCGTCCGTACTCAACGCCTTCCATGTTGCTACGGTCGGGCGCGGCACAAACGCATTGGGATCAAAGGTGGGATGACTGGCCAGGGCAAGAATTTGCCCATTGCGTGGATCAATAGCGACGATAGAGCCGCGATGACTGGCAAGCAAACGCTCAGCAAGCTGCTGGAGCTGGAAGTCAATGGTCAGCACCAGATCCATGCCAGGCGTGGCTGGACGGGACGTGATCACCTGTGTTTCTCTACCGAGGGCGTCCACTTCCACCTGACGCATACCTGGCTGCCCGCGCAACACCTCTTCGAGGGCCTGCTCCAGGCCGGCCTGTCCCACCAGATCGCCAGGATAATACCCGCGCTCTTTACTCCGCTGTAACTGTCCTTCACTGATTTCCCCAAGGTAGCCCAGCACATGCGCAGAGAGGGAGTTGTGGGGATACGTCCGCAAGGGCTCCACTTCGATGAACATGCCGGGGAAATCCATGCGGTGCTCGGCAAAGTACGCCACCTGATCTCGCGGGAAATCGCGCTGTATAGGGACAGGTTTGAGTGCTGTGCCACGGCGGCGGGGCCGCAGGGTCTCTGGATCGATCTCGATGTTGAGCTGTCGTAACAACGGCAGCAGTCGGTCCGGGGGCGGGAGGTCCGCAGGAATGGCCATCAACGTGTAAGCGGCGCGGTTATCCGCCAGCACCTGACCGTGACGATCCAGAATCTTACCCCGCAGACTCTTGGTACGCAGACTGCGCAAACGATTTTGTTCAGAGAGTTGTAAGAAATGCTCCCCCTGCAGGACCTGGAGGTGCCATGTCCGCCCTACGAGCAGGCAGAAACTCACAAACACGACGATCATGAACCCCCACAGACGCCGCCGGAAGCCATCGTCAGACGGTGGCAAGGGCCGCCGCACATACAGCACCTCGTCGTCGTAGGGGCCAGCGTTACTCGGGCCACTATAGCGGGCCATGTCTTTACCCTTTGTCCTGCCGGACACGACCGTAGTGCATGGCGCGTTGCAGTGTGTAACAGACACACGGCGCGATCAGCATGCTCAAGCACGTCTGTTGCACAAACGTGCTGAATACCACCGCTCCGGGTAGCATCGGCAACTGAAACACTACCATGACGACCAGATGCGCCAGGGTGTCTATGAGCACTGCGAGGCAGGCAAATACCACCTGGGCAATCAGACTCTGGCTTTGCACATGACGCGAGAGGGTATGCACCACGAAGGCGGTGAGACTTTTACTAAACGCGTGTAATCCGAGCACATCGCTCGACAGCGTATCCTGTCCCAGCCCGGTGAGGAATCCGGCAAGCAAGGCGCGCTCCCCACCCCAAAAGAGGCTGACATACACCACCACGACCAACGTCAAATCCACCCGCAAACCAGGGCCAACAGTAAACAGCAAAGGGCTGGTCTGCGCTAACAACGCCATCACCACCGCCGCCGCATAGACAACGCTAAACATACCTCAAGGTACCAGGACCAGCACCTCTTCCAGTGTGGCGAGGTCAACCGCTGGTTGCACCTCAACTTCATGGAAGAGACCCTGGGGTTTTTGATGCACTGCGGCCACGGTCCCGAGCAACAGGCCTTTGGGATACACTTCTCCTAAACCAGACGCCACCACCGTATCGCCCACTTGAATGTCAGCGTGCAAATCCACATAGCGCAGCTCACACAGGCGCCGCGTCTTGCCAACGACAATGCCCCGGGCGCGTGCGCGCTGAATGATGGCGTCCACCGCACTACGCCGATCCGTGACCAACAGCACCGTCGCATAGTGCGGAGCGATTTCTACCGTCCGTCCCACCAGACCTTGATGCGTGGCGACGGCCATATCTTTACGCAGATTGTCCCCGCTGCCTTTGTTAATGGTCACCACTTCTGACCACGGGCTGGGATCAATCCCTACGACTTCTGCCACCACGGCGCGTGGAAAAGCCAGGGTGCGAAAGCCGAGCAGTTCCCGTAGCCGCTGCTGTTGTAAATAGGCTTCCTGGTAATGCGTGAGCTGCCCCTGCAGCACAGCGGTCTGGTGCTGGAGACGCACGTTCTCCTGGCGCACCTGCCGCAGTGCAACATACCCAGACCAGAACTCACTGACATGGTGAGCCAGCCGTGCCATCACCTGTTGCAAGGGCATCACCACCGAGAGCGCGACACGTTCGAGCAGAGAGGTCTGCGGCGCCACACGAGTTTTGAAGGTAGTCAGCGCCAAAGCCACGAGCATCAAACAGAGCAGGAGGGCGATGGGTTTCCAACGCTCGGTGAGAGCCTTCATGGTTGCTATGCCCACCGTCACCAAGGAGCCTGTGCGGAACACCTTTACGGTGCCGACCATCAGACGGAGACTTTACGCAGTAAATCCAACTCATCGAGCAGCCGGCCGGCCCCTAGCACCACGGCGGAGAGGGCGTCCTCGGCAATGGTCACCGGGAGCCCAGTCTCTTCCCGTAGGAGCACGTCTAAGCCACGTAATAACGCTCCACCACCAGCCAGCACAATGCCTTTATCGATGATATCTGCAGCCAGCTCCGGGGGCGTGCGCTCTAACGCGATACGCACGGTTTCGACAATGTTCCCAATGGGCTCCGCCAGCGCTTCACGAATTTCCATGTCGTTGATCAAGAGCGTTTTGGGGATCCCGGCGACCAGGTCACGGCCCTTGACTTCCAGCGTGAGCGTCTCCCCTACGGCGACCGCGGAGCCCAACTGGACTTTGATCTCCTCGCCGGTGCGTTCGCCAATGAGCAGATTGTATTTACGCTTGATATAATTAACGATCGTCTCGTCCATGATGTCGCCGCCGATACGCATGGAACGGCTATACACTACACCAGAGAGGGAAATGACCGCCACTTCGGTAGTGCCACCGCCAATATCGACAATCATGTTCCCCGAAGGTTCCTGGATCGGGAGGCCAACCCCGATGGCTGCCGCCATGGGTTCTTCAATGAGATACACTTCACGCGCTCCGGCGGATTCGGCAGAATCACGCACAGCACGTTTTTCGACCTGGGTGATGCCCGAAGGCACCCCAATGACAATACGTGGACGCACCAACGTGCGACGGTTATGCACCTCAGTGATAAAGTATTTCAGCATCGCCTCGGTGATTTCAAAATTCGCAATGACCCCATCCTTCATGGGACGGATCGCCACAATGCTCCCCGGGGTGCGTCCGAGCATGCGTTTGGCAGCCATGCCCACCGCCAGCACTTGCTTGGAATCGCGGTGCACCGCGACCACCGATGGTTCACGTAACACTACCCCTTTGCCTGCCACGTATACCAGCGTATTGGCGGTCCCCAGGTCAATGGCGAGATCACTTGAAAAGAGTCCATACAGCGAATTAAGCACCAACGCCCTGCCTCCCTTGCAAGGGTCTGCACCGTTTGCGGTCACTCTCAAGGATGCCTCACACTATAGCGACAAACCGGGTGCTTGACAATGCGAATGTGTGCAGACCACAGGGCCTGAGGCAGAGTGAGAGGACGTTGCAAAATCCCGCATATCCTCTAGAATGAACACCCCGTGCAGTGCCAATGCCAACGCGTGCCCTACGGCACGCCCTGGAGGGGCAAACCCATGCTATTACAATGGATGCGAGACGCCCAGACGTGGATCATCAAAGGCGTGCTCTGGGCTGTTGTGTTCGCCTTTGTGGTGACAATTTTCTATCAATGGGGCGTCCAGTCCAGCAGTGGACCTTCACGCTCAGAAGTGGCCACGATTTTTGGTCAGCCAGTCCACATCCGCGAATTTCAGCGGGTCTATAACGGGCTGCAACAACGCTATCGCGCCATCTTCCGCACGATGTCGGACAATGAGCTCAACGAACGCTTCAATTTCCGTGAAATGGCCCTCGAACAGCTCGCCACGCGGGCCATCCTCTTGCGTCTGGCGCAGCAGTACGGCGTCACCGTGACGGACCAGGAAGTCTACGATACCATCACGGGCATCACGGTATTCCAGGACAATGGACGCTTCAGTCAGGCCCGCTACCAGGCGGTGTTGCAGAGCCAGGTGCCACCCATTCCGCAGCGGCAGTTTGAGGCGGAACAATATCAGGACCTGCTGTTGCAAAAAGTGTCCGCCATGCTGACGGACGGTATGCACGTGACGGATGCGGAAGTCGAGCAGACGTACCGCCGTGAGCATGAAAAAGTCGCCGTGCGCTATGCCACACTGATGCCCGCCCTCTTTGAAGCCCAGGTGCAAGTGACAGATGAGGATATGCAGAATCATTACGAGGCCCAGAAAGATCGCTACCGTGTCCCGGAGCAACGGCAGATCCACTATGTGGCCGTGCCTTTACAACGTTTCACCAGCCAGTATGAGCCTACGGCTGCAGAGGTGAGCGACTATTACGCGCAACATCAAGAGACTTTCCAACGCCAGGAACAGGTACGCGCACGGCACATTTTGATCAAAGTGGCGGCGTCTGCCTCTGCTGAGCAAGACGCTGCCGCCCGTGCGCGGGCCGAAGCGGCGCTCACGGCCGTGCGGAACGGGGAGGATTTTGCCACCGTCGCCCAACAGTCGTCCGAAGATACGGCCACCGCCAGCGCCGGGGGTGATCTCGGATATTTTCCGCGCGGTCAAATGGTCAAGCCATTTGAAGAGGCGGCCTTCGCCCTGCCTGTGGGACAGCTCAGCGACCTTGTCCGGTCCGAATTTGGCTGGCATATTCTGCGTGTAGAGGACAAACGCGAGGCGGAGCTCAGTCCGTTGAGTGCAGTGGAAGCGGAGATCAAAGACAAATTGCGCGACGGCAAAAAACGCGAGGCCGCTCTCGTCTTTACCGACGACTTACATGCTGCCCTGGAAGCCAATCCGCGGCAGTTTTCCGAACTGGCGCGGCAGCATGACCTCGCGCTCGTGACCACGCCGTTCTTTCCTGCCACCGGGCGCGTCGAAGGGCTCGAAGGGGTGCCTGATCTCGTGAAGCGCGCGTATGCCCTGCCGGAGCTTGGCAGCGATACCCTGCAGGGGCCAGATGACATACACTACGTGTTCCAGACAGCGGCCATCCAATCCTCGCAGGTGCAGCCATTTGCCGAGGCGCGAGAGCGCGTTGCCCAAGACTTGCGCTCCCAGAAAAGTCTCGACCTGGCGAAGCAACAGGCGCAAGACTGGGTGATCAAGCTGCGTGAGGGCGCGGTCTTTGACGAACTGGCCAGTACACTCGCCGTGCCGCTTGCCGAGACCGGTCCGTTTAAGCAGCGTGATCCGATTCCCCAGCTTGGACGGCTCACGGACTTCAGCCGCGTGCTGGCTGGCCTGAAAACCGGTGAAGTGGGGGCGGCACAGGACGGCGTACGACAGTTTGTGCTGCAGGTCACCGAACGCCAGCCAGCGGATATGCAGGCATATACGGCGGACAAAGCGGATTACCGACAAAAACTGCTGGATCAGAAGCGACAGCAGGCCAACGCAGGCTTCCAGCAGTTTTTGCGGACGCAGTACCAGACCATGCGTCAGCAGGGAGAGATTGTGGTGAACCCACAGTATGTGTTTTAATGGTTGATAGCGCCAGCCCCCTGGCGCACGAGAGACACCGTGTAGAGAGGAGAAAGCACCATGGCAATTGTCGTACGCATTCCGACGCCCCTACAGAGATTCACCAAAAACCAGAGTGAGGTGGCCGCGCAAGGTACCACGGTGGCCGCGGTGTTGGACGATCTCGAAGGCCATTTCCCTGGCATTCGGGAACGCCTCTGCGACGAGCGTGGCACCATTCGTAAATTCATCAACTTTTACGTGAACGATGAAGACATTCGTTTCATGGATGGTGAGCAAACCACCCTGAAAGACGGTGATGAACTCGCCATTATCCCCGCCATTGCCGGAGGCGGTGCCTAACCCAGCAGCGAGTGACAGCATGGCCGATATCCCTCTTCCAGAACACGTATTGCAAACGTGCGTCGCGCATCAACGTGAGGTCGCGCTGGCCCAGCTTGACATGCCGCCAGGCGAGGCGCGTGAGACGCGGCTGGCGGAAGCCCTGACGCACGCTGTCGAGGCCGTACCCACAGCGACGGTCGAGGCGCTCCAGGGCCTGTGGGCGGCGGCAACGGGTGCCCCCCAGGAGGCTCTCCAACGCCTGCTCGCCTGGACGCTCACCAGGCACATCGAGCATGCGCTGTTGCCTATGCAGCGCGACATGACCAGTCGTCAGCGCAGCACGGTCTGCCTGGTCGATGAGGAGCCTATCCCCCTCCGCGCGGCTTTTGCCGCCATGGCCACGGAAACGCGGCGGGACCGGCGCGCTGCGATCGAAGTGGCAGTCGTAGCGCAACTGCGTGATCTCAATGCGCTGTATACGGACCAGTTTAAGGCCCTGAGCACCGTGGTCGAGCCCCTCGGCTATGCGGCACCAGAAGCATTCTGGGCGACCAATCTCCCAGTCGAACCGGCGACCCTACAGGACGTGGCGACTGCCATCCTGACGCAGACGGAGGAAGTCTATACGGACCTCCTCACCTGGGCGACGCAACGGCGTTTGCGCATGCCGCCTGGGCAGCTGCGCCGCCACGACATTTTTGCGCTCTTCACCTTTGCGGAATATCAGGCGTATTATCAGCCTGGCAGTATCATGCCCGCCTTGCATCACAGCCTGCGAGAGTTGGGGCTTGCCCCCGATGTGGATGGGCGACTGACCTGGCGTGAGCGTGCCGCGGCCTTTGGCCCACCCGCGGCTCTGGCGCTCCAGATCCCAGATGAAATTGTGCTCAGTTATGGTCCAGCCCAGGGCCTCAAAGGTGCGGAAGCCCTCGCCAGTGCCAGTGGTCAGGGTCTGTTATGGGCGCATACAGCCCCGGAGCTGCCATTGCTCAGTCGCGCGCTGGGGGATCCAGCGCTGGCTCTCAGCCAGGGGTATATGTGGGCCGAACTCATGACCGACCCGCGCTGGCTGGCGCACGCTTTACGCGTCCGGGTGGATCGCAATTATATGGCGTGGCACGCCCTGGACCGCCTCTACCGTATCCGGCGTTTTCTGGGGCGCTTTTTGTATACGCGCTATCTCTACACGGAAAATTCCCTCTCCGGGGCTGACGAAGCCTATCGCGATCTGATGATGGAAGCCTGCCATGTCGACTACCCCCAGGAATACTATCTCCTTGACTGGGACTGGGATTATACGAGTCTGATGCATCTGCGCGCCTGGAGTCTGGCTCTGGCCCTGTGTGCGGCGCTGCGTGCGCAGTATGCCGACGACTGGTTCCGCAACCCGGAGGCTGGCGAATGGTTACGGCAGTACTGGGCGAGCGCCCTGGGCGAGCGTTTGGAGAGCCGGCGCGATGACTTACTTGGCACCTCCTGGGATGCTGACCTGTTTGCCGCGGCCCTGGGCTATCAGGCGAACACGTGAATTGACAAGGCTACCTCACTTTGCTATAAACACCGTACGCTGGTTACAATGTCTAGAGAGGCGCAGGCCCTCAGGCTGCGTGAGGATACAGGTGAGTCCGCGTCAGGTTGGTCTCCAGTG
>Ga0194128_10010924_pt1 | contig 10656 bp, 11 predicted proteins | sample TA2KigCa65mmetaG_FD_148650 | JGI IMG/M metagenome (GOLD analysis project Ga0194128, IMG submission 148650) | Freshwater microbial communities from Lake Tanganyika, Tanzania - TA2015037 Kigoma Deep Cast 65m | ecosystem: Environmental > Aquatic > Freshwater > Lake | place: Tanzania: Lake...
TCCTTCGCTTTGACGCTGAGAATTCCGTTCGTATCCAGGTCAAATGTCACTTCGATCTGCGGTACACCGCGCGGCGCGGGAGGAATACCGTCGAGAATGAAGCGGCCAAGGGACTTGTTATCACCGGCCATTTCGCGCTCACCCTGCACGACGTGAACTTCCACAGACGGCTGGCTGTCTGCTGCTGTGGAGAAGATCTGACTCTTACTGGTCGGGATCTTGGAGTTTCTCTCAATGAGCTTCGTTGCAACTCCTCCGAGGGTCTCTATACCGAGTGACAGTGGAGTCACGTCCACAAGAACAATGTCCTTATCGATATCACCGCCGAGGACACCGGCCTGGATAGCCGCGCCGATAGCGACGACTTCGTCAGGATTCACACCCTGGTGCGGATCCTTGCCGAAGAGCTCCTTCACTTTCTTCACGACTGCAGGCATGCGGGTCATACCTCCGACGAGAACGACCTCATCAATGTCCTTCTTCGAGAGCTTGGCATCCTTCAGTGCAGCCTCACAGGGCTTCACGGTGCGTTCGATCAGTTCACTGACAAGCGCCTCTAACTTTGCCCTGGTCAGCTTCATGGACAGGTGCTTCGGCCCGGATGCATCTGCAGTGATGAATGGCAGGCTGATCTCGGTTTCCGTAGCTGAGGAAAGTTCGATCTTCGCCTTTTCAGCTGCCTCCTTGAGACGCTGAATTGCGATCTTATCCTTGGAGAGATCAACGCCCTGATCCTTCGTGTACTCATAGAGCATCCAGTCGATGATCAGCTGGTCGAAGTCATCGCCACCGAGATGCGTATCACCGTTGGTGGACACCACTTCGAAGACGCCTTCGCCAAGATCGAGAATTGAAACGTCAAATGTTCCCCCACCGAGATCGTACACTGCAATTTTCTGGCTCTTACCTTTGTCGAGGCCGTACGCAAGAGCTGCGGCAGTCGGTTCATTGATGATGCGCACGACTTCCAGACCTGCGATTTGCCCTGCATCCTTTGTTGCCTGTCGCTGTGAATCGTCAAAGTATGCCGGTACGGTGATGACTGCTTTGGTGACGGAAGTTCCGAGATACGCTTCGGCATCCTTCTTCAATTTCTGGAGAACTTTTGCGGAAACTTCCTGCGGAAGCATCTCATTGCCGTCGATGGAAATGACTGCCCTTCCTTCTTTTCCTTTCTTCACTTCGTACGGCATCTGCTTCGCCTCGCGCCCGACCTCCTCGTAACGGTGACCGATGAAACGCTTTGCGGAGAAAATGGTTCGCTTGGAATTCGTGACAGCCTGACGCTTTGCTGAAACACCAACGAGTGTCTCGCTGTCCTTGAATGCGACGACGGAGGGGGTCGTTCTGTTGCCTTCGGCATTAGGAATCACCACGGGCTCTCCGCCTTCGATGACGGAAACGCAGGAGTTCGTAGTGCCGAGGTCTATCCCGATGATCTTCGACATAGGTCTGAAAGGGAAATTATCACTCGCTATTTTAGAGTGATAATCAGAAGAGTCAAGATATTCTGCAGCTTCTTCGCGATAATCTCTATACTGGTGCAATGTTTTTAGATGAAGCAACCATCGGTGTGCAGGGCGGTACTGGCGGCAATGGCTGCGTGGGTTGGCGTCGCGAAAAGTACGTTGCAAAAGGCGGCCCGGACGGCGGTAACGGAGGTCGCGGGGGGTCGGTAATTTTTCTGGTTGATGAGAACACGGATACTCTGGCCTTCTACCATTCCCGAAAAAAGTTTGCGGCGAAGGACGGGAAAGCAGGCTCAGGAAATGATTGCACCGGGCGAGACGCTGATGATCTCGTCCTTCCCGTGCCACCGGGAACGTGCGTGGAAGAAGGTGGCGTCGTCATCGCGGACTTGAGGGTGAAAGGCGAACAGTTTTGCGTAGCGGCCGGAGGACGTGGCGGATACGGCAATGCACACTTCAAAGCTGCAACGCGGCAGAAGCCGGATTTCGCTGAAAAGGGTGAACCGGGTCAGAAGCGATCTGTGCATCTCGAACTCAAGCTCGTCGCCGACATTGGCATCATCGGTTACCCGAGCGTCGGAAAGTCGACGATCATCTCCGTCATCAGCTCTGCCCGTCCGAAGATTGCAGACTATCCTTTCACGACGCTCATTCCCAATCTTGGTGTGGTTCATGTAGATGATCGATCGTATGTCGTGTGCGATGTTCCGGGCCTGATTGAAGGTGCGAGCGAGGGAAAGGGTCTCGGCATTGAATTCCTCCGGCACGTCGAGCGCTGCGGTCTCCTCCTCCATGTTCTGGACCTCAGCCGTGCACTTGAGGATAACGCATTGAGACCTGAAAAGCTGGCGGAGGACTACGCCGTGATTCGAAAAGAGCTGGCAAACCACTCCCCTGCTCTCGCAGCGAAGCGCGAGGTAGTCATCGTCAATAAGTGCGACCTGACGGACGTTGATCTCAAGGAATTCATACGGCAGCTGCAAGCGAAGGGCGTTCCCGTTTGGAAACTCATTTCGGCCGTGACAAATACAGGTATCAGCGAACTGAAGAATTCGCTCTTCACGATCGTTCTTGAAGAGCGTTCACGAAGGGAGAAGGAAGCTGCAGAAGTGAAGCCGGAAGTTCCGATCTTGACAGCAAAGGATAAGCCGTTTGTCATGGGAGCATATTCGGTTGCGACAGAGGCAGACGGTACTGTGCGGGTGACAGGAAAACGGATTGAGCAGTTCACTGCTATGACAAATTTTGCCTCGGAGGGCGCAATGCTCCGCTTCATCGATGTCATTGAGCGCATCGGCCTGAAGCGCGCGGTGAAGAAAGCGAGGAAGGATGATTCATCGCCTGTCTTCGTCGGCAGCATTCGCATCGATCCGTACTTGTAATCCGGTACCCGCACTAAGACTCCAGTATTCCGGGTCGGATTCTTGTACGCTGCCGCAACTCCAATACCGCTGACCATGATTGGGTACAGCACATCCAATCCGGAAAAACGATTTTGTGAGCATTATTGAGTGGAACGCGAGGCGTTTTCTTCGTATGATACTTCTGTGGCCCGGTAGCTCATCGGTAGAGCGCTGCCCTGAAGAGGCAGGCGTAGCCAGTTCGACTCTGGCCTGGGCCACCATGTAGTACTCGTACGACGCTGGCACAGGGCGCGCACCAGCCTGTTCGCGCTTGCCACTGCACCGCATCCTCTCTCAAAACGAAGTTCGATCCGGCTTGCTTAAAAAATGTTGGGATTTCCCGAATCAGCACGGGCGATTTCTGATCGAGATCGACCTTCTCCGAAAGTAGCTTGTTCTTTTGGTGAGGTGCTCATCATTGGTAATACTGCCATCAAGCCGTAGGTCGAGGAGATCTTCCAGTTTCCTCTCAAGCGCCTTTTTCTTGCTCTTCAAATGCTGAACGGCTGCCTGCGCCTGCGCTGGATGTGACAGTTGAGGGAATGAATGGGCTTGTTTCGTAAACAGCATATTTTTTTCGTATTTTGGCAGTTGACAAGTTGCATATTTACATGTAATATGTACCTGTATTTTTCTCCCAATCATTTCTATGGATGAACACACAAAATCCCCTAAAGGTCGTGAGCAATCACCTGAACAGATTGCATTGGAACTTGAGATCCAGAAGGTTCTCGACAACCTCACGAAGCTCACAGGGAAAAAATTAGTTGAGAGATGGGACCGTCCTAACGCCGTCTACGCATTCCTGGATGAGACGAAGCTTACTGGCCCCAACAGAAGCCATACGTGGGATGTAATCCCCAGTGTAGAAATCGGTTCCAAGGGCTACGTCGTTGCCGCGAGCCGGCAAATTTCCTGCAAGACGGAGGGTGAAGACCCAGAGAATAAGCGCCCGTACATCACTGATGCCATTCACATTCGCCCCGGTAAGGGTGGGGAGCTTATCTATCACGACTTTGAAATTGATAACGGTGTCGGGGAGGGTAAGTTGATGGTTCAGAGGGAGAGAAACGGTGATTTCTCGAATGGGCAGGATTCAATTGTGGTCGTTGACGCAAACACGTACTACCCCAATGTGACCTATCCGGGGCACGACGAGCGCAGTGCCCCCTTGGCCAAGGCCACTCTCGAAAAACTGCAGCAGGTCAATGCAGAATTGCAACATAAGATCTCTGCAAGAGCAGCCACTATTCAAAACAATATCAAGGACGAGGCGAAGAAGGCTGCTGCTGCCATCGCATCGCTGGACATTCTTTGATCGCTCAAAAAAACCCGCTTTCGCATGACTCGACTGGCGGGTTTTACGTTGAGATTTTGCTTCGAGAGCATCCAAAGCTTTTGAGCGGTGTGCAAAGCCCTCGGGCAAGGAGGCAATCGCTTCTTTGCCGCGGATGGAGAGCGCCTTACCGTGCGAGACGGCTGCGGGGCAGCACAGATAAATCAACCGCCGCGCAATTCGGTTATGATTGCGTCCAGCAGGCACCACCATTTACCGAAGTACTTCAAACAGCCTTCGGTACATTTCATGGTGCTGCTCCAGCGAGTCGAGCGATACCCACTCATTCGGGCCGTGGAGATCTCCGCCATCAGGGCCGAAGAGAAATGCAGGGATGCCTGCGGTTGCAAAATACCGTGCATCCGTTCCGCCGTGCTCTCGAATGAAGGGAACTTCTCTTCCGGTGCATTCATCGGCGAGTTTCTTGATCAGCTGAACCATTGGGTGCTTCGGATCTGTGGAGAGGCCGGGGGCACTCAGTACCTCCGTCACATCACAATTCATCGGCAATGACTTTTGAACGACAGAGAGTACTTCTGCGGCGTCGGAATACCTCTCCGGCGGGTACCGAATGTCGAGGCCACACACTGCAGTGGCAGGAGTCTGGTTTTTGGTGTCACTGCCCTTGAGGGAAGTCGGGGAAACGGTCATCCCCCACTCCTTCTCTGACGCAGGAGCCGGCAGTGCCTTGTGAATACGCTCCAGCGCATCAGCGAGCAACCATACGGCATTTTCACCTTTCCAGGGCATAGCACCGTGTGTGGAATCTCCACGGGCAGTCAGTTCAGCCCACAGAATCGCTTTGTGCTCAGTGACAATCCCGAGGCTTGACCCGGTATCCGGTGTAAATGCTGCCGGAGGTTTCAATCCTTCGGCAATGAGAGTCGGAATGCTCTGACCGGCAATCTCTTCGTCGCTGGTGAAGAGAACGGACACCGGAGGCGTGTTCCCTGCACGGACTTCCTCCTGAAAGGCGAGGAGAAAAGGGACGCATGCACCCTTCATATCCTTCACGCCGCGACCAAAGGCCTTCCGGCCCTCCGTACGGACGGAAAACTGCTCCGGAATACCGGGAACAACGTCAAAATGGGCAAACCACAGTAATTGTGCATCAGGGTTTTCCAGGAGGATGTACGGGCAGTCGTTCACGACCCCTCTCTGGAGTTTCGCAGAAAATTCCGAGAAGAACGTAGTGGCAATCCAGTCAGCGCATGCCTGTTTTTGGGCTCTATTGCCCGAAATGGTCTCGAATTGAACAAAGGCTCTGAGTGATTCGATGAGGGCAGACATGAGAGAATATTAGAAAATATGTTGATAATTTCATCAAATTATTGTATAATAACATTCAAGCACACATCACCATCGAATGCATCCCAAACACAAAAAACACCTGCTGAGTATAGCAGCTCTTGGATCTCTGACGACACTGCTCCTGGTGTCCAGATCCTCCACTGCAGCACTCAATCCGTACGAAGCACCGTACACGACGATTCAGAGAAGCACGCACAGCGAATCGCCGTACATTCGTGAAACTGGTCCTGCAATTCACGCGGACACATTTTCGTACCGTATTGCAGAACGTCTACAGCATCGGCTGCGTCGCAGGGGCAACCACATCGCACCTCCTGTCGACCAGCTTGAGCAGGCAGTCCGTCAGCGACAGGATCTCCTCACGCATCACACGGATATCACGTTCGATTCCGGAGACCCCAAAACCAAAGACCAATGGTCCGTCTCTTTCCAACGCTATCCACTCTGGCTAGGCGGAGTCTTCACTTCAACATCTGCGGCATTCCTCATTCGTGAGGATGCGATTGCCCGTGCCATTGCCGACGAGAACATCATCCATGCGAAGTTGCCTGTGGATGCCGTTCTCAAGGAAGTGCAGTGGAGTACAGATGAGAAGCGTATTTCCAGAGTTGTCATCGATGGAATTGCGAAGAGCGGCTATGTTCTCAATCAGGATTCTGCGGCAACCAAAATCGCTGACGCACTCGCCAGCGGTACTGAGTCATTGAGCGTCTCTCTAGATACAGTTCCCGGAAAACTCATCAATGCGTCCGGCGAGGAATTGGGTTCCCTCAGCCTTCTCTCCACGGGTCGATCCGATTTCAAGGGCTCCGACAACTCCCGCATCGCTAACGTGAAGAAGGCGCTGGACGAACACGTGAACAACACCATCACTGGTCCCGGTCAGCGATACTCCTTCAACTCAACGCTCGGTGGACCTGTGAGCCAGGGCAATGGCTGGCACATGGCAAAAGTCATCTTCAATGGAGGAGACTTGGAGTACGCACCGGGTGGCGGCATCTGCCAGACCTCTTCAACAGTCTACCGTGCGGCGCTCATGGCAGGTCTCCCCGTCCTCGAGCGAAAGGCGCACAGCCTGTACGTCAGTTACTACAAGAAATACGGTGTCGGTATCGATGCAACAATCTACCCAGGCTCGCAGGATCTCGTTTTCGTCAACGACACGCAGAACCCTCTGATTATCCAGGCATACCATGAAGGTACGGAAGCCTTCGTGAACGTCTACGGAACTCCGGATGGACGCATTGCAGAGCTCTCCGGACCGTATTTCTTCTCCACTGCACCGGAAGATGTCGTTGCGCAGGTGAAAGGAATCGCGTCCAATGAAATTGTCTGGCTTCACAGAGTGCAGTACGCAAACGGTACGGTTCGTTCAGAGGAAGTATCCTCGCGATACAAGGAATTACCGAAGTCGCTTGTCACCGAGTACCCGGCAGCTGAAACGACTCTGCATGCATCGGCTGCCGAAGGTGTGACTGATTGATAGCGGATCCAATGCGAGATAGACTGCGGTGGTGTTCAGGATTACCCTGTCCATTACCCTCGGCTTTGCACTGTAGTGCTCACTCTGCACGGGTGGCATACTTTCCGTGTTCTCCGAGCTTATTCCCCGTGTCGTCGCAAGCACATCCGGTGTAGAGGATGCCGGCGGGCCCATGAGCTATGCGTCTGTCGGTAGGTTTTCCTGCATTCGTTCTACGAAGGCCAGTAACACTCTCAACCGTCACGCGACCTCCGGGTGTACGGACAGCAGAGGGTGTCTGAAGCAGGAGCACGTGAAGAATCGCGACATGCTAGTGTTTGCGCTGAACGCGATCACCCCAGCGCATCCCGCTACGCCTCAGGTAGTTTTTGTCGAATCTACGGAGCAAAGGCCACTTTTAGCCTATGGAGGCCCACCCGGCTTTTCTCCTTTCCCTGGACTGGCATCCACTGTTAAACTCGAATAGACGAACGTGCTGGACGTTTTTTTATTTCCCTATTCCTCTTTTTGTATGGCTGATTCGAATTCATCAAATCCTTGGTTCGGCGTCTCCATGGCCCTGATCGGCGTGATTGTCGGTTACGGCGTCGCCATGGGAACGAACGGAAGCTTCGGTGGTGCTGCAGCGCCTGCTCAAGTCGCCGATGTTGCTGCTCCTACCGCTCCTACACCACCCGCCGAGCCGACGACTGCAGATAATGTGAAGCCTGTTGATAAGAAGACAGATCACATTCTCGGCGATCCAAACTCGACAATTTCCATCATTGAGTACTCCGATTACGAGTGTCCTTTCTGCGCCAGGAATCACCCGACGGTCAAGCAGTTGGTGACGGACAATGACGACGTGAACCTGGTCTACAGACACTACCCGTTGAGCTTCCACGCAAATGCCCAGGCTACTGCTGAGGGCTCGGAGTGTGTCGCAAGCCTCGGAGGAAACGATGCCTTCTGGAAGTTTACGGAAGCCGTATTTGATCAGGGTGCTGACAAGGCGAAGCTCCGCGGCTACGCAGAGTCTGCGGGGGTCAGCGGAACGAAGTTCGACGACTGTATGAACTCCGGGAAGTTCACGCAGGCCGTCAATGATCATTTTGCCGAGGGAAGCGCTGCCGGCGTCAACGGAACTCCGGGAAACATCATCATCAACAACAAGACCGGAAAGACCCGTATGGTCTCCGGTGCCCAGCCTGCTGCCAATTTCCAGGCTGCTATCGACGCATTGCGGTAGAATTCATCTGAACGTAAAGGGGGCGGTACGCCGCCCCTTTTTTGCTGAGAAAACCTTTTCCTGCAGTCATGAGCAGCTATACTGTGGCAGTGAAGATTCGAACTCTCGCTCTTGTTTCGGCTGCAGCTCTCTCGGCGTGCGCTATGACGACAACGCAGGATGCCGGGAGTTCAGTTTCCTCATCCGCAATATCGTCGATCAGGGAGACGCAGAACATTACCTACATTGGTGTTGTTGAGCCTGCGGGGATCAGTGTATACACAGAGGGCAGTCACAGACTTGTCCTACCGGAAGGAAAGTTCGTTCTCCTGGAGAGTTCCACGGTAGATTTGAATGGATACGTGAATGAGAAGGTGATGGTTTTCGGATCCATCCGGCCGACCGTCGAGGCTGGTGGCATGGTGATGCGGGTAACGGAGATTCAATTGCAGGATTCCTCGTCCAGCTCTTCCAAGGAGAGTTCAGCCGAGACTTCCAGTGTTCCGTCACGTGGAAGTTCAGCGCTATCCAGCGCATTTGCTACGGTCTCGAGCGTGGCAATTTCCCCCTCCTCGTCAACAGCTGCTGTGGAGAGTTCAGAAACGCAGTCTTCACTTTTTGTGTCTTCATTGGCAGAGAAATCGTCACTCTCGTCGGTCCCTGCATCCAGTGCCTCTTCGGTAGCCTCGTCTCAAGCGGATCTCTCTCTCAAAATCGAAACAATGTCTCGCCAGAACTTCGCCCCGTCGCTCTGGACGCAGCAGTATTGCACATCGCATATCGGATTTTGCCTTCCTATACACAAAAACTGGTGGTTTAAGTCTTTCGGAACGACGACAGTGGAGTTATGGCGCGTCGAGATCAGCTCCGAACCTGTTGAGAATCTGGGTGAAGGACCGATCGTCGTGCGCTTACTGACAGACAGCAGATCGGCAGATGACGGCACTGTGAAGACGGAAGGCGGCACAGTGACATTTGTGAAGTCGTGGACATTCGACAGACACTTTGAGATTGTTGCAGATGCTCGTCTGAGTGAGGCTGTCCGCTACATTGGCTCCACTTTGTCAGTCTTTGACGACGCACGATAAGTTCCTCCATCTCCATGGTTGAAGGCAATCTGCACTCCGGTTGGACCACTGTCGAAAATAACGCTGACCCCCTCAGCACTCCCGTACGTTCGGTGCCTGAGAAGGTAGTTCAGCAGAAGACGTACCTCCCATTCCTGGAGACTCTACGACTCTACGCCGGCTGGCTGCTGGCGTGGTATGGCATTGTCTACATCGTCGGTGCTTACCAGTACCTCAAGCCATTACCGTTTCGAGTCCCCTACGCAGAGAGTCTCTTCCTTTCACCTCTCGTACTGAGCTTCACGTTCGCGTCCTACCTCTTTCTGCTCTGCTGCGCTCTGTACAGGGCCTCAGGAAAATCAAAATCTTCCGCTATCGTCGTGACGGTCATCGGCATCGGAGCATTTGTGCTCTACAGGATGAATCTGCAATAAACTAGAGGCCCAGCTGCTTGCGGATCTCATCAGCTTTTTGCTGCTCCTGGCTCCTGGCTCCCTGCTGGACGTTGATGGACTGTAGATCCTTCCAGTCTTCGGAATGCTTCTGCTCAAGCTTCATCAACTGTAGGAGGTGCTTCGGTGACAGTTCCGAAAACTTACGCTTCTCCTCCTCAAGGATTTTCTGGAGCTCATCGATTTGAAACTGCGAAAGTTTTGGAATTGCCTGAACGATCCGCCACTTTTCGTCGCGAGTCAGGGAAATGCTGCCGCGGAGGAGCGAGAGAAACTTCTGCTCGTCAAATTTCGTCTCCGGGTGAGCAGGGACATTGATATTGTCATTATTCAGAGAGACTGAAGCAGAACCGAAGCGGTAATTACCAACCTCTTTCAGGATGCGAATATCTTCGTCATCATAGCCCTTCTTCTTCAGATCCTCGTCGGAAGGAAGCGGACCGGGAGGCGGAGGCGGAGGGCCACTGTCCTGTGGTTGGGCACCGCCCTGTGCACCCTGCTGTGGAGGCGGAGGGGGTGGAGAAGCAAACACCTGCGTAGGGTCCAGACCACCCTGAGGGACTTTGTCTCCGGGTCTCGGAGGCGGAGGTCCTTGCGTTTGTCCCGCTTGCGGTGGATTTCCTGCTGGAGGGGTTGGGGTGGCCATATATATGCGTGAAGTTATTCTACTTTAGCAATTTACTAGGCGGAAACAACATGAATTCCCTCTTCCTTGAGTATTCGCACATCATCGACTGGATGAACGATGAAGAGGTTTCCAGGCTCCGGACGTTCTATTCCCTCTTTCCCATCTGAATTGTACTTGATCCTAGAAAGCTGGTAGTACGCACTGAGATCGATTTTGTCCTGTGTACGGTCCTCCGGGTGCCATTTTCTCGCTATATCAATGCCGCTGCCATTCAAATACACATGTGTCTGTCCAGGTATA
>Ga0194128_10010927_pt1 | contig 10653 bp, 11 predicted proteins | sample TA2KigCa65mmetaG_FD_148650 | JGI IMG/M metagenome (GOLD analysis project Ga0194128, IMG submission 148650) | Freshwater microbial communities from Lake Tanganyika, Tanzania - TA2015037 Kigoma Deep Cast 65m | ecosystem: Environmental > Aquatic > Freshwater > Lake | place: Tanzania: Lake...
CGCTCCGCCATCGAGTCCTTCGTCGCCAGGACCAATGCGAACCCCAAACCGTTTCACTGGCGCAAACGCGAAGTCCGAGGCAGCCAACTCCGCAATACAATTATTAACTTATGCAACTAAGCACTAGCTAATTTATATATCGACAGTTTACTGACTTCTATTAGCCGATCGACTCGAACTCTGTTGATCTGTTCGGCCTGGCGAAACGATTATGCATGTCGCGCCATCCACCGAACGACGGCCTCGCAGTAGTCCTGAAACAGCAGATCCTCTACTTCGCGATGTGCCCGCCCGCACACATTGGCGAACCAACAACAAATTCGCGACGTTCGAGCACGCGATCAACAAAAGCGCGAGCGTGACGGCGAACATCGTAAACAGGATCGGCCGGCCGGTATGACGCGCGACTTCTTCGGCGTACGGCTCGGCCATCACAATCATCGTGCGGTTGGAATCCGGGTTTTCCGCCTCCAGGCGCTTGGAGACTTCACGCAAATTCCCGTTCAGCCGGTCGATGGCTCCGGCTCTAACCCGCCCAATAGCCGACAAGAATCGATTTGTTCGGTTCCTGCGCTCCGAGTCACCTAACGCCAACGGCGCGAGTACATCGACAATACCGATCGTCTTAAATTGACACGACTCCGGCAATACGCCGACGATCGCATATTGCTCGCCATTCAACTTTACCTCCGACCCCGGACCAACGCCGTGAGTCTTCGAAAACGATTCCGAGACCACGGCGACTCGATGGTTTCCGAGTACGCCCTCGCCCGGTTCGAACGCCCTTCCAGCGTAAGGTTTCACACCCAGCACGTCGAGGAAGTTCGTCGACACCCGCGCGCCGCGCAGCCGCTCGGCTTCGCCTTCGCCCTTCACTGAAAACGAGCTTTGCGTGAACACCGCGAACTCACCCAATGCCGCTTGTTCGATATCGGCGAAGTCGCCGGCCGATACCCCGCGCGCGGAACCATCCGGCCGTAGCGTACGAAGATTTACCAGTTCCTCGGACCGCGGAAACGGCATCGGCTCGATTACCCAGGCGTTCAGGAAACTGAACATAACAGTCGCACCGGAAATCCCGGCAACGAGAATGATCACCGCGATCCAGGCAAAGCCGGGATGCTTCCGGAGCGAACGCAACGAGAATCGAAAGTCGTCGAGCATGCATCAGGATATGCACAATATCGGCCATCGTAACTGCATGAATCCACGCGCGGGCGTCAAACGGCGATGTCCGCTATTGGGACTCGCCGTCCGTTTCCTCGACGAGTTTCTCGACCGACATCGCGAACACCGCCATCTTCCCGTCGCGGTCGGACTGAAACGCCAACCTTGCCGAGTTCGCGGAAAACACCGCGCGTGCTTCCGCCGACCGGTGCTCGCAAATCGGCAGTTCGCGCACTGGCGTCCGCAGCAGAAGCACTAGATACGGCGACGCCTTGCTCGCGCTTGTGCCGAGAAATACCGAGGCGTCGCCATTCCGCTGAAATCGCCCAAACTGTGAGGTCCGCGCAACCGGCACATCGGTTCCCTCTTCCGGATTCAGCTCGCGCAATTCGGGCAACCCGCCGTTACGCACAAGGTACAACAGCGTCGTGCCATCGGCCGACCATTGCGCGTCGAGGATCTCGCCGGAGGCAGTCTTCAAAGCGATTTCATTCTTTCCGTCCAGCCCGACACAGCGCACTCGTCCGCCCGCCAGAAACGATACGGCCATCCGCCTCGGCCGCGTCGCCAGGCAGGAAATATCACTCGTGCTCGCGGCGATGTCGCTGGCCTTCTTACCCGAGACCAGGACCAAACGCCGCTCTCCGCCAACGACGATCGCGCCGCCGTCCTCCGCCGCCACACGCAGCCTTGCGCCGAGTTCCGCCGGCGCCGCGAACACCTCGCGCTCTTTACCGCCGTTCACCGATCCCGCCATCAACCGCGGCCCATCGAAGTAGAGCAGCGTTTTATCGCCGCCGGCCAGGGTAAACGAATCGACGTTGAGCTTGGCCGCTTGCGTGAGTGCCTTCAACTTGTTCTGTTTGAAGTGATGACGGTAAAGCTGCGGCGCGTGCCCGCGATCGGACGCAAAAACCAGTACGTCGCCCTTGCGCGAAAACGCCCGATTCTCCGGATACGGGAGCCACGCGGTGTGGCCAGGCGCCGATACGCGCAGCACTTCGAATTCGGTGGCGGGGTCGATGAACTTCTTCGCCTCGCCGGCCGTTTCCTGACCGCGCGAGGCGAAGAGAAGCGAAGATGGGGAGGCAGCGCTCAGAAACGTTCGACGCGTCCAGGCTGCCCTCATACTTTCAGATTACCAGCGCTCGTTCGGTGAGCGTTGTAACTAGTGGCTCGCGGTGTAGTGGTTGCCCAGCAGATCGTAGCCGAAGTCGCCGTTGTAATCGCGCCACACCGAATGCACGTGGTTCGCGTTGTTCTGCGTGTTGTCGTACTCGACTAGAAACGTCGGCGCCGAGATGCGGTAGTAGTGGCCCTTGCCCTTTTCCGCCGTCCCCGTCCAGGCGAAGTACGTTGCGTTAGCGGCCTTCTTGATCTGCTCCAGGCGGACCGCCGCGACTTGGTCCGGTACGTTGTTGGCGTACTCTTCGAGCAGATTTTGCAGGAGTTGCTTCTGCTTGGCGTTTAGCTTCGCCGTGTGCAGTCCATTCGGAGCACCCTTCAACGCAGCCTTGCGATCGGCCATTGTGATGATGTCCTTCAGCGCTACTTCGCTCACGACGGCGGCCTTTTTTTGTTCTGCGTTGAGCGACGCCAGCAGTTCGCGGCCGAGGTCTTCCTCGCGCGCCAATACGCGCAGTCCGGCGCGCGGGCCTTCGCGGACTTCATGCGGATTGGTGCCGTAGAATTGCGGCGTCGACGCGACTCTGTTGTTGACGATCGTGAAGTTCAGGCTCAAATGATGGCCTTCGACGCGGAAGCCCCACGTCCCGGTTTCGGCCGGTGTGCCGAAGATCGAGAACAGGTAGTTCTCTGGATCGCGGCGGCCGGGAGGCGCGTTTTTTTCCTGGATCTTCAGAATTTCTTCCAGGCTCATGATGCTGGTGGCCTTGATGAAGCCTTGCTGGCTGAGGCCGCTGGCAAGCAGCGCCATCGCCAGCGGACGCTGGTCATGCGTCATTTTCTTGAGCGGCAGGCCCTTCCGTTCCTTCGGAATAAAGTGGAAGTTCAATCGCTCTTCGTCGTTGAATTGGAATACGGCCATCGCCTTCTGGTCGGCCGTGAGCGACTTGAGTAAAGCGTTGGCGGAGTCGGACATGACTCGCGGAGAGTGAATGCGGTAGCCGGCTGCGGCCAGCAGGAGAGTGGCCGCTGTTGCGGCGATAATACGGGTGCGTGCGTTAGTCATACGATGCTCGTGAAGACCGCGGGGGTCCAGAGCATTGTATTAGAAAGGAAGGTCCTTTTGCACGGGGGTGCCGTCGCCGACCAGCGAACGGACGAGATATTTGTACGGATTCACGGGCGCGCCGCCCTGACGAACCTCGTAATGCAAGTGCGGCGAAGTCGCTCTGCCTGTGTTGCCTGAGCGGCCGATTATCTGTCCGCGGCGGACTTCCTGGCCAGGGAGCACGTCGAATGCGCTCAAGTGCGCGTAGCAGGTCTCAAGACCGCCGCCATGGTCGACGACAATGAGCTTGCCGTAGGCGCCGGACCAGTCCGTCGATTTTACGATTCCGTCGGCCGTAACACGAATCGGTGTGCCTAGCGCGGCGGAGATATCAACGCCAGGGTGGAACGCGCTGCCGCCCGTGAACGGGTCGTGGCGCGCGCCGAAACTCGAATTCAGCCTTCCTGGAGTTGGCCACAAGCTCGGAATTACGTTGGTCTGCCACATGCGGTTGATGCGGCGGCGGCTGTTCGAATACAAACGCGTGGTTCGCAACAGGTCGAACTGTTCGAGCGATTGCTGGTAGGTCGGGACCAATCGGCTTTCCGATGCGATCGTCGCCGGACCTTCCAGACGTTCTTTGATTCCGTACGCGGTGGTCACTTCGGTCGCGAGCATCTGCAACGTCGCCATCTGCTCTTTGGTTTGTTCGTTCGACTTCTGCAAGTTCTGATAGCGCTGTTGCAGCGAAGAAACTTCATCGCGCAGCGTGTTGTAGTTGGAGACTTTCCAAGCCATGCGCGCGTAACTGGCCAAAAATCCAAATGTCGTGAAACAGCCAACAACGGCCAGCGACAGAACGGTGTACAAAATCGCGTGAGAGACGTGAAGCCTGCGAAGGCGGCCATGCACCGAATGAGCCAGAACGACTACGAAATAAGGTTGATTCATCGTTTGGGTCCTGCGAGCGGTTTGTTACGTTCCAACTGCTTCGAACTGGAACCGCTCAGTCTGATCCGGTCAGACTCGGGGGAGTGTCGGTCCTAATGTGGCAATCCGCCTCACACCTGAGGCGAAAGACCTACAATAGCAGCGAAAACACACGTCTGTCAAGCCGAAAGAGCGGCGAAGGCGAACAGGAGGCGAATCCCTGCCCTCGCCGGCCAAAAGGCGACTAGAGCGATACAGGCCACCCGCGGCCAGCCGGTTCGCCCGGGCGGGCGAACGCTGGCGGCAGGTAGTCGTATGTATCGTGCATCCAATCGCTTAATCGTTTCAGCAATTCCTGCTTGTCTTTTGCATACGCCGGATCGTTGGCGATGTTGTTGAACTCGTCGGGGTCTTTCGACAAATCGTACATTTCAACGATCGGCCGCGCGGGTTGCAACAATCGCGCGAAGTGCGGTTTGAAACCGGGGCGGCGCGAAGCGGCCTGATAAGAACTCCAACTTGGACTGCCTTCCAAATCCCAGGCCGGCCGGTAAGGAAAATGTGGCGCGGCGTTGAAGATCAGTTTGAACCTCCGGGTCCGGATCGATCGGATCGGGTCAAAATTGTCGTGCCAGTTGCGTTCGGAGAAAACCGCCTCGCGCGCTTGAAATCCACCGCTTTTCCACAGACCTGTGGAAATCTTCCCTTGCATCTTTGGAGGAACCGGAGCGCCGGCGATGTCGAGCCAGGTTGGAGCGAGATCGACGTGGGAAATTAGTTCGGAACGGACTTCGCCGGGTTTGGTCATACCCGGCCACTTCACGATCAGCGGGACGTGAATGCCGGGATCGTAACAAGTTCCCTTCGCGCCCGGGAAAGGCATTCCGTTGTCGCCGGTGAAAAAAACGATCGTGTTCGAAGCCAGCCCGCGCGATTCGAGCAGCGCAAGCAACGTTCCGCATTCGGCGTCCATGCGCGCGATGAAATCATGATAGTGCGCGAGGTCTTCGCGGATCGCGGGCGTGTCGGGAAGAAAATTCGGCAAGCGGACTTTGGCGGGATCGTGCGGCGGCGTGAACGCGCCTTTTGTGTAAGGCCGGTGGGGATCGGTGAAACCGACGTGCAGGAAAAACGGTTTGTCCTTCGGGGCTTTGTCAAAGAACGATTCGAACTTGGCGGGCCGGGCGGCGTAGAAATCGAATCGCTTGTTGAATTCGTCGCCCTGGTGCACTTTGCGGAATGCGCCGGTAAAGTAGCCGTGTTCTTTCAGCAGGTCGACGAAGGTCTTCTCCCACGGCGGCATCGGTGCATGCAGACGCGATGTGCCGGTTGTGTGCGATGTGCAGCCGGTGAAGATCGCAGAACGGTTCGGACTGCATTGCGCCGAAGTGACGAAACAATTTGTAAAGCGCGCGCCCTCGCGCGCGAGTTTGTCGAGGTTCGGCGTATGAACATGCGTGTTGCCGTAGCAGCCGAGATCGGCGGCGGTGTGATCGTCGGAAATGAGGAAGACGATGTTGGGCGGGCGAGCGGCGGTCGATTGCGCGGCGGCAGCGGAGGAGGCCAATACGGTACGGCGAGAAATCTGCATCGTTGAATAGTGTATATGCTGGGTTCAATGGAGATCTCCTTCACTGGAAAGACCGCCGTGGTAACCGGCGGCTCGCACGGCATCGGCCGGGCGATGGCGGCGGCGCTGGCGGCGTGCGGCGCGCGCGTGTACATTTTCGACGTCGAACAGACACCGCTCGATTTCAAAGCGTCGATTGTCGCTTGCGACGTCACTTCGCGCCACAGCTTGCGCGCGGCGTTCGACGTTTCGGGACCGCCCGATGTCGTCATGATCAACGCGGGCACCGGCATCGTCAAGCCGATCGCCGAGACCGATCGCGCGGTGTGGGATAAAACGATCGCGTTGAACTTGACCGCCGCGTTTGAAACGCTGCAGGAGGCGTCGGCGCGCATGAAGCCGAAGGGCGGCGCGATCGTTTTGACCGCGTCGACGAATTCTTACGACGGCGAAGAAAATCTAATCGCCTACAACGCGACCAAGTCTGGCGTGCTTGGGCTGGTGCACACGGCGGCCAATGAACTCGGGCCGTTCGGCATTCGCGTGAACGCGGTGAATCCGGGGTTGATTCGAACGCGGCTCACCAAAGGCAGCTTCGACAACCCCGCTGTATTGAAGGACTATTTTCGCGCGATTCCGATGGGACGCGGTGGCGAGGCATCGGAGGTCGCCAAGGCCGCGGTTTTTCTCGCTTCGGATTGGGCGAGTTACATCACAGGCGCGACGCTGCTCGTCGACGGCGGGCAGATGTGTTGCAAGTTCGGGCCGTGGCGGGATGAAGACGCGACGTTCGAGACCGATCACTGGCAGCGGCGTTAGTCGGCGCGTGGAATCAGGCTGTCAAGATACGCCGCGTCGCGGGTGAAGACGGGGATCTCGGCGTCAACGGCGAAGCGATCTTCGGTCCGACGCACGACGCGGCCGCGTTTGAAGTCGGCCGGCCACTTCGCCCAGTTGTCGCCTTTCTCGTGGATGAGGTCGTGCTTTTCGCTCGCCGATTTACCGAGCAGTTCCTCGTGGGAATAGTAATGCGACGCCAGCATGTTGAGGCTGTTGCGCGAGGCGTCGTCCTGACGCCAGCGGAAATACTTTTCGACCTCGGCGCGGTTGGGAATGGCGAACACACGGGCATCGAACGCCGCGAGGCCGGGTTCGGCAAACGCGTGATGAAACGCCGCCGTGAAGAGGCTGGCCGAAACAGATGCGATCTTCTGCACCGAGCCGTCGAACCACATGCGCGAGTCGTCGCGGCCGAAATCGGACATCAGGAACGAGTACTCATCGCTTTGCCCGTAGGCGAACGCGCAGCCGGCCATCTGCTCGCAAACGTGGATCGCGGCGGCGTCCAGTGCACCGGCGAGCGGCCGGTGATACGGCCTTGGCATGTTGCGCGTGAAGGTGTGAAATCCCTTGCCGTCGACGCGCACAATGACCCAGGTCTTGCGCGGCAGCAGCACGCGCGCGGGATCTTCGAAGTAGGTTTTGATGCGATCGCCGAGTTCGTCGTTCATTAATTCACGGTACGATTCGATTTTCCCATGCGCGTGGTTCTGGATACGAACATCTTGATTTCGGCTTGCATCAAGCCGGGCGGCAATGAAGCGCGGATGATCGAACTCGTTCAAGCCGGCGTGCTGATTGCGTGCCTTTCGGGAGCGCTTCTCGAAGAGTATCGTGAAGTGGCCGCGCGGAAAAAGTTCGAAACACGGCGCGAATGTCTCATCGGAGCGATTGACGCGATCCGGGCGAACGCGGTCATCGTCGATCCGCTTGAGCGATGCGATGCCTGCACCGATCCCGACGACAACCTGCTGCTCGAGTGCGCGCTGGCGGCGAAGGCGGCGTTTGTCGTGACGGGCAATCTTGCGGACTTCCCATCGGAATGGCGCGGCGTGCGCGTTGTCAACGCGCGCGCTATGTTGAGCGCGTGACCTCGGCGAGCCGCCGCCGCAGGTAACGGGTCTCGGCAGCGTTCTGCGTGAGGTCAAGCGCCTGCCGGTATGCCTCGGCGGCTTCGCCGTCGCGGCCAAGGCGGCGCAGCAGATCCGCGCGGCTGGCAGGCAGCAACCCGTAGCCGGGCAGTTCGATCCCTTCCATCGCAGCCAGTCCCGCCTCGCAGCCCCGCGCCATGGCGGTTGCAACAGCGCGGTTCAACTCGACGATCGGCGTTGGCGCGAGCCGATAGAGTTCGCCGTAGAGCGCTTCGATCTCAAGCCAATCGGTGTCGGCGGCGTGAGCGGCGTGTCCGTGCACGGCGGCGATCGCCGCTTGCAATTGATAGGGGCCAAGTTGCCCGCGCGTCAGAGCGCGCTGCAGGACGTCGTCGCCTTCGTCGATGGCCGAACGATTCCAACGCGACCGGTCCTGCTGTTCGAGCGTCAACAGTTCGCCGTGAGCGTCGAGACGGGCCGCGCTGCGCACGTGTTGCAGCAGTAGCAGCGCGAGCAGCCCTTCGACTTCGGCCTGACCCGGGAGAAGTTCAACCAGAACGCGCGCAAGCTGGATGGCTTCCTCGCAAAGCGCGGTGCGTTGCAGCATCTCGCCGGCGCTGGCGGTGTATCCTTCGTTGAAAACGAGATAGACAACAGCGAGCACGGCCTCGGTCCGTTCTTCGAGCCGGTCGGGGCGGGGTAGTTCGTAAGGAATGTTCGCAGCGCGGATTTTGTGTTTGGCCCTGACCAGGCGTTGCGCCATCGTTGGTTCGGGAACCAGAAACGCACGTGCGATCTCACCCGTGGTGAGGCCACAGAGCGTTCGAAGCGTCAACGCGATTTGCGCATCCACGGCCAGCGCCGGATGACAACACGTGAACAGAAGCCGCAGCCGGTCATCGCGATCTCTCCAACACATTTCGTCTCCGCCGGCTAGTGCTTCCGCCGTCGAACTCGCCTCCAGCGGCGCCTGACGGGCCAACCGCCGCATGCGATCGATCGCCTTTCGATGCGCTACTGTTTGAATCCACGCTCCCGGATTTGCGGGCGGGCCGTTCCGCCAGTGTTCGATCGCAGCGACGAACGCATCCTGCATCGCGTATTCGGCCAGGTCGATGGACCCGGCGACACGAATGAGGGTTGCCAGAATGCGGCCGTGCTCGCGCCGGAAGACCCGCTCCAAATCCGCGAGCATCAGCCGGGAAAATCCAGAACTGGCCGTACTTCGACGGCAACGCCGCCATCGGCATGCAGACGGCAGATGCGCGCGCCGAGTTCGATGGCCTCGTCGAGGTCTTTGCATTCGAACAGATAGAAACCGCCCAGCTGTTCCTTGGTCTCGGCGTACGGGCCGTCGAGCGTGGAAATTTTTCCTCCGGCGGTGACGCGCACCGTGGTTGCCGTCGATGTGGGCTGGAGCGGTTCGCCGCCGCGCAGGTGTCCGCTCTGTTTCACCTCTTCGGTAAATGCCATGTAGCGGCCGAACAACGCCTCCTGATCGGCGGGCGTCGCGGCGGCGGCCTTCTGTTCGTTCTCAAAAATCAGTGCCATGTATTTCATGGGTGTCTCCTTCCAAGGAAATCGCGCACAACGGACTCGCTCCGGCTCGGCCATCGGGCGAACCGCTCGCCCGTTTGGGGCCGAGCCTTCGCAGCCTGTGCGCTTCATTATCCCGACGCACCAGGTGGCGGCTTTTCGACAGGCGGCCTTGAAAATATTTTCGCAGGTGGTTAGCGAAGGGACGCGAGCCGCCGCCACGCAGGCAGCGGCCGTTCGCGCCCGATCAGTTCGTCGACCGGATGAACCCTATCGCCCACGACCGATGGAAACTGCTTGTGCCTAAGCGACTCGATGTGGCCGCGCCGTGCCCGAAGACTCGCGCGGCTGCGTGCTCATGCCGTTACCGAAGCCAGCTTGCGGTTCTATTGCGTTACGCTTGGCGGCGCTTCGCGGCGACCCCGGTCCAGGCGTCGAACGGCTCGAATCGATGGAGCCGCGAGATGGCAGGCCTTATCCGGACGGCGCGCCGGCCGCACCGCTGCGTGAGTTTCTCGATCGCCGGAATGGCAGTTCGTAAAGTATTGTCAAGACGGTAACAAGCACTGTGCCAACTCCGTTTCTACTGGCAGGAGTTGAAAGAACATGATTCGCACATTGCTTGTTACCGCATTTTCATTGGCTGTTTTCGCGCAAACGCCCGAGCACGCCAAGTTTCACATCGACGCGCCGGTGCGCGTGGGATCGTCCACGCTGCAGGCCGGCGATTACGCCGTCGGCCGCCTGAACACGGCCTCGGGAGTTCCCGTTCTGAGTTTTCAATCGCCGAACGGAACAGCGCTCATGATCGTTGTCGATCGCGGTGAGCCGATCTATGGCGACTACGCAATCGCGCCCCGCTTCATCTTCGACAGCGAAGCCGACGGCGTGCGCCGACTGACCGGCATTCAGTTCGCGGGCAATGCGCAGGCGTATCTCGTGCCCGCGCAAAAGTAACTACTTCACGGCGGAATAACCAAGCCCGGCGAAGGCCCACAGGCCTGGTTATTCCGCATAACGACAGAATCACAACGGCTCGACGGATCGAGACATGGACATAGAGCCGTTGGAAACGCTGGGGGCCGTATCTCAGCGAGCGCGCGTTGGCCATAGTACATGAAGATTACACGCCGCATGGAGCGGCGTGGGAGGCGGTGCGCACGATCACGCGCGATCGAAGGCGTATCGTTGGAACGACGGCGGAATGACGACGGCATCGCTAGATTCTAGAATCGAAGATTCTAAATCAGAGTACTGCAACAAACGAAGTTACGCAGCGAGTAACTTGACGATGTCCTCGATAGCGCGGTCGGCCTTGTAGTATGCGTTTTCGAGTGTGGAGTGGG
>Ga0194128_10010932_pt1 | contig 10648 bp, 8 predicted proteins | sample TA2KigCa65mmetaG_FD_148650 | JGI IMG/M metagenome (GOLD analysis project Ga0194128, IMG submission 148650) | Freshwater microbial communities from Lake Tanganyika, Tanzania - TA2015037 Kigoma Deep Cast 65m | ecosystem: Environmental > Aquatic > Freshwater > Lake | place: Tanzania: Lake...
ACTCGCGCGCCAGGTCGGCCGCGGCCGCCGTATGCGCGCCGCTCATCGCGGCAAGCTCCACCGTCACCTGGTCGCCCTCGATCCGACGGACCTCCGTCAGGGTCGTGCCTGCACGCGTGGCTTTGGTGACAACGAAATGCGCGTCGGCGTAGGCGGCCACGGTGGGCAGATGGGTTACGCACAGAACCTGGTGACTGGTGGCAAGGCGCGCGAGCTTCTGGCCCACCACGTCGCCCCCCCGTCCGCCTACCCCGGCCTCGATCTCATCGAATACCAGCACAGGGGTCTCGTCGACGCCCGCCAGGACGGACTTGAGCCCCAGGAGGACGCGCGACACCTCACCGCCCGAGGCTACCTGCGCCAGCCCTCGCGGCGGTTCCCCAGGGTTCACGCTCAATTCGAACTCAACCTGATCGATCCCCGTCTCATCGAACCCAAGCGCCGCGTCATAGCCAGAAACGGGCACTCCCGCGGGATCTGGCCGCACGGCCAAGCGCAACGCGAAGCGGGTATGCGGCATGCCCAGCTCGCCCAGTTCCCGGCGCACCGCCTGCGCCAGCTGCGCCCCGGCACGCGCCCGGTGGTGCGACAGCTCCAGCGCAGTCCGCGCGAGCCCGTCCGAGGCTTGCCGCTCGGCCTCCGCCAGCGCCTGCAGCCGCGCCTCGCGCGACGTGAGGGACGCCAGGCGCTCGCGGGCCCGCTGCGCGAACTCAAGCACCTCGGCGAGCGTGTCACCATACTTGCGCTTGAGCGAATCCAAGCTCTGCAAGCGGACTTCCACCTCGGCCAGCCGTGCGGGATCAACCTCCACCGCATCGGCGTAGGCGGCCACGTCGCGCGCGAGCTCGGCGGTGAGCGCGGCCGCCTCCGCCGCATGGGACGCCACCCGCGCCGCGCCGGGATCGAGGCGGGCGATGTCCTGCAGATTGCGTTGCGCCAGGCCGAGCGCATCCAGCGCGCCCGGCGGCTGGTCGCGCTCGATGACCCCTAACGCCTCCGCCGCGAGCGCGCGCAGGCGCTCGGCGTGGGTCAGCATCTGCCGCTCGGTGGCCAGGTCCGCATCCTCGTTCGACTGCAGGCGCGCCCCTTCGATTTCTTCGATCTGATAGGAGAGCAGGTCAACTTCACGCGCCTGGGCGCGCTCGTCGGCCTGGAGGGCCGCAATCTCGCCACGGATGGCGCGCAGCGACCGCGCTCGCTCGGACACGGTGGTGCGGGCCCCGTCCAGACCGCCGTATCGGTCTAAGTAGCCGAGCTGCCTCGCCCGTTGGAACAACGACTGGTGCTCGGTCTGTCCGTGCACGTCGATCAGGTGACGGCCGGCGTCCACCAGCACGCGTGCGGGCACCGCCCGTCCCCCCACGCGTGCCACCGAACGCCCCACGCGCGCGACTTCACGCGCGATGACCAGGTCGTCGTCGGCGGGGACGCCGACTTCCGCCAGCGCGGCGTACACCGGATGCGCGGCCGGCAGCGCGAAGATGCCCTCGACGTACGCCTCGTCGCAGCCGGTCCGGACATCGGCCGGATCAGCCCGCCGCCCCAGCAGCAGACCCAGGGCGTCGATGAGGATCGACTTGCCCGCACCGGTTTCCCCGGTCAGCACGTTGAGACCTGGACCCAGGCGCAGGTCCACGTCTGCGATCAACGCAAAGTTGCGCACGCGCAGTTGGCGGAGCACGGTTCAGTAGTTCGCGCCGGAGGGACGGGGCATGGTACGCGGGACCCGCCAGCGCAGCTTCTCGGCGAGCGTGGCGTAGAAGTAGTCCCTGGGCTGCAAGCGGGCGAAGCGCGCGAGCTGGTCGGCACCCGCGCAGATCACGCGGTCGCCGGTGGCCAGCATGAAATCCGTCTGGCCATCAACCGAGAGGACCGCCTCGTGCGTCGAGTACGCCACCAGGACTACAGTCGTGTTGGCCGGCACCACGATCGCGTTGGCCGGAGTAAGGAACGGCGAGATCGGCGTCACGACAACGTCCCGGACCGACGGGTGCAAGACGGGACCATGGGTCGCCTGCGTATACCCGGTGCTTCCGGTCGGGGTTGAGACGATGACCCCGTCGGAGGTGTAGGTCGTCAGGAGCACGCCGTCGATCCAGACCTCTACCTCGATCACGCGGGCGATCCGGCCGCGCCCAACGACCACGTCTCCCGCGGCCAGGCCCTCCTCAACCAGCGCTCCTGCGCGCTCGTGCCGCCAGGCGAGGATGACCCGATCCTCCACCCACCACGACCGGTCGAGGAGCTCCGGCAGGCGCCGCTCGAAATCGCCCGCCACCAGCTCCGTTAGAAACCCCAGGCGGCCGTAGTTGACACCAAGACACGGCACGCCGAACGGGGCCGCGCCGCGCGCGGCGCGCAAGAGCGTTCCGTCCCCGCCGAAGGTGATGACGAGCTCGGTCGCGGCGATGCGATTGGGCGCGGCCAGGATGTCCCACGAGGAGGCGCACCAGGCCTCGTGCCCGCTCCGCCGCAGCGCTTCCGCCGCGCGGCGCGCGTGCGCCACGGCTGCCGCAATCTTGGGCTGATACAGCAATCCGACGCGCATGCCCGTCTGCCGGGAGCGACCGGCGCCATTGTAGGGGGCGATGCGTCAGCGACGCGCCGCGACCCGATCAGCGCCCGGATGCCACGGACGCGGACGGCAAGGCCGGCCACGGCGGCCGCAGCAGCACGAAGGTCTCAACGTTGCCCTCACGGCCGGGCACGGCGCTCGCACGGCTGGCCGTGACGCGAAACCCCGTGGCCTCGCACCACGCGAGGAAACCCAGGAGGGCCGCGTTGCGCCCGGAGGCGCTGCGGACGACCCCGCCCTGGGGAACGTCGCGCGTCGGTAGCTCGAATTCGGGCTTCAGGAGACCCAGCATCCAGCGCGCCTGCGGTGCCGCCGCCGCGCACGGCAGCAACACGTCCCGCAGACGCAGGAATGCGACATCGATCACCACGACGTCGACCGGCGGCGTCAGGCGTCCCAGGTCCCGGACGTCCTGCCCCTCGCGGGAGAGCACGCGCGGATCGTCCCGCAGCGCGGGATGCAGCTGGGCGTGCCCCACATCCACGGCCACCACCGCCGTCGCGCCTGCCCGCAGCAGGCAGTCGGTGAACCCGCCCGTTCCCGCGCCGGCGTCGAGCGCATCCAGGCCATGCACGTCGAGCCCGAAATGTTTGAGCGCGAAGGCGAGCTTCCTCCCGCCGCGGCCCACATAGGTCGGCGCCTCGCCCGTCAATTCAATGGTCGCCGCAGCGCCCGTGGGATGCGCGGGACGTGTGATGGCGGCGCCGTCGACGCGCACGAAGCCGTCGCGGATCAGCTGCTTCGCCTGGCTGCGGGTCGCGGCCAGACAGCGGGCCAGCAGCGCCAGATCAAGTCGCGGCGCCCGCTCAGACGTGGCCGGCCGCCTAGCGGGTCAGCGTGCCCTTGGTGCTGGGCACATCCCCGGCCCGCCGGGGGTCCATGCGCGTGGCGGCGAGCAGCGCGCGCCCCAGCGCCTTGAAGATGGCCTCGGCCTTGTGGTGGTCGTCCTCGCCCGCCAGCAGGCGCACGTGCACGGCGCCGCCCAGATGGCGGGCGAGCGAGGCGATGATGTGCGGAATGAGGCTGGTGGGCAAGTCGCCGATCCGAGTCTGCCGAAACGCGCCACCGACGGAGGCGTGGTCGCGACCTGCCAAATCCACCGCCACCAGCGCCAGCGCCTCATCCATCGGAACGGTCGCGTCGCCCATGCGCACGATGCCCGCCCGATCGCCCAGCGCCCGGCTGAACGCCTGCCCGACGACGATCGCCACGTCCTCGGCCGTGTGGTGCGCATCGATGTGCAGATCGCCCGTGGCCTTCACGCGAAGGTCGAAGAGGCCGTGCTTCGCGACCTGCGCCAGCATGTGATCCAGGAATCCGACGCCCGTGCTGCCCTCGAACGTGCCCGCGCCATCGAGGTCAAGCGTGACCGAGATATCGGTCTCGTTGGTCGCGCGTGTGACCGTCGCCGTTCGAGGTGCTTGCATCGACTCCACCGCGGGAGGCGTATGTCTACGCATTGTACGGGGTGGGCTTTCGAACTCCTGGGCGGTAGGTCCGCGCTGGCCCTGCCGACCTGACCGTCGGCCCGCCGTCGTCAGCCCTAGGCCCGCAACCGCCGCTCGGCGGCGCGGGCGTGGCCTTCCAGCCCTTCCGCGCGAGCCAGGCGTGCGGCGCTGGCCGCCAGGCCGGCGACTCGATTCGCTGGCAGCCGCACCACGCTCACCGCCTTGAGGTAGGCGTACACGCCGCCCGGCGACGAGAACCGCGCGGTGCCGCCGGTGGGCATGATGTGACTCGGGCCGGCCACGTAGTCGCCCAACACTTCCGGCGACGCGCGGCCAAAGAATACGCCGCCGGCATGCCTGACCAGCGGTAGCAGCGCGTCTGGGTCGCGCACGAGCAGGCAGAGATGCTCAGGCGCGTAGGCGTTCGCGAGCTGCACCGCCTCCCCAAGCGTCGCCACCACGCCGATCCCTCCCCGTTGCGCAAAGCTGTGCTCCGCCACCGTGCGCCGGGGTAGCGTGGCCATCTGCCGCTCGACCGCACCAGCAATGGCGCGGGCCTGAGCCGCGCGGTCCGTCAGCGCGATCGGACTGGCGGGCCCTCCGTGCTCGGCCTGCGCAAGCAGGTCGGCCGCCGCTTCCTCCGGATCGGCGGAGGCGTCGGCGATGACCAGCGTTTCGGTCGGTCCCGGCAGCAGGTCGACGCCCACGATGCCGTAGACCTCGCGCTTGGCGAGGAGAATCCACGCGCTGCCTGGACCGGCCACGACATCACAACGCGGGACCGAGGCGGTCCCGTACGCCATGGCGGCGATGGCCTGCGCTCCCCCAATGCCGAACACCCGAGTCACGCCCGCCACCGCGGCCGCTGCCGCCACCGCCGGGTCGAGGCCGTGCGGCCCCAGCGGCGTACACAGCACGATCTCGGCCACGCCCGCCACTCGCGCGGGTATGGCGGCCATCAGCACCGATGATGCCAGCGGCGTCTCGCCACCCGGGACGTAGATCCCCGCGCGGTCCACCGGGATCCAGCGCTGGCCCACGCCTTCCGCCGGGTCCATGAAATCTTGCGGCCGCTGCTGGCGATGAAAGCGCTCGATGCGTTCCGCCGCGAAGCGGAGATCGTCGAGGAGGGCGGCCGGGGCCCGCTGCCGTGCCTCGTCCCGCTCGGCCGCACGCACCTCAAAACGGGCCGGCACGGGGTCGCCCACCGCCTGGGCGATGCGCCGCACCGCCGCATCGCCCTCGCGCGCGACGTCCGCCACGATGCGCGCCACCGCCTCGCGAGCGGAGAGCGGCGCGCCGTAGAGGCGTCCGGCGACCGCCAGCGACGCCTCCGACACGGGCGCCAAGTCACCTGCGGAGCGAGCCAGCAGCTCGCGTCGAACGGCCTCCGCGCCGTGAACGATGCGCACGGCAGTCACGCAGCCATCACCCCCGTTACACCTGGCGCCGCGGGATGGTCCGCTCGACGCTGTCGATCACAATCGTCACCGGCCCGTGGTTGACCAGCGCCACGTCCATGCTGGCGCCGAATCGCCCGGTGCGCACGCGCACCCCGGTGGCGTGCAGCTGCGCCGCGAGTTGCGCGATCAGCGATTCCGCCAGCTCCGGCGGCGCCGCCCGCGTGAAACTGGGGCGGCGTCCCTTGCGGGTGTCCGCGAGGAGCGTGAATTGGGAGACGAGCAGCGCCTCCGCGCCAGACTCGGCCAGCGAGACGTTCATCTTGCCGTCCGCGTCAGGCAGGATGCGCAGATGCGCGATCTTGTCGGCGAGATACTGGACGTCCGCCAGTTCGTCGCCGCTCTCGACGCCGGCCAGGATCACGAGCCCCGCGCCGATCGCCGCAATCGGTTCGCCGTCAACGCGCACGTCGGCCTGACGTACCCGTTGAACTACGACGCGCACGCGAGCATCGTCACTCACCTCCGCCGGTCATGGGGACCGTAGGCGAGATCCCCGTCTTCCCGTCGGCCGCGGTACTGACCCTCGGGTTGCGACCCCGGTCCTGCGCACGCAATTATCGGACCCGGCGATGGCGTCTCCGTCAGCCGCGATGGCTCGACCTCAATACATGACACCGCGCCCGCGCGTCGAGCGTCGTCCCAGGCGACTGGGGCCGACACCGACGGCAGCGTTCAGGCGTCGGACCCGGTCTTGGCCGGCTCAGCTTTCGCCTTGACCGGCTCGGCTGCGATCGTGCCAGGGGTCTTGCCGTCCCCGTCATACTTCGTCTTCTCGGCCGTGGGACGGCTATCCGTGGCGTACCAGCCACTGCCCTTGAAGATGACGCCCGCGGGGAACAGGACTTTGCGCAGCTTGCCCTTGCACACCGGGCAACGCGACAGGGGCTTCTCGGCAAAGCTCTGGAAAGTCTCGAAGCGGTGGCCACAGACGGTGCATTCGTATTCGTACGTGGGCAACTCCGCTCCCCTTTGCGGACCGCCGCGTCCGGCCAGAAGGTGCGCCCTCCCAAGGAACCGAGGGCGACGCGGCTGTCTCAGTATACGAACTACGGTTTGGCGACCTCGCCTTGGATCGTCGCGCCGGATCCAGAACGTGGGACGGAGCGAGCCCGCTTAGCCTACCTGAGAGTGCCCGGGCCCGCGCGGCGCTTGCGCAGGGCCTGCGCCTGAGCCACTATGCCTGCGCCCCGAGGAGGTTCAGCCATGCGCATAGACCGTCTGGACGTCTATCACGTGCGGATGCCCTTGAACTACCCGTGGCGCACTGGCCACGGGGAAGACCCCGACATTCACTCCGTGCTGGTGCGTGCCAGTGCGGGCGAGCACAGCGCCTGGGTGGAATCGAGCCCGCTGCAGGCGCCGGAGTACTCGCCCGAATGTGCGGGCACGGTGTTCTATCTGCTCAAGGAGTTCTTCGGACCGTACGTGGTGGGCCGGGACTACGAGAGCGCGCCGGACGTGCTGGCGCGATTGGCGCGATTCTCGGGCAATCCGTTCGCCAAGGGCGCGCTCGAACTGTGCTGGTGGGCGCTGCAGCGCGCCATCACCGGCACGCCGCTGCACCGGCTGCTCGGAGGCCCGACGCGCGAGGTCGCGGCAGGGGCCGACATTCAGGTGCAGGACTCGCTGGACATCCTGTTGCAAAAGGTGCAGGAGGCGGTCGACGCAGGCTTTCCCCGCATCAAGCTCAAGGCGCGGCGCGGCTGGGACCTGGCCATGATGAGCGCGGTGCGCGACGCCTTCCCCCGGGCCGTGTTTCACATGGACTTCAATGCGCGCTACACGCGGGACGACTTGCCCTTGTTCAAGGCGCTCGACCGGTTGCAGCTGGCCTTCTTCGAGCAGCCATTGGCCTTCGAAGACTTGCTGGGGGCGGCGGAGCTGCGGCGGCAGATCGCGACGCCGATTTGCCTCGACGAGGCGATCCGCAGTCCCGTCCTCATGGAGCAGGCCATCCGCCTGGGCGCGTGCGACTACGTGAACGTGAAACCGGCCCGCCTCGGCGGGCTGTCCGCCTGTGTGCGCGTGCACGACCTGTGCCGCGAGGCGGGCATCAAATGCTGGGTGGGCGGCATGATTGAAAGCGCGCTGGGCGAGGCAATCTGCGTCGAGCTCGCCACGCTTGAGAACTTCGTCTACCCGGCCGACATCTTCCCCTCGGCGCGCTTCTATGCGCCCGATCTGTGCGAGCCCGCAATCGAGCTGACGCCGCGCGTCACCTTCGCCCCCTACCTCGGAAGCCTCCCCGCGCCTAACCCCGAACGCTTGGCCCGCCAGACCGTGCAGTACGCCGCCGTGGCGCCGGCCTAGGAGGCGAGTCCGCCGCTGCGCCGTGGTTGCGCGGCGGACCTGCGCTGCGCCACGATACCGGCATCCCGTAGGAGGCCCTGCCATGCGCATCGACCGCTTGGATGTCTATTACGTCCGTATGCCGCTGATCTACCCCTGGCGCACAGCCTACGGCGAGGACGCCGCGATCGATTCGGTGCTGGTGCAAGCCGCCAGCGGCGACCACGCCGCCTGGTCGGAGAGCACGCCGTTTTTCGCTCCGCACTACCTGCCGGAGTGCGCCGGCACGGTGTTTTATCTCGTCACCGAAGTGTTCGGTCCCCACGTCGTCGGGCGTACGTACAACACGGCGCAGGAGTTCAATGATCGTCTGAACTACTTCAAGGGCCTCGAATTCGCCAAGGCGGCCCTCGAGCTGTGCTGGTGGACCCTGCAACGGTCCCTCACGGGCGCGCCCTTGCACCGGCTGCTCGGAGGAGCCACCCAGGAGGTCGTCGCGGGTGCGGATTTCGGCGTCCAGGACTCGATCGACATGTTGCTCGGCAACATCCAAAAAGCGGTGGACGCGGGCTTCCCGCGCATCAAGCTCAAGGTCAAGCCCGGCTGGGACCTGGACATGTTGCGCGCGGTCCGCGCCGCCTTCCCCCGCACCACCTTCCACATCGACTGCAACGCCGGCTACACGCTGAACGATCTCCCCTTCTTCAAAGCGTTGGATCCCATCGGACTCGCGTTCATCGAACAGCCCCTGCGCTTCAACGATCTGCTGGACCACGCCGAACTGCAGCGGCAGATCGGCACGCCGGTCTGCTTGGACGAATCGGCGCGCGACCCACACGCGGTCCGGCAGGCGCTGCGCATCGGCGCCTGCAAGTACGTGAACATCAAGCCGGGCCGCGTGGGCGGGTTCACCAACGCCATCGCCATCCACGACCTGTGCCGCGACGCGGGCGTGCCCGTATGGATCGGCGGCATGCTGGAGAGCGCGGTGGGGGCCGCCCTGTGCGTGGAACTTGCTACGCTGCCGAACGTTACGTACCCCGGGGACCTGTTCCCCTCGTCGCGCTTCTACGCGCAGGACCTGGGCGAACCAGCGCTGGAACTCACCCCGCGGCTGACCTTCCAGCCGTTCAGCGGCGCGCTCCCTACGCCGCATCCGGAGCGCCTGGCGCAGCTGACCGTACGGCACGCCCGGATAACGGCGCCGCGGGCGTAACTCCGCGCCCCAGGCTCGCAGCGAAGCCCAGCGCCGCCAAAGCTCCGGTGAGGGTCTGATACGCCGCCCCATCGGAGCCGCTATGCACGTCGAGCGGACGGAATCGGGCGAAGAGCTGAAACCTGAAGTCGTTGAAATCCCAGGTCGGGCCGGCGCAGGGTGGACACGGAAGGGGATAGGGATCTCGCCATAGCTCCGGTGCATTGACGTAGATGTCCGCGCGCAGCAGCGCTCCGTTGCCGCCGCCGTGGTGGAATTCCTCGGGCGTCGCCAGCAGGTAGAGGCTGCCTGCCGCCAGGTAGGTCCCTGCGACGACGCCAAGTCCCACGGTCAGCCGGCCCGGGACGACGCGCCACCGGCGCCTCACCGCCCACTGCGCCGCGGCGCGCCCAAGCACGTCAACCCCCACCGCACCCACCAGGACGATCGCGGGAAACGCCGGGGCCACGTGCCGGATCAGCTCGGAGGTTTCGGTGGTGCGCAGGGCGCCGGGATCGATCCCCAGGGTGATGCCAAGGTTTAGCAGCGCCGCCAGTGGCAGCGCGCCGAGCGCCCAGCGTCGCCGGACGAGCGCGGCTGCGCCGCCAACGAAGCTCAGCGCAAGCGCGCCCCCAAGGACCGAAAACCGGGCGTCGTCGAGCAGCAGCAGGCGACCGGTTCGCGGCCAGACCTGATCAAAGCCGATGCCCAGATTCGTCGCCAGATTTCCGAACGACAGCCCCTGCGGCTGCTGGGGCCAAGGACGGCCCACGAGCGCCTGGCTCAGCCCCATGAACGGCGCCACCAGCACGCCCGCCGTCACCAGCCCCGCCACGGTCCAGCGGGACCGTTGCGCGGCGGCAGCCGCCGCCAGCAGCAGGGTTGCGTAGAGGGGTCCCTCCGGTCGTGTGAGCGCCACGAGCCCCGCCGCCGCGCCGAATGCGAGCCACAGGACGCGCGGGCGTCGGGAACGCAGAACCTGCGCGAACAGCGCCCCAACGAGCGCCAATCCGGCCGCGAAGATCGGATCGGGCTCGGCCGCGCCAAGGCTGTAGATCTGGATAGGCGGCGTCACCGCGGTCAGCAGCCCCGCGGCGTAGGCGACGCCGTACCCCACCCCAAGGGCGCGCGCGGCAAGGTACGCCAATGCCGGCAGGGCGCTGTTCGCAACGAACATGGGCGCGAGCGCGGCCGGCAGCGTGTGCCCCAGCACCGCAAACGTGACGGCCTGGAAAGCTGGCAACGCGGGCGGATCCATCCACTGCTCGCCCGCCCCGGCCTGCGCGGTGCCGCCGCCGCCCGCCCACACGTCGTAGCCAAGGCCGTGCGACAAGCTGTCCGCCACGGACCAGTACCGGGCGAGGTCATCGACCGTGATGGCGATGTAGGACGCCGCCTGGAGCACGCCGGCCCCGAGCAGCGAGGCGATCGCCAGCCACGGCGCCACGCGCGCAGCCTGCGCCTGCAGCGCGCCAACGTACCCCAGCTCGGGCCTGAGCGTCTCAGCGCGCCACAGGGTCACCGCCGCGCCCACGGCGTAGGCGGCAAGCAGAAGCGCCAGCGCCTGCGCGCCGGCGGAGCTGGCAAGCTCGTGCCGGGGGGCGGCAGGCGCGGTCACTACCAGCGCGGCCACCCACGGCAGCGCCAGCGGGAGGGCTCGCACGGCTGCGCCGGCGGG
>Ga0194128_10010934_pt1 | contig 10647 bp, 9 predicted proteins | sample TA2KigCa65mmetaG_FD_148650 | JGI IMG/M metagenome (GOLD analysis project Ga0194128, IMG submission 148650) | Freshwater microbial communities from Lake Tanganyika, Tanzania - TA2015037 Kigoma Deep Cast 65m | ecosystem: Environmental > Aquatic > Freshwater > Lake | place: Tanzania: Lake...
AGGCATTCGCGACGGCGGACGTCTGGCGATGGTGCAGCACCTCGGCCCCCTGCGGCTGCGCTGGGACATCGAGCATGTCGACTTCATCCCCGGGCGCCAATTCTGTGACGAGGCGCGCCGGTCGCCGTTCCGGTCGTGGCGGCACGTGCACCGCGTGGAGCCGCGCGGACCGGGGGCGTGCGAGTGGATCGATGAGATCACCTTCTCGCTCCCGGGCGGCCGCGTTGCGGAGGCGCTGCTAGGCGGCCAGGTGCGGAGCGAGATGGAGCGACTCTTTGCCTACCGCCATGCGCGGCTGAAGGCGGACCTCGAGGCCGTGCCGCAGGCGGCTTCGGGCCGAGTCGTCCTTGCCGGGGCGTCTGGGCTGGTGGGAACCGCGCTGGCGGCGTTGCTTTCGACCCGCGGCTATGAGGTCGTCCGCCTCGTGCGCCGAGCCCCGCGCGCGCCGGACGAACGGTCTTGGGATCCGGCGACCCCGGGCGACCTTGCGGACGCGCTGTCCGGAGCGGTGGCGCTCGTGAACCTCGGCGGGGCGGGGATTGCGGACCAACGGTGGAGCGCTGCGCGCAAGACGGAGTTGCGGGCGAGTCGCCTGCAAGGCACGCAGGCGCTGGTCGCGGCGCTGCGACGGGCGTCGTCGCCGCCGCCCGTGTTTCTCTCGGCCTCGGCGATTGGCCTTTACGGCGTCGATCCGAAAAGAGACGTCGACGAGACCGGCGCGATCGGGGAGGGCTTCCTGGCGGAATTGACCCGGGACTGGGAGCGCGAGGCGATGCGGGCGGACGAGGCGGGGGTGCGCACGGTGCTGCTCCGGACGGGGATCGTGCTCTCGCCGCGAGGCGGGGCACTCGGACGACTCTTACCGATCTTCCGCGTCGGCCTCGGCGGACCGATCGGTCGCGGGCGGCGCTGGATGAGTTGGATCTCCCTTGAAGATGAGATTGGCGCGATTGCTCACCTCCTCGCGCGGCCCGGGGCGCGCGGCGCCTACAACCTCGTGGCGCCGGAGCCGGTGACGGGCACGGATTTCGCCCGGGAACTCGGGCGGGTGCTGGGTCGGCCCGCACTCCTCCCGGTGCCGGTCCCGGCCTTGCGGGCGGTGTTCGGACAGATGGCTGACGAGACGCTGCTCGCCAGCCAGCGGGTGAGACCGGCCCGGCTTCTGGCGGACGGTTACACGTTTCAGCATCCGGGCCTCGCGGCGGCCCTTCGCGACCTGCTCGGAGTCAACCGGGCGACGCCCCATTTCCCTTCATGAACCGAAAGATTGCGATCATTGGTGCCGGAGTGGCGGGCTTGTCGGCCGCCCGCGTCCTATCGACCTCCGGGGCTCGCCTCGTGGTCTTGGAGAAGAGCCGCGGCGTCGGCGGTCGCATGGCGACGAAGCGCGTGGGGGAGGCCGTCTTCGATACCGGGGCGCAATTCTTCACCGCGCGGGCGGACGGCTTCGCCGCAGACGTCCAGCGCTGGGTCGATCTTGGCCGCGCCGAACCGTGGCCCGGCTCCGCGCACCGCTGGATCGGCCGTGGCGGCATGACCTCGGTCGCGAAGCATCTGGCTGAAGGCATCGACGTGGAACGCGAACGCAAAGTCACGGCGGCGCGCCGGCACGAGAGCGGCTACTGGGAACTCGACATCGAGAACGCGGGCATCCTGCGGGTGGAGCGTCTGCTCCTGACCGCGCCCATGCCGCAGTCGCTGGCGTTGCTGGATCAAGGCGGGGTGCGCCTGCCGGACGACGTGGCTGGCGAACTGCGCTCGGTTTCCTACCGGCCCTGCCTCGCGGCGCTGCTGGTACTGGATGGTTCGAGCGCGGTTCCTCCCGAAGGCGTCGCTCCGTCGGAGGGTCCGCTGCGCTGGGTGGCCGACAACGGTCTCAAAGGCCTGTGCCGCCAGGCGGCGATCACCGTGCATGCCGGGCCGGAGTTTTCGGCTCGCGAGTACGGCCGTCCGGAAGCCGAGGTGCTGGAAAGCATGACGGCGGCGGCACGCCCATGGCTCGGAGACCGCCGGGTGGTGTCCGCGGCGCTCCATCGCTGGAGATATAGTGAACCAGTGGGCTCGCTCCCGCGCCCCTTCGTCTGGATTCCGGAGCTGTCCCTCGGTTTTGCCGGGGACGCCTTCCTCGGCGGACGGGTGGAGGCGGCGGCACTCTCGGGGCAGGCCCTCGGGCACCATCTCGCCGCGCAACTCGCCCCGGCCGCAAACGAGGCCTGACGGGGCGTCGGGGTGCGCTCCGGGGCCAATCCAACCTCGGGCGAAGATTGCGATTTCCTTCGGACGCGCCTCGTACACGCTGGCCGAACGCCTTGTAATTCATGACTGACGCCGTCACCTCACTGATTCCCCACCGCCCGCCCTTTCTCTTCGTTGACGAGATCGTCAGCGAGACGGCCGAGGTGCTGGTGGCGCGCCGCACGTGGCGGGCGGAGGAGGATTTCTACCGTGGCCACTACCCGGGGGCACCGATCACGCCCGGGGTGCTGCTGTGCGAGGCCGTGTTTCAGACCGGAGCGCTCTTCCTCGCCCGGGCGGTGGGTCCCGGAGGTCCCTCGACGCCCGGGGTGCCGCTACTGGCGAAGGTGAGCGACGTGCGCTTTCGCCACCCGGTCTATCCCGGCGATACGGTGCTGATCGAAGTGCGGCGCAAGGAGCGGCTCGGAGAGTTCAATCTGATGACCGGATCCATGCGCCGGGCGGACGGGGTGCGCGTCCTCAACGTCGATTTCACGGTCGCGTGGAAGGTGCCGGCGGCGGAGGGTGGCGCGGCGGGTCCCGCTTCAACCTAGCTTTCCGATGGCCGACTTCCTGAACCTTTCCGGCAAGGTGTTCGTCGTCACCGGCGTGGCGAACCGCAAGAGTGTGGCTTGGGCGATTGCCAGCGCCCTTGAAGCGCAGGGAGCGAAGGTGCTGTACAGCGTGCGCAGCGAAGCCCGCAAGGCCTCGCTCGCGGCCCTCCTTGGCGACCGTCCCACCTACGTCTGCGACGTCGAGAAGGAGGGCGCGGCGGCCGCGCTCGCGGGCGCGATCGCGGCCGGGCATCCGGGCCCGATCCACGGCTTGGTGCATTCGATCGCCTTCGCGAACTATGCGCAGGGTTTCAAGCCGTTCCACCAGACGGCCCGCGGTGACTTCCTGCAGGCCACCGCGATCTCGGCCTTTTCCCTCGTCGAACTGGCCGAGGCCTTTCGTCCGCTCTTCGCCCGCGATGCTTCAGTGGTGAACATCGGGATCTCCTCCCTGCTGGTCACGCCCGACAACTACGGCTACATGGGCCCGATCAAGGCGGCTTTGGAATCCGAGTCACGCTTCCTCGCGAAGTCATTCAGCGCCTTCTCCGAGGTCCGCTTCAACGTCGTGGGCGCGGGGCCGCTCAAGACCAGCGCCTCGGCTGGAATCCCGGGTTACCTCGAGAGTTACCTGTACGCCGAGAAACTCACGTTCCGCAAACGCGCGCTGGCCACCGCCGAGGTGGCGAACGCCGCCCTGTTTCTGCTCAGCGAGCGAAGCAGCGGAATCAACGCCACGACGCTCGTGGTCGACGCCGGCCTCGGTTCGAATGCGTTCGACGCCGAGGTGATCCGCCTCGCCATGCGCCCGCGGCAGTCCTGACGATGGCGAGGTTCCACTTCCGCTCCACCTGCCTCGACTCCCTCGCTGCTGTCCTGCCGCCGGAGAGGCTGAGCAGCGCCGAGATCGAAAGCCGGCTTGAGCCGCTGTACCGCCGCCTGCGCCTCCCGGAGGGGCGGCTCGAACTGATGACCGGCATCCGCGAGCGGCGCGTGTGGCCGGTCGGGACGCTTCCCTCCGACGCCAGCGCGGCGGCGGGGCGCGCCGTGCTGGCTCGCTCCGCGATCCCGGCCGAGGCCGTCGAACTGTTCATCCACGCGGCCGTGTGCCGCGACATGCTGGAGCCAGCGACGGCGGCCTTCGCGCACCGGAAGATCGGGCTGCCCGCCGGGGCGCAGATCTTTGATCTCTCCAATGCATGCCTTGGTTTCCTCAATGCCATCACCGTGGCGGGCGGATTGATCGAGTCCGGTCAAATCCGCTGCGCCCTCGTCGTCGCCGGCGAAAACGGGCGTCCGCTCGTCGACGAAACGATCCGGCACCTCGCGACCGCACCGCTCACCCGGGAGCAGATCAAGCCGTACTTCGCCAATCTCACCATCGGCTCAGGCGCCGTCGCGGCCATGGTCTGCCACCGCGACCTCGCGCCCCAGGGGCATCGGTTTCACTCCGGGGTGGCCCGCTCCGCCACCCACCACAGCGCCTTGTGCCAAGGCGATACCCACGGCGCCGATGCGCTGGCGATGCAGACCGATTCCGAGCGTCTGCTCGAGGCGGGGGTCGCCCTGGCGGCTGAGACGTGGACCGAATTCCGCGAGGTTTCGGGCCGGAGTGCCGATGGATTCAGCCGCTTCGTCTGCCACCAGGTGGGGAGCGTGCATCGCCGCCGGCTCTACGAGCGACTCGGTCTCCCCATCGAGCGCGACGTCTCGACCTTCGCCGAGTACGGCAACATGGGCTCCGTCTCTCTCCCGGCGACCCTCGCGGAGGCGGAGGGTGCGGGCATGATCGCGCCCGGGAGCCACGTCGGCTTGCTCGGCATCGGCTCCGGACTCAACTGCCTGATGCTCGACCTCGAATGGTGATGGCCCCGTCCGTTTCCCTGCCGCCGTGGCTGCGGCAACTGTACCCGTTCACTCCCGCCTCGTGGATCACGCCGCGCGGGGCCCGGATGAGCGTGGTCGACGAAGGCCCACGCGCGAAGGAGGCGGTGCTGCTCCTCCATGGCAATCCGACTTGGTCGTTCTTCTACCGCGACCTGATTCTCGCGCTGCGGGGAGAGATGCGTTGCGTCGCTCCGGACCATGTCGGGATGGGGCTCTCGGACAAACCGGAGCGCTACGACTACACGCTCGCCGGCCGCATCGCGGACGCGGAGGCGCTGGTGGACGCGCTCGGCCTCGAGTGCATCCATCTGTTGCTGCACGACTGGGGCGGAGCGATCGGATGCGGCGTGGCGGTGCGGCGACCCGAGCGGATCGGGCGCATCGTGCTCCTCAACACAGCGGCGTTCCGTTCCGCGCTGATTCCGCCCAGCATCGCGCTCTGCCGGACGCGGTTTCCCGGAACGGCGCTGGTTCGCGGCCTGAATGCCTTCGCCGGTCCGGCGGTCCGCATGGCGATGCACCGGCGTCGGCTTTCCGCCGACGAGCGTCGGGGCTATCTGTTCCCGTACGATTCGTGGGCCCATCGGGTCGCGGTCAACGCCTTCGTCAAGGACATCCCGCTGGCACCTGAGCACGTCAGCTATAGGACGCTTCGGGCGGTCGAGGATGGGTTGCCCGCGCTGCGCTCCCATCCGGTAAGAGTGGTCTGGGGCGGGCGCGATTTCTGTTTCCACGACGCCTTCCTTGCGCGCTGGCGGGAGATCCTCCCCGAGGCAGAGGTCACCCGCCTTCCCGACGTCGGTCACTACGTTCTCGATGACGGCGGACCCGAGGCGGTCGCCCTCTGCCGACGCGGCGTGATTGGCCGCTGAGCCTGGGTCTGGCGGATGCAGGCGGGGGACCGTCCGGGCCTCGCGGCTCGGTCCCGTTCGCGCTCAAGGCGCAGGCAGCGCGCGGGGTTCGCGGCGAACGATCCGACCGGGGCGGACTCCCGTGAGTGCGCCGTCGCGGATCGCGAATTGCCCGGCCACGATCACATGGTCCATGCCCTCAGCGTAGTGGTGCGGATCGCGGAACGTGGATGCGGAGGAGAGGCGCTTCAGGTCGAAGACGACGGCGTCGGCGATGAATCCCGGGCGGATCAATCCGCGCCGCCCCAGCGGAAACTGCTGTGCCGGCAGGTCCGTCATGCGCCGCACCGCCTCCTCAACGCCGAGCAACCGCTCGTCGCGGACGTAGTGGGCGAGAAAGCGCACATTGTTACCGTAGCCCCGCGGGTGGGGCACGCCGACGCCGAAGCGCCGGGTGCCCGAGTCCGAAGCGATCATGGTCAGCGGCAGGGCGAGGAATTCACGGAGATTGGGCTCGCTCATCCCGTGGAAGACCGCCGAGGCACCGCCTTGGAGCTCGATCCCGAGGATCGTGTCGAGCTGGGCGTCGAGGGAGTCGGAGCCGTGCAGTCGGCGGGCGGCCTCCGGGACGTTGAGGCCGTTCAGCGTGGGATCCGGGGCGAAGTTGGCGATCACGGCATAGGTGAAATCGGTGCGTTGTCCCCGCTCCAACGTCGCACGCATTCCGGCCCGAATCCGCTCGCGCTCCTCGGGGATATCCAGCCGCTCGCGGAGTCGCTCCCGTCCACCCGCGCGCGCGGAGTCGGGGATGGTGGTGCCCAGCGACGTGCTCGACGCCGTGTAGAGATATTGGTCGTGCGCCACCTGGACTCCCTCCGCGCGGGCCCGGTCGAGGCGCGCGATGACCGCCGGGGCGAGGCCCCACGCGGCCGGACTCGAGAGCTTGATGTGCGAGATCTGGACGGCGGTACCGGCCTCGCGCCCCACCTGCAGCGCCTCTTCGATGGCCTCGAGGATCCGGGCGTTCTCGTAGCGCATGTGGCTCGCGTAGAGACCGCCGGAGGCGGCCGCGACCTTCGCGAGCGCGACGATCTCGTCGGTCCGGGCGAAGGTGCCGGGCAGGTAAATCAGCCCCGTGCTCAGCCCGACCGCGCCGTCGCGCATGGCGGCGGCCACCAGAGCGCGCATCTGCTCCAACTCGGCGGCGGTCGGTGGGCGCGCGAAACTTCCCCCCATCACTTGGGCGCGGACGGTGTTGTGGCCGATGAGGGTGGCGAGGTTGACCGCGGGCTGTGCGACCTCCAATTCGGTGAGGAAGGCGGCGACGTCGAGCGCAGAGCCCCCGCAGTTGCCGGTGACGAGCGTGGTGACGCCCATGCGCAGGAAGTTCTCCGCCTGCGGCACCTCCGCCAAGTCCTCGACGTGGGTGTGCACATCAATGAATCCTGGGGCGAGGATGCGCCCGCCCAGATCGACCTCGGTCGGGGCGGAGAAAGGAACCTCGCCCACCGCGATGATGCGGTCGCCGCGGATCGCCACGTCACCGCGGAACGCCGGCGCGCCACTCCCGTCGACGATCAAGGCATGGCGGAGGATGAGGGTCGCCGGGGCCTCGGCTCCCGTCATCGCTCGCGGAAGCAGCAGGCAGGCGACGGCGCTCGCGAAGATGCAGAAACGGGCGAAGCGGAGGATCGTGACGATCGACATGGCTCGTTTTTGTTTCCGAGGCCCGGCCGCATGGCGATTCCTTTTCGAAGGCACCGGAGGGCAGTATGACGGAATGTGAGCGAGATGAGCGAAACTGAGCAAGAGCATTGCCGTGACGGACGTGATTCCTAGCCTCACGCAGTGCTCACGGAGCAGCGCCGCCGCTCAATCCTTCGCCTCCTGGCCGACCAGAACACGGTCCGGCTCGAGGAAATCTGCGTGCGTTTCGGAGTGTCGGCGGCAACGGCCCGGCGCGATGCCGAGGCCATTGCCCGGGCGTCGCTGGCACACCGCACGAGGGGCGGGCTGGTGGCGTTGGATGCGGCGATGACGGAGCCGGTGTATTCGCGGAAGGCAGCGGTCGCGGCGGGTACCAAGTCGCGCCTTGGACTGCGGGTTGCGATGCTGCTGCCGGAGGAGGGAAGCATTTTCATCGATGCGGGCAGCACTTGTCTGGAGGTGGCCCGGGCGGTGCTCGACCGCCCGCAACTCCGTGTCTATACGAATTCGGTCAGCCTGCTGCAGATCGCGCTGGAGGGGCGGTCGAACGTGTACTCGATTGGCGGCGAGGTGCGCACCGTGAGCCTCGCCCTCGTCGGTGCCTTTGCGCTGAGTTGGCTGGAGCGACTGCGCTTTGATGCGACGGTGGTGGGGGCTTCGGGCTTGGACGGGGAGCACGGCGCGGCGACGACGGAGCTGGCGGAGGCGGCGATCAAAGCCGAGGCGCTCAAGCGGGCGCGTTTACGGATCCTCGTGGCGCATTCCGAGAAGTGGTCGCGGCCCGCGGCGTTGCGCTTCGCCCCTTGGTCGGCTTTCCATCACTTCGTGACTGATCGGGCGCCGCCTCGCAACGACACGGCTGCCCTGGCAGCAGCCGGGGTCGAAGTTCACCTCCTTTCCACTCCATGAAGTCCGCCCGTCTCAACCGGCTTTTCAATCCCCGCACCGGCCGATGCTTCGACGTCGCCCTTGATCACGGCTTCTTCAACGAAGGCGCCTTCCTGTCCGGGATCGAGGATCTGCCCGCGGCCGTGGCCCGGCTTGTCGAGGCGGGTCCCGACGCGATCCAGCTTACGCTTGGCCAGGCGCGCCACCTGCAGGCGCTCCCGGTGCGCCCAAAGCCCGCGCTGGTGCTGCGCACTGATGTCGCCAACGTCTACGGCACCCAGTTGCCGGAGGTCCTTTTCTCGCGGATGATCGAGGACGCAGTCACGCAGGCCGTCCGAGTGGACGCGGCATGCGTCGTGGTGAACCTGTTCCGGATCCCCGGGGCGCCGACCATCACGGATCAGTGCATCCAGAACATCCTGCGCCTCAAGCCGGCCTGCGATGTGATGGGCATGCCCCTGATGATCGAACCGCTGGTCTTCCAGCCGAACGAGAAGGCCGGCGGCTACATGGTGGACGGCGACCTGCGCAAGATCGTGCCGCTGGTGCGCCAGGCGGCGGAACTCGGAGCGGACGTGATCAAGGCCGACCCGACCGACGACGTGTCGGTGTACCATCAGGTGATCCAGACTGCGGGCGGAGTTCCGGTGCTGGTGCGCGGGGGGAGCAAGGCGCCCGAGGCGGAAATCCTCGCCCGCACGGAAGCAATCCTCAAGCAGGGAGCCGCGGGCATCGTCTACGGACGCAACATCATCCAGCATCCCCGCCCGGCCGCGATCACCCGCGCGCTCATGGCGGTGGTGCACGACGGGAAGACCGCCGCGCAGGCGCTGGAGCATCTTCGATGAGCACACCCTCGTCAAACTCGGTTCGGGTTGCAGTGATCGGTGCCGGCCTGATGGGGCGGGAGGTGGCCAGCGCCTTTGGGCGCTGGTTCGCGATCCTCGACTCCGACGTTCGCCCGGAACTGGTCGGCGTCTGCGACGTCAACGCGGAGGCGCTCAAGTGGTTCCGCGGCGTTCCGGGCGTCCGCTACTTCGAGACCGATCCCGCGCAGCTGCTCCGGCATCCGGACATCGATGTGATCTACGTGGCGGTGCCGCATCACCTCCACGAGAACCTGTACCTCGACGTCGTGCGGGCCGGAAAGGACCTCTTCGCGGAGAAGCCCTTTGGCATCGATCTCGCCAGCGCCCGGCGCGTGCGCGACGAGGCGGCGCGCCTCGGACGATTCGTCCGCATTTCGTCGGAGTTTCCCTTCCTGCCGGGCGCCCTGCGCGCCTTGAACTATGCGAGGGAAGGGCGGCTGGGGCGTCCCATCGAGGCGCGGTGCGCGTTCCTTCATTCCAGCGATCTCGATCCGAACAAGCCGATCAACTGGAAGCGGCAGGCCCGCTTCTGCGGCGAGGCGGGTGTCATGAATGACCTCGGTATGCACGTCGTTCACCTGCCGCTGCGGCTCGGCTGGAAGCCGGACCACGTGTCCGCGACGCTCCAGCGCGTGTACACCCAGCGGCCGGACGGGAAGGGAGGCATGGCCGCGAGCGATACGTGGGACAACGCCACCGTCCGGGCCACGGCCACCATTCAGGGGGAGAGCGTGCCGCTCTCCCTCGAGATGAAGCGCCTCGCACCGGGCGAGACCAACACCTGGATTTTCGAACTCCTCGGCACCGACGGCGGCGTCCGTTACAGCACCAAGGAGGCGAAGCAGTTCTGGACCTTCCAGCGGAGTGGCGACCAACTGTGGCAGCGCACGGACCTCGGTTTCGGCACGCCGTTTAAGACGATCACCGGTGCCATCTTCGAGATTGGTTTCCCCGACCTCCTCCAGCAGATGTGGGCGGCGTTTTTTGCGGAGCGGAACGGGACGCTGGGATCGCGGATCGGGTGTGCAACGCCCGACGAAGCGGTGGCCCAGCACGAGCTCTGGACCGCGGCGCTCAAGTCCGTCGCGGAGCGCCGCACCGTCCGCATCGCCGAAGTCGCTTCATGACGGCAGTCGCCCAGACCCCGGCCCGCCGCGGCCTGATCGCCGGCGGCAACTGGATCGTCGACCACGTGAAGATCATCGACGCGTGGCCGCAGCAGGACACCCTGGCGAACATCCTCGGCCAGACCGACGCCAACGGCGGTTCGCCCTACAACATCCTCGTCGATCTCGCGAAGATGGGGGCGGATTTCCCGCTGGAGGCGGTGGGTTTGGTGGGTGATGACGCGGATGGTCGACTGATCCGCGCCGAGTGCGCGGCCCTCGGCATCAAGACCGATGCGCTGCAGAGCACGCCGCGGGCGGCCACGAGTTACACGGATGTGATGAGCGTGCAGAGTACGGGACGCCGCAGCTTCTTCCACCAGCGCGGGGCCAATGCGCTGCTCGGACCGGAGCATTTCGACTTCTCGGGCACGCGGGCGAAGCACTTCCACCTCGGTTACGCGCTGCTGCTCGATCGCCTTGACGGCCTGATTGGCGGTGTACCCGGCATGCAACTCGTCTTCGCGGCGGCTCACGCGGCGGGCCTGAC
>Ga0194128_10010945_pt1 | contig 10639 bp, 10 predicted proteins | sample TA2KigCa65mmetaG_FD_148650 | JGI IMG/M metagenome (GOLD analysis project Ga0194128, IMG submission 148650) | Freshwater microbial communities from Lake Tanganyika, Tanzania - TA2015037 Kigoma Deep Cast 65m | ecosystem: Environmental > Aquatic > Freshwater > Lake | place: Tanzania: Lake...
TATCAGCCGGTTTTGGCAGTCGCGGTCTACCCCATGTCGAAAAATCGTTGTTACAGGGTAAAAAAGCAGCATATACGCAAAAAGCTTGGGAGGGCTAATGTTCGTTCGAGCGCGGCTTTGGCATTGATCTCCGCCAAACCTGTCAGCTCGCCGGCAGCGTAGAGGCCCGGGATCGGCTGTGAACTGCGTGTCGAAAGTCAGCAAGTCGGCCGAACGAATTAGGGATCGTTCCGCTGCTTGCCATTTCAGCCGTTGGCGGTTTGCAACCCACAACGACAGCCCGCGTGCGGTGATTCTCTGCGCACCGAATTCGCGATCAAGTCAGTCGAAGAATTCAGACTGCCGCAGCGTTCCCTTGAATCAGTTTGTGCGTGTGGGTTTTCAGGTCCATTCCGTCGCCCAGGAGCGCATAAGGCATAAGACAGTCGGGACTTGCCCTTCAAGTCTTTGTGGTGGTCGATGAACTCGGTCACGGCGTTGAGGACTCGTTCGCAATTTACGCTTCTCGGCGCGCACAAAACGGGGGGCACTCCAAAAAAACGGTGGCGAATGGCCAGGCACACTTAGAGCCCTGAGTTGAAATACGATTCACGGAGACTTTCTGACTCGAATCCAATGGTCTGTGAACCGTAATGGAGGTTGAACTTCGACTTTCGGCATGTGGCAGGGCAGGCAGTTGGAATCATTGGGCTGTTGCGAACACCGTGGCGCATCGGCGGAGTGACAATCGGCACATCGCGCCGCATAAACAGCGGCATCAGTTTCCAGGGGCCTATGTGGGTCATGGCAGGTGATGCAGTCGAAACGATTGCGTTGGGAGCGAGACGTCGGCTTTGACGGTGTGGATGTCTGTCGGCGGAAACAGGCACTTTGCACCAGTCCGACGGAAGCGAATCTAAGCAACAACGGATTGTCGGGATTTAATTCGTCGGGCGTGAAGTGGTCCGCCCGTCGATGACACTCGCCACAGCGATTGACCGATTCCAATGGCGAAAGCGATTGCCAATTGTCGAATGGCCGAATCGCCGATCCATGGTCTTGGTGTTGAGCATGATCAGCACTGCCGGGATGACAGCGATCGCAGGAAACGCCCAAAACAACAGGTTGGTCATTAACGAACCGTTGATCGTCGGAAATTGGTGACCGCGTGGTGTGACATCCAAAGCAATCGCGAGTCGCGGCGGGGTCGTGAATCTTGCCTAATGACTCAAGCGAACGTCGCACGTCTTTTCCGGGGAATCCCGTGGCGGGCGAGGTTCCGAACGTCGTCTCCTTCAGACCCAAAGTTGTGCTCCATTGGTGAGGTGGATACCACGACAGACGATGCTCCAGAACTTCCGCGCGTCCGTCCGAGTTGATCCACAGGCTGACCGGCGTGCGTGCATGTCGCCCCGAACCAAACAGCCATTGCAGCGGAATGCCCCGCTCGATCTGACGGGACGACGACACACATTGGCTGGTGTCGTCCTTCCACGACATTCGGACGTCCGACACCTCGACGGGGTCCGTCAACGTTGTGGGACCGAAAACCTCCGAAGCACGTTCGCGATCAAGTGGTCGAAGAGTGTTGTGATGGCCGGCATCGCCAAAGTGCTTCGTCTGCTCGGCATGGCACGCACCGCAACGTTTCAGATCGGGCGATTGGAGTTTTAAGTCCGCTACGCTGGGACCAGGGTGAGCGGTCAGATCGAAGTCGAGTTCTCGCCGACATTTCGTCGCTTCAACTGCCAGAGATCGCCAGGACGATGTTCGCATGGCCGACTCCACCAAACGCAATCCCGCGCGCGGCAATTGAAAAGCTTGAAGGACTCGCGCTTGTCGCAATTCTTGTTCGACATTGGCTGAGACACGCAGCACCCCCCAAACATCCCAACATCGATCGTTACCAGCGGCGCCAAGCAGACTGGGTGACCAGTTTTGGTTCTCCACGAAGTCGCGCTGTCGCAGCACGTCCACAATTCGGTGTGAGACATCGTGTTCCCCCGATTTTCCGAACGGCAAGACAGGGGAATCCAACGACAACGGCTTCCAAAGAGTTGGTTCGAGACTGCGTATGAGTTGGGTCCGTTCCGCGCCGACAACTATTAAGTCCGTGTCGCGATCCCGCAGCGGAAGCCACCAACCACCGGCAGATTGATCCTCGCGGCGATAGGCCATCAGGCGGCCTTGTTCGAGATCGCGCCTCAAGCGGACAAACTCCGTCAACCGTCCGCCGAGCAATGCCCGCTCGGGGATGTCATGCACGCGGACTCGTTGATTTGTCACCCACAGCGACATTCCGGCACTCAGAATGTCGTCTGCCCAAATGGTCCCTTTCCAAGAAGTCGTTGAGATCGCGTCCCCAAGCAACCTCTCATCAACTCGCGGATCAAGTCCCCAACCTGGTCGTCGTCCCTCAATCGGCCACCAGGACACGATTGCCAATACGGTCATCGCCAATCCCCAGGCGGAATCAATGATGCGTGGCCGACTCGACGAGAGCTGAATTGGACTCAAAACTCCATGTTGCGTTTGGCATGTCAACAACATCAGCAACCAGATGCTGGCAATGCCGATATGCCGTTGGCACAGCAGTCCCATTCCTGACGCCAACAAAACTAGGACGATTCGTGGAAACGACATCGGTCTCCGGCTCGCCACGCCGATTGAGCTTCCGGCCAAAATGAGAAAGCCGAGATGCGAAACGTCCCAATTCGCCAAGAACAATGGACGCCATTCTGTTTCAGCCAGCATTGAGCCGTCCTCAAACAGTCGTGGGACGGCCAGCCGTAGTGAATCCAAAAGCGTATGAACTCCACGCGGCGTCAATTGGCACACGACAATGGCCAATGTTCCCCAACGCCAGCGATCACGAAGCAGAATCTGTCCCCCGATCGTCGGATCGAATGGCTCGAAAATACGAACTAGGCACCACGTCGCCAGTCCGACAACCACCAGCGTCCCCAACTGAGCCCAGATCCAAAGAACCACGAACTCTCGCCAACCGGGAGTCCGGTCTTTTTGTAGACACTCAAACAGCAACACGAGTCCGATCACATCCCAAAGCGAGGCCGTAACGTCCCAGTTCGCCAGGTTGGCCAACAATGCCAAGCACAGCCAGCAACAGGTTTGAGGTGATCGGGAACAACCAGTCAATCTCCAGCATCGGGCCGCGACGAATGCCCCGATGAGTACTTTGAGATTCATCAACCCGGAAATTCCTCCCAAGGCATTCAAAACGGCAAACGGGACACCACCCAACCAATTCGCATCGGCCGACGACTCCTGGATTAATAACCGATGCGATGGCCGAAGAAATCCATCGAGCACCACACCGCCACGACACATTTCGTACCAACACTCTGGCGAGGAAATCGGCCGAAACAGCACTCCTCCGGCCACGACCACGAACAGCAGCAAAGTAAACCGACGTAAGGTCCACACGAAGAATTCCCCAAGCCACATTGACCGAATGCTCTCTCGGAATTGTAATGCCGAATCGCAACAAAACGCGTGTCGGAGGTTTCGATTCAAAATGTCTCGTTGGATGTTGGTATTACTGTTGGCAGTCTTGGTGGGCTGTGGAAGCAAGCGTCCTCCGGCATCGGCCAGTGGAACCGTCAAGTACGCTGGCGAAGCCGTCGCCACAGGGTCGATTCGATTTGATCCCGTCGATGTAAACGATGCCAGAACGATTGGTTCACAGATCAAGGACGGAACCTATGAAATCCCCCGCTCTGCTGGACTGGTCGAAGGGCAATACGTGGTTGCGATATTTGGAACACGAGAGACAGGCAAAACGGTCGCCCCGGCGGAAACTCTGAACAACACGCCAGCAACACCGATGAAAGAAGTCGAGCAATACATTCCCGAGAAATACAACGCCGAAACAACGTTAAAGGTGACGTTGAAGGCAGGGGAAAATACCAATCAGAATTTCGATCTGGAGACAGGAGTAAAGCCGCGAGTCTCCGCGCCGTCAGCCCCCCGCGGTCGGTAACTGAGATCACGCGGCCAACGTCATTGTTTTGGTTCGTTTCATCTTTCGGAGATCTGTTGTGAAGAGCCTTTCCCCAAAACAACAAGCCGGATTCACATTGATCGAATTGCTCGTGGTAATTGCCATCATTGCGGTCTTGATTGCCTTGTTGCTCCCGGCCGTGCAACAAGCTCGCGAGGCAGCGCGGCGCAGTCAGTGCAAGAACAACCTCAAGCAAATCGGCTTGGCGATTCACAACTATATTGATCAGTCCCAATCGTTCCCGCCGGGCTCCGTTCGGGACTTCACTTTTGCCGGTGGCTCATGGGCCACCAGCATGTTGAGCTGGCAGGCTCGGATTCTGCCCTTTTTGGATCAGTCGGAAACCTCGAAGAAAATCAACTGGAAACTTTATCCCGGTGATGCCGCAGCCCATGCGACAATCATGAGAACGCGCATTGCGGGATACATCTGCCCGACCGATGGAAAGATGGTTGGTTCTTCGGTGGCCTATGCTCCGACGAACTATGTGACGTGCTTGGGGAATACCGATGACGGTCTCTCAAAGCAAAATGTCATGTCCATCAACTCCAATACTCGAATCTCCGAGGTGAGGGATGGTACTTCCTCGACGATGATTGTTTCCGAATGCAAAATTAATGAACCGTGGGTTTATCGCTATGAAGGAAATGCTGGTAATTATTCCGCCTGTCAGGCAGGTGCTGACCCCCCAGTGACAAACAATTGGAGTGCTTCTGGAGGATCCGGCGGAACCGTTGGGCGGGGTTATTCGTGGTTTATGGCCGTTTCGAATCAATCGTGGACCTACACGACATCGTTTCGCCCCAATGACGTCGCTCAAAGCAACCACGAATGTGAATTGTGGTCATATCCGGGATACTTCGCGGCCCGCAGTTTTCACGCGGGTGGAGTTCACACGCTGATGGCCGATGGGGCCACGCGATTCATCAATTCGACGATTAGCCTCTCGACTTGGCGAGCTATTGGAACCAAATCCAATCGAGAAGTCGTGACTGAGTTTTGAAGTGTAAGGTGATTGACCGTGTCCGCGTTCGCCAAGAACGCGGGTACCGGCAAGTCACGGCTGGCTATTTTTGAAGATGCGTAGTCTGTTCAACAAGAGGTGGGGTTCGAGGGCGTGTTCTCGGCAGAGGGAGCCGACGGATTGGTGGAGTCGGCGAGCAAGGTTGAGGGCGGCGAGGCGGATGCTGGTCAGGGCGTGAGCGGCGTGGCGGGCTGGATCGCTTCAAACTCGGACGCCAGCAGTGACATGACCCCTTCGGTTCCGTAGTTTGCGGAATGGCTGCTTGAGTTTTCAGCCAAAATGCCTTTGTGCTACGTGTGTTACAGCAAAAGGCTGGCTGTTGCAAACCATCGCAAATCGTCGCATTGATTAGCAGTATTTCGCAGTGTGTCGCACCTTACTTCCGTAATTCTTCCGTAGAAGTGCACGCCGCAAAGTGATGCCGAAATTGCGACTTTGGAATCGCTCATCGCCACGCCTCTGCCCCGCGTGAGCATCAGAACCGGCCTCGATCAGGCGTCTCTCCGGTCGCTCTCGACCAGCCTCATTCGGTCGAAAAACCGAGCGGCGTTTGCGACCATCCAGAGCCACATAGCGTGGTTCAAAGAATGTGTCAGACTCCACCTCTATAACGAGTTCCAAAAATAGCATGGCCGCCTGCGGTCTGGCCAAACTTCGCGACGCTACAAAACCGCAGTCGCGATGGCCGATGGCTGGTCGCGTCCAGAGGTAAGCATGTCGTTGTGGTTGATCGGAAGTTTCAGGAATCACGCGATGAAAAAAACTACCGAACCGCCAAATCGCAGCCTGATCCAGAGTGGCACAGCGATCAAGTCAGTCACTTGGGAATCGAATGGTACGCGGTAACGTTTCACCAGACTCACGTATTGCTGGCGAGACCCGACAACGAGGTTGTTTGGGATCAACTCCAGCAGGCTGCTCAAGAAGCCGTCAACGCCGACCTGCCGCTCCCGCCAGTCACCGTGAAGGTCTTCACGATTCGCAAACAGCCGCTTCCGAAGAAGACTCCCGTGCCAACAACCTGACGATCCGCGATTTGACCGCGGTGGCATTTGCGCAACACCAGAAACTGGTGATCGGCGTCGCTCTTGTTGTTTCTTGTGGCTTCACCACCCACGTTCTCCGAACGTGCGCTACCCAATGGCAGTGACGGGAGGTTCGGGGCGGTTAGAGATTTGAGGAAACGCGCTGTTACACGGCGATGGCCTCGACGGCGTTGACTAGGCGGGTGGTGTCGTTGTCGAGGAAGTTGGAGACCACCTCGAAGACCGCGTCGTTGAAGCCACCGACGTTGAAGATGTCGGTTCGTTCCGACGCTTGCACCGTGCCATACGGTTGCAGATTGATGCAGACCAGCTTCGGCTGGAAGGCGACGCCCTGCAAGCGGCGTTGGTTGGTGACGAAGGCGTCCCACTGCGTCAACACTGCGGTTTGGCCGTCGCGACCGGAGCCGACCCAGCTCTCCATGTCGCTGATCAGGATACAACCGGCGAACGGGGAGTTGTTGAAGACTCGGTTGGCCGCTTCCAACGGCAGCGAACACTCGGTTCCGCCGCCGCCGAATTGGGCCAGACGCTTGGCCAACTCCAGGATCGGCTCGGACGGTGAGGTCTCGACTTGGTAGGCGCTCGTGTCGAACGGGATGAGGACGCTGCCCGGATTGCGACGCACGATCGCCGCGCCGAACAGCGCGGCGACATCAATGCAACGCATCGAGCTGGTCCCACCGCCACGATACCCCGTGATCGGAGAACTCATCGAACCGGAGACGTCCACGCCGATGACCACCGGCCCCGACAGTTGCGGCACGTTACCGCACGCGATCTCGGCCGCGCGTTGCAGCGCATCTTTGATCGACTGCGGCACGTTCTCACCAGCATTCAAGAACGCCGAGAAGAACTGGTACGGAAACTGTCGCGAACGTCGGATGTCGTTTTCGTCCGCCAGCTTTTCAGACACGAACGTGACGAACTCCGCCGCTGCGGCCTGTTCGGCTTCGCGGACTTGATTAGCTTCATCGGTTTGATCGGCTTCACTGCTCTGACCGCCGACCGCGAACGCTTGCTGACGAACCAGCGTGTTGAGGTTCATTCGCAACGCCTGCGGTCCCATCTGACGAGCGAGCGCTCTCCAGACGCGCGGACCTTTCACCGCATCGGCCAGCATGTCCCAGCGGACTCGCACGGATTGCAACGCCTCGATCTGTGCGGCTTCGGTCTCGGCTTGGCGAAACGCTTGGAGTCGCCGGATCAATTCCGGCAAGTCGGCGGACGTGGCCGGCATCCATTTGGATTCCGGCTGATCGGTCAGCCAACCGAACAACGCGCGGCGTTCGTTGTCGTTCGGCGTCGGCCGAGCCATACGGAGGATGTCCCGCAAGCTCGGATTCTTGCCGATCGATGCCGATACCAGTTGCTCGACGCTGGCTTGGTTCAGCCAGCGCTGAAACGCGCGCTGCAAGGAGCTCGACAAGCTGCGGCGGCCGAGCTTTCCCGATCGGATCATCTGGAAACAGGTCCGCAACATGCGGCCAGTGTCGATGACGCGGTCGAAGACTTGCTGCATCAACCGCGAATCGCGAGCCACCAACTGCACGACCAGCGCGGCCGGCATGTCCTTCAAGAATGCTCGTTGACGGCTGTAGAGACAGAGTTTGGCGAGAAACGTGTCGTCGCCGACCTCCTCGACTGCCGACTTGACGTTGGCAAGCTGCTGCTCGGCGTCGGAGTAAAACGTGTTGTTGAAACAACCGGTGATCGCCAGTTGCGTCAAGCGTTGCTTGGCGGAAAGCGAATACGCTCGCCCGCCCGCTTCGTTGCGCGTGTCCGCGGCCGGACTGCGTCGAGTCGCGCCAGCAAAGAGTGCTGTGTTGGCCATGATGGAATTTCCTTTCTTTCAAAAAGCAGCTCGGCGAACCGAGCGAAGTGACATGTGAGACAAAACGACCGACGAAAGGTGTCCAGAGAAGCGGCTTGCGCCACGGCTGCTCTACCCTTGAGCTACATCCGCTTGCGCGGACGGTGGGACTCGAACCCACAACCAACCCTTTGTCAGAGGTACTCCAAACGGGCAGTCGGTCGAATGAGATTGGTGCGTGAAGTGGTTTTACGGCGCGCCGTCAAACGCCGCTTGTGGACTGGATGGCTCGCGCGGTCACGGACCTTTGTCGAATACTCGCGGCAGGAATTGAACCTGCATCGCCGGATTATCAGACCGGTGCTCTCCCGTTGAGCTACGCAAGTGTGATGGGCGATCGCTCGCGATGACGGCGATCCCCCAGAAAAACGACCGACGAAGAATGTTCAGAGAAGCGGCTTGCGCCGCGCCAGTGCGCTGCCATTACGCCACGACCTTCATCGTTCAATAAAGGAAGGTCGGTGGGAATCGAACCCACTCCTCTGCCACCCGATGTAATCTGAACTGGCAGTCGGTCTGTTTCGTTGTTGTTCACCGAAGAAGACGAGCCATGTGCTTGCGACTGCAAATCGAAATCCGAAAATTCTCGCGGCGGGAGTTGAACCCGCGACCGTCGGATTATGATTCCGATGCTCTGCCACTGAGCCACGCGAGGACAGACGCGGTCACTGGTCCAGCGGAACCGCGCTGAGGGAAAAAAAACGACGAAGGATGTTCAGAGAAGCGGCTCACGCCGCAGGTTGCTCGACCATTAAGCTACGTCCACTTTCACAGACAGCGGGACTCGAACCCGCATCTACCCTACGCTGAGGTACTCCAAACGGGCAGTCGGTCGTCATTCCCAACGAGTCATCCTCACCTGAGCCTCTCAGAACAGAATCGAACTGCCGACGCAAGGGCTTCAATCTCGTGCTCCACCAACCGATCTACTGGGAGATCGTGGATTGCCGATGACGAATCGACGATCGAAAAACTCTCAGCCCCCTGACCAGGACTCGAACCTGGATCGCCTGATTTGGAGTCAGGCAGGCTGCCATTGCTCCCATCAGAGGGTATTTCATTTCCATTCGAACCAGGTCTCTCAGACAGGAATCGAACCTGCTCCCGCCGAACCGAACCGGCGATGCGGACCACCTACACTACTGAGAAACAGACACCCAAGAGCTTTTCAAGAAGCCTCGGTGGGAGCCGAACCCACACACCTTGCGGCAACCGTTTCTGAAACGATCGCGTCTGCAAATTCCAGCCACGAGGCCATGCTGATGTCCGCGTCGCGCTGACACGTCACAGCACAGAACGATTGGTTTGCAGTAAACTTTCAATGAACAAGACGAGGCTCCCGCATTGTCCTGCACACGATCTTCGAAGAGCCACAACAGGTCTTCTGGCCAGGACTCGAACCCGGTCTTCGTGCTCCCGAAGCACCCGCGCTGACCCTTACACGACGGAGGGATTGAGTGAATCGACGAGCGAGACCGAAACCTCGCTCGTCGATTCACCGTTCTGCTCTCACAGACGAGAGCAGGTGCGTCCTACTGCAACGGAATCGGATTTTGGATGCGCCGCGGTTCGCTGACGCGAAACTTTTCAGAATCCGAGTTCCTCGGACGGATGACTTGCTCATCACCCAACGTCCCGTCGATCGCTTGGATCGGCTGAGCGACTCGCGGTTCGGCAGTCTTCGCCTCCACCGTCGCGGCCGGGATGACCGCTTCGAGATAGGCGATCGGACGCAGGGGACGCGGTTCCGGAACTTTGACCACCTTTAGTCGTTGCGGGACGATCCAGTTGAAATCGCGGTGCTCGTGAATCGTCTGCCGCACAATCGCTTTGCTGGAGTGCTTAAACGCTTCCATTTCGATCTGGCCTTCAAGCGCTCGCACGACAGTCTGACCACCGGGCGGGATGTCAGCGATCGGAATGCCGCGCACCGACAGGCTGATCGCCTCCCCAGAATCATTCCGCACGTTAATCGCTAGGTAGCGTTGGACCGACTTCACAATCACCTGCTTCGGAGCCAGATCAAAGTAAAACCCTTGCGCCCGAATCTCGGACTTCGCTGAAACCAACCCGATCACGGCAATCAACGCACACGCACACTTTTTTCCGACCATGATAAATCTCCCCTTGGTGGCTTGGACCGCACCGGCCTGTGACTCAATCGCGTGTTGGCCAGTGACAACCATTCAGACGGAGCGAAGGGATTCCGACTGCAAAAGATTTTGTATTTTTTCAATCGCACCGATTGTGAGACCGCCAAGTCGCGAGAGCCTTTCATCAACCCCTTCGGTTCCGTAGTTTGCGGAATGGCTGCTTGAGTTTTCAGCCAAAATGCCTTTGTGCTACGTGTGTTACAGCAAAAAGCTGGCTGTTGCAAACCATCACAAATCGTCGCATTGATTAGCAGTTTTTCGCAGTATGACGCACCTTTTTCCGTAATTCTTCCGTAGAAGTGCGTGCCGCGAAGAGATGCCAAAATCGCGACTTTGCAATCGCTCAGAGCGACGCCTCCGCATGTGGTCAAAAATCTCAGCCGTATGGGAAGCTCTATGGCCAATCGAGTTTCGAAGGCACAAACGATCGAGAACTTGGCCGATTGTGGGTGTAATGGATACAGGCTCACGCTGAATCAGCGAGGTGTTCCGTCAGTTTTTCAACGTTGCGCACACGGTGGACGATGCCGTGGTTGTACGGCAGTC
>Ga0194128_10010952_pt1 | contig 10633 bp, 11 predicted proteins | sample TA2KigCa65mmetaG_FD_148650 | JGI IMG/M metagenome (GOLD analysis project Ga0194128, IMG submission 148650) | Freshwater microbial communities from Lake Tanganyika, Tanzania - TA2015037 Kigoma Deep Cast 65m | ecosystem: Environmental > Aquatic > Freshwater > Lake | place: Tanzania: Lake...
GATTTCCGGAATTCAGCAGATGCGGAGCGTTGATTCATGAAAGTCAGCAAGATCCTGGAGCTCAAGGGCACGACCCTGTTTACGATGAGCCCGCAAGATTCTCTGGCCAATGCCGTCATGGTGATGGCCGAGCATGACATCGGCTCGATTGTGGTCATGGCGCAGGGCAGGCTGGCGGGCATACTGACTTTTCGTGAGGTGATCCGAATTCTTGCAAAGCGACAGTCGGAGAATCGAATTGGCCCGACACCGCCCATCTCGTCATTCACGATTGCTGAAGTGATGAACCCGCAGCCCACCATCGTGCAGCCCGATATGGATGTCGATACCTTACGAAAGCTGATGGTGGACTCCCACGAGCGTTACCTGCCGGTCATGGAAGGTGAATTGCTGATGGGCGTGATCTCGTTTCATGATGTCGCAAAAGCAGTCTTAGATAAACAGAGCTTCGAGAACAAAATGCTGAAGGCCTATATCCGTGATTGGCCCCAAGAGGACAAGGCGGGATAGGTCAGACGATGCGCATTCTTGTCTCCAATGACGACGGTTATTTTTCTCCTGGAATTGCGGCATTGGCCCAGGCCATGCAGCCCTTTGGCGAGGTCACGGTGGTGGCGCCGGAGGCGGATCGCAGTGGTGCGTCGAATTCGCTGACACTGGATCGGCCGTTGTATGTCAGGCGGTCTTCGCAGGGGTTTTACTATGTGAATGGCACGCCGACTGATTGTGTACACGTTGCCGTGACAGGATTTTTGGATCATCGGCCGGATCTTGTCGTGTCGGGAATCAATAACTCGGCCAACCTGGCCGAGGACACGCTGTACTCAGGCACGGTTGCCGCTGCCATGGAGGGCTACCTGCTTGGCCTGCCTGCCATCGCTTTTTCTTTGGCCAGCCGAAGCTTTGAGCATTTAGAGACCGCGGTCGCTGTTGCTCAGCAGGTGGTAGGCCGCTTAATTGATCAGCCATTCGCGAAAGCCCGGCTTTTAAATGTCAATATTCCCTCGGTGCCGATCGGTGAGTTACAAGGTTATGAATTGACTCGGCTTGGTCGCCGCCATGTGGCCCAGCCGGTTGAGACGGCAGTCTCGCCCCGGGGAGAAACGGTCTACTGGGTTGGCCCGCCAGGCGGGCAGCGCGAAGCAGGGCCTGGCACTGATTTTCATGCCCTCAATCAGTCGCGTGTTTCTGTGACGCCGCTACAGGTGGATCTGGGCGATACGGATGGCTTTCAGGAAGTGGGCCCATGGCTGGAAAAGATGTGAAAAAGCCAGCTGGCCCTGTAAAGCCAACGCGGCCAGGCCTTCATATCGCAACGAAAACAACCGAGGCAAAGGCCCCGACCCTGGTGCCGCGCTGGGGCGCCGGAGGCACTGCGGCGACGCCTTCTCCCGCAGTATCTGCCCGTTTGCCCAGGGTGCCAAAGCCTGCAGCTGCTGTCGCCAATGCTGGGCTTGCGAGTGAACGGGCCCGAGCAAAGATGGTTGAGCGGCTCATTCATCAAGGCATACGCAATCAGCGTGTGCTGGAGGCCATGCGTGTGGTGCCCCGCCATGCATTTGTGGATGAGGCGCTCTCTAGCCGTGCCTATGAGGACAGCGCACTGCCGATTGGCCATCAGCAGACCATTTCTCAGCCTTATGTGGTTGCCCGCGTGATCGAGCTCGCCCTCAGTCTGCTTTCTGGCGCTCCGAGGCCATTGCGTGCGTTGGAGGTGGGCGGCGGCTGCGGCTATCAGGCCGCAGTCATGTCATATTGTTTCGATAAAGTGATTTCCGTGGAGCGGCTGAAAGTCCTGGCGGATTTGGCGCGGATGAACCTTCGGCCGCTGAAACGATCGAATCTGCGTTTTGTGTTTGGCGATGGGCTCGTTGCGGTTAATCAAGAGGGCCCATTTGATGTGATTGTCTGTTCCGCGGGTATGCCAGCCATTCCGCCTGAGCTTTTGAATCAGCTGGCCATCGGGGGCGCTTTGATCGCACCGGTTGGCGAGCCCGAGCAGTTTTTGATGGGAATTCAGCGGCTTGATGATCAAGAATTCAAGTCGCAGCAGTTCGATATGGTGCGTTATGTACCCGTGCTAAGAGGAACCGAGTAGTGGGCGACTGGCGTGGACTTGTGATGGTAACGATGGGTGCAGTGATGCTCTCAGGCTGCGCTTCGCGGATGGCACCGGCACCAGTTGAAAGCCGCACCATTCCCGGTGCAAGCGCGCCGTCGGTAAAGCGGGCAGGCGGCGGGCCTGCTGCCCCATCAACTCCGGTCGCCCCTACGGCCCCCGCCACTCGGCCATCTGCCGAAGCATCGAGCAGTCTTGCGCCGGATGGCTTTTATCGCATCAAGCGCGGGGATACCTTGATTGGAATTTCTTTGGATCACGGTGTGTCCTGGCGTGACCTTGCAGGCTGGAATCAAATCGATAATCCCAATTTGATCGAAGTGGATCAGCTGATTCGGGTGCGGCCCCCAGCAGTGACAGCGCCCGCATCGGCTGCACGCGCCCAAGAGGGCCGGCCGATGGAGGTCCGACCGATTGGCCCCATCGCGAGCGCGCCGACTTCACCGCCTGCAGGTGGTGGCCCAGCAGCCGCAGTTGTACCGGCACCCGGTGCGGGCAGTGCGACAGCGCCATCAGCTGGCCCCCAGGCCGGCCCTGGGGCCGCTGCACCTCGCCCGCCTGTGGCTGCCGCTGAGACCATCAGCCTGTCATGGCCAGGGCGCGGACAAGTCATCACGCAATTCTCAGATCCTGGCTATAAGGGCATCGCATTGTCCGGCGTCGAGGGCGATCCCGTGCTTGCCGCTGGCGATGGCCGGGTGGTTTACAGCGGAAGCGGGCTGCGCGGCTATGGCAATCTGGTGATCGTTAAGCATGAAGGCGATTTTCTAACGGCCTATGCCCACAATCGATCGATTCTGGTCAGTGAGGGCCAGACCGTAAAGCGTGGTCAGAAGATTGCGGAGCTGGGGAAAACTGACTCGGAGATTCCAAAATTGCACTTTGAGGTCCGTCGTGCGGGCAAGCCGGTGGACCCTATGAAATACCTCGCTCAGCGATAATTCGGGGCATGACCCCGATCCTTTGTTTTGATCTGGAGACCATTCCGGATGCAGCGGGCCTGAGGCGCCTTGGGCTTTTTGATGCCGACTCTGATGACGCCAGCGGCGTTGCGGCCGCACAGGCCGCCCGCAGAGAGTCGCACGGCAATGATTTTTTTCCACACTATTTGCAGCGGGTCTGGGTGATCGGCTGTGTGTTTCGCGATCATGAAGGCTTTCGGGTTCGATGTCTGGGCGAGCAGCATGGGGCCTCAGATGCGGAGGAGGCCGCCCGCCTGCGCGCATTTTTTAAAACGATTGAGAAACATACGCCCCAGCTGGTGAGCTGGAATGGCTCGGGTTTTGATCTGCCGGTGCTACACCATCGGGCGATGCTGCATGGTGTTGCCGCCCCCCGATACTGGGAGCAGGGCGATGATGACCGGGATTTCAAGTACAACAATTATTTGTCCCGCTATCACAGCCGACATATCGATTTAATGGATGTCTTATCGGCCTATCAGGGCCGTGCTTTTGCGCCGCTGGATGCAATGTCAAGGCTCTGCGGCTTTGGCGGCAAACTCGGCGCGGATGGCAGTAAGGTCTATGAGTCGTTTTGCAACCAGCAGGGTGAGGCGGTTCGCGCCTACTGCGAGACTGATGTTGTCAATACGTATCTGCTGTATTGCCGGTTTCGTCTGCTGCGGGGCGAGCTCTCGGCAGAGCAGTATCGCGAGGAACTTCAGCTAGTCCGCAAGTCCTTGAGCAGTTTGATCGGAGACCCCAATAGTCCCCTGCAAGGCGGCCACTGGAAAGATTATCTCGATGCAGCTCCTGCACTCGCTGCCGATTGAGTCGGTTGATCTGGAGGCGCAGGGACTTGCCCATCATGAGGGCAAGGTTGTGTTTGTTGAAAATGCCTTGCTCGGTGAGATTGTGGATGCCGAGATCACACGAAATAAGCCCTCTTATGCCAAGGCCCGTGCAGTCCACTGGCATCGTGAGAGCGCGCAGCGAATATCTCCGCGGTGTCGGCACTATGGCGTTTGCGGCGGCTGCTCGATGCAACATATCAACGGATCCGCGCAGCTCGCCATTAAGCAGCGGGTTTTAGAAGACAACCTCTGGCATATCGCAAGATTAAAACCGGAATCGATACTGCCACCACTGGATGGGCCCGCATGGGGCTATCGGACTCGGGCCCGACTTACCGCCCGCTGGGTGGATAAAAAAGGCGGCATGCTGCTTGGATTTCATGAGCGTCGCAGCAGCTATGTCGCTGTGATGGATTCTTGCGAGATTCTTCATCCGCGGGTGGCGCAGATGCTGCCCGCGATGAAGGCGCTGCTTGCCTCGCTATCGATTGCGCGTCGATTTCCCCAGGCCGAGGTTGCAGTGGGGCAGGCGTCGATTGTCTGGGTGCTGAGAATCTTGGAGCCGCTCACCCCACAGGATGAGGCGCTTTTGCGGCAGTTTGCAGACCAGTGGACAGTGCAGTTTTGGCTACAGCCGGGCGGGCCGCAGACGGCAGCGCCTTTTTATCCGCTTGATGCAGCAGTGCTTGCCTACGCGTTGCCAGAGTTTGGGCTGCACATGCCGTTTTCGCCGGTGGATTTCACGCAAGTAAATCCGGCGATCAATGAACTCATGGTGCGCCGGGCAGTTGATTTACTGGACTGCGGGCCCGGGGATCGGGCGGCTGATTTTTTCTGCGGGCTGGGGAACTTCACGCTAGCGATTGCGCGTCGTGCGGGCAGCGTTATCGGCTATGAGGGCAGCCCAACGCTGGTGACTCGCGCCCAGAAAAATGCCGATTTGCATGGCCTTGGGTCGCACGTCAGCTTTCACGAGGCCAATCTTTTTGAGGTCACCCAGGAGTGGCTGGTTGCACAGGGCCGGTGGGATCGGGCCTTATTGGATCCGCCCCGCGAAGGGGCCCAGGCCCTCTGTCAGGCCCTCGCTGGCCTGCATCAGGCGCAGCGCATTGAGTCTTTGCCCCATCGGCTGGTGTATGTCTCTTGCAATCCTGCAACGCTGGCCCGCGATGCAGCGATACTTGTCCACGAAGGTGGCTGGCGGCTATCGCAGGCCGGTGTGATCAATATGTTTCCGCAGACCGGCCACGTCGAGTCCATTGCCCGTTTTGATCGGGCGGCTTAGCTTAATAATAAAAAAGCCCGCTGGTTTCCCGGCGGGCTTTTGTGTCGAGCGGCCCGAGAACTGAAGGGGCGCTGCGCTAAAGCGGCTTAGTCGCGATTGCCACCGAAGAGCGACATCAGCAGCACCAGCAGGTTACTGAAAATGTTGTACACGCTCAGGTAGACCGCGAGCGTTGCCGAGATGTAGTTGGTCTCGCCGCCCGTTACGATGCGATTTAAGTCGTACAGCAAAAAGAGCGAGAAGATCGCCACCGCAAGGGTTGAGATGGTCAGCATCAGCGCCGGCATCTGCAGCCAGATGTTGGCAATCGAGGCCACGATCAGCAGGATCACGCCAATCATCAGGAACTTGCCCATGTTGGAGAGATCACGCTTGGTGGTGCTGGCGATGCTGGCCATGCCGAAAAACACCGCAGCAGTGCCCGCCCCAGCCACGCCAATCAACTGCACGCCGTTGGACATTCCCACCGCAATGCCGATCAGCCGAGAGAGCATGAGGCCCATGAAAAAGGTGAAGCCCAGCAGCAGGTAGACGCCCACCACGCTGTTCTTGGTTTTCTCAATCGCGTAGAAAAAGCCAAAGGCGATGCCCAAAAAGAGCAAAACGCCAATCAACGGGCTGCCAGCAAACCAGGAAAATCCGAGCTGCATGCCCGCCCAGGCCCCCAACACGGTGGGCACCAAGGACGCTGCCAAGAGCCAGTAGGTGTTGCGTAGCACCCGATTGCGTACCGCAGACGACTCGGCACCTGGCAATGAAGTACTGTTACCAAAGGTCGGAACCATGTAGTCAATCTCCTTCTAGACCTGACGAGATCCCGGGGGCACTATGCCGCCCGGGCGGACGTCAGCACGTATAATCGCAGGTTTAGTTGACAATTCAAGTAGGGATAAGTTCCTTCCCTCCGGGCGGCTTGTAGAAGCCCCCAAAAACCCTTTTCACGACTCGACAAATCCGGAATTCACAACATGGCTATCGAACGCACCCTCTCCATCATCAAACCTGATGCCGTCGCCAAAAACGTCATTGGGGAAATCTATTCCCGTTTTGAAAAAGGCGGCCTGAAGGTCGTGGCCGCCCGAATGATGCACCTTTCGCGTGCAGAGGCTGAGGCGTTTTATGGTGTGCACCGTGAGCGTCCCTTTTTCAAAGACCTCGTGGCATTCATGATCTCTGGTCCGGTCGTGGTCCAGGTCCTGGAGGGCGAGAATGCGATTGCCAAAAACCGTGACCTCATGGGCGCGACGGACCCCAAGAAGGCGGCCGCGGGCACGATTCGTGCGGACTTCGCCGACAGCATTGATGCCAACGCGGTTCATGGCTCGGATGCGCCTGAGACCGCCCGCCAGGAAGTCGCCTTTTTCTTCCCGGCAATGTCGATTTACAGCAGATAAGTGAACCTTCTGGGCTGCTCCCCCCAAGGTCTCACTGACTGGTGCGTGGCTCGGGGGCAGAAGCCGTTTCGCGCCCGCCAGCTATTGAAATGGGTCCACCAGCGCGGGACCCGTGAGTTCTCAGCAATGACCGATCTGGCGCGGGAGTTTCGCGCCGGCCTCGAGCAGGATGCAGCCGTTGAATTGCCTCCCGTGCTGCAAGACCATGTCTCGGCAGACGGCACCCGCAAATGGCTATTCGATATGGGCCAGGGCAACGCGATTGAGACAGTCTTCATTCCAGAGACCGATCGTGGCACCCTGTGTGTCTCTTCTCAGGCTGGCTGCACGGTGGCCTGCCCGTTTTGCTCCACCGGCCGGCAGGGCTTTAACCGCAACCTCACCACCGCAGAAATCGTGGGCCAGCTCTGGTGGGCACGCCATGAGTTGCAGCAGCCGGTGACCAATGTGGTCATGATGGGCATGGGCGAGCCTTTGCTCAATTACGACCAACTCGTGCCCGCCTTGCAGCTCATGCTCAATGATGATGCCTATGGCCTATCGCGGCGTAAGGTCACGGTCTCGACTTCGGGTGTGGTGCCGATGATGGATCGTCTGGCCCGCGACTGCCCTGTGGCGCTTGCGGTCTCGCTGCACGCTCCAACCGATGCATTGCGTGATGTGCTGGTGCCCTTAAATAAGAAATACCCCCTCAAGCAATTGATGGCTGCGGTACGCAATTACCTTGAGCCCGCCCCACGTGACTTTGTGACTTTTGAGTATGTGATGCTCGATGGCATTAATGATTCCTTGGATCATTGCCGCCAGCTGGTGAAGTTGATTCGGGCCGAGGAAATCTCTTGCAAGTTCAACCTGATTCCGTTTAATCCGTTTCCGAGTTCTGGTTATCGCAAATCGCCCTGGCCCCGCGTGCGCGCATTTGCCGATCTCTTGACCCAAGAGGGCTTTGTCACCACGATTCGCAAGACCCGCGGCGATGATATTGATGCGGCCTGCGGCCAGCTGGCCGGTGATATTCAGGACCGAACAAAAATCACACTGAGAACGAAATGAGCAGCGCCGACACCATGCCCCCTCCTTGCGCTGAGCAGCACAGCCTCGCTGTTGGCTGCGGCCCGGCAGCCCGTCGCAAAACACGGGCGATGGATATTGCTTGGGGCGCAAACGTGGTCACGGTGGGCGGTGATGCGCCGGTGGTGGTGCAGTCCATGACCAACACCGATACGGCCGATGCCATCGCAACAGCGATTCAGGTGCAGGGCCTCGCGCAGGCGGGCTCTGAGCTTGTGCGCATTACGGTGAACTCCCCCGAAGCTGCCCGTGAAGTCGCGGCGATTCGTAACCAGCTGGATCGGATGAACTGCGATGTGCCCTTAATTGGTGACTTTCATTTCAATGGACACAAGCTGCTGACCCAGTTCCCCGATTGCGCCCAGGCGCTATCCAAATACCGAATCAATCCCGGCAATGTTGGACGGGGTGCGAAACGGGATCATCAATTCGGCGCGATGATTGAGATTGCCTGCAAGTATGACAAGCCCGTTCGCATTGGCGTGAATTGGGGCAGTCTGGATCAGGAGCTGCTTGCCCGGCTCATGGATGAAAACGCCAAACGCGCCGAGCCCTGGGATGCCCAGGCGGTGATGCGCGAGGCCCTGGTGACTTCAGCCATCGAGAGCGCGCAGCTTGCAGAAAAGTGGGGTCAGCCCGGCAACCGCATTACCCTGTCTGCCAAAGTCAGCAGTGTTCAGGACCTGATCACGGTCTATCGGGCCTTATCCGCACGCTGCGACTATCCGCTGCATCTCGGCCTGACCGAGGCCGGCATGGGCAGTAAAGGCATTGTGGCCTCGACAGCGGCAATTGCAGTCTTACTCCAAGAGGGCATCGGCGACACGATTCGCGTCTCACTGACGCCCGAGCCCAATGGCGATCGGCGGCAGGAAGTCATTGTGGCCCAAGAGATTTTGCAGTCAATGGGCCTGCGGGCATTTGCGCCGATGGTGGTGGCCTGCCCAGGATGTGGCCGCACCACGTCGACATTTTTTCAGGAGCTGGCGGCCAAGATTCAGGGCTATCTGCGCGATCAGATGGTGGACTGGAAAAAAACATACCCCGGCGTGGAAAACATCACCGTCGCGGTGATGGGCTGCGTGGTGAATGGCCCGGGTGAAAGTAAGCATGCGGATATTGGCATCAGTCTGCCGGGCACGGGCGAGCAGCCGGTAGCACCAGTGTTTATCGATGGCCAGCGCAATGTAACGCTCAAGGGTGAGCGGATTGCGGAAGAGTTCCAGGCGATTGTTGCGGATTACGTAGAGAAACGATTTGGTGGATCGCCACGGGCCTGAGGCCCTCGCGATGATGAGATCCTATGGCCAAAGAAAAACTCACCGGCGTCAAAGGAATGAACGACCTGCTGCCCGATCAGTCGGGCCTGTGGGAGTGGGTCGAGTCCAGAGTGGCGGGGGTTTTTCGGCAGTATGGCTACCGCGGCATTCGCACGCCGATTCTTGAGCCCACCGCGCTTTTCGTACGCGGCATCGGTGAGGTCACCGACATCGTTGAAAAAGAGATGTACACCTTCACCGATGCGTTAAACGGTGAGCAGCTGACACTGCGGCCGGAAAATACCGCGGCGGTCGTGCGCTCAGTGATTGAGCACAATCTGCTTTACGATGGCCCGAAGCGGCTCTGGTATGTGGGCCCCATGTTTCGACATGAGCGGCCTCAGCGTGGCCGCTACCGGCAGTTCCATCAATTTGGTATCGAAGCGCTCGGCATGCCCGGCCCGGACATCGATGCCGAGCAGCTGGTGATGATTCATCGGCTCTGGCAGTCCCTGGGACTGCAAGGGGATCGGGCCCCTCGGCTTGAGCTCAATTCCTTGGGTGCGCTTGCCGAGCGGCAGGCCCATCGCAAGGCTTTAATTGAACACTTTCAATCCCATGCATCGATTCTTGATGCCGAGGCCCAGCGGCGGCTTTTGACAAATCCGCTGCGGATTCTGGACTCAAAAAATCCTGCTATGCAGCCCGTCATTCAGAGCGCACCGCTTCTGACAGATTTCTTGGGTGATGCATCGCGCACGCACCTGGCTGCAGTGATCAAAATTCTGGAGCAGCACGGCATTGCTTACACCATGAATCCGCGCCTGGTCCGGGGCCTGGACTACTACAATCTCACGGTCTTTGAGTGGATCACGGATCGGCTCGGGGCACAGGGCACGGTCTGCGGCGGTGGCCGTTATGACAGCCTGATTGAGCAGATGGGGGGTGCGCCCGCTCCGGCCTGTGGTTTTGCGATCGGCGTGGAGCGCTTAATTGCACTATTGCAAGAAGTCGCTGCGCCTGAACTGCCCTCGGGTTTAGATGTCTATGTCGTACATTGGGGTGAGGCCTCGGCGGGCGCGGCGATGCAGCTGGCCGAGCAGTGCCGCGGCCAGGGCCTACGGGTGCAGATGCACTGTGGCGAGGCAAGTCTGAAGTCGCAGATGAAAAAAGCGGATCAGAGCGGTGCGCATTGTGCCGTGTTGATGGGCGAAGATGAGCGGGCCCAGGGTGTGGTGACCGTTAAGCCGCTGCGCGCGGAGGGTGGCATGGTCCAGCAGGATCGCGTGCCATTTGGCGATGCAGCAGCAGTGATTAGCGGATTATTGAAACGCAATGAAAAGAAGGGCAGTTAAGCAATGCGTGAAGATCTTGAGCAGCAAGAACAGCTGGATGCAATTAAAGGATTCTGGAGCGAGAACAAAAAGTGGATTGTTCCGCTCGTGGTACTGCTGCTGATTGCTGCAAGCGGCACCAACGGCTGGAATTGGTGGCAAAACCGTCAAGCCGTAAACGCCAGTGAGGCCCTGACAGCGATGGAGAGCGCTTTGGGTGAGCAGAGCCTGGAGAAGGCCCGCGCTGCCTACAAGGCCCTCGCATCGGATTTCCGCTCTTCGACACAGGCCGCACTCGGTGGCCTGCAGATGGCCAAATCCTTGGCGGTTGCCGGCGAGCTTGCCGAGGCCCGTACGGTATTGCAGCAGGTGGTGG
>Ga0194128_10010955_pt1 | contig 10631 bp, 11 predicted proteins | sample TA2KigCa65mmetaG_FD_148650 | JGI IMG/M metagenome (GOLD analysis project Ga0194128, IMG submission 148650) | Freshwater microbial communities from Lake Tanganyika, Tanzania - TA2015037 Kigoma Deep Cast 65m | ecosystem: Environmental > Aquatic > Freshwater > Lake | place: Tanzania: Lake...
AGGCGCGCGACGACCGCGAGCGTGCGCTGGGGATCGCCGACGCCGAGGCGCGCCCGGGGCGCGCCGGCATCGTGGCGATGATCGTGGACGGGGTGGTGAAAGGAGCCGCCTTCGCGGCGCTGTCCGGCGGCACGCTCGCGCTCGCCGTCGTGCTCGCGGTGGTGCTCGGCCGCTGGGCGATGGCGGTGCACGCCTACGGCTCGATCGCGGCGCGCGACGACCTCGCCGCGACTTTCGTCAAAGGGCTGCAGTTCAACCAGTTCGCGGTCGCGAGCGTGACGGCGATGGCGGTGACGCTCGCCGCCAGCAACGCGATGGGCGTGCTGCTGCTGTTCGGCGTGGCGTCGGTGACGATCGCGTTCCGCATCGCCGTGCACGGCTGGCTCGGCGGCGTCACCCCGGCGACGATCCGTGCGGCGGGCGAGATCGCCGAGACCACGGCGCTCGCCCTGTGCGCGCTGCTGGTCCTGGTCGCCCGCGCGCTGGGCGGTTGACGTGTCCGGTCGCAACTCGTCGGGACGCTCGGTGCGGGCGACGCCGCGTTCAGGCGGCGCGGCGCGCGATGCGGAGCGGCAGCGGCGACGGCAGCAGGCTGCCGCCGCGCAGCAGGGCACGTGTCTCCTCGACCTGCGTGAGCGCACCGGCGAGCTCGTGGCGGTGGCGCTTCAGGACCCGGATCTCGAGGTCGGAGACCGCCTCCGGCCCGCGCCAGGCCAGCTCCCCGCCTCGCGTGACGAAGCGGAATCCGTAGCCCTCGAGTCGGGTCAGGAGCCGCAGCGCCGGGATCGCCGTGTGGACGCGCAGCCCGACGAAGGTGGCCCCGCGGCGCTCCAGCCCGAGCCTCTCGAGGTGGCGCACGAAGGCGATGTCGGCGATGGCCGGCAGCCCCTCCGAGGCGGCGTACAGATCGTAGCTCTCGAGCAGGCCCTTGAGCGACGTCTCCGCCCGCGGGTCGCGCAGCACGGCGAATCCGAGCCACTCTGCCATCTCGGACGGCACCCCGCGCAGCCACCCCGGGTGCCAGCCCAGGGTGCGGTCGGGGAGGGGGCGCGGTCCTTTTCCCGGCGTGCGCGGCATGGCCGGATCAAACGTGCTCGGCCCCGGGATGTCAACGTGCGATGTAGCGCGGACCGAGGTTTGCTCGCCCCGGACACGGGTGCTAGCCACGACAGACCATGAAAGAGGGCATCCACCCGAAGTACGACGCGACCCGGATCGTCTGTAGCTGCGGCAACATCGTCGAGACGCGCTCGACGAGGAGCGAGATCCACGTCGAAATCTGCTCCGCCTGCCACCCGTTCTACACCGGCAAGCAGAAGCTGATGGACGTCGCCGGCCGCGTCGACCGCTTCAACCGCCGCTACGGCAAGAAGACCGCCGCCGCTCCGACGCCCGCCGCCGAGCCTTCGCAGTCCTGACCTGCCGCGTGAGGCGAGGGGCCGCGTGACCCCTCGTTTGTCATGCTCGACAAGCTCGAGGACGTAGATAAGCGCTACCACGAACTCGAAGCGATGCTCGCCGACCCCGAGGTCCAGGGCAATCGCAAGGAGTTCGTCCGGATCAGCCGCGAGCACGCGAGCCTCGTCGAGGTGGTCGCCTGCTACCGCGACTGGAAGAAGCTCGACGCCGAGGAGGCCGGGCTCGCCGCCCTGCTCGACGACGCCGACCCCGAGATGCGGGAGATGGCGAACGCCGAGCTGCCCTCGGTCCGCACGCGCAAGGCGGGGCTGGCGGAGACGCTCAAGCTCCTGCTGATCCCGCGCGACCCGAACGACGAGCGCAACGTCATCCTCGAGATCCGCGCCGGCACCGGCGGCGAGGAGGCGAGCCTGTTCGCCGCCGATCTCTTCCGCATGTACTCGCGCTACGCCGAGTCGCGCGGCTGGCGGGTCGACGTGCTCAGCTCGAGCGGGAGCGGCCTCGGCGGATACAAGGAGATCATCTGCTCGATCGACGGCGAGGGCGCCTACAGCCGCCTCAAGTTCGAGGGTGGCGTGCACCGCGTGCAGCGCGTCCCCGCGACCGAGGCGCAGGGCCGGATCCACACATCGGCGGTCACCGTCGCCGTCATGCCGGAGGCCGACGAGGTCGAGGTCGAGATCGACGACAAGGACCTGCGCATCGACGTCTTCCGCTCTTCCGGTCCGGGCGGGCAGAGCGTCAACACCACCGACTCGGCCGTGCGGGTCACGCACCTGCCGACCGGGCTCGTCGTCAGCTGCCAGGACGAGAAGTCGCAGCACAAGAACAAGGCGAAGGCGCTCAAGATCCTCCGCGCACGGCTGCTGGAGCGTGCCGAGCAGGAGCAGGCGGCGAGCGTCGCCGCCAGCCGCAAGGCCATGGTCGGCAGCGGCGACCGCTCCGAGCGCATCCGGACCTACAACTTTCCGCAGAACCGGCTGACGGATCACCGCATCAACCTGACCCTGCACTCGCTCGACCGGGTGATCGAGGGCGATCTCGAGGCCGTGGTGGGTCCGCTGGTGACGCAGCACCAGGCGGAGGCGCTCAAGGCGGAGCGCGCTTGACGGCGCCCGCCCGTACGGTCGCCGCGGCGCTGCGCGCCGCCACCGCCCGCCTCGAGGCAGCGGGCCGCGACGGTGCGCGCCTCGACGCCGAGGTCCTGCTCTGCGCGGCTCTCGGCGTGGACCGGGTGCGGCTCACCATCGACCGTGATCGCCCGCTCGACGCCGCGGAGGAGTCCCGGCTCGAGGCGCTCCTCGCGCGCCGCGCGTCGGGCGAGCCGGTCGCGTACGTCACCGGCGAGCGCGAGTTCTGGTCCCTGCCGTTCGCCGTCGGTCCGGACGTCCTGATCCCGCGTCCCGAGACCGAGGGCGCGGTGGACGCGGCGCTCGCCGCGCTCGCGGCCCTGCGCGCCGGCCGCGGCCCGGACGAGCCGATCCGCGTGATCGACGTCGGCACGGGCAGCGGCGCCATCGTCGTGGCGCTCGCGTCGGAGGCGCGCTCGCGCGGCTGGTCGAACGTCCGATTCCTGGCGCTCGACCGTTCGCGCGCGGCGCTGCGGATCGCCCAGGGCAACGCGCGACGGCTCGTCGGGCCCGGTGTCGTTGCATTCGTGCACGGCGACCTCCTGTCCGCGCTGCGCGGCACGAGCATCGACGTGGTGGTGTCCAACCCGCCGTATCTTTCCGATGACGATCTGCGCGCGATTTCCACGGAAGTTGCGCGGGAACCCGTTGCTGCGCTGATCGGCGGTGGTAAGGATGGAGCCCAGATTCTGCACGGGCTCGTGGCCGATGCGGCGCGTGTGCTCCGCCCCGGTGGCTTCCTGGTGACCGAGATCGGCTCGACCCAGGGCGGGACGGTCGCGGCGCTCGCAAGGGATCTGGATTTCGCCGACGTTCGCGTCCTCCCCGACCTGGCCGGCCTCGACCGGGTGGTGAGCGCGCGGTGGCAGGCGTTCGGTGATGCTGGCTAGCGCGAACACGAGGCACGGTCCGGCCAAGGGGAGGGCGGATGGATGCGATTCTGATTCGGGGGGGCAGGCCGCTCACCGGTGAAGTCGAGGTCAGCGGTGCGAAGAACGCCGCCCTCCCGCTGCTGTTCGCGCCCCTCCTCACGCCGGAGACCTGCCGCCTGTCGAACGTCCCGCGCGTCGTCGACTGCCGCACCACGCAGAAGCTCCTCGGCCAGCTCGGCGTCGAGGTCGCGTGCAACGCGGACGTCGTCACCATGAAGGCCGAGACCATCACCGCCTTCGAGGCACCGTACGACCTGGTCAAGACCATGCGCGCGTCGTTTCTCGCGCTCGGACCGCTGCTCGCCCGCTTCGGCGAGGCGCGCGTGGCGACGCCCGGCGGCTGCGCGATCGGCAGCCGTCCGGTGAACCTGCACCTGCGCGGCTTCGAGCGCATGGGCGCGACCATCAGCCAGCACCACGGCTACGTCGAGGCGCGCGCGCCGCTCGATGCCCACGGACGTCCGCGTCTCCGCGGCGCGCACATCGTGCTCGAGATGCCGTCGGTCGGTGCCACCGAGAACCTGATGCTCGCGGCGTCGCTCGCCGACGGCACGACGGTCATCGACAACGCCGCGCGCGAGCCCGAGATCGTCGACCTCGCCGACGCGCTGGTGAAGATGGGCGTGGTCGTCCGTGGCGCCGGCAGCGCAACCATCGAGGTCGAGGGCCGCGAGGCGGTCGGCGGCTTCGACCACGCGGTCATCCCCGACCGCATCGAGGCCGGCACCCTGCTGATGGCGGTCGCGGCGGCGGGCGGCGACGTGTTCGTCCGCAACGCGCGCGCCGGCGACCTGACGCTCGTGCTCGAGAAGCTCGCCGAGGCGGGTGTGACGATCGAGCCGCGCGCGAACGGCATCCGCGTCGCGAGCCACCGCAATCTGAAGGCGGTGGACGTCCGCACCGCGGCGTACCCCGGCTTCCCGACGGATCTGCAGGCGCAGCTCATGGCGCTCATGTGCTTCGCCGAGGGCTCGAGCGCGATCACCGAGACCATCTTCGAGAACCGCTTCATGCACGTGCAGGAGCTGGTGCGCATGGGCGCCGACATCCGGCTCGAGGGCTCGAAGGCCGTCGTGCACGGCGGCACGCCGATGGAGGGCGCGCCCGTGATGGCGACCGACCTGCGCGCGAGCGTCTGCCTCGTGGTCGCCGCGCTGGGTGCGCAGAACACCACGAAGCTGCAGCGCGTGTACCACCTCGACCGCGGCTACGAGCGCATCGAGGAGAAGCTCGCCGGCATCGGTGCGTCGATCGAGCGCGTGCGCGAGGGGCAGGCGGAGGCGGACCCGCCGGCGGCCGAAGGGGCCGACGCGGCGCCCGCGCGCCGCGCCGTGCGCGCCCGCAAGGCGGGCGAGCCGCAGCCCGAGCCGACGCAGACGCCGGCGAAGCAGGGCGCGCGCAAGGTCCGGCTGCTGCGGGCCGTCGAGTGACGCCCCCGGTTCGTGCGCGGGCCGTGGCGGCGACGTCCACCGTTCGCGCGAGAGGCGCCGCGTGAAGCTCACCGTCCGGGCGAGCGAGCCTGCGTTCGCCCGCGTCCTGGGCCGGCTGCGCCGGCGCGGCGCCACGGCCGACGCGAGCGTCGAGCCGACGGTACGCGCGATCCTCGACGACGTGCGCAAGCGCGGCGACCGTGCGGTCGCCGACGCGACGCTGCGCTTCGATCGCGTCAAGCTCAAGGCGTCGGAGCGTACGATCGAGCGCGAGGCGATGCGCGCGGCCTGCGACCTGCTGTCGCGCAGCGAGCTGCACGCGCTGCGCGTCGCGGCGCGGCGCATCCGCGACTTCCACGAGCACCAGAAGGAGCGCTCGTTCCGCTACCGCGATTCGCTCGGTGTCACCCTCGGGCAGGAGATCCGGCCGCTGCGCCGGGTCGGTCTGTACGTGCCGGGCGGGCAGGCGTTCTACCCGTCGTCGGTGCTGATGAACGCGCTGCCGGCGCGCGTCGCGGGCGTCGAGGAGATCGTCGCGGTGTCGCCGCCGCACGCCGACGGCGAGCCGCCGGCGCTGCTCGCGGCGGCGTACATCGCGGGCGTCGATCGCATCCACCGCGTCGGCGGTGCGCAGGCGGTCGGGGCGCTCGCCTACGGCACCGCGACCATCGAGCGCGTCGACAAGATCGTCGGGCCCGGCAACATCTACGTCGCGACCGCCAAGCGGCTCGTGTCGGGCGTGGTCGGCATCGACATGATCGCCGGCCCGAGCGAGGTGCTGATCGTCGCCGACGCGGAGGCCGATCCCGAGCTGATCGCGGCCGACATGCTGGCGCAGGCCGAGCACGACGCCGACGCGAGCTCGATCCTGGTGACGCCGAGCGCGCGCCTCGCGGCCGCCGTCGAGCGCGCGCTCGACGAGCAGCTCGCCGAGCTGCCGCGCGCGACCACGGCGGCGAAGGCGCTGCGCGCCAACGGCGCGATCCTGGTGGTCAAGAACGTCGCGGAGGCGGTCGAGATCGCGAACGAGCTCGCGCCCGAGCACCTCGAGCTGGCGCTCGAGGATGCGCAGAAGTGGATCCCGCGCATCCAGCACGCCGGTGCGATCTTCGTCGGCGAGAGCACGCCGGAGGCGTTCGGCGACTACCTCGCCGGTCCGAACCACGTGCTGCCGACCGGCGGCACCGCGCGCTTCTCGTCCCCGCTCGGCGTCTACGACTTCGTCAAGCGCACGAGCGTGATCATGGCGCCGCCGCGCGCGCTCGAGCGCCTCGGCGAGCCGGTGCTGCGCCTCGCCGAGATGGAAGGCCTGCAGGCGCACGGTGCGGCGGTGGCGCGGCGGCTGCGGCGTTCGGGGCGGCCCGCCGCACGACGGTCCCGGACGCGGCCTGTCGCGCGCTGACGATCCCACGTGCAGACCGGCTTCAGGGGCCGGCCGAGGCCGGATCGGCGGTCCGGCAGCGGCCATAGGCTACCGGGCTCGTCCCGCACCAGCGGCGGAACGCGCGCGCGAAGTGTGCCGCGTCCGGGTAGCCGACGGCGACCGCGACGCCGATCATCTTGTCCGACGGACCGTCGAGCATGCGGAACGCGCGGCGGCGGTCGTCGAGCAGGTCAAGGATGGAACGGGCAGCGAGGTTCCATCGGGCGGCTCGTCCCGCCCGGGGGCGTCCGACGGACGCCCCCGGGGATCTCCACTCCACGAAGCGGGAAGTGCGCCGGGGCGCCGCGTTCTCGCGCCGGGTCGGGCCGTATGCCAAAACACGCCCGACATGGCGAAGATGGCAAAGACGGCCAAGGCCCGGGCGCTGCGCGCCGCGGCGACCCCGGTTCCCGTTCGCAAGGTGACCCCGAGACCCGTCGCCGCGGGCCGCCGTGCCGAGGTCGAGCGCACGACGAAGGAGACCAGCATCCGCGTCGCGATCGCGATCGACGGCACCGGCAGCGCGCAGGTCGCGACCGGCGTCCCGTTCCTCGACCACATGCTGGACCTGTTCGCGAAGCACGGACTCTTCGACCTGACGGTCGAGGCGACCGGCGACCTCGAGATCGACCAGCACCACACCGTCGAGGACGTCGGCCTCACGCTCGGGCAGGCGATGCGCGACGCGCTCGGCGACAAGAAGGGCATCCGCCGCTTCGGCAACCAGGCGGTGCCGCTCGACGAGGCCCTGGTCTCGGTCGTGGTCGATCTCTCCGGCCGGCCGTACCTGGTCTACGAGCTCGATCCCGGACGCGAGCGCGTCGGCGACTTCGACACCAGCCTGATCCACGACTTCCTGCTCGCGTTCGTCAACGAGCTGAAGCTCAACCTGCACGTGGATTGCGTTCGGGGCCGCAACGCGCACCACATGATCGAGGCCGCGTTCAAGGGGCTCGGTCGCGCGCTCGACCAGGCGACGCAGCTCGACCCGCGCATCTCCGGCGTGATGTCCACCAAGGGAGTCCTGTGATCGCAACCGTCGACCCGGGGGCGCCGTGATCGCCATCGTCGACTACGGCGTCGGCAACCTGCGCAGCTGCGCGAAGGGTCTCGAGCGCGCGGGCGCGGACGCCGGCCTGTCGGTCGACGTGCGCGTCAGCACGTCGGCGGCGGAGATCGAGCGCGCCGACGCGGTGGTGCTCCCCGGCGTCGGCGCGTTCGGCGCGTGCATGACGAGCCTCGCCGAGTCCGGCCTCACCGACGCCGTGCTGCGCGCCGCCGCGAGCGACAAGCCGTTCCTCGGCATCTGCGTCGGCATGCAGATCCTGTTCGAGGAGAGCGAGGAGTTCGGGCCGGTTGCGGGGCTCGGCGTGCTGCCGGGACGCATCGTGCGCTTCCGCTCGCGTGACGTGAAGATCCCGCACATGGGCTGGAACGCGCTGCACGTCGTCAAGAACACGCCCGCGCTCGACGGCATCGACGAGGGCACCTACGTCTACTTCGTGCACTCGTACTACGCCGAGCCGTCCGACCCGGCGATCGTCGCCGCGACGTCCACCTACGGCAGCGAGACCTTCACTGCCGCGGTGGCGCGCGACGATCTCTTCGCGACCCAGTTCCACCCCGAGAAGAGCCAGCACGCGGGGCTCCGCCTGCTCGGCAACTTCGTGCGCGCCGCGACCGCCCCGGTTCGCGTCGCCGTTCCCGCGTGAGGACCCCCGAGGTGACCGCAGCGGTCGCGCGTGCCTTCGACGTCATTCCCGCGATCGACCTGCGCGGCGGACGCTGCGTGCGGCTGCGCCAGGGCGACTTCGGCGCCGAGACGCAGTACGGCGACGATCCGGTCGCGATGGCGCGGCGCTGGGCGGGGGAGGGCGCACGCCGCCTGCACGTCGTGGACCTCGACGGCGCCGCGAGGGGCGAGCGCGCGCACGGCTCGGTCATCGAGTCGATCTGCCGTGCGCTGTCGATCCCGGTGCAGGTCGGCGGCGGGCTGCGCGACCTCGACAAGATCGCCAGCGTGCTCGACGCGGGTGCGGAGTGGGGCATCCTCGGCACCGCGGCCGCAGCGAATCCCGAGGTCCTCGACGCCGCCTGCGCGAGGTGGCCGGGGCGCATCGCCGTCGGCATCGACCAGCGCGACGGGAAAGTCGCGGTGGACGGCTGGCTCGGCGACAGCGACGCGACCGCGATCGAGATCGCGCGCCGTGCCGAGCGCGCCGGCGCTGCGGCGATCGTGTTCACCGACATCCGCCGCGATGGCACCGGGCTCGGCGCGAACCTGCAGGCGACGCTCGAGTTCGCGCGCGCGCACACGGTGCCGGTGGTCGTGTCGGGCGGCGTCGCGCGCCTCGAGGACGTGCGCGCGGCGCGTGCGGCGTTCGATGCCGGCGAGAATCTGCGCGGCGTGATCGTCGGGCGCGCGCTGTACGAGAACGAGATCCAGCTCGTGGACGCGATCGCGGCCGCGTACCCCGGCGGGGCAGCCTGAGGAGCGCATGCTGGCGCGCAGGATCATCCCCTGCCTCGACGTGAAGGGCGGGCGGGTCGTGAAGGGCGTCGCCTTCGTCGACCTGCGCGACGCCGGCGACCCGGTCGAGGCGGCGACGCGCTACGACCGCGAGGGCGCCGACGAGCTCTGCTTCCTCGACATCACGGCGTCGCACGAGCAGCGCGGCATCATCCTCGACGTCGTGCGCGCGACCGCGGAGCGCTGCTTCATGCCGCTCACCGTCGGCGGCGGCGTGCGCACGGTCGACGACATCCGTTCGCTGCTGCGCGCCGGGGCCGACAAGGTCTCGATCAACACGGCGGCGGTCGCCGAGCCGGAGTTCGTCCGCCGCGCGGCGGAGCTCTTCGGTGCGCAGTGCATCGTGGTCGCGATCGACGCGAAGAACGTCGCGCCGGGCCGCTGGGAGGTCTTCACGCACGGCGGGCGGCGTCCGACCGGGCTCGACGCGGTCGAGTGGGCGCGCCGCATGACGACCGGCGGCGCCGGCGAGATCCTGCTCACCAGCATGGACCGCGACGGCACGCGCGACGGCTACGACCTCGGTCTCACGCGCGCGGTATCCGACGCGGTCGACGTCCCGGTGATCGCGTCGGGCGGCGCGGGCAGCATGGAGCACCTCTACGACGCGCTCGCCGAGGGGCACGCGAGCGCGGTGCTGGCGGCGTCGATCTTCCACTACGAGGAGCACGCGATCCGGCACTGCAAGGACTACCTGCAGGAGCGCGGGATCCCCGTCCGACCGTGAGTCCGGCGATGCGCGCGACGCGAGACATGCCGTGACGCTGCCGCCGCTCTCCCCCGACTCGGCGACCGCTCCGTCCGGCGCCTCCGACGGGCTGCGCGTACGCGCGGCGCTCGTGTCGCTGGTGATCGGCGCGGCGCTGCTCGGCGTCAAGTTCGTGGCCTACGTCCACACCGGGTCGTCAGCGATCCTGTCGGATGCGCTCGAGTCGATCATCAACGTGGTCGCGGCGCTGTTCGCCGTGTTCGGCCTGCGCTTCGCGAGCCAGCCGGCCGACCAGGAGCATCCGTACGGGCACGGCAAGATCGAGTACTTCAGCGCCGTCTTCGAGGGCGGGCTCATCGCCTTCGCCGCGGTGCTCATCGTCTGGTATGCGATCGCCGAGCTGATCCGCGGGCCCGAGCTCGCGCGGCTCGAGCTCGGCCTCGCGCTCACCGTCGCCGCCGGGGCGGTGAATGCGCTCCTCGGCTGGTACCTGATCGGGGAGGGCCGGCGGCACCGCTCGATCACGCTGGTCGCCGACGGCAAGCACGTCCTGGCGGACTTCCAGACCAGCGCGGGCGTCGTCGTGGGCCTGGGGCTCGTTCGGCTGACCGGGATCTCGTGGATCGATCCGGTCGCGGCCCTGCTGGTCGGCGTCAATCTCGGCTTCACCGGCTGGCGCCTCGTGCGCGAAGCGGCGGGAGGGCTGCTCGACGAGGGCGACCCGCAGCTCCTGAACGGTCTGGTCGCCGAGCTCGAGCGGAACCGCACGCCCGGCATCATCCGCGTGCACCGCCTGCGCGCGATCCGCTCGGGACGCGAGACGCACGCCGACGCGCACGTCTTCGTGCCGGAGTTCTGGACCGTCGAGCAGGCGCACGACGCGGTCGGGGAGCTCGAGCGGCGCGTGCTGGCGACGCCGGCGCTCGACGGCGAGCTGGTGTTCCACGTCGATCCCTGCCAGCGCGCGTTCTGCGCGTCGTGCGATTTGCCGGCGTGTCCGGTGCGCGTGGCTCCGTACGAGGGCCGCGTGCCGTTCGCCATCGACGAGGCGATCGCCG
>Ga0194128_10010958_pt1 | contig 10629 bp, 11 predicted proteins | sample TA2KigCa65mmetaG_FD_148650 | JGI IMG/M metagenome (GOLD analysis project Ga0194128, IMG submission 148650) | Freshwater microbial communities from Lake Tanganyika, Tanzania - TA2015037 Kigoma Deep Cast 65m | ecosystem: Environmental > Aquatic > Freshwater > Lake | place: Tanzania: Lake...
AGAAGCAAGATGCCAAACGTCGGCAATCTCGATTTGTGTTTGAGTACCAAGAAGCGGCTTGAAAAATAGAGGGGTCGAGATTTGTCAGTCAACCAGGGGTATTCCCCAGATAAGATCTAATTGTAATAGACTGTTTTTGAATCCCAACCCTACCCGAATCTTGGAGGAGAATGGTCAGTCGTGTTGTAGCCCCTAATACGAGAGTCGTTGAGCCGCTCACATTCAATGTCGTTCCTGTCACCTGCACCGTGCTTTTGCTACTGAGGTTCCCTGTTACAGCTTGTACATTGATGATCCGATTCTGCGGCTCGCCAAGTGTAGAGAGCAGCGCTGTAGCTATCCCATCTACGCCAGTGGGATTCTCTGTGACTTGAATACTCCCAGAGTCAGCAGCAAAGTTCACTGGGACTCCACTCACCACATTATTAGCAGAATCTCGTACCAAGGCGGTTAGCGTAACGCTCTCAGTACCATTAGATCCTACCTGCGGACTGCTCACGAGAAGGAAAATACTATTAGCACCAGATGGAGGAACAACAGCGAGAGATAAGGTTCCTACGACACCATTAACTGACCGAGCTTGGATCCTATCTGTCCCTGCCGTAGCCCCAGCGGTATACATCACGGTCAGCTGTCCACTGAGGTTTGTCACACCAGTCAAAGCACTGAGTGCTCCGAGCGTTGGCGTGGTGAACGTCAGCGTCTGCGCACTCACCGGACTCCCTTGCGCATCCGTCACCAGTACGGTCAGCGTTGTCGTATTGTTAATGTTCAATGTGGTCGTATTCGCCGGGAGGAATTGCACGGTGGCCACCGCCCCAGCGATATACGTAATGGACGTGCTAGCGCTCCTGCCACCGGAAGAGGCAGTGACCGTCGCCATGCCAGGACTGGTCGGCGCAATCAGGTTGACCGTGGCGATACCATTGATATTGGTCGTCGCAGTGGCCGTAGTCATACCAGCCGCAAAGCTACCGGCCGTAGTGGAGAAGAGCACCGGAATGCCAGCCAGGGGGCCAGACGACACCTGAATAGTCGCCGTAATGAGGACGGCGTTCACCCCATTGGCGATAATCGAGCCCCCCGCCCCATTGGCCACGCCAACGGACGTGATCAACGAGGTAGTACCACCGCCTGATGGCGCCGTGACCGTGATAGATGTTGATCCGCTCACACTTGTGCTGGTGACCACAGCGCGTAGGGTGTCCGCCCCCACGGTGATGCCAGCGGTATATTTGACGGAGACTTGTCCCTGCGCGTCAGTGACCCCGCTCGCAGCACTGAGCGTTGCACTGCTCGTATTGGTCGAGAACGTCAAGTTGACCGTCGCGCCAGGGACTGCATTCCCTGTGGCATCGGTGACCGTCGCCGTCACCGTAGAGCTGCCCCCAGCGTTCACGCTGGCCGGCGAGGCATCAATCTGGACTCTCGCTGGTGGGCCAGGCACAAAATCAACAACGATATTTGTCCGGAATCCCAGGGCGTCCGCGGTCACCACCGCAGTATTGACCACCGGACTGGAGGTCAAAAGGACCTGTGCCACGCCTGTGGCATCAGTGCTCATCGTGAGACTGTCGTCCCCCACCGCGCGCGTCGTTGCTACGTGCTCAGCATCGAGCACAGCACGAGCCACCCGCACCACTGGGGAGGCAGAGAGTGCGCCCGCAGTCGTCGCAAAGGTGACCGGGACATTCGCCAATCCCACCCCAGCACCATTGGTCACTTGCAGACGCACTGGAATCGTGCTGCGGCCATCGGCGACAATGGCCATCAGTCCTGTCGTGGTCGCCATGGAAAGGCGTGTCGTGTTGCCGTTGCTTGCCGGAGCGTCACCCTTGCCGCCAGAATTACCGCAGCCACTCTGGAAGGCAACAAGGCTTATGCACAGCATGAGGAAGACTGCTTTGACGACACCGGATTTCGCAGGCATGCGCCTCCCTTTCTCACAGGCATGAGTTAGGGCACGGGCTGGGCTCTCGTCCAGAGCGCCCGTGCCAAAGGCTTACGAGGGAAATTGCCAGACAGGCCCCTGTGGTGGTTCGTTCGACAAGGTAAATTGCGGCAGAGCAAAGTCCTCTGCGAGATCCTGAAAGACCACTTGCACGCGTTTGCCAATAGCCACGTTGGCCTCAGCTTCCGGATTGAATTGCGCATCGACGAGATTCGTAATCATGCGCAGCCCTTCCTGAGGGGTCGGCACACCACGCTGCTCATCCAGTTCGATAATGACAACTGGCAGGGGGGTCACATCGCGAAAGCCCGGCTGAATGGAATGCACAATGATTTCATATGAATAAATTGTACCCTTCCCACTCACCTCCTGCCAGGTCCACTCTAACGACTGGCACCACGGGCAACCGGCCCCCGGAGGATAGCGCAGCAGACCGCAATCCGTGCACTTTTTGACGACCAGTTTATGCTGCTTCGCCGCTTCAAAAAAGCCGAGAAATTCGCCATCATTCTCCGGCACAATCAGATTCATACCACGGTATTGGACCGCAGGCATCGCTGTTACCTCCGCATAATGAGGGCACTTCCCGTCACCGGATTGGCCCAACCCATGTTCATGGAGATCTCGGCATCCCGTACCTGGCGGCATTTGCCTTCGGCGTAGTCGTAGGTATGGATGCCTTCCTGCCACTGCGGGCAGTAATCATCAACGAGACCACGTAATTGGCGGGAGTTCTCAATCACCATATTCATGCCGTGCGTGTAGCCCTCGCAGAGATGCCCGCCGCTGGTGTTGTTCGGCCGCCGTCCCCCCAGTTCAATAATGCCGCTGGAGACATACTGCCCGCCCTCGCCTTTCTTGCAGAAGCCGTAGTCTTCCAGTTGTAGCATCGTAGTAAACGTAAAGGCATCGTAGGAGCCGGTCACGTCGATGTCGTCCTGCGTCACCCCGGCCAATTCAAAAATGCGTGGTGCGGCATATTTGCCCGCCACAGAGGTGATCGGCGCATCGTTATAAAACGTATCGCCGCGGGCCTTGGTGACACGCCCCACTGCCCCCATGATATAGATGGGGCGGTGCCGTAGATCACGCGCCCGCTCAGCCGAGGTGATAATCACGGCGGTCGCGTTGTCGGTCTCTACACAGCAGTCCAACAGATGCAGGGGCTTGCAAATCCAACGGGAATTGAGCACGTCCTCGAGCGTGTACCGTTTTTTGTAATAGGCTTTGGGGTTGTTACTCGCGTGCTTGCTATGGGCCACTTTCACCGCAGCCACCTGGGCACTGGTGGTGCTGTATTCCATCATGTGTCGCATGAATACCGGGGCAAAGTTTTGCCCAGCGCTGACCATGCCGTAAGGCCGTCCCAGGAGCTGGCTGCCAGACACCGGGGATGCGGCACGCCGTCCTGTCCCCCCAATGCGCACTTCGCTATAGCCATTCATGGAACGAAAGATGGCGACCGTTTCGCACATGCCCCCTTCAATCGCCCCAATAGCCAGGCCCACCAGCGCTTCCGTGCTGGAACCGCCCCCCGAGCAATCCATATAAAAATCCAGCCGAATGCCCAGATCGGAGGCCACCTCAGGGCTCACACAGGAGTCCCCCCCGTGATAGCTCAACATACCGTTGACCTGCGAGGCCTGCAAGCCGGCATCGCGCATGGCATTCCGCACTGCTTCCACCGCCATGGCTCGGGTGGTCCGCCCCGAATCTTTGGAATAGGCGGTCTCCCCCACGCCAACAACGCAATACTTATCTGTCAAGCGACCCATAACATCCCTTCCCCCTTACACGAGCCGGTCGTAAAATGCTACCACTGGGGCGCCCTCCAACATGGTCTGCACATCAAGACCCATGTCGCGTAAATGGGCCCGGTGGGCGTCCAGGGCTTCCTCATCTTCGTATGCTTCGTACACCATAAAGACGCGGGCATCCTGGGTGGAGCGGTGCACCAGATAGGCGTGATTGCCTGGCTCTTCGCGTACCTTCGGCACCGCGATACGCATGATCCGCTCAAATGCCTGTTCCTGCCCAGCTTTCACGGTCAATGTGGCAGTGAACGTGAGCATGCCCATGTCCTTCGGCTCGGGTCAACACCTGGCCAGGAACACTCTCCCTGGCGCTGCACAACTAAAACCATCAGCCAAAAAATTACCAATGGTGAACTGCGCGCTCCCTGTGACCGTGAACGTATCCTGGAAGCCAACCGTCTGGGCATTAAACGTGTAAATCCGTATAGGAGGGCATAGCCTGGCCGCGTTCACCGCCGGCAGCGCAGAACTCGTTTTTCACACGCAGTGGGACAAAAGGTAAGGTTGTCGTGACGGTCTGGCCATTAGGCACAAAAATGCTTTCACCAGAGACGGTGAAGCCGGTGAGGGGTGGACAACCCACCGCAGCATTGGGACACTGGTTGAGTCGATAGGAAACCGAGTAGCCCGTGATACGGATATCAAAGCCGGTACCAGTGCGCGACGTCGGAAAGAGCCTGTTCACCAAGCTAATGCTCGCCCCATGGTCGGTAAAGTCTTCAGCACCCGTGACATTGCCCGTATTGTCGACACACAATACCCGAAACGCATCGACATTGGAGGAATCCCCTCCTACCGTGCTCGTGGGGATCACCCGGCCGACTTCCAAACAGGATACCGACGCTTCCGTACCCCCACAACCCTCCGCGGGGTTGTCACTTCCAGGGGCAGCACAGCTCGCCAAGATCAACAGCATGAGGAAAAGTCTCTTCAGACCCTGATGTCTCATCTGCCAACGCCTCATTATGCTCTGTTCCCCCTGCGTAACGGTCAGCCCTTGTTGAGGATGCTATCTGGCGCTGCTCACAGTGTTTCCGAGGACCGAAAGGCATCGAAAACGTTAAAGTTAGAACCTTTCCTTGTCAAGTAGAATTTTGTGTCCTCAGCGATTTTCTGCCTTGCACCTGTGGGCGGTTTCACGCATCCTTGGTAACGCTGTGGTGCGTCAGGCATGGGACCGCGCACCAGGTCTGGATCCGCACAGGGAGGAGCACTCCACATGGCCATTGCGCAACGCGTGCGTCACCACATGCAGGCCGCATCCTGGATTCGTGCGATGTTTGAGGAAGGCATGCAGCTCAAGCAGCAATATGGCGCCGATAACATCTATGATTTTTCACTGGGGAATCCAGTGCTGGAGCCACCGCCACAGTTTTACGAAGCGCTGCACCAGCTCATGACGCATCGTCAACCCGGCATGCACCGCTATATGCCCAACGTGGGGTATGTGGAAACGCGCGCGGCCATTGCCGCCCAGCTCTCGCGTGAGACGGGCATAACCTTTACCGCCAATCATCTGGTCATGGTGGTCGGAGCCGCTGGTGGACTGAACGTCGTCCTGAAAACCCTCCTGGATCCTGGCGATGAGGTGATCGTGTGTGCCCCGTATTTCGTGGAATACCACTTCTATGTCGAGAATCACCAGGGCGTGTGTACGGTCGTCCCTACGGACGCCCAGTTCAATCTTGACCTCGACGCCATTGCCCAGGCACTGTCCCCACGCACCAAAGTCCTGCTGATCAACTCCCCCAACAATCCCTCCGGGGTGGTGTACCCTGCGGCTACGATCCAGGCACTGGGGGAGCTGTTACGGCAGCGGCAAGCCGCGTTGGGCACGCAGATCTATCTGGTCAGCGACGAACCCTATAAAAAGCTGCTCTACGATGGGATGGCGTATCCGGAAGTCTATCCGCATTACGCCAACAGTATTGTCGTGACTTCCCACGCCAAAGACTTGGCCCTCCCCGGCGAGCGCATCGGCTATATTGCCACGAACCCGGCCTGTCCTGAGGCCGCCGAGTTACAAGATGGCTTCAGCTTTGCCAATCGTACCCTGGGTTTTGTCAACGCCCCGGCGTTGATGCAGCATGTGATCACGCAGCTGCAAGGAGTCACGATTGACATGCAGCAGTATCAACGCAAGCGCGATCTCCTGTGCACCAATCTCGCCGCCATGGGGTATCAGTTCGTGCGGCCGCAGGGAGGCTTTTATCTGTTCCCGCGCAGCCCGATTGCTGACGATGTCGCTTTCGTGAAAACCCTGGTACAGCGGCGCATTCTCACGGTACCGGGCAGTGGTTTTGGCACGCCAGGCTATTTTCGCATTGCGTATTGTGTGGAGGATCGCACCATCGCGCAGGCTCTGGATGGCTTCCGGGCGGTCGCCCACGAGTATGGATTAACATAGCAGCGCACGCGCGCTGCTGAGGAGCATGGTATGCCAATGCACGCCGCCTATCTTTTTGTGGCCAGTATGGACGTGGATGCAGACAAAGAAGCGCTCTTCAACGAGGTGTACGACACCGAACATGTGCCCAACTTGCTCAAGGTGCCCGGCGTGCATGCGGTTACCCGCATGCACGGCGAGCCTTTTGCTGTGAGCATTGGCGGTGCAACGAGGCACATCGCACACGCAGGACCACGGTACAGCGCCCTCTACGAGATCGATGGTCCCGAGGTGCTGGTCAGCGCTGCCTGGGCCACCGCCGTGGAGCGAGGCCGCTGGCCCAGCGAAGTCCGCCCATACACCCATAATCGGCATCACGCCCTGTACCGGCTCTGTTGATCAGGAGAGCATGATGCAACAGTTTGATCTGATTATCGTCGGGGCCGGCTCTGGCAATATGATCCCAGGGCCACATCACGCCGGCTGGAAGATCGCTATTATTGAAAAGGATGCCTTTGGTGGCACGTGTTTGAATCGGGGCTGTATTCCCTCGAAAATGCTCATCCACGCTGCGGATGTCGCAGAAACCATTCATACTGCGGCGCCGTTTGGCATCACGGCCCGAATTGCCCAGATCGACTGGGAGCGCATCGTGAGCCGGGTCTGGCAACGTATCGACCCCATTGCCACGGCAGGAGCTCAGTGGCGCCAGGCCCAGCCAGACACGACCGTCTTCACAGGTGAAGCCCGTTTTCTCGACACGCACCTCCTGGAAGTCAATGGGCAACGCCTCACCGCCCCCAAGATCGTCCTGGCCGCTGGTTCGCGGCCGGCTATCCCTACGATCCCAGGGCTCGACCAGGTCGCCTACCATACCTCCGACACCATTATGCGGCTGCCACGCCAACCACAGCGCCTGGCCATTCTCGGCGGTGGATATATCGGGGCGGAACTTGGCCATTTCTTCAGCGCGCTGGGCACAGCAGTGACCGTCATCCACCGTGGTGACCGGCTCTTACCGCGCGAAGACGAAGAGATCAGCCAGCGTTTTACCGCCAGCTATGCCCGGCACTGTCGCGTGCTCCTGCAGGCGCAGGCTCAACGTGTACAGCCCGCCACAGGCGGTATCACACTCGACCTCACGGTGGCTGGCACCCCACAGCAGATCGCCTGTGATGCGCTCCTGGTCGCGACAGGGCGTACCCCAAATACCGATCTCCTGGACGTCGCACGCGCCGGTATTGCCGTAAACGCCCAGGGACGTATTGTGACGAACGCGCACTATGAGACAAATATCCCTGGCATCTGGGCGCTGGGCGATATTACCAACCCGCATCAGCTCAAACACGCCGCCAATGCTGATGCCCGCATCGTGGCCTACAATATCGCGCATCCTGACAGCCCGCAGCGTGGCAACGACTCTGCCATGCCCCATGCGGTGTTTTCCTCCCCCCAGGTGGCCAGCGTGGGCCTGAGCGAGCGCGAGGTACAGGCCACAGGCTGGCCCTATCGCGTTGGCAAGCGCGCCTATAGTGACACAGCCTACGGCTGGGCCATTGACGATACGGAGAGTTTTGTCAAGATTCTGGCCCACGCGGATACGCACCAGGTGCTAGGCGCCCATATTCTCGGGCCACACGCGGCCATCCTGCTCCAACCCCTGGTCAATGCCATGCGCTTTGGGGAGACCGTTGCGCAACTGGCCCACGAGACCATGTACATTCACCCGGCGCTCACTGAGGTGGTAGAGCAAGCGTTATTGGAGATGGTGCCGACAGCGTCATGAGCGATGGAGGAAGAGAGGTTGACAGGCATACGACCCAGTCACGCGTCAAACCTGGCAGCGCAAGATGGCCACAGTCCACTTGCCCGCGCAATGCAACAACCCCTGATGCTGGGCCTGTTCTTGCCACTGCAAAGTGGTGCCTGGACACCCACCACAGCACCGCGCAGCACGGACTGGACGTTTGACTATAACGCCCAATTGATGGTCCGGGCTGATGAGCTCGGCTTCGATCTCGCCTTTGGTCTGGCCCAATGGCGGGGGGTGGATGGCTATGGCGGTGAGACCCAGTACCGCAAGTATGCGCTGGATCCACTCCTGGCGACATGCGCCGCAGCGACGCTCACGCACAACCTCATCCTGATTTCTACCGTACACGTACTCTACGGCTGGCATCCACCCCATCTGGCGAAGTTCGGTGCGACTGCTGACCATATTTCTCGAGGACGCTGGGGACTGAATCTGGTGACTGGATACCAGTCCCACGAAAGAGCCATGTTTGGTCTCAAGCGCATTGACCACGATACACGCTATGCCATGGCAGCAGAGTTTACGGAGATGATGGAAGCGCTGTGGCGTGAGGAAGCGAATGTCGATTGGCACGGTGCCTACTGGTCAATGCAGCAGGCCTATGTCTCGCCGAAACCCCTGTATGGCCGACCGATCCTGGTCAATGCCGCCAGCTCTGATGAGGGTTTGCGGTATGGGGCGCGCTATGCCGATCTCATTTTTATTACCAGCCCTGGTGGTGCCCGGATGGACGCAGCGCTGGCAACACTTCCGGCACACAACCAAAAAATTAAAGCGCTCGCGGCAGAGGCCAAACGCGAAGTGCGTACCGTGATCAATCCCCATGTGATCTGCCGAGACACCGAGCGTGAGGTCAAGCAGATCGTTGATGCCATCTATGCCGGCGAAGATCGCGTAGCCGTCGATACGTTTATTCAGGCCCGGGAGCAAGGCGATCAGCAGTCATGGGTGGGACACCATCGCGATGAGCGTGTGCTTGGCGGGAATGTCCACGTGCTCGGGACCCCAGAACACGTGGTCGAGCAATTCATGCAGTTGCGCGCCGCAGGTTGCGACGGCATTCAAGTGAATTTTTTTGATTACGAGCCTGATCTCGAGTATTTTGCAGCGCATGTGCTGCCACTGATGCAACAGGCAGGGCTGCGACTCTGAGTGGACGATCCTCGACAGAAGCCCCCTGGGTATGGTAGTTGTACAGTCTGGCGTGCTCCCCAGCGGAGCGCTGCTCTCTTCTGGCATCCCACAGGTAAGCATGCCGAAACTTCAACTTCACAGGTGACAATGATGGCCGATAGCATTTCCACTGCTCGGGCTGAGCTCGCACCAACGGGGACTCTGCGCGTTGCCCTCAATATGAGTAACTTCTTGCTCACCGCGACGGATCCGACGACTGGCGAACCCTGCGGGATCGCGGCGGACCTGGGACGCGAACTCGGGACCCGTCTGGGCGTGCCCGTCACGCTGCTCCCGTACCCGAACCCCGGTGTGCTGGCCGATGCTGCCTCCACGGGCGCCTGGGACGTCGGTTTTATCGGCGCTGAACCGCAGCGCGCGAACGCCATTGACTTTACGGCAGCGTATGTGGAGATCGAGGCGACCTATCTGGTACCTGCTGGCTCACCGCTCCAGACCATTGCAGAGGTGGACCGCCCTGGCATCCGCATCGTGGCCCCGGAGCGCAGCGCGTATGAGCTCTATCTCAGTCGGACCCTGCAGCACGCCGAGCTCGTGCGCGTGCAGGGGGCCGACAATGCGGCGAAGTGTCTGGTAGAAGAAAAGCTGGATGCTCTGGCTGGGCTCCGGCCGCGTCTGGTGACAGATCAAGACGCCCTCCCTGGCTCTCGTATCCTCAACGGCAATTTTACGGCCGTGCAGCAAGCCGCTGGCACTCCCAAAGGTCGTCCCACGGGGGCACAGTATCTGCGTGAGTTCATTGAGGACATCAAGGCAACAGGGCTGGTAGCCCGCACCATGGCCAAACACAACGTGCGCGGACTCACGGTAGCGCCCAGGGCGTCATGAGCATGCGTCGCGTAGGCGTCATGCCACGTGTGCAGCCAGCCCACCTCTCGCCTACGGGGCCGAAGGCGAGAGGCCCAGGCATTTAGAGCGGTACAGCTGGAGCTGATATGGCCGTGGTAGTGCCATTGCCTACCACCAGAGTCGTGTTGGAAAGGTCAAAGTCACACGGATCCAGTCGGATGGCGTCTTTCACCTGCGGTCCAGCCCCAAAAGCATAGGTACTGGTAACGATCGTTAACGTGCACGAGCCAAACGTGGTATCGCCTGTGGCAGTGCCAGTGGCCGACGTGAGGGTAAAGTTGGCGGCATTGTTCATAAAGCTAAGAGTGGTCGACATATTCGCGAGGCCCTGATGAAACACCGCACCTGTCGGAAAAGTAAACGCGCGATTGTTCACATCCTCACGAATGGCTTCCTCCACATTTTCCGAACACCCTGTCAGACAGACCGTACTGACCAGGGTGAGTACCATCACAAGACCACGCCAGGTGTGGCCGGCACGTCGCATGCGTCAAGCTCCTTTGCTCAGAAGAGTCCCCCTGTCTTTTGTCCGCTGTGATAACTCACCCCAGAACGTTAACACGGATCGCTAGACGGGAAAAGGGCTGCGAGGGAGTTGCTATAGGCTCCATGCCTGGACTCT
>Ga0194128_10010961_pt1 | contig 10627 bp, 17 predicted proteins | sample TA2KigCa65mmetaG_FD_148650 | JGI IMG/M metagenome (GOLD analysis project Ga0194128, IMG submission 148650) | Freshwater microbial communities from Lake Tanganyika, Tanzania - TA2015037 Kigoma Deep Cast 65m | ecosystem: Environmental > Aquatic > Freshwater > Lake | place: Tanzania: Lake...
AAAAATAAAAAACCCCCTTTTTGTTGTAGAAAGGGGGGGGGGGGTAAAAAGTTAATCGCATTTTTTTTGGTCGGAACATTCATGTTGTTGTCTCGGTTTATCAACAACTTTAGGAACACATTTTTTATTTACACATTTACAATAGTAATATTTTGAATCGACAATTCTACCGGCCATATCTTTATCGGGGTAATCATCAGCCACAGCATAACCTAAAGTACCATCTTTGAACCATTTATAATCTAGTTTTTCACCATGTTCATTTGTGTGAGCTTTTCTAACTAATATATAATTACTTCCGTTTTTATTACTAGTTACTTTACCTCCATCCGCAGACCTAACACAAATAGGGAAATCATTTATGTCTTCATTTATCAAAGGTTTAACATTCCCCATTTGTGATTCTAATAATTGTTTAAATCTATATTTTTCCATAATAATTTTATTTAATAATAAATACCCAGATTTTCTAAAAAATTTTTCCAGAAATTTTTTTACGAATATTAGGATTATTTTAAAATGGGGGTCGTGTTTGTGGGAAACTATTTAGGTATTAATCCATTACTTTGGAAAGATTCAACAGTAACTAATGGAGATTTATTACTAACGGTAATTTTATCATTGAGTGGGCAAGATGTTTCGTTACACTCGAATGCTCCTAGATAGAAAAATCTTTCCCCTCCGACATTTTCAGCTCCCCTACTAGCCAAAATAATATTCCTATCTTTTCCATTTATATCCTTGAAATTCATATTAACTTGGTTTTCTTTTGTGTTAAAAGAAATACTTTTTGGGTTTGATTTAAACGGTTCATATTCTTTAAATTTAACATAAGTTTGATAAAGGATTGCCTGTTCATTATTTCCCGTTGTAACAACATTTCTTAAATTGAAGGTTTCTTGGGTAAATTGTGAAACCGTTTCAGTACCATCTTGTTTTGTATGTAAAACAAAATTTGATGTATCATTTAAATCATTTCCATTTGACCTACAAACAAAACAGTTTGTACCATCTTTAATGTCTGTTATTTTTAATTTCTTAGCATAATCAGATTTGTCAACAAAACAATAAATTGCACTTAAATTCCCAAGATTTAATTTGGTTTTTATTTGATATATTTTAATAGGTTGTGTTAAACCACTTAAATTTATAATGTTGTTCACAACATTACCATCAAACAAATCATTGGTGTTTGTTTTTATTTCATCTGGTAAGTTGTTAAATGGTGGAATAGAATAAATCGTATTTTCTTCTTCAGTTATTAAGGGTTTAACATTCCCCATTGTTGACTCAATTAATTGATAAAATCTTTTATTATATTCATTAATTGTTCTCATAGTATTTTGTTTAATTATAAATATAAACAATCCGAAAAAAAGGGGCGGGGGGGATTGACAACGACCGAAGGGAGTCCGAGAAGGTCGGTCCGTGTTATTTTTAATCTAAATCTCTTACAATATACTTTCTTATAATGTATGTTATATATGAAACGGGAAAGTAGTCCAAAAAGAATAGACACACAGTTATAAAAGATAAGTACAATACCCCCAACAGTAATAATATTTTAATTATTATCATCATAGAATAAATAATATACGACCATACCTGATATGATAATAGATAATAAACTAACAATGAGGGTGTGGAACATAATACAAATATACAAAAAAATATGAAAATAAAAACCCTCCGTTGAAGAAGGGATTGTTAAATAGTTATTTCTTAATATTAAGGGGGAGTTGTTAAAGTGAAGAGTGTGGTTAATATTCATTCACTATATAATCTTCATTATTTAGTTTAAAACTTACCATTTTAGGTCGTATTAAAGATTTTATTTTATCCCCTTCGTATGTACCATTTTCAACATAAGATGTAAAATGAATATTAGGGTATTTTAATTTGGTACCATCATTAAACTCAATAAACGAGTTTCCACTATCACAAGAGTTGTTTAACTTTGGGTTTTGAGAACAAAAACCGAGGCCGGGTTTCCCATATTTCTCTATATAAACTTTAGTTACTATAGGTAATGTATCACCTGTTGATTGTTCCACGATTAATGGTTTTACATCACCGAACGTTGACTCAATTAATTGATAAAATCTTTTATTATATTCATTAATTGTTCTCATAGTATTTTGTTTAATTATAAATATAAACAATCCGAAAAAAAGGGGGTTGGGGGGATATGTTAAAATTTAACATTTGTTTTAATTGATTCTAACCCTTTACCTTTAGCCTCAATCCATTTGTTTTGATTTTTTAGACTATAATAATATTTTCCATTGTTGATTCTAGTAATTGTCTAAATCTATTCTTGTCCATAATTTTGTTTTATTATAAAAATACCGATATTCTATATTGGGAAATAGTTTCCAAATTTTTCCAGAAATTCTTTTTTGATATTTGGGTTCTTTTTAAAATCAGGGTCCTGTTTCTGTGGAAAATAAAAAACCCCCTCTTTATTAGAGGAAGTATTGGCAACCCAAAGGGAAAATTTTTAGAAATAACCAAATAATATTAATCAATCTTCATAATAACCGCCCATATCGGTGGGGTTATCTCGTTTATTCTTTTCACTTGCAATTTCATCCCTTACCCACTTTCTAGCTTGTTCCAAAGTGTCATGGATTTTTTTATCTAATCTTGTTAATTTATCCGGTGCTTTGTAATTAGTTGGGTTATCTTGGTAATAAACATAAAATTTAGCCTCTTGTTCAGTTTTACCTTGTTTGTATACATAATAATTCCTTGCAGTATCTGCATCAAAGTAAAATTGAAATGGACCATCCACCATTTGATTTATAGTTGTTGTCTGAGTGGGAGCCGTGGTTGTCTGAGTGGTAGCCGTGGTTGTCTGAGTGGTAGCCGTGGTTGTTTGTTCCTTTAACAAAATTCTTCTTTGCTCCAAAAGAACATTCGATTGTTGCATGTGTCTTATTTTACTATAACTTCTGTTCATGGTATTTCTTTTTAATATAAATATACAGAGTCCTTAAAAAGGGAGTGAACGGACGGTCTATACCATATTACTTTTTAAACGATTATCTTTTGCCCATAGAGGTTGGAGATTTTTATAATGACATAATTTAGTTACATCATCTTCACAAGTTGCGGTAGAAATGGGAATGATATGGTCAATCTCCCATTCCCCATAATTATCCCAAGTCATACCTTCTTGAAACAATGATTCAAAGTATTCCTTAACAACAATCCAATCTTCCCCAAGTATAACATAGGATTTAGATTTCTTGGTATAACCTTTTCTCTTAAAAGATGTCCGTATAGATTGCCTCATAATTTGAATGAAATTGGTAAGGGGGTTTTCACGTTCCTTCTTACGTTTTCTCATGACATCATACTTCTTGAGTTCCTTGTCATACTCGGGGTCGTTCTTCCTACGTTCCTGTTTCTGTATATAACGAATCTTATTCTCACAGGATTTACACTTAGGTCTTGTACCCCCCCTATAGTCCTTCAAAGGTTTTAACTCATTACAATGTTTACAGATTTTCTCCATATAACAAAGTTACAAAAAAATATGGAAATAAAAAACCCCTCCGTTGAAGGAAGGGTTAATTATTTTTTTACTTACCTTATTGTGGTTGTCTGAGTTGTGTTTGGTTGGTACTGAGTTTTAGGTGCGGTTGTGGTAGTTGTTGTATTAGGTGTGTTTATAACTTGAGCAAGTCCCAAACTTCTCCATAAACTATTAGTTAGTCTATCATCAAAAGGTTGTAGATTATTTTGTGTTTTATATTTAATGATTGCTTGTTTTGTTGAGTCATTCATAATACCGTCAGGTGTTAGATTAAGTTTTTTCTGAACGGCAACAATTGGGTTATTAGGATTCACAGTAGTTGTTGTAGTTGTACCACTAACTTGTTCATACAAACCCATGATATGTTTTTTTTCTTCTTCCGTTATAATGAATTTTCCCATAATATTATTTTAATATAAATACATTGTCATAAAACAAAAAACTCCATATCATAGGGGGTTAATTAATTTACCATTGGTAGAATTGAACCTCACGGAAACAAACCAATCTATAAAATAATTGGAAGAAACATTGACTCATTGATACATTAGATTATTTTTTACTTACCCATAGAGGTATAAACAAAAAATAATTCACAATGGAAATGTTTTATTTTACACTAGGTTTTCTTACGATTTTTGCTCTTATTTTAGTTGGGGTTCTGGTTGTGGGTATGATTAAGTTGTATAGATTAAACCAAGAACTCCAAAACGAAAAAATAAATTTCAGAAGAGACATTGAAGGTATCTTTCGTCTTTTTGAAGAGAAGAATCGTGATTGGAGGGAAACTGTTGATAGTATTCATAGAGAGATGGATAGAAGGATTGATTCCGTCACCCGCGAAACTATTAGTTACACAGACAAAAGGATTGACACACACTTAATCAGAAAAAAAGATTAAAAAGAAACCCACTTCAAAAGAGTGGGTTTTTTAATTGGTGGAGATGGAGGGAAACAATAATCCTTCAAAAGGTTCTCACTTAAACGTGTAATCTCAACGTTTTTTATATTGTGATTCTGACAAAATTATTTTCATATTTAATTAATACCTCATGGGTGGTCCCACAATCTTTACACACCTCCTCAACCAAGATATATTCTTCATCCATATTACATATGATATTATAACACTATGATTTTGTCAAAAATTTTCCAGAAATTTTTTTTTCGATTTTGACCTTTTTTAGGGACAAAAGGTTTTTAGGGGGGAACTTATATATAAGGGGAAATTTTCCAAAAAATTTTAGAAAGTATTTTTTTAAACGTATACATTAATTTTGGGATTACCCCCATTTTTGGGGTGACCCCTCCCCTATATAGAGGGGGGATACGTAGGGGGGAGGGGGTGTACCCCCCCATATACCCCCATAGAGGGGGATAGGAGGGACCTATTACATGGGGACATGACGGGAGATGTAATATCCCTCCCCTCCGTCTAATGGTCTCTAATAAGGTCATGTCATTTCAGGGACATATACAAATAAACTTATCAACATGTCAGGATGTCATGTTAATAACTAATCGAATAAACATGGGGGAAAGTTTGGTGGTCTCAGATATAATCCGTACCTTTGTATTGTCAGTGGTTAAGACCGAGACGGGTTCGACAGAGAGACAGGTCGCAGAGGGTGGACTCCAACCTGCCTTATAGTTTTTAAAAGTAGGGACGTGATGGAGTCTACTCGGTCCCCATCTTCTGAATGGTTACACTACAAAGGTACGAAAAAAAAAATACATTTACTAATAGTATTTTAAATATATTATCCGTATCTTTGTAGTATGAGATTCCTATCACGTATCATAGAGTATTGTAATGTCATGTCCAAGTATGGTCATTACTCTCGTGTCACCGACCTTAGTTGTAGTGAACGTAGAGACCTTGCTCAGTTCTGTCTTGATTATTGTATCGAGAACATCGGTCTACCTAAACGTAAGTCTACCCCCAAGTTTTCAATTGTAAAGGGGAAGTTAGTTGGTACCTATGGTCAATACCATGATAATAAAATCTATGTGTACTATAATGAGTGTAAGACTGTTGGTTATTTTATCTTTACCTTTATTCATGAGTATGCTCACCACACTCAGAACTTAAAGAACTATGATAAGGTTCTTAGTCGTGTGGGATATGAGAATCACCCATTGGAGATTGAAGCCAATGAGGTTGCTAAAGAATATAAACAAGACTGTCTTGAACAGTTCCGTAAATACATAATGTCATATGATGAGTAGTTTAATAGTACTCGGGATTATATTCCTTAGTGGATTGGTCCTGTTGTTTTTAATTGTTGCACTTGAGGTTCTTACTTATAGTCTTGGGGAAGACCATTGGTTTACAAAATGGTTCAGAAAGAATATCATCTCACATGAGGACCTTGAGCCTTGATGAATTGAAAGGAGTCTTCCCTAATCATCATGTCCACCTCACTGAAGTCTTCACTTGATAGTGGGGACTTCTTATGAATGTATTCTATTACATCCCCCATGTCTGCTGACATCAGTAAGTATATGGTCTCACTCTGTAGTCTTGATAATGGTGGTCTCTCCATATAGAGACACTCTCCTTTGAACTCTCCGTTCACATATGTAACCTTATATAGGTCTCCATCTTTAGTTACCTCCTTGGTAAACTCGTTTAGGTACAGTTTTTTTTCACTCATAATTGTTAATAACTTTTTTAAAAAACCCTCATGACATACTGTCAGGGGGAATTGTTGATAACTTTTTTCTAAAAAAAAGTGTTAAAATATTTGGAATTGTCAAAATGTCAGTCACGCTTTGAGATGGGGATAATCGCTTTACCACTATTTCCCCCACATTTTACCACCATTGTTCCCCACTATTTACCACCGATATTGTCGTTCTTGATACGACCAGCCTAAAAAAACCCCCTCTACTGATACTCTAAACACTAATTTTTTAACTATATATAAAACCCAGCAAATAATAATAGTAATGGTACAGTAAGCGGGGAAACACTTTAGTGTGTTAGAATAGTACTTCAACGACCACTTTAAGTGGGACTTTGTGGGACTCTTCTAACAATTCCCCTGACATTTAGACATACCATAACAATTATAATAAAGTTACCTTAATAGTTAAATACTTGTTCATTAAATCTTTTTGTTCACGTACCGTGAACATCCTCTAAAAATGAACACCATAACTTACTACTTAGTAACTTACCATATGGTAACATTAGACTATAACCTTATAATCATTCATTATAAGGTCCTGACCTTATATTAAGATTACCTCATCTATACACTAAAATACCACCATAACAATTTACTTGTATGTCACCACTATATGGGGGAAATGATATGACACAAATTATGAACGTAGTTTTTTAGTGACACCACTGAAGGTGGGGGAACGATTACGAAGTAAAAAAAACGAGAGTGAGTGATTGGGTTATATTATTTCACAGTGATGATATACCACTTACCATCATAATCCTCCACAAGACATGTAGAGTTTTCACAGAAGTCTCCTGAGTTCATATAGTCGTCATCTAACTTAGGTTGGTGTATATGTCCACATACCGCAACATCATATCCTTTTTGTTTTGTTAGACCTTTGGCGTTTTGTTCGAAATCAGATACGAAATTGATTGCCCCTTTTACAGATTGTTTTATATCATTTGCTAATGAGTGATATGGTAAATTAAACTTCTGTCTTATGTAGTTATATACTGTGTTTAATCTTATAACAAAATCATATGACCATCCACCGATTACTGCCAACCATCTTACTTTCATGATTACAAAATCTAATACATCCCCATGGAAACAGAAATACTTTCGTCCGTCTAATCCTATATGAACATACTTCCTAACAATCTCTATGTTATTCATCTTAAATGGTACGAATGGTTTTAGAAAGTCATCATGATTTCCTCTTAGGTATATAACCTTCGTTCCTTCTTCGCTTCTCTTCATAAACCTTCTAAATACTTTAGAACATTCTTTGGTCCACTTACCATTTGACTTCATTGCCCATCCATCTATAATATCCCCATTAAGAATTAATATCTCTGATTCATTTTTTTCTAAAAATTTTAATATCTTCTTTGTTTGTGATTGTCTTGCTCCTAAATGTAAATCACTCATTATTATTGTTCTCCACTTTTTCATTTCCAGTATGTATTGTCGTTTGAAAAGAATTCTTTATTGTTCCTGTTGAAGAATGATTTAATCATTAACTTCATCATATATAATATCCCCTTGTTATCAAACCTTCTTGGTAGTGTGAATATGGTTCTATTTAATATCTTAAATCTTTTTTGTTTTATCTGTTTGGATAGTAAGTAATCTTCTGATACTTGCACTTCTTCGTCAAACCCTCCTAATTTGTTAAATGTTTCGGTCCTGAATAACATGAACCCTCCTAAACAAAATGGCGATATTCTCTTTGATATTTTCTGTATCACGTCAAACGTTCTGAATACATAATTGTATTTCCCACTTGTTGTTCTTACCTTTGTGGTTAATAGGTCCGACTTGTGTAACCTCATCTCCCTTATTGCGTCCGTTAATAAACTTGAATCTAATAAGAACATGTCTGAATCCATGAATAATACATACGGTGTTTTTACCAACCGTGCTCCATTATTTCTTGCTTTGGCTGGTAAACCCCCATTGATTATCTTTAAGTTAAACCTGTCCTGATTTCTGACCTCTAATTGGTATGTTGTCCCATCGTCTGAAGAGTCGGCGACTATTACTTCCACGTTTTCTATATTGTCTTGGAAGTTTAGTAAGGTTAAAGTCGCGTCTATCGTCTTTAATTCATTCTTACATGGAATCACTATAGTTAAAAATTTTGATAGTTCCATACATATAATTATTTTGTTAATGTATGGAATGACGCTATTAAAAGGTTAAATCTATATGAATAAAAAACGAGAGTGAGTGATTGGGTTATATTATTTCACTATATTTATATTTATATGAAATCAGAATTAAAAGGTATTGTTAAGTATATTGAGAAAGTGTACAACCCATCTAAGATTAAAATTATTAATTATGTAGAATTTATCAATGAACCTCTTGTTAGTCTTTTCTTTGATGAAATTAGTGATGACTTTATAACCAACCCTCAGTCAAATAACATTAAACGATTAAAAGAAAAAAAATTTGGAAAGACAAATCAGGAAGGATATATATAACTACTTCGGTGTTATGACCTCGGGTTTAACTCTTGATGGGTCTTCTCCATATACTTACCATGGTTTGACTATTGATGTTCATTTAAGGGATTAGTTATTCTCTAAATTATCCATATAGTAACCTAAAACCATATTAAAGATATCATCTAATATATCTTTTGGTAGTTCTTCATAGTGACGATATGTTTCCCCTAAATCTGTTTCATATTTATATCCCCCATAATGGAATACTGCAACATCTTCTTTATATATCATTTCTATTTGTGAAAGTTTACCGTCTTCATCCCTAAGAACTATCGGGTTTTCATTCATATCCATTAGTGTGATATATTCATCTTCATCATCGTTAGTGTGAGCGGTTGTCTCTACTATCTCTTTGATAATCTTAATCTTATTGTTTGTTGACAGGAACTCATCCCCTAAAATACTTAGAAGGTCTTCTACACTTCCGACCATCTCTGCGGTCTTTAGAAATCCCAGCTTACTTGCCAGAATTAATAACTTCATTTGTTTTTCGGTTTCTTCCCTTAATATTCTTCTTATGGATTCTTGTAGGTTCATTATGATTGGTAATCAAAATCGTAGTTTATTATATGTTCTGGCGATATAATACCTTCATACGCTATTGCTCCCCATATATCAATACTCTCAATTATTTTATCTTCATCAGTATTGGCTTTATTCCATTTATATTGATTCATAATATAATCATCGTCCCACGTAATTTTATTAGGATTTAATTGAGTAACATCAATTGTTAATCTAACAATAGGTTTTTCATCTTCTTCGTTCTCATAGTAATCATCCATAATGTCCATTAAATCTTGTGGTAAGTTTGCCCCATATAAACTAGATTTATTTGTTAAAAACACACCCTGAATCCCTTTTTTATAAAAAGAGTTTGGGTATTTTAGGGGGATTAAACCTTCTTCTTGTATTTCGTCCAAATTATGTGTTGGGGTATAATGATATAGATATTTACCCTTAATAAGGTATGGTTTTAATTTATCTATTAAACTATTAAATTCTTCCCTTAATATTCTTCTTATGTTTTCTTGTAGGTTCATTTTGTTAAATCTATAAACCAAACTTTTATTGGTTCAATCCCCATTTGTAAAGCTGTTGATGTTCTTTTGAATCCACCAATTAAAACATATTCAAAACCATTTTTTTTGGTGAAATATTTTACAACAAATGCTGCAGGTAGTTTTCTTTCTTCACCTTTCATTGCGTATTCTCTATATTGGTCTATATTTCCTGCTAGTCTTCTTGGGTCTTCTTCACCTGAATCTTTTAGTCTTTGTGATACCCTTGACGATACACCTTTTTCTGGTGATTTACTCCATAAGAAATCTGTTATTTTACCCATATAATCAGTGTCTTTAACATTATCTATGTATTCACCTGTTTCAGGGTCAGTTCCTTTCCATACTTTCATTTCACCAAGACCAAAGAATTTATACCCTTCTTCTATACATTGTGGGTCATTCATTAATATATCTTTTAATTCATCCCATTCACCTTCTCCCGTTACAATTGTGTCTGTCAAACTTTGATTTAATAATATATCTTTAATTTCACTTTCACTTTCAACATCATCCCCTTTAACAAATTCTGCAATTGTTTTAAATGTGTTTGGCATAATATTGTATACGGTATTGTAGTTTTCTGGATTGAAGAACTCTTTTTCAGTAAACCTACCAGGATTTCCCAATAACTCACTAAGTTCTTGTGTGAAGTATTCTTGTGTTGGTACTTCCCATTCTACTTTGTATGGATTAGTTACTTCAGTAAGAAGTCCCATCATTTGTTTAATTCTATGTATGTTTTCTTGTAGGTTCATTTATTTAAATAATTATCAATTATATTTTTAACTTCTGGATTATCACCTGTATAAATTATATCTATAACATATTTGT
>Ga0194128_10010965_pt1 | contig 10624 bp, 10 predicted proteins | sample TA2KigCa65mmetaG_FD_148650 | JGI IMG/M metagenome (GOLD analysis project Ga0194128, IMG submission 148650) | Freshwater microbial communities from Lake Tanganyika, Tanzania - TA2015037 Kigoma Deep Cast 65m | ecosystem: Environmental > Aquatic > Freshwater > Lake | place: Tanzania: Lake...
TCGCCCTCGCCCGCCGTGCCGCGCAAGCGGGATGCGGCATCAACGTGCGTGGCGCGCATCCCAAGGCGAGCGAAATCCTCGCCTGTGCGAACCCGTCGGTCGGCGAGTGGTCGTCATCGGTGTGGTTCGCTTATGACAAGGCACTCACAGACGCAACTCATCCACGCATCGCCGAAATGGAAAAGCAAGGTGTGGAGCGCGTCATTCTCCTCACGTCGTCACCCGACGACGTGCTCACCGCCTGATCCGCACCACCAGGACGGGGTTCTTCGCCGGGTCCAACAGGGCGAACAAGCGCTTCATCACCGCTCGCGACACGCTTACGCACCCGCTCGTCGGTTTCGTCTGGCCGGCTACGTCATGGGCATGGACATGTATGAAAATCGCACTCCCCTTACCCGTCACGGTCGGTGAGGTGTTGTAGTCGGTTGTCAACGCATACTCGTATGCACCGCCCCTGGCGATGCGGTACAGATCCTCGTTCGGGGCAACGCAGAGCGAGCGCCGCACACGACGGTTGTAGGCCCGGTCACCCACGTCGGAGATCCAACAATCGCCGTCAACCACTCGGCGGTAAGGGAGCTCCGTGCGCGCCTTGGCAGTCGAGCCGAACGCACCGGTGATCGCCATCGACCCCAAAGGCGTCGTGCCATCCCCCTCTCGCCGGTCCCGCTTCACACCGTTGCGACCCACACGTGCCAACACGGGTGCCAGCACCACGCGTTCGACACCGTCGATCGTCTCGACCACTTTCAGAGTTCCAACACTCGCCGAGGCCGACGGCACCTCAACGATCACCAACTGCGTCACGGAGGCCGACGCCGCCACCGGCGACGCGAAGAGGACAACCAATGAAACGACCAGGAGACCAAGACAACGTTTCATGCGAAAAGAGTGGTCGGGCTGGCGGGATTTGAACCCACGACCTCTTGTCCCCCAGACAAGCGCGCTAACCAAGCTGCGCCACAGCCCGTACGCCCGAGAGACTACCTGAAGAGGTCCACAACCCTCCAGGAGAGGTACAGCACCAAAGCGGTGAGGAGCAGTTTGAAATGCCACGGGGCCTTTTCAGCGCCCGTGTCCTCTTCGCCCTTGGCGAGCGCCTTCAAGTCGAGGTTCTTTGCGGTGACACGACCGTGAGCATTAGGCAGGTCGGCGACCTTGCCGCACTTCGGACAGCGACCGTCGTCGGTCATCGAACTCGGAGCGAAGTACTTGGCGCACTCTTCACACCAGGGCATCGCGTTCGCTTTCCTATTCGGCCCTGCGCCGCACACGCAGTTTGATCGGAGTGGACCCGAACTTGAACGCTTCGCGGATTGAACGCTCGAGATAGCGCAGGTACGTCGGCGGCAGTTCACGGTTGACGAACAGCGTGAAAGTGGGCGGGTCAGCGGCTCCCTGCAGCGCGTAGAGAACGCGTGCACCGGCGGCGGCGGGTTGCTTTTGCTGTGCCTGGGCGATGACACGGTTGACGTCACGGGTGGGGACCCGACGTTGATACTGCTCGATCGACTCGGTGAGAAGCGGCATCAGACGGTGCACACCCTTGCCCGACAGCGCGGAGATGCGCAACACCGGGGCGTCACCGATGAAGTAGAACTTGCGCCCTATTTCGGTGGTGACTTCCTCGCGGGCCTCGGTATCGAGCAGGTCCCACTTGTTCAGCACGACGATCAGCGGGCTTCCGGCGGCATCGATGCGTTCGGCCAAGCGCTGGTCCTGGCTGGTGATGCCCTGCGTTGCGTCGACGACGAGCAACGTCACATCGGCTTCGTCGACGGCGCGCAACGCGCGGACCAGCGAGTAGTACTCGGCGGAATCGTCGATCTTGGCTCGGCGGCGCATGCCTGCGGTGTCGACGAGGATGATTCGGCCTTCGTCGGCTTCGATCAGGGTGTCGATGGCGTCGCGCGTGGTGCCGGCCATGTCGTGGACGACGCTGCGCTCTTCACCGCACAGGCGGTTGAAGAGGGTGCTCTTGCCGACGTTGGGGCGACCGACGATGGCGACGCGCGGCACACCCTTGAGATCGGTGTCGCCTGCCTGGGGCATCTCACCGTCGGCATCGGCGGTCTGTTTTTCGTCGGTGAGGCCGAGCTGAACGACAACGACGTCAAGCAGGTCGCCCGCACGGCGGCCGTGGAGGGCCGAAACAGGGTGGGCCTCGCCGAGACCGAGCGAAAGGAAGCTCCAACTATCGGTTTCGCGGCGGTCGTTGTCGGCCTTGTTGGCAACGACGAGAACGCTTCGTCCGGTGCGACGCAGCCACGTGGCGATGCGTTCGTCATCGTCGGTGGCGCCTATCGATGCATCGACGACGAACAACACGAGGTCGGCGGTCCGGACCGCCTGTTCGACTTGGCGTGACACCTTCTCGTCGAGCTTGGACCCCGCGGGCATCCAACCTCCCGTATCGGTGACGGTGAATTCGCGGCCGAGCCAGTTGGCGTCGTGCGTCTTGCGGTCACGCGTGATACCCGGGCGGTCTTCGACGATTGCCACCTGTCCACCCACGAAACGGTTGAACAGCGTGCTCTTGCCGACGTTGGGTCGGCCGACGATGACGACGTGGGGTTTCATGGCGCGCAATCGAGAATACGGCGCAGTGAAGCCCCGTCACTGCGAACGACGGTCACATTCGCTGGCAAGTCGGCGAGTGTCGCGCCATCGAGAAATCTGCCCTCTGACAAGCAGACATCGGGAAGCAAAAACTCGTCGATATCCGGATGTGCGGATATTTCGCGCACGAGGTCCTGGCCGACCATCAAACCCGCAACTGCGGTGTTGCCCCCGAAGAACTCGTTGCGCACGGCGATGACCCTGACGTTGCGGTTGTCGACGAGTGAGGCGATGACGGGCGCCGCGTACTCGCCGGTGAGGATGCCCACCCTCCCCTTCGCCGCCGCTGTCGCAGTTGGGGCGATCTGCACGCGCACGGGTCGCAAGCCCGTGTCACCGGCGGGGTTGCCGGGCACGCGCTCGGCGCGGTAGCCCGAAGGCGTGGCACCGTCGACAGATGCAAAGAAGCCCGACGTCGGGCCGGTGATCGATGATCGCCGGCCTGCAAATTCCTCGCGGAAACTCGCGACGATCCCCACACCGTCTTCGTACATGGGGAAATCCCCGTATGCGGAGGCATCGGGTATCGGTTTGCCGGCAAGCAGGTACAACTCGTCCGACGCCCAGAACATGGGGTGGCCAACCACGCGCCGTGCGACTTCTCGCCACTCCTCGATCGTGTCGAGCGCGCGTCGCGCGTCTTGGGCACGGTGAACGCGCAGTGCCGCCTCGGGATTGAACCTGCTCAAACCGAGGGGCACGATCGCCACCGCGTCGATGGCGGCGTACTCGTCGAGGACTGCCGCCAACGTGCGTTCCAACACCTCACCGTCGTTCACGCCGGGGCACAAGACGATCTGGCCCCGGACCTTGATGCCGTTGTCGACAAGGGCGCCCAGCCAACGCAGGCTCATCGCCCCGCGCTCGTTGCGCAGCATCTCGGCACGACCCCACGGGTCGGTGTCGTGGATACTGACGTGGAGGGGTGAGAGTGCCTGGTCGATGACACGCTCGAGGTCCATTTCGGTGAAGCGGGTGAGGGTGGTGAAGTTTCCGAACAGGAAACTGAGGCGGAAATCATCGTCCTTCAGGTAGAGGCTGCGGCGTAGACCTTTGGGGAGTTGATAGATGAAGCAGAACGAACAGTGGTTGTCACAGGTCTGCACGCGGTCGAAAACCGCACTGGCGATGGACACACCGAGTGGTTCGCCGGGATCCTTCTCGACCTCGATGTCGACGAGCATTCCCCCGCGGTCAAGGCGCAGTGAAACGTGGGCTTCGTCTACCTGATGGTGCCACTCGATGATGTCGCGGATCGGCTGGTCGTTGACCATGGCCACGACGTCACCCTGGCGGACACCTGCACGGTAGGCCGGAGAGTCGGCAACCACCTCGGTGATCCGGGCGCTGAGATCAACCGAATCACCCACAAGGTCAGGCTAACGGCGACGCCGAGAAGTACCGTGGAAGAGGTGTCCGACACGAGCGTTGACAAGGTATTGCTTGCCGCCCCGCGGGGCTTTTGCGCGGGCGTGGAGATGGCAATCAAGGCGTTGAGTTGGCTGGTACGTACCTTCGACCCTCCGGTGTACTGCTACCACGAGATCGTCCACAATCGCATCGTCGTGGACCGCTTCCGCGAACGAGGCGTCGTCTTCGTCGACGACCTGTCCGAAGTCCCCGAGGGCTGTCCGATCATGCTCTCGGCGCACGGCTCACCCCCTGCCGTGGTCGAAGAGGCCCGCCGTCGGGGCAGCTACGTCGTTGACTCGGTATGCCCACTCGTGACGAAGGTGCACCACGAGGTCAAGGTGCGCGCCAACAAGGGCTACCGCGTCGTCTACGTCGGCCACGAGGGCCACGAGGAGGCCGTGGGCACGATGGCCGTTGCACCGCAGGCCATCAGCCGCGTTGAATCGGTCGAAGATGTCGATGCACTTCCGGTCTTCGATCAGCCCGTGGCATTGCTCGCCCAAACCACCCTCTCCCACCGCGACTGGTCGGGTGTCGCCGTGCGCGTACGGGAACGATTCCCCGACGTCTGGTCACCCGAACGCAGCGACCTGTGTTTTGCCACGACGAACCGCCAGTCCGCGCTCGAGGCGATGGCTCCCCGGTGCGATCTGATCATTGTCATCGGGTCGTCGAACTCGTCGAACACCAGGGCACTCGAACGCCTCGCCATCGAGTCGGGATGCGCCACGGTGCTGCGCATCAACCGAGCCGACGAACTTCCCGCGAATCTGTCCGGCACGATCGGCGTCACCGCAGGTGCCTCGGCACCCGAGGAACTCGTTGACGAGGTTCTCGCGCGGCTCGCGCCACGCAACGGCATCGAAGAAGTCCGCGTCACCGAGGAGGACGAATACTTTCCCCCGCCGCGCAACATTCGTGAACTTCAAGCCGCCACCCTCGCCACCTGCTACTCGATGCTTGCGGTGCCCGCCACCCGACGCAGATCCAGCCGCGACCACGACATTGCGGCCAGCACCGTGCTCCACGCGCTCTCCTCGACCGGGGACCGACGTCGATGATCGATCCCGGCCTCGAGTCGCTGCGCACGTTTCTTCACTTGTTGGCCGCAGCCGTCTGGGTCGGTGGCCAGATCGTGCTCGCTGGGCTGGTGCCCCACGTACGCAGGACGAACCCGGAGGCCTTGAAAAACATCGCCAACGGTTTTGCCCGGGTGGCATGGCCCGCCTTGGGCGTCACGGTGATCACCGGCATGTGGAGTCTCCTCGTCATCGACGTCTCGGCGATGGACTCGGCCTATCACGCAACGCTCGGAGCAAAAATCCTCGTTGTGGTCGCGGCCGGTGGTGCCGCGGCGGCACACGCCAACGCCAAGAGCAAACTGGTCCTCGCCGTGGGCGGCGGGATCGGTCTCGTGGCCTCTCTCGCAACGCTCTATCTGGGCGTGCTGCTCGGCAGCGCGACCTAGTTACCCGAACTTTGCCGGGGCGTTTCTAGTTCCTGGGAACTTTTGACCAAGGGACGTCGCGGTCGACTCGCACGTCACCGGGGAGTCCAAGTACGCGCTCACCGAGGATGTTTTTCATCACTTCGGTGGTGCCTCCCTCGATCGAGTTGGCACGGCTGCGCAGGAAAGCCTTCTGGTAGGTCTCGAAGCCCATCGCGGTCTCGGGGCGGATCATCTCGTAACTGCCGTAGAGCATCGCCTCGGGCCCGAGCAGGTTCATTGCAAACTCGAAGATCGCCTTGTTCAAGTTGGCCGACTCCATCTTGCCGATCGAACCCTCGGGACCGGGAACGCCCATCTTGCGATTCTGGCCGGCGCGGATGTTCGTCAGGCGCAACACCTCGGCGCGGATCCACAACTTCATCAGCTCGTCACGAGCTGCGGGGTCGCGCTCGTCCAGGCTCTTGGTCGACCAGATTTTGGTCAGCGAGGCAATGGTGCCCGAGCCGCGCGGCGGCACGACACCACCGATGGCGACGCGCTCGTTCATCAGCGTCGTCAGACTGACTCGCCAGCCGTCACCGGGCTTGCCGAGCATCTCGGACTCTGGGATACGCACGTCGGTGAAGTACACCTCGTTGAATTCGGCCTCACCGGTCATCTGGCGCAGCGGACGCACCTCGACGCCCGGCGCGTGCATGTCGACCACGAACGCGGTCAGACCCGCGTGCTTGACGGCTTCGGCATCGGTGCGCACGACGAGCAGGCCCCAACGAGAGAGGTGGGCCAGGGTCGTCCACACCTTTTGGCCGTTGGCGATCCACTCTTCGCCGTCTTTGACGCCCTTGGCGGAGAGACCCGCGAAATCCGAACCCGAGCCCGGCTCGGAGAACAACTGGCACCAAATTTCCTCACCCGTGAACAGCGGGCGCAGGTAGCGCGTCTTTTGCTCTTCACTGCCCCACTCGACCACGGTTGGGCCGCACATGCCGTAGCCGATCGGGTTGCGCGCGTAGGGATTGGGCGCACCCTCGGCGTTGAGGCGTTCATTGATCAACTTCTGGTGGCGGGGCGAGATACCAAGACCACCATGGCCCTTCGGGAAATGCACCCATGCCAAACCCAGATCGAATTGTCTGCCGAGGAAATCGACGGCCTTGGTCGACGACGCAGGACAAGCCGCGAGAAGCTCGTCGACCAGACCGTTGACCAGTTGCTCCTCGGAAACCACCGTTGATGCACTCACAACACACCCCTTTTGCCAGCGAAATCCCTCGTAAATTACCGCAGGGTCACCGCCGGGCTCAAAACCCTCCCCGACATTGGCGACGAGAGGCATCCGTCACAAAAGCCGACTAACTTGCCCGACATGTTCCCCGGGGTTCACGCCACATCACATCCAGACAAGCCCGCCTACATCATGGCCGCGACCGGCAAAGTCGTCACCTACCGCGAACTCGACGACGCCGCCAATCGCCTTTCCAACCTGCTGCGTTCAGCCGGCCTCGCGGTCGGCGACCACATCGCCATCTGCATGGAGAACCACGAGCGCTACATGGAGATCATCTGGGGCTGCCACTACGCGGGCCTCATCTACACCGCCTGTTCCAGCCGCCTCACCTCGGATGAGTTGACCTACATCGTCAACGACTGCGGAGCAAAGGCTTTCATCACCTCGAAGTACAAGGCCGATCAGGCAGCCGAGATTGCCGGCGACATGCCCGGCGCCACATTGCGCCTGATGGTCGACGGCACGATCCCCGGTTATGACGCGTACGAAACGGCCGTGGCGGCCCAGCCGGCCACTCGCCTGCCCGAACTCATTGGCGGCATGGACATGCTGTACTCAAGTGGCACAACCGGCAAGCCAAAGGGTGTGCTCGGCACCTTCCAGCGCACCGAGCTCGGCCAACCCAACGGCGTTGCCGCACTCTCGTCGATGCTCTTTGGTGTCACCGACCAGTCCATCTATCTGTCCCCCGCCCCGCTCTACCACGCCGCCCCGTTGCGGTTCAACCTTGCCGTTCACTTCATCGGCGGCACCACGGTGATCATGGAGCATTTCGACGCCGAGGAGTACCTGAAACTGATCGAACGGCACAAGGTGACGCACAGCCAACTCGTGCCAACCATGTTCGTTCGGATGCTCAAGCTGCCCGCAGACGTCCGCGGGCGCTACGACACGTCGACGCTGCAATGCGCGATCCACGCAGCGGCACCGTGTCCGGTCGAGATCAAACGACAGATGATCGAGTGGTGGGGTCCCGTCATCCACGAGTACTACGCGGGCACCGAAGGAAACGGATTTGTGTACTGCAACTCCGAGATGTGGCTGGCCAACCCGGGCACCGTCGGCAAGGCGATCCAGGGCGTCGTGCACATCTGCGACGAGAACGGCGAAGAAGTGCCATCGGGTGAATCGGGAACTGTGTTCTTCGAGAGCGGGGCCGTCTTCGAGTACCACAACGATCCGGAAAAAACCAGGGGCTCGCGCGACCCCAAGGGCCGTGGCTGGTCGACGCTCGGCGACGTCGGTTATCTCAACGACGACGGATTCCTGTTCCTCACCGACCGCAAGGCGTTCATGATCATCTCCGGTGGCGTCAACATCTACCCCCAGGAGTCGGAGAACGTCCTCATCAACCACCCGAAGGTGACCGACGTTGCCGTCTTCGGCGTGCCGAACGAAGAGTTCGGCGAGGAGGTAAAAGCCGTCGTCCAACCAGTCGCAATGCCGGCAAGTGACGACGAGGCAAAAGCCCTCGAGCGCGAACTCATCGCCTACTGCCGCTCGCAACTAGCCGACTTGAAGTGCCCCCGTTCGGTCGACTTCCGACCCGACCTTCCCCGCCACCCGACCGGCAAGCTCTACAAGCGCCTCTTGAAGGACGAGTACTGGAAGGCGGCGGGTCGCTCGATCTGAGTCGTCCCGCGCACATGCCGAAGCGTCCACATCCTTTCTTCGATTGGACGGGCCTGCACGCCTTCGCCCATCGAGGCGGGGCCAGCGACGCGGCGGAAAACACGCTCGCCGCATTTCAGCACGCGGTCGACCTCGGCTTCACCTACATGGAAACCGATGTGCACGCGACGGCCGACGGCGTTCTGCTCGCCTTCCACGACGACGATCTGCGGCGCACGTGCGGCATCGAGGGTCGAATTTCGGAAATGGGCTACGACGACGTGCGCACCGCACGGGTCGATGGCCGCGAACCGATTCCCACGTTCGACGAACTGGTCACGACCTGGCCGGGCCTGCGCTGGAACATCGACTGCAAGGCCGACAACGCACTTCCGCATCTCGTCGCTGCATTGCGCCGACACGACATTTTGGATCGTGTGTGTATCGGCTCGTTCAGCGATCGCCGTCTGCGCACGTTGCGCGCCGAGTTGGGCCCCGGCCTTGCCACGTCACTCGGGCCGAAGGGCGTCGCACGCCTGCGCCTCGCGGTGTCGCTTGGTCGACCGATTCGATTCCCCGACGGCGTCTGCGCGGTTCAGATACCTCCCAAGCAAGGTCCGATTCCGCTGCACTCACAGCGCTTCATCGACATCGCCCACGAGTCGGGGCTCCACGTTCACTACTGGACGATCGATGAACCCGAGCAGATGCTGGAACTGATCGACCGTGGGGCCGACGGCATCATGACCGACAAGCCGGCGACGCTGCGCGACGTTTTGGTGTCGCGCGGACGTTGGTAGACCCCGCTCAGGCGTCTTTCGCCGAGCCTGTGCGCTTGACGACGGGTTCCTTGTCGCTCCACGGGAAGTTGATCCACATGTCGGTGCGCCTCCAAACGTAGTCGCAGTGGACCACCGACTGCGGCTTTTCGTACAGGGCCGCAACGCGCGATTCGGCGACGCGACCTTCACAGAATTCCTGGACGAGCTTGAGTGTGTGCCCCGTGTCGGCAACGTCGTCGACGATCAGAATCTTTGCGTCGCGAACGTCGACGAAGTCGGGCACCGGCGGCAGGATCATCGGCACGTCGAGACGCTCGTCGACGTCGGTGTAGAACTCGACGTTCATCGTGTAGGTGTTCTTCACTGACAACGCGTATCCAAGCGCACCTGCCAGAAACAGGCCTCCCCGGGCGATCGCGAGAATCATGTCGGGGTCGTAGCCAGATTTGGCGATGTCCCGCGCGATGTCCCGCGAGGCCTCTCCAAAACCATCCCACGTCAATATCTCGCGCTTTGCCGACACAGTTTCTCCCTCGCTCAGGAGAGAACCTAGTCGTTCATGGTTCGTAGGGACAATGTCGGCAACCGCTCGAACAGCACCGACCACGCGAGGCCAAAAACGCCGCGGTCATCACACTGCGTTTCGTCAGCGGGTCGATGTACACGGGGTCACCAATTTCGACTGCCGCTCGATGTGCGGTGAGGATCTTGTCCACCAGGGCCGCGTCACGGGGCAGCCGCTGGGGTAACGGGCTGTTCACATGATCGGGGCGCAAGGGTGCATAACGCTCGATCACGGCCATCAACCTAGTGAGCGACACGCGCCATCTAGCATCGCGAGGGTGAGCACTGTCGAGAATACCAAGCTCCACAGCCACGACGGCACCCGGCTTGTCCATCACACGTTCTCGGTCTTCCGCTTCGGCGCCGCCGATCCCACCGTGCGTCTCGACGGGCGACAACTCGTCATGACCACGTCGACCCCCGCCGGGCCGGCATGGACCGTCGCCTCGGCGTCGGGAATCACCCACGGGGGCGATGGGGAAACTTTTGTTCGGCATCGCCAACCCGACCCACTCGGCTGTCGCGACGGCTTCACCTGCCTCGAAGCCGCCCATCTGGTCGTGGCCCGACTGCAGCGCGACTTCGGGGACCTGAGGATCGGTGCTTCAGGTGACGTCTACAAGGCGGCGCTGACCGCGACCCTGGGCCAGCGCATCACTGCCGCCGAGGCCGTCAACCAGTGGGCTCGTCTCTGCCGTGCTCTTCCCAACCCCGTCGAGACCCCGGCGGGTGTCCTCCTTGCACCTCCCGACCCCGCTCGCCTCGCCCGGATGGTGCCGTACCAACTGCACTCCCTCGGTATCGAACAAGCCCGGGCCCGCACCCTCATCGCAATCGCCCGCGTCTTTCACCGACCCGGCCAACACCAAGAAGACCCGACCACGGCCCTGCGAC
>Ga0194128_10010967_pt1 | contig 10623 bp, 8 predicted proteins | sample TA2KigCa65mmetaG_FD_148650 | JGI IMG/M metagenome (GOLD analysis project Ga0194128, IMG submission 148650) | Freshwater microbial communities from Lake Tanganyika, Tanzania - TA2015037 Kigoma Deep Cast 65m | ecosystem: Environmental > Aquatic > Freshwater > Lake | place: Tanzania: Lake...
TTTGAAGATAAAAATGAAAGGAATGCAGATACTTTTTCCTCAACCGGGTCGATCCAATCGGATGCGTATTCACAAAAAGAGTGGATGGGCGCTTTTAAACAATCCAAATTAAATTCCAAAATATAACGGGCCCAACAAAAAATGCGTTGGAGAGGTGATTGCAAATAGTTTGTCTCACCCTGCATAGCAAATGGCTCTCTCACATGAGAAGAAGGCTCGATCTTTTTTACAGAGTGATTTGCAAGCGATGAAAGGAGCTGATTGGGAATCGTCAATTCTATTTTTTCTTCTTCAAAAGTTGTCGGTTCAAAAATGGATGGAAGGGTGGGGGGGGTATCAATCAAAAGTGTTCTTGTATCAAACAATGAAGCTTCGAAAGCCGAGTCGGCGACTAGAGACTCTTTGGATTGAAAAGAGGAGGTTGCAATCAAAAGATCCCCCTTTTTCATCCCGTTTTGGCCCTCTTTTTTTAAAATTAGGGCACTTTGTGTACCCCTCTCGCTTTTGAGAGGTTCCAGATTTAGGGGATCAAAATCAACAGAAGACTCCTTTTCCAAAATGAAATTGGAAACTTTAAGCTCCGGTTTTTCCCCGGTTAAGGATGCCTTCCCAAGACCCTCAAACCAGATGGGCTCCCCTTTTTCTATAAAAAAAATTGGACCCTCAAAGGCGATAGTTGCCTCTAAATAGTTGTAATCGGTCTCTTTAAGTTGCAAATTCACCTTTTTTATATCCCTTTCGCCAAGCTCGACCCAAAAATTGGATTTGAAATTCTTTGCGATCCTGAAAGCCTGTTTTTTTTCAGGAATTGAGGGCTCATTCTCTAAAATGAAAGAGGAGGCATTGATTTCAGAATTTGGTTCTTTGAGATTGAGTAAAAGGGGATCTTTGGAAAAATTCGGCTCAAAGGAGGCAGTAGAACTGTTCCAAAACAGATCAGGTACCAAGTATTCCTCATCGATGAGATGAATATGTTCTTTTAATTGCGCCATGCTCAGCCCAAATGATCTGAGGAGGAAATTGGGGGAGGCCCCCAGATGTGCGATCAAAAACTTTAGGGATCCTTCTTTTTCCTCTAGCGGAGGAAAATTTTCCTGATACGTTATTGTTTCAGAAAAATCTATTTTCAGTTGAGGAAACGGTGCAGGTATTGGCACATCAGAGGTCTCTACTCTCCCGATCGATTTTTTAGAACTATAGACCTCGTTCAGCAAATTTTTTAGAGGCACATTCAGTAAGTTTTTTTCAGAAATTAGGATGATAGACCTTGAAGAGGGCAAATATTTTTTTATCTGAGCTTCGGGATCCGATTCCCCGGTAATAAGATCTTTATTAAAAAAAGCTTCTTTCTTTTGAGACCTAGGATCTAACAGCCCCTCTTTGGGATAGAGGTTGTTTTTTGTCTCCCAATCGAGTCTGTCGAAAGCTCGATCCAAAAGGTAGGTGTTTTTGATTTTTTGTGACTTTGGAAAAAGGAATACAGCGGGTTCCACTTCAGGCTGTAAACTCTCCTTAGGAAGCTGTATTTCACCCGTCATGGAAGAAGCTCTTATAGAATAAGAGCTTATCCAGAAAATTGTGATGAAGGTTCTTTTACGTATCCGCACGGTTTTTTTTCCAAAAATGGTTAATCAAAAAGGTTTTCCTTTTCTTTAAGGCGCATCTCAATAAAATGGGAGATCCCTTTTTCTTTTTTCATCGATGATAAAAGTTTCAGCCCTTCAAGTCTGTAGACGTTGGCCTCTTGCACATGATCCTCGTTTTGTTCCAAACGGAACTTGGCCAAGAGCATCTCCACTTGGATCAGCTGCATGTACTCTTCAAAAATTTGTTTTGCTTTCGAGTTTGTCGCAAAGCTGGCTCTATAGGCTTGCACCTGTGGGTCTTTAGAGTTGGTGTAGTCCTCTTTGACACGATTCAAAAAGAAAAGGTTTTTCAGATCCTTCTCAAGCTCTTCAGATAAAAGTGTGCGTGCATCCACATAAACGAGGCTTGCCTCAAGATGGAGAGGCTCGGAGACACTGTCTTTTTGGATTTGCAGACCCTTAAGGTAATTGATTTTTTCTTCAATTTGTTCTTGGGTAAACCCATCTAGGTGATCTAGCTCGAGGCGGATTTTATGTATGCGGGCATATTCGGAGGCCATAGTTCTGTTTACACTTGATACAAGGACGGCTTCGTTAAGCGCCTCATAGGCCAGTTGTTTATTACCTTGCACTTCGTAGCATTTTGAAAGTTCTATTAAGGCTTCCTGTCTAAGATTCCAGGAGTGTGCGTTCTTTCTGTAAGCATCCACAAGGCTCTCTAGATAAACCTGTTTTTGTTTAATATTTCCCTCTTTGTGGGCAATACGGACTAGACGCATCATATCCCACTCCAAGTTCGGAGCCGCTTGGATTTGTTGGGCAACACTCTGTTTTTCGGAAAAAAAGATCGATTGTAAAATTTTTTTAGCCTTTGCCAAGTTTTGAGGGATTGTGGTCTCTTTAGTTTCGGTTTTTCCGTAGACAGGGCTTTGGATAGGGGATTCGTCATACAAAAGATTTGAAAGCCAAAGAAGATTTTCTTTGCGGATCTCAACATCGCCTCTTTCGAAGGCCTGGTAAAGATGCTCGGCCGCTTTTTCCTGGATACTTTTAAGTTTTTTTGATTGGCTTTGGGTCAGATTCGGAATCGATTCGAGGGTCTCTTTGTATCTCAAGAGCGCATTGAAGATCTGAATATGCATAGATCCCAAATGATTTTGCCTTTGAGCAAGCTGAACCGCCTTTTCGGCGTGATCGATAAAAGCATCATAATTTGTACGCATTCTGTCGTAGCATAAAGCCAAAAGAAGGTGGGCATCCGCTATTGAGGTGTGTTTAGAATAATCCTGTATGTAGGTCAAAAGTTTTTGCATCGATTCTTGGGTGTATCCTAAATCGTACCCTACTTTAGCCTGCAAAAATCGACTCTCCTGAATCTCTTTGTCTGACAACCCTTTAGCATTGGATAAAATCCATGACAGATCGCTGTAAAATTGGATTTTGGAGAACTCCTCAATCCCTTGTGCCTCCTTTTGGATCAAATCATAGAGCTGCAGCGTTCCCGATAAATAGTAGCGCCAGGCAAGATGGATCTGATCGGACCCCGGGAAGGTATCAATAAAGCTTTTAAGGCTTGTGCGCGAAAGCTCGTATTGTTCATTGTCATACGTCACCAGGCCATACTCCAGTAAAAGAGAATCTGCGCTTTCAAAATCTGAAAACTGTTTCAAGATTTTTTCTAGCTGATTCTGGGCTTCTTGAGTTTTGAGTTGCTCTTTCAATAAAAGGGCGTGGATAAAAATTGCTTTAGGTATCTCTTTATCTTTTGGAAAAGCAGACTCGAAGTCCTTTAGTGCTTTTTCATATCTAGCGAGCTCTTTGAGCTGCTGGCTTGATCCAAGCTCGATTAGGTACAGGTTCTTATTTTGGGACTCATCAAGACCATTTCTGGCATCAAGTTTATCCACTATTTCCAAAGCCTTATCGTACATCTTTGCCCCAAATAAAGAGCGAGAGTACATATAAAGGATCACAGGCATGCTCTGCACGTCGGCATGAGTTAAGACCAGGTCGATCGATTCAATCACCGAGTCGTAGGCCTCCATTTGAAATAAAAGTACGACCCGGTTGAAGGCGCTCGTATAGAGTCTGCTACCACGCATCGAAACAACTTCGGTGAATGTTTCGATCGCCGCCTTTGGGTTATAGACCGATTCTGCTAACCCGGCGTGGAAAAGGAGCTCTTCCCTTTTGTCCTTGTATTTCCCGGCAAGCTTTTTGAATAATTCGGCCGATTTTTGTGGCTCATTTGTTTTTTTATAGATCTCCGCTAATGCAAATTGAGAAGGTTCTGCGTAACCAGACTTGATAAGCCTCTCGTAGATCTTTTTGGCTTCCTCTAGAAGCCCCATGGACTGGGAGCCCTCTATTTCCATTGAACTACGAAAATACCCTTCGGCTACCAGGAATAGAAATTCCTCTTTACGTTCGTCGAATATTTCCGGATTAGAGAGATACTTGGCACCCATTTTATAGATGTCTTCATATCGACTAAGCTCATACATACCTTGCAGGGCATTGACAAGAACTTTTTGTTGGATCTCGGTATCTTGGATAGATAGGTACGCATCTATCGCTTTTTCAAAGACGCGGTCTTTCAGATAGATGTCCCCTAATATCCCTTTAAGATAGTCTTTGAGCGTGGAATCGGGATACTTCTCAAGAAATAGATAGATCTGCCTTTCAACAAGGGCGTAGTCTTGGTCTTTCCAGAACTCCGTAATACGGCGAACCATGAAAGCTTCCTCTTTATCCAACTCATCCGCAGGTATTCCCTGCGAAAACAGAGCCATATGTGACACAATCGCACTAAAAAAGAGCCCGCGTTTCATCCTTCATCCCTTTATAGCTATACTTACTTGATTTCTAATCGTTTAAGAAAAAAATTTAAATAAAAAATTGCTTGTGATTGAAAAAAAAAGGGCGAATCTTCAGATTCAGATTTTTTTTAGATAGGCGTTGTAGGAGTCAATAAGTTCGAAGGAGAGGTGGACATTGATATTTTTTAATGTCGAAAATATCTCGAGTCCTTGGGCAGTCATACCCAGAAAGAAATAGATCTTTCCAACTCTTAAAAGGATATTCTCATCAAAAGCGCGTAAAGACAAATAGCGGATTAATGTCTCCAGCTCCTGTTTTTTATCCCCTAGAGCTTCGTAGCAATTTGCGAGTTCCAAAAGTGCCCAAGGCTCATCTGCATTAGAAGCTAGACCAATTTTAAGCTCTTCCATCGCAAGCAAAAGAGAGGCGTCCACCCTTTTTTGCCTTTTTTCTGTTTGAATGATTTTTCTTACGACCCAGTATCTGCTCAGCGGCTCCTTCAGGGGAGATTGATAGAGACGATACATCCCCAAGTAGGATTTGGCCAAAGATAGATGCGTCGTTGAATTAAGGGGGTCTTTTTTGATTTTTTCGATGTGTTCCTGGATGGAGGCATACATCAAAAGCTCTTGCATTTTCTCGACATCCTTGAATTTCATCAGTCGGATAAGCGAGGAGATAGTGCCAAGATTTTGGAGATAAAATTGATTTTTTGAAAGCTTGTCGGTAAGACTTTCCGCTGCTTTTGCCAAAAAAAGATGCTCTTCCTGGTTGGGCTTAAGCTCCTCAATTTCCTTTCTGCACGCCTGAATAAAAAATCGGCGCAGATCCTGGAAGTCCTGGGGTTTTTTAGCCTGATAGTAAAATAAAAGAATAAGATAAGAAAAAAGGGTCAGTATCCAAGAAAAAAGGAGTCCTGCCACATAGGGAGATTTCGGGCTGTAGATCAATAGGCTTAAAAACAGCACCGTTTGGAGTGTAAGTAGGCTGATGCATGAGGAGTGGAAAATAAGATGAAAACTCGAGAGTTTTTCGAACCGCTCGCAAAAAACGACCTCTTCTTCAAGACTATCCATAGGATCGAGAAGCTCCAACGCGTCTTCAAATGTGGTGTAAGAGGTAGCTAGGGCCATAGTGCTTTTTTTTGTTTTAGATCCATTTGTTTACTGCATATATATTTTAAAAATCAATGATATTTTTACCTAAAATGGACCCTATCTTTCGAGACAAAATAATTTATAAACTTATAATTAAAGGTTGATTAAGATCAGCTGCAGCCGCAAGCTCCATAGCTCATATACTTCACCACCGAATCCGCCACACCTTTTCTGCACAGAGTTTTGCAATCCTGTTTTGTGAGGGCGAATTGGCTGTCGGATTCTTTAAGATAGCTGATGATCTGTTCGGGGGGGACATTCTGCTTTGATAAATTAACGACGTCTTGAATGTTGAGAGGTTCGTTATTCATTAGTTTTTGGGACAGACCCGGGTAGTCGTTGTCGATCTCTTGTTGCTTTTGTTTTTGATCTGCAGCATTTCCAATAAGGCCTCCTAAAATAGCACCTGCTGCTCCCCCTATAGCTGCCCCTTCCCAACCGCCCGCAAGACCGCCAATGAGAGCTCCGCCACCACCACCGACCAATGCGCCGGTCCCTGTATTTGTAGAGCAACTTACCAGACTCAGGACAAGGAGAGATGAAATAAGGGTTTTTTGCATAATTACCTTCGACCTTTATTTTCTCATATACAAAAGGGGATTATTTTTAAACCCGGAACAAAACAGTTTAAAATAAGAGTCACTTTAGGAGATCAGGCTTACTGCCTTTAAAATAAAAAAGAGGGATTTATCCCTCTTTTTTATACTTTGTCTAGACCAGAGCCTCTTCTAGCTCTTCTACATCGTAGGACATCGTATCCTCGTAGGAGGTGTCGTTGGCATCCCCTTTGAATCGGTAGCCTACCCCTCTTACGGTATCGATCCACTTAAAATTCGGGCCGAGTTTGCGACGCAATGCAGCGATGTGCACGTCTATATTACGATCCACTACAAAAGAATCATCGTTATGAATGTCGTCCAAAAGCTGGTTTCTTGTGAGCACTCTGCCTCGATTCGTGAGTAATCTTTTGAGGATTCCGAACTCGGAAAGGGTGATGGTGATCACTTTATCTTTTTTACGCAGCAAGTAACGGTCTACTTCCAGTGTAAATTCTCCGAAAGAGAGGATTTTTGGCGATTTTTCGGACTCTTTTCCACGTCTGAGGACTGCGCGGATACGGGACATCAGCACTTTTGGGGAAAAAGGTTTGAGAATGTAATCATCCGCACCAAGTTCAAGCCCTAAAAGGATGTCGAGCTCCTCGTCTTTAGCTGTTAATATAATCACCGGTATAGATTTGAGTTCCGGTGTGCTCTTTATTTTTCGGCAAACATCATATCCATTTTGTCCGGGAAGCATGATGTCGAGAAGCACTAAATCAGGCTTTTCTCTTTCTACGGCACGAAATCCGTTGATACCATCGACCTCAACGTGCAGTTTGAATCCCGAGAGCTCGGCTTGTAATTTGATTAGAGCTGCGATATCCTCTTCATCCTCGATCAGTAGAATGCGTTTCTTCTGACTCATGTGAATCCTTCTTCTTTAGCTTGGAACTGTTTTTTCTCTTTTGAAAAACGAAGGTTTTTCTAGAGTGTTTGTTTTAATATTCAAAATGATTCCCCCCGGAATTTTGGGATGCGGGGGGTACAACATAATCTATAAAGCTGGCCAGTCTTTGATTTATTTTTTTTGATCCCACTTCCTGTAAAAATGTTTCGTTGAGGTCAAAACTTGGGTAATGCTGTTGGTTTGATACAAAAACACGCACCCGAGGCGGGTTCTTTTTGCGCATCCTTATACAACGATTTCCCAAAATTAACCCCTTACTGCATCTGGAGTGTCTTAGTTAAAAATAAATCCCATAAGCGGGCACAAATAGTGTTATCTATTTTTCTGGTTTAAAGAGGATTATACATGCCGAGCATCTTTTTTTAAAAGATTATTTATTGGATTTTTTTGTAACATGTGAAGAAATTTTGGGCAATGGCGTGTGGTTACAAAAAGATCTTCATTAAGATCGCCTTTTGCATACAAACCTGAGTGCCTACATATCTCTTGGGCAAATCGTAGCGAAGGATTCATCATCTTTGCATAAGGGAACAGGGTTGATAAAAAAGACTCAATGTGGGGAAAATGGGTAGAGGCCAACAAGATTGTATCGGGTGCAAATAAGACCACCTCTTTGAGTTGTTCAAGAAAGATCTCCTCGTCCTTTAAACCCGATTCTATCATTTGAATCAGGTTTTGCAAATCGAACCCTTGGATTCTAGTATATCCTTTTTCCGAAAACAGATTCTGATAAAATCCGGTGTTTATGGTAGCTGAACTCCCTAGAATCGCAACAGACTCACGAGCTAACGACTCTAAAACCATTTTTTTTGTTACTGACGAGATCAACCCAAAGCTGTTCGGTTGGGTTTGTAAAGCGACCGAAGCTGTGTGGCAGGCTATGTAAATTTTTTCCAGACAAAAAGTTTCGAGCCCTTTTTGTGCGGCAAAGACAGCGTCTTGAATCTCGTCTTGATTTTTGGTGCCGTAGGGGAAATTTTTATTATCGGCAAGATAGATAATGCGTAGATCTGGGGATACCCTTTTCACCTCATTAAGAACTGTCAATCCCCCCACGCCTGAATCTAAAAGGCAGATCATTTGGGAACTCTGATTTCCTGGCCCACAAGGATCAGGTCATTGTGCAGCTGATTTATTTTTTTGATCTGTTCAGGTGTAGTTCCAAATAGTCTAGCGATCTTTTCTATCGAATCACCCGCTTTCACCCTGTAGAATGCGATTTCATTCGATTCTTCTCTAAACTCTTTTATACTTTTTTTGATACGGCCAAGTTCTTGCACGGATTCATTTTGGGATTGGAAAAATTTTTCCACCTCCTGGAACTTCTGTTTATACAGACCCACAGCTTTTGCAATTTCTTTTGATTCTATGTCGATCCGGTCAAAACGCTTGATAAGATGATCCAATGTCCGTTCGATTTCTAAAATCTTTTTTTCCGTTAAAGTAGCATTGTCGAGCGATCGCCCCCCGATTTTCCCCGGATGGTCCTGCGCGTGCAAATAGCTCAGATCTTCGTCGTGATTTAAAATTCTCCCCTCCAAAATGCCAACTTCGATTTGGTAGGCCTTCATCTCATGCTTCAGGTCCTCAATCTCGTTTTTTAGCTTTTGAACACTAAATTCCATTTGTTGTTTATCGGATCTTTGGGAGACAACCAAGTTAGAACAGGAGGCAAATAGGGCAAATAAAGGGGCAAACCGCTTCATCTAGGACCTCTGTTGGAAGATTTTGAATTCTACGCGCCGGTTTTTGGCAAACGATTCTTTTGTCCCCCCTTTCGTAACGGGTCTTTCTTTTCCGAAAGAAACTGTGTGAATCTGCTCCGATTCTACTCCTGCCTTGATCAAAAGGCTACGGATGAATTGGGCTCTTCTGGTGCCTAAAGCGAGGTTGTAGGCTTCAGAGGCCCTTTGATCGCAGTGTCCCTCTACGCTCAGGTACACATGGGGATTTTTCTTCATATACGAGGCGATTCTGTTGATCACTTGGTAGTACTCTTTTTGTGACAGGACATGCTCGTCGGTATTGAAGTATACTGTGGAAAAAATGGAGGCAAGCGTTGTGGAGGGTTTAGAGAATTGCTCCGCATTATAAGCTCCCCTTTTTTGGGGTGTGCGCATCTCTTTGGAGTGGGGGTATGATTCGTCCATGTACTGGCTGGAGAGGTCCTGGTCTTTGAGAGGTCGCTACGATCCTTGATTCTTCTTCGATCAAGCCTAAATAAGCGAGTCCCTGCTTTGTATAGGACCTTGTCGCCATTTTCGTCTCTTCCCATGCATCATAAAGGGTGCTGGTGCAGCTCGCAAGTACGAAAAAAACGAGCGGATAGAATTTTTTCATATGGTTTCTCATCTTTGTTCCCATGAGGGGAAATGGGAAATCCCATCCCCTGTGGGTATTTTTACAGGTTTTTGCTTTACAATATCAATAGTATAAATTTGGGATTCCTTTCCTGTTGTATTGTAAACTAAATGGATGCTATCGGGCGCCCATGAGGGATTTTCCTTATCGAGGGGGCCTGTTGTAAGAGGCACCTCAATTTTTTTATCCAGATCGAGGATCCAAATTTGCCGATATCCTTCACTCAAAGCACTGAATGCAATTTTTTTTCCGTCAGGAGACCAAGAGGGGCACGTGCACTCTTTGTGATTGGTTGAGAGTAATTTTACAGGCGGTATTTTTTTTGACCGGATAGCATCGACGATCTCTAAAATGTAAATTTTGGGGGATCCCTCTTTGTCCGAAACAAAAGCAAGTTTAGAGCCGCAAGGGGAAAAGGCGGGCGAGGCTTGGATCGACTGATTTTGTGAAAAGAGTTGTATAGGCTTCCCTAGAACCCCTTTTTCTGGATGTAATTGTTGAAAAAAAAGATCTGTTTTTCCCGAAGCATCGCAAATAAAAGCGATCTTGTCTCCACGTAAGCTCAAAGCAGGCAATAACTGATTTCCTCTTAGAGAAAGAAGCGGGGTGGAGATGTGCGATAGGGAATTGCCTTTAAAGATTTTAGGCTGCCCCTTTTCGTAGGAGACAAAAACGTAATCGTACCCTTCCCCTTTTTTTGAGTTAGGGATCATGATAGGGGTGATGAGATAATTTTGGGAGGAGGTGATTTTTTTTAAGTTGTGGCCGTCTTGTTGTACCTCGTAAATGTCGGAGATCCAATCACCGTCAATATCTTCGGTTTTTTTGCAAAAGAGGATTTTAGTGCTTGCTATCCCCTCCTGCTGGAAAATTTTTTTGTGAACTAGATCAAAAACCTGATGGATCTTTTGCCTATCTTCAACAAGGTTCCCCCCCAAATCGACTTTGCCTACCAGGTGCGTTTGGTGAAATCTTGGTTCATAGAGCTTTACAGTCAGGTTTTTTCCTTCAAATTTGGGCAGAAGGACAAAATCGGAAGAAAAAGCGGCCAATTCTTTCGAGGGGTTTTTCATAGGCCCACTCACAAGAGGCTCTATATCAATTTTACCCATAGTGAGATCCAAATGGAACGATGCGTCTATATCGTCTTTGAGGATTTCCAGGATCGATTCTTTATAATTTGCGCCCCA
>Ga0194128_10010971_pt1 | contig 10619 bp, 12 predicted proteins | sample TA2KigCa65mmetaG_FD_148650 | JGI IMG/M metagenome (GOLD analysis project Ga0194128, IMG submission 148650) | Freshwater microbial communities from Lake Tanganyika, Tanzania - TA2015037 Kigoma Deep Cast 65m | ecosystem: Environmental > Aquatic > Freshwater > Lake | place: Tanzania: Lake...
CGAATTTTGCCTGGGGCTGCGTTGCTCCTCGGTCACAGCCCCACTGGCGGGGGATGCTCGCTCGTCGCGCCTTGCCCCAGGCCAAATTGGGCGCAACGAACGTGAGCGTATTTACGAAACGGACCACTAAGGCGGTCAGTTCGGGATTTCCTTCAGCCACTTCGCGAGACTCGCCGCCGCGTAGCTAATCACAATGTCTGCTCCGGCGCGCCGCATCGCCAGCCAGCTTTCCAGGAACACCGCCCGCTCGTCGATCCACCCGTTCCGGCCGGCCGCCTTGACCATCGAATATTCCGCGCTCACGGCGTAAGCCGCGGTCGGATACCCGAATTCGGTCTTCACCCGGTGAATAATGTCGAGGTAAGCGAGCGCCGGTTTGACCATCACGATGTCGGCGCCTTCCTGAATGTCCAGGGCCACCTCCCGCAATGCCTCCCGCGCGTTTCCCGCGTCCATCTGATAACTTCGGCGGTCCCCAAACTTCGGAGCCGACTCGGCTGCCTCCCGAAAAGGGCCATAAAACGCCGAAGCGAACTTGGCCGCGTAGGATAGAATCGGCGTGTCGGTGAAGCCCAGTTGATCCAGGTGCGTCCGAATTGCGCCGACGCGTCCGTCCATCATATCGCTCGGAGCGACGATGTCCGCGCCGGCTTCGGCGTGGCTTCCGGCGGTGCGGGCCAGCAGCGTCAAGGTTGCATCGTTGGCGATGTGCGCTCGACCGCTTCGCCGGGTCACGATGCCGCAATGGCCGTGGCTCATGTATTCGCACAAGCAGACGTCCGTGATCACGATCAGATCGGGCAATTCCTTCTTCAGGAGGCGGACGGCTGTTTGCACAATACCGTTTTTCGCAAAGGCCCCGGAGGCCTTCGTGTCCTTTTGGTCCGGGATTCCAAACAGCAGCACCGCCGGCACGCCCGCTCGATAAGCCGTCTTCGCCTCGGCCAGCGCTTCGTCAGGGGATAATTGAAAAACGTCCGGCATCGCGTTGATCGGGCGCCGAAGCTTTCTTCCCGAACGCACGAACAAAGGCAAAACAAGCTGGTGAGCATGGAGGCGATTCTCGCAGACCAGCCTGCGGAGCACGGGAGAACTGCGCAACCGGCGGGGCCGCTGCGTGGGAAATCCGCTGGAGACGGTCCAATTCATGCGCCGAAGCTAGTGTGGCGTCTCCGAAATTGCCACACAATCGTTGCGCCCAAAAGGCTTCTTGGCAGTCCGAATTCATTTTGCCAAGCTCACGCCGCCGAATGAAGAAGCTGCACCGGGTCTCCAGGTTTTCCGCAGGGCTGCTCGCCTCATTCGCTTCAACTCTCCTCCATGCCCAGCAGCCCGAACGAATCGTCATCGAACCTTTGCATCCGGGACCCGCCAACCAGATTATCCATTACTTCGATCGCGGCGTCTCCGTCGGCGCCAACGGTGTGGTGGTTCGATACGGCGCCACGCTTCTGATTGCGGACGAAGTCTCCGTGGACGAGCAATCCGGGGAAGCCGTCGCGCAGGGGAACGTCAGTTTGCAGCAAGACCGCGGACTTTGGCGCGGCGAGCGTTTGCGCTACAATTTCCGAACCCGCGAAATGTCCGCCGACCGCTTCCGCGTGGGTCTGGCGCCGTTCTTTGCGGCCGGGGAAAGTTTCAGCGCATCGCAAACCAATCAGGCGTACACCGCGCGCAACGCGTTCGTGACGAGCGATGACTCCGCCGACCCTGCGTATCGCATCCGGGCGAAGCGCTTGATGATCATTCCGGGGAAGCGAATCGAAGCGGAACAAGCCACCGTCTATGCCGGGGACGTGCCCGCCGGGTATTTCCCATTCTTTTCGCGCAACCTCGAACTCCACCCCAACGCCTTCGTTTTCACCCCTGGCTACCGAAGCCTTTACGGGCCGTATCTCTTGAGTTCCTACCGCTGGTATTGGAGCACGAACTTGAGCGGCGCGCTGAATCTCGATTATCGGCAGAAACGCGGGCTCGGCGGCGGTCCGGAACTCAGCTACGACCTCGGACGCCTCGGCAAAGGCTCCGGCTCGGTTTACTACACGCACGACAGCGAGGGGGGCCTGGATCCGGGCGGCACGCCGATTCGCGACGACCGGCACCGAATCCAGTTTTCTCACAGCGCCGTGATCCGCACGAATCTTACGGCCAGGATTGTCGCCAACAAACAGAGCGACGCGCAGATGATCCGGGACTTTTTCGAAGCGGACTATCGCGAGGATCTCCAGCCGAAAAGTTTCCTCGAAATCAACCAGCTCTGGCCCAACTTCAGCCTGAACGTTCTGGCCCAGCCGCAGCTCAACGATTTTTTCCAAACCGTCGAACGTTTGCCGGACCTCAAGCTTTCCGCCTTCCGGCAACAACTGGGGGTCTCGCCCTTCTACTACGAAGGCGAAAACTCGGCCGGTTATTTTCGCTTCCGTCCGGCGGAAAGTTCGGTGACCAACGATTACGCCGCGTGGCGCGCGGATTCCTTCCATCAAATCCTCCTGCCGCAAACTTTTTTTGGCTGGCTGAATGTGACGCCCCGCGTCGGAGGACGATTCACGCAGTATGGCGAAACGGAAGGCGAAGGCTCGGCTTTCGACGCGAGGAACCGGACGGTTTTCAACACCGGCGCGGAGTTCTCCTTCAAAGCCTCGCGCGTTTGGGATGGAGCGCGCAGCCGCTTGTGGGACGTGGACGGCTTGCGGCACATTGTTCAACCGTCGATCAATTACGCGTTCGTTCCCTCTCCCAGCCGGGCGCCGCGAGAATTGCCGCAGTTCGACACGGAGATCCCCAGCCTGCGGCTCTTGCCGATTGACTTTCCCGATTACAACTCGATCGATTCCATCGACAGCCAGAACGTGCTGCGTTTGAGCCTCCGGAACAAAATCCAAACCAAACGCAGGGGCGAGATCGACAACCTCGTCGATTGGGCGCTTTACACAGATTGGCGGCTCGACCCGCGCCCGGATCAAAACACGTTCGCGGAAATGTTCTCGGACTTCGACTTGAAGCCGCTCTCCTGGCTCATCCTCAGTTCGGAAATCCGCTTCGACGTCGAAGACGCCCGCCTGAATTTCGCCAACCACTCCGTCACCGTCGCGCCGAGTGACACCTGGAGCGCGTCCCTGGGCCACTGGTATTTCCGCGAGGACCCGCGGTTTGGCCCGGACTCGGAGAACAACCTGATCCGAAGCACGCTTTACTACAAGTTGAACGAGAACTGGGCGGCGCGCGTGACGCACCACTTCGAGGCCCGCGACGGCGTCATGGAGGAGCAATACTACACCATTTACCGCGACCTCCGGAGCTGGACGGCCGCGCTGACCTTCCGCATCCGCGACCATCGCACGCGCGAAAAAGATTACACCGTTGCGGTCACCTTCTCGCTGAAAGCCTTCCCGCGTTTCGGCCTGGGCAAAGACCGGGCGAAACATTCTTTGCTGTTGGGCGGTTAGCTGTAAATTGGCAGTTCCCTCCAGTGTCGCCGAACTCCCTCGCAATTGGGGTGGTCGCAATGGACGCGGATTTCCTTCACAGGGCTGGACGGGCCGGCGAGCAACGTCTAACCTCTGGTCATGCTCGATTGGAGCCAATGTCCGGCGGTGGAACGAAACCCTGGACGCGTGAGTGGAGCCTGGCTTTTCAAAGGCACACGCGTTCCCGTGCGCGCGCTGTTCGAAAACCTGGAAGAGGGAGCCAGCGTGGGGGATTTCTTAAAGTGGTTTCCAGGCGTAACGCGTGAACAAGCGCTGGCCGTGTTGGCTCACGCCGAGAAAAGTCTGGCTGTCGCCTGAAAAGCTCTCGGCGACGATGCGCACCCTGTTCGACCAAAGCACACCGGCCCCGTTGCGACAGTTTCTCGCCGGACATGACGTCGCCACAGTTTACGAGCACGGTTGGTCAACTCTGGACAACGGCGAGTTACTCGCAGCAGTTGAGAATGCAGGTTTTGAACTATTCATCACCACGGATCAGAACTTGCGTTATCAGCAGAATCTCACTGGCCGACGGTTGTCCTTCTTGGTCCTGCCGACCACACGTTGGCCGCAAATAGAACGCCACATCGCAGAAATCACCGCCGCGGTGGATTCAATGCGCCCGGGCGAATATCACGAGTTGAAATGGTAGTCGGCGAGTTCGGCGGGGCTTTGGGCTGTGATGTTCTGCCGCTGACTCGGGGCACGCCGCCTTCTCTCTATCTCACCGGCGGCACCGGAATCGATTCATGGATGCGCCGGAGATCGCGGTCTGTGCCGGGGACGCCGGACGGGCCTTGAATCCACGGTTTCATTTTGCCGATCTGAATCGTGACCGGCTCCTGCCAGCGCCACAATTCGGAATGGCCATCGGCGAAACTCAGCACGCAACCGTTGTTATGCCGCGTGGCTGGAAAATCGATCCAGCGCCAGGTTTCCGGGATCGCCAGGAAAAAGCGGGCGTTGTCGATGCTGTGCTCGTGTTCGTCGATAAAGACGAACGCCTTGGCCGGGGGCGGATCTTTGATCTGCGACAGCCGGTGCCAGCACGTTTGATCGCGCGGGTCGGGGATGTGATTCATGAACATGTTCATCGCCACCGTGCGAAAGCGTGGAATCTTCCCTTCATCGCGCACGGTGGAGCGATCCGCCGGACATTTGTAGATCTTGGTCGAGCGATTGTAGGGGAAGAGCACGCCGTGTTCGATGTTGCTGCTCGTGGTGTCGGTCCAGGCGTTGCCTTGAATCCACGTCTCCGTCGTCGCGCTGAACCCTTCCCGGCCGCCGCCGCTGGTGGTCGCGTTCGGCGGCAACAGGTCGTTGTAATCATCGACGTACATCTGCCAACAAAGCTGGAGCTGGCGGTAATTACTCAAACACGCGATCTGCTGGCCTTTGGCTTTGGCCTTTCCCAGCGCCGGCAACAGCATCCCAGCCAAGATCGCAATGATGGCGATGACGACCAGCAGTTCGATGAGCGTGAAGCCGGTGTGCCCAAACTTGGCAGGGCGGTGCTGCTGCGCCGCCGAATCGACTGAAAACCGGCTGCGCGGCAACGCAGCCCTACCGTCGTGTTCAGGGGAAGCTTCTGCGGCCTTCGAGCCGTGCGCACGACCCATGAACCGGTAAGGACGCGTTCCACCGCGTCCCTGAAATTGTCTTTCTGATCGCAGAGTAAGGTCAGGGACGGAGTGGAATCGAGTGGAATCCGTCCCTACCCGGTTCATGGAACGCGCGTGCCATCATTTCCTTCCCGTCGCCCGTTCCTGCAGCCAGCCGATGTCTGCGTTGTTCGGCGATGGTTTCGGCGGCCACACGGTTAGATGGAAGTCCGGCTGATAAATCGGTTGCGTGCGCGCGTCGCGCCAGCGGTGGATTTCCGAATGCCCATCCGCGAAGTTCAAACCGCCCGCGCCGTTGAAATAGCCGTTGCCGATGCTGTCGGCGCGTTCGTCGAGCATCACGTAAGTCTTCGCCGGCGGCGGATCGGTCATATCGGACATCTTTCGGATCCGGGTGTATCCCAGGGTCGAGGCGGGATTCTCCTGGCCGGTGCGCGGATCGTAGTCGCCCACCCAATTGTTCATCGACACCGACCGCACGTGCGGGTAGCGCTTGCCGCCGATGGTGCTCTGCGATTTGTCCGCCGGACATTTCCAGATGCCGAGCGCGTCCGTGCCGTAGGGAGCAAGCAGGCTGTTGCGCAGGAAAAGCTGGTTTGTGTTGTCCGGATTGTTCGGCCCTGGATGTCCGGCGTTGTTGCCGCCATCCAGCGTCAGCCAACCCGCGACCCAACTGAGGCGAGTGTCCGTGGTGTCGTTGGCATTGGGCGGCACCTGATCGCTGTGCGCGTCCGCGTATAAGACCCAGGCCAGGCCCAACTGCTTCAAGTTGCTTAAACATTGGATTCCCTGTGCCTTCGCTTTGGTCTTGCCGAGGACGGGCAAAAGGAGTGAAGCCAGGATCGCAATAATGGCGATAACCACCAGAAGTTCGATGAGCGTGAACGCCGCGTCCCGGCGGCAAATTCTCCGTGGGCCCGGCACTGCCGGATCTGCGGCAAACGAACGCTGGTTTGCTGCGCGCACGTTGGTCTGGGTTGTTGGATTGCTTCGCGGTGACCTCAAGCTTGCGCTCTCGTGAGCAGAGTTTCCACAAACGGCAGTGAAGTCAACTAACCCTTTGTGCTCTTCGTTCGTCCTCGTCCTCGCACTCGTCCTTCGTCCTCGGTTTCACGAGGACGAGGACGAGGACGAGAAAATCCGCGCTACGAGGCCAGCCCGGTGATGCGATCCAGCGTCTCCAGGAAGTTTTGAGAAAGTTGCTCCAGCTTCTTGAACTTGCGCGCCAATTCTTGCGCGAGCGCGGGCCGCGGCAAAAAATCCAGGTCCATGATTTCGTAATGGAAAAAGTCCGCCAGCAGCCCGAACCGCTCGCCCAGCCCGGAAATCTCCTTCACCGTTTGGGCCAGGCGATCGTGCAGCGCCGCAGCCGGGTCCGCCCCGGAAGTTCCTGAAGCCGCCGCTTCCATCATTTGGCGCGCGAGTGCGACTCCATTCGAAAAAGAACACCGCATGCGCTGCAACGCCTGGCGATAATCGGCCAACTGGTCCTGGAATCCCTGCAGCGCTTGGCTGCGAGAAAACAGTTCCGTGACGAAAGCGGTGTCCGTCTCCAGCTCGAACGCCTGCTCCCACATCAATCGATTTGTCAACGCCGCCAGATACTCTTGCTGCGCCGCGGTTTCCCCGGCCGGCGCGTAAATCAGCGTGCCGTTGGACAGTAACCGGGCTTCGTAAAGGCCCAGCCCTGGCCGAGGTGAAGGCCAATCGCTGGCAACGCCCATCATCTTCAGAGCGGCCGCGGCAACCGTTTCAACCGGCAGAAGGTTCGCTGAAGCGGCTGCGAATTCGGGAGATTTCGTTTGGGTCGGTTCGCGTTCCGCCTGGAGGACAACGTGGCCTTCGCCGTAAGGCGCGGTTTCCGCAAAGTAAGCGGTCGAGAAATACAACCCCAGCACTCGAGTGCCCACCGCCGCGGCGATATGAATCGGGCCGGTATCGTTGCTGATGAGAAGATCGCACGCCTTCAGCAGCGGCGGGAGTTGTCGGACTTCGGTCCGGCCGATCAGGTTGACGACCGGTCCGTTTGCCAACCGCAGAAATTCTTTCCCCAATTCCGCTTCCTTTGGATTGCCAAAGAGGACGATCTCCAAGCCTGGATTCACACCCAGCAACCGGGAGAGTGAGGCGAAGTTTTCGATCGGCCAGGCGCGGCGCAAATCGCTCGCTCCCATTTGCAGACCGACGAGCAACCCCTTCCCGGCGGATCCGTGCTGTCGCAGCAGCGTGCGAGCTTCAGTTTCTGCGGCCGCCTCCACTTTGAAGTCAAGCCACGCTGCGCGAGGCCCGACGCGCCCGGTAAGCTCCTGGGAACTTCCCATGAACTGGGTAGGGATGCGTTCCACCGCGTCCCTGGAATCTGTTTTGGTCGATGGGGCGAAAAAGTCAGGGACGGAGTGGAATCCGTCCCTACCTGGTTCATGAGCCATACGCAAGTTCGGAAGGCCCAGGCATCTTCCCATGCCGAGGTAAATGTCCACCAGATTGAAAAGATTCTGCCTCCGATTTCTGACCGCTGCGAAGAGATACTTCGCCCAATCACCCCGCAACCGAATTTCGTTTGGGAGCGTGTGGATGCGACCGGACTTTTGGCTCGCCGCAATCTTCTCGCAAAGCACGGCGCTGGCTTCGTCGTGCGTCAAATTAACGACGTGGTCGTAGGACTCGGCAAGTTCGGGGCAGTCTTTGAAGGGCAGCCAGCGCTGAGAGTCTTGACGAGGGGTGTTGTCGCACAGCTTGCGAACCTCGGCCAACTCCACGGCAATAAGCCGGTCATGCCACGGCTGGCCTTCGAGAATAACGCGGAACTCTCGCAAGCAGACCACCGTGATCTCTCGCTCTCGCGTGCCGGTTTCCAGGCGCTGCAAAAGCGGCAGCGTCTGGACGAGATCGCCCATCCGGCTCAATTGAATGACCAGAATCTTTTCCAGAATTACTGTGGAACCTTGCTCCCCTTTGAATTGCCCGGCAAAGCGGAGTCCGAGCCAAGGTTGCGCCGGTTGGAGCGCCGGTCAGCCGCCGTGGGCGCGCGCGCGAGCAGTCCGTCGATCGGCGCATAATCATCCGTCAAGACCTGGGCGCGCAGGCTCGTCGGCGGAACCTTGGGCAGCAAAGCCGCGGCCCGGGCCTTGAACGTGGGCATCGTGACGCGGCGTTCGGCCGCCAACTCTTCCGCCCGCTGCACTGCGTAGGGCTGCGTAATGGGCAACGGGTTTTGGCTGGCCACGACCACGATGTTCCAACTGTCCGTGGCAGGAAAAAGATAAACCTGCGGGAAGACTGCCTTCAGCGTCTTGTAAACCGAACCCAGGATATCCGCCCGCCAGCCTTGCAGCGTCCCAATGACATTATAGACCACGACGCCGTTGTCCGTGAGGCGGTCGCGCGCGATTTCGAAGAATTCTTTCGTGACCAGGTGATACGGAATGTACGAGCCGTAGCGGCCGGATTTGTAGGCATCCAGAATGATCGCGTCGTATTTCTTTTGGGTCCGGCGCAGGAAGATCCTGCCGTCGGAGATGTGCACTTTGTGTGTAGGAGTTTCGGCGACGAAAAAGTATTTTCTGGCAACCTCGAGCACGGAAGGGTCGAGCTCCACCGTGTCGATGTTCACCTGCGGATAGTAATGCTGGTAAGCGCGCTGGATGCTCCCGCCGCCCAGCCCGATCATGAGCACATTCGTCAGGCTCGGATTCCACAGCCACGGCATGTGGAAAAATTCCGTGTATTGAAAGTGGCCCGCGAGGGGATTGGCCAGCGACATTCGGGATTCCTGGGATTGATCGAAACTCAGCGTGCGAATGCCCTGGTTATCCACAACCCGGATGTGGTGGTAAGGCGAAGTGATTTCGAGGACGACCGCCGCCTTCGCAGACAGCGGTGACAGCGACGAGGTGAGCCAACACAAAATGTAGGGCAGGCTTCCAGCCTGCCAGTTCGGGCGGCATCCTGCCGCCCGAAGAACGGGAGCAGGATACACGGTCAACCAGCAGACAAGCTGTCTGCCCCACCTTCCAAAACAAGCTCTGAGCCGTGAGCGATTCATGGAAGTGTAGATGCAAGGGCGGGCAAAAATGTTTCCGGAATCGGTGGATTAGTTAATAAGTCAAACCGGGAATGAACGCCAATCCACACGAATGCGCGCAAGGAAAACGTGTGAAAGCGACAGCCAGATTTGGATTGGCGCTGATTCGCGTTCATTCCGGCTCTCCAACTGAAGCGCTATCCCTGCTTCCCCCACCGATCCAGGGCAAAACAACCGGCGCCGACCAAAATCGTCAGCCCCCCAGTCGCCCGAAAGATGTTCGTCAGGTTCATCACATCGATCAAGATGTAACCGGACACGAACACTCCGGCAATGCTCCCGACCGTGCTCGCCGCGTAGATCAGTCCGCTGATTTTTCCAACGTGACCGACATCCTTCGCCGAGAGCCGAATGATGAACGGCGGCAAGGTCGCCAGCACAAAACACGGCAGGAGGAAGATGAGCAGACTGCCCAGCGCCGGGTCGAGCTTTTGCCAGATCAACGGCACGGTCTGATCCTCCGGATGGCGGAAGATGATCGCATCAATCACACGCGGCGCGAAGTTGGGAATGAGACCCGTGAAAGCTCCGGCGGGAAATAGAAGCCAGGCCAGCAACGAGGCGCGCGGATAACGGTCACCGATCCATCCCCCGGCCACATAGCCCAGCGCCAGCGCGGCCAGGATGATTCCAATCTGGCTGACCCAGACGTAGAACGAACTCCCAAAATCTTTGGCCAGGAATCGCGCGCCGATGATTTCCAGAACCATGATGGCGAATCCGCTCAGAAAGACGAGCAGGACAGGAGCCCAGATGCGCATTGCGACGAGAGTAGGGGCGCCAACTGCCCAGGTCAAAAACGTAACGGCGAGGTTTCAATGCGCGAACGTAGGGCAGGCTTCCAGCCTGCCTTTGGAGTTTGGACATTTTCCGCGCAGTCCAACAAGCCCGACGGGAACGAATGACGCTCTATCTCCCGAAGGGAGAATCGACAATAGCCCAGCCCTTCAAGGCTGGGATGGCGTCGCCAGGAATTCGAGTCCCGAAGGGACGGTTGAGTCTCCATGACGGAGACGCGCTTCGGCATCGATTTCATTGAGGTCGTCGGCAGTCCCCTTGCGAAGTGGCAGGAATCAGCCCTGAATCAGCCGTCTTCTTCGGGATTTCTGGCTTCGTTTCTCCTCAGTCGCAGAGCCCTGGCTATGCTCCTTCGTCGTGCCCCGCCAGAAAGCGAAATCGCCTCCAGCAAAACCGGAATTTATTTTTGCACAGACCCTTAACCCAACTGAGAGGCCGGAGTTCCTGCGTAATCGGCCAGGGCGCGCAAGTTTTCTGGCGGTGTGTCCCGAGGCATCTCGCAGCCGGCCCCAACGATGTTTCGTAAGCGGTTTTAGAGGTGGGTGGAGACAAATCTCGCAGGAGCGGAGTATGGATGACTCCGCTCCTGGAGTTCCGGATGGTTTTCACCTCCGTGATCGGCGCCGCGGAGCGGTTAGCAAAAAGTCC
>Ga0194128_10010972_pt1 | contig 10619 bp, 6 predicted proteins | sample TA2KigCa65mmetaG_FD_148650 | JGI IMG/M metagenome (GOLD analysis project Ga0194128, IMG submission 148650) | Freshwater microbial communities from Lake Tanganyika, Tanzania - TA2015037 Kigoma Deep Cast 65m | ecosystem: Environmental > Aquatic > Freshwater > Lake | place: Tanzania: Lake...
GACTCCCCCTGGATCAGAGCCCGGCCGGGGGGACCAGGGGGCGCCGAAGGCGACTCCCCCTGGATCAGAGCCCGGCCGGGGGGACCAGGGGGCGCCGAAGGCGACTCCCCCTGGATCCGATCATGGCTGGCGCACGCCGTCCGCGGCACTCCTCGCCGGAATCGTGGCGCTGTGCACGTTCGCCTACACGTCGGGAATGACGCCGCCGGTGCTGGCGGTGGCGGCACTGGCTTGCGGAGCGCTTTTCGTGCGGCGGCGCTTCTCCCTTCCACAGAGTTTTCTGCTGCCGGCGGCACTGGTGCTGGGCCTGTTGATTTTTGCCAACATGCCGGAAATTCCGCGCCATGCGAGCATCATCTTGCCCTCGGCCTACGCCGTGGGGTTGTACGTGGCCGGCTTGATCCTGGTGTTTCTGTATCGCCAAAATACACCGGGCGAGGGGCTGTTCGTGCTGTTCCTCTCCCTGCTGTTGACCATGCTGGCGGGCACAACCACGGAGCCGTTTCCCTACGCCGCGTTCGTGGCGCTCGAAGCGGTGCTCATCGGGCGCAGCATGCGCGCGTACATTCCACAGCCGGCCGAAATCCCCGCGCGAAACTGGCGCCGCGAGCTGGCCTACCTTGGGGCGCTGGCCGCCATGGGCGTGGTCATGGTGGGATTCGCGGTGGGGCTCCGCTGGGCCGACACGACGTTCAACATGGTGGTTTCGATGGTGGATCCGCCGTTTTTCTCATCGCGCGCCTTCGCGCCGCGCTCCACGCTCAGCTCGATTCTCAACGTGCAGAATTCGGAACGATTGATCGCCAGGGTGCACGCCCAATACGGCGGAATGTATTTCGTGGGCCGCAGTTACGTGCACTATGCCGACGCCACCTGGGAGACCGCTCGCGGAAAACTGCAGGTGCGCCCGCTCAATGATCCGAAGGCCGGACGCTTTTTTTCGGAGCCTGGGAACGTGTTCGCTCCCGGCAACCGCTGGACCATATCGTGGCGGCCGCGGGACGTCGTGCAGGTGGATCTGGCCTCCGACCTCGTGGGAAGCGTATTCGTGCCGCGCGAGGCGCCGCTGGTGGCGGTCAAGCCACAATTTCTCATCGAGGACGACGCCGACGTGCTGCACGTGCCGCCGGGCACTTCGTTCGGGTCATCGTACGCGTTCGCCCTGGGGACGGACGCGAAAGCCATGAATTTCCGTAAAGGGGAACATCGCGCGATGCCGGCCACGGTCCGCGCCTACGCGCAGCCGCTGGCGCGCCAGGTCACCGCCGGAGAACAAGACGATCTTGCGCGGGCTGCGGCCATCGAGAGCTGGTTCCACTCGAATTTCCAGTACGTCCTGGGATATCCGTTCCAGACCGAAGATCCGCTGCGCGAGTTTCTCCTTGAAAAACGGCCGGCCCACTGCGAGTTCTTTGCCACCGGCATGGCGATGATGCTGCGCTCCCTGGATATCCCCGCGCGCTACGTGACCGGCTTCCTGGTGTACGAGCGCAACGAACGCGGCGGCTACCTGGTGGTCCGCGAGGAGCACGCGCACGCCTGGGTCGAGGTGTGGGATAAAAATCAGGGCTGGGTGCGCTTCGATCCGACGCCGCCCGCCGCGCGCCTCCGTGAAAAACCCCACCAGGCGCTGCGTGAGTGGCTCGACTTGATCGCGTACCGCCTGCGCAAGTGGCAGGAGAATTTCCGCGAACTGAGCGTGAAGCATGTGCTCCAGGGCGCGCTCAATGCCGTGCTCGGCCTGGGACGGTGGCTGGTGGAGGCCCCCTGGCGGGTCGGAATCCTGCTGCTGGCCTTCGTCCTGGAGGCGCTGTTCCGTCGTCCGGACGCGGCCGGCCGACGCTGGCTGCGGGAGCGCGGCTTGCAACGGTCGGCGCGGGCCAGCACGCCGCGCGGACAATTGGTGGAATTGATGGCCCGGGTGGACGCGGCGCTCGCCCGACACGGGACGCCGCGCCCGCCGCATCTGACGCTGCTGGAGTGGTCCGCAGCCCCGGACGAGCGGCTCGACGCGGAGCAACGGTCGGCGGTGCGGGCTTTCGTGAGGGCGTATGTGCTCGCGCGCTACGCCGGCCAGGAGGCGGACGTGGCGGCGATGGAGCCGCTCGTCCGGGAAATCGAGCGGGCACCAGTCAAAGCGGCCCACCCTGACCGCGTTTTACCCGCCCTACCACCGGGCGAGGAAGGATCTCAGGTGGCGCTGCATTGAATTGAATTCAACAGTGTTGGGAGGCTTTGCAAGGATGCGAATCGTGCTTCTCGTGGGCTTGGTGGCGGTGCTTCTGGCGCCGGCCGCCGCGGCCACGACTGACCCCCAGGTGACCGTGCGCCTCAACGTGCGCCCGCCGTGGGCCCTGTCCTTTCGCGAGCCGTGGCTGCTGAACGGCCGCCCGATGGCGCCGGGCGCCTACGAGGTAGTGCCCAGTGCGGTCGGGCTCCAAATGCGGCACCGCCGAGGGACCTACGAAGCCGCGCGCGGCGTGCTCAGCGTGGAAGGCGCCGGGCCGGCGTCGGCCGCATGGCGGATGCCGGCACTGAACGGGCGTCACTATCGGGGCACCCTGCTCTTCCGCGGAGATACGGTTTCGAACGTGGTCCATCTCCAGCATTACTTGTACGGCGTGGTGGCCCGCGAGATCGGCGGCAGTGCCGAGCCGGAGGCCCTCCGCGCCCAGGCGGTGGTGGCGCGCACCTATGCGATGGCGCACGCGCACAACGGAACGTTCGACGACACGACGGCCTTCCAGGCATATCACGGCGCGGAGGGGGAGACTCCGGCCGCACGCGCCGCGGTGGACGCCACCTGCGGGCAGGTGCTGCTGTACGACGGCCGGCTGGCGCGCGAGGTGTGCTATCACTCGACGTGCGGGGGGCAGACCGAAGCGAACGAGAACGTCTTCATGTCGAATGCGATCCCGTATCTGCGCTCGGTGGCCTGCGCTTCAGCCGCGGAGCCGCCGTTGGGAGGCGTGGGGCCGGACCTGGTGCGCATCTTTCCCGCGCTGCGCCGCGTGCATACGCTACCCTTTCCACCGCTGGCCGCCGAAAGTGGGGGGACGACCGCCGCCTGCGCCGCGTCCGACTACTTCCGCTGGACGGTGACGTTTCCACCCGGCCAATACGCGGATGCTGAAGTACTTGAGCGCACCCCGGCCGGACGGGTGCTTCGCCTGCGGGTTGACAACCGCACGGTGTCCGGCGACCCCATCCGCCGAGCGCTGACCTTCCGCGGCGAGCGAGGACGGGTCCGACCGCTGTACAGCACCTCGTTCGAGCTTTCGCGCAACGGGGACACGCTGGTCGCAACCGGCGCCGGCTGGGGCCACGGCGTCGGCCTCTGCCAGTGGGGCGCCCGCGGAATGGCCCGCGCCGGCGGGACCTGGATCGCCATTCTGGAGCGCTATTTCCCCGGCACGGTGGTGGGCACGCTCTAACCTGACCCCGTCCGCCGCGAAGTGGGAGCGAACCCCACCGCGCGCCGCGAAGCCGGAGCGGACACGTCTCCTGAAAATAAGCAATGACGCCATCTCGCCGGAATCTGGTTGCGAACATCCGCGGACCATCGGCGTTCGCCGCGATCCGGGAGCGAACGTGTCACGCGACAGGTTTCACCCGGCTGCCGTTGAATGGGCGGTGTCCCAGGAGGAACCGTCATGCCAACCACCATCGATGAATCCCTGCAAATCTGGATCACCCGGGCGGCCGAAGTGGCCGACGTGGCCGGACGGCACGTCGATGCCGTGGACCGCGAGGCCCGCTGGCCCTCCGAAGCCATCGACGCGCTGCGTCGCACCGGCTTGCTGGGCGCCACGCTGACGCCCACCGTATTCGCTCCCGTCGTGCGCATTATTGCCGAGAAATGCGCGTCGACCGCCATGATTTACCTGATGCACGTCTGCGGCACGCAGGTGATTGCTCAGGCGTCGGATTTTTCGCGCCGCGAAGAAATTCTGAAAGAGATCGCCGGCAATCGGCATCTCACCACGCTGGCCTTCAGCGAAAAGGGATCGCGCAGCAACTTCTGGGCGCCAGTCAGTCGCGCCGTGGCGGCCAACGGCGGGCTTACCGTCAGCGCCGAAAAATCCTTCGTCACCAGCGCCTCCCACGCGGATTCGTACGTGGTGAGCACCCTGAGCCACAAGTCGGCCGGCCCCACCGAGAGCACGATGTATTTCGTGGAACGCGCGGCCGGCGGCGTGATGATTGGCGGCGCCTGGCGCGGGATGGGGTTGCGCGGAAACGACAGCAGCCCGGTCCGCCTGGAGAACGTGAAAGTCACCGATGGAGACCGGCTCAGCGGTGACGGCGCGGGCTTCGGCGTCATGCTCAACCCGGTGCTTCCCTGGTTCCAACTGGGGACCGCCGCGGTTGCCGTGGGCATCGCGAACGCCTCGGCGGGGTCCACGCGCGCGCACCTGCTGTCCACGAAGCTCGAGCACGCCGGCGAATCCCTGGCCGACCTGCCCAACCTGCGCGCGCGTCTTGCCCGCATGCAGATCGTGGCGGACGCGCAGAGTGCGTTCATCCGGTCAGTCGCCGAAAAAATGGAGGCCGGCGGGGAGGACGCGATGCTGGCCGTGCTGGAATCGAAGGCGTCCGCCGGCGAGGCGGTGCTCGAGGTCACCGACCTGGGAATGCGCGCCTGCGGTGGCGCCGCCTTCCGCGGCGACGTCGGCGTGGAGCGCCAGTTCCGGGACGCGCGGGCGGGGGCCGTCATGGCGCCGACGACGGATGCCTTGCACGAGTTCATCGGCAAGGCGCTGCTTGGAATTCCTCTGTTTTAAGGAGTATATTCATGGCTTCAAACGGACTGATCCGAGTAGGCGCCGTCGCATACGACCCGCGCGTGGTGCCCATCTGGGAAGGCATGCGCGATTATTTCCGGGAAGCCGGCGTCCCCATTGACTACGTGTTGTACTCCAACTACGACGCGCTGGTGGACGCCTTGATAAACCGCGGCGTGGACATCGGCTGGAATACGAATCTCGCCTACTTGAAGGTGATGAAGCGCACCGGCGATCACGCCAGGGTTCTCGCCATGCGCGACGTGGACGCCAATTTCACGACCGTTTTCGTGGCACGCACTGACACGGGCGTGAAATCGCTGACCGACGTCAAGGGCAAGCGCCTGGCGCTCGGCTCGGCGGATTCCGGGCAGGCCGCGATTCTCCCGGTGCATTTCCTCCAACTCGCGGGCGTCGACCCCGACCGTGACTGCACGGTGCTTCGCTTCAACCTCGACGTCGGCAAGCACGGCGACACCGGAACAAGTGAATTGGAAGCCTTGCGCGCCCTGCGTGACAATGAAGCCGACGTCACCGCCCTGGCCGACGCGACCTGGATTCGCGAAACCACCGAAGGCCGCGTCGACACCCGCCAGATCCAGGCTTTCTGGACCAGCCCCGAATATTGCCACTGCAATTTTACCGTGTTGCCGGATTTCCCGCAAGCGAAAGGCGAAGAGTGGACGCGTGCGCTACTGGGAATGACCTACGACAACCCCAGGTGGCGCCCACTGATGGATCAGGAAGGCCTCAAAGCCTGGATTCAACCCACTCTGGAGGGATATCGCGTCCTCAGCGAGGCGGTGGCGCACCAGCGCCTCGACGAAAAGTGGTGAGAATATTTCTGAGCCGAAAACAACCGTTGACGCCGGCAACCTCGAGCTGAGCAGCGGTCTCCTGATGCTGCTGCGCCCGGCCCTGGAAACAATCGGGCAGGGCGAGCCGATCGGCGTGCGTGCCACGCATCCCTCCGTGGAGCACGACCTGCGCGCGTGGTGCCGGGTGATGGGGCATCGCTGGCTGGGCCTTTCCCCGAGCGGTGCCTACCTCTTCGAGAAAGGCCCGCATGCCGAGCTGGGCGGCGCCGACTGGGGCGTGCGCATTCCACCGCGCAAGGACGGCGACCTTGAAACCCGTGACTGGATGCTGGGCCGGGTCGCCGATATCCCCGCAACCGCGGACACCACCGCGGGATTCGCGCCGCGTGGCGCCGTCATCGAGCCGGGGGTGCCGCCGTTTCACTTTACCATCAACGAGCGCGACGCCGTGTGGGCCGCGGAGGTCGCGGATCTCTATGAGCAAGCGACCGCCTCGCAGTGGGACGCTTCCAAAGATATTCCCTGGTCGGCGTTGACGCCGCTCCCAGACGCCATCGAAAGGGCAATCTGCCAGCTCATGACGTTTCTGGCGGAGAACGAATATTCGGCGCTTTACGTCCCCGCGAAATTCGTTCCGCAGATCAATCCGCGGTTCGCCGAAGTCGTGATGTTCCTGAGCACCCAGATGATGGACGAAGCGCGGCACATCGAGGCGTTCACCAAGCGGGCCCTGGCCAACGGCGGCGGCCTGCAATATTCCGCGCTGTCCACCCAGCTCAGCCTCAAGTCACTATTCGATCAGCACGACTTCACCACCGCGTCGTTCCTGCTCTCGGTAATGGGCGAGGGCACGTTTCTCGACTTGCTGAAATTCATCGAAGCCCACGCCCCAGATCCGGCGACCGCGGAAATCTGCCGCCGCGCGCGAATCGACGAATCGCGGCACGTGCGGTTCGGCATCGCGCACGTGAAGTGGTACCTGACGGCCGCTCAAGAAAATGCGGAGAAATTAATGGCGGCGGTCCGGCAGCGGGCCGAATACATGCGCTCGGTCACCGAAGTGAGCCCGCGCATTGTCGAAGCACTGGCCCTCCTGGCAGCCGGCGCCCTCGAGGCGGATCGCCTTCCGGCCGGCTTCGAGAAAGTCCGCGTGCTGCTGCACGAGATGAACGATCACCGCGTGAAGCGGCTTGTTGCCTGTGGATTCAGCGGGGAACAGGCCGCCGAGATGTCACAGATGCACACGCCAAACTTCATGTGAAGCACGCGCACGCACTCGTATGCAACGCAGGCCGTGCATATCCGCCGTAAATGCACGTCCTGCGTTGCATACGGCGCGCGAGTGGCCCGGCGAAACCCTGACCTAACGCGCGGGCGCCTCGTCGGTCGGCGGGTGGTAGACCGCGCTCAGTCGCTCCCAGCAGACGCAGTGACGCAGGCAATGGCGGCACACGTCGCAGAAGTGCAGGTTGCACACCTTCTTCTTGCAGTCGTCACGACGGCATTGAAGCACCGCGCTGTATTTCGCGCGCGGGCAGATGTAGCACTTGCTGTCCGGCACCACCACGTCGGGGGTGGATTCTTTGATCTTTGTCATTACACTGGCCGCCTGGGCTGAGCCCGACTCCGTGATAGTCGGGTCCACAGATGAGCCCGACTCCGTGATCGTCGGGTTCACTGCTGAACCCGACTCCGTCGGGGCTGAGTTTCGTCAGCGCTCGCGAATTCCTTCACAAGCACGTCACCGAATCACGGCCACACAACGAGAACGCCTCCCCGAGCGGAAGGCTTCCCCCCTGGGAGAGCGGATCAAAAGCAGGGACCAGAAGCGCAGCGCTACTGACTTTCGAAATCCCCGTTGACAGGACCTCTAGGCGAACGCGGGGAGCGGCTTCTTCTCCACCTGCGGAGCAGGCTGCTCCGCCGCGGGCGCGGCCTGGGCCGGCGCGGCCGGCTTGCGCATCGCCAGCGCCGTCTTCACCGCGGTCAGCGGGTCGATAAGACCGGCGCCCTGCACCAGCGGATTGGTGTCCGCGATGGGCCGCGTGGTCGTCTTCAGCAGGTTGATCACCTCGCCCGGCGTCAGATCCGGGTTGGCCTGGATGACGTCCGCCACGATGCCCGCCGCGACCGGCGTGGCCATCGAGGTGCCCGACAGCAGGATGTAGTGATCGCCGTAGCGGGGGATGTTCTCGCGATCGATCATCGACTTCGGCGACAGCGTGGCCACCAGCTGGACGCCGGGGCTGGCAATGTCCGGCTTGATGGTGCGGTCCCGCGTCGTCGGCCCGCGGCTGGAGAACACTGCCATGGTGTCGTCCGCCACGTTCGGCGTGTTTTTGTCGTCGTAGGCGCCCACGGTGAGGCCCTTCGAAGAGATGGCGGGAGTGCCGATGGTCTCCAGGAACGGGCCTGAGTTGCCGGCCGCGATGACGGGAACAATCCCCGCGTCGTAGGCCTTGGCGATGGCCTTCGCAACCAGGTCGTAGCGCTCTTTCTGGAAGGCCGGCGCGCCCAGCGACAGGCTCATCACGCGAATGTTGTACTTCTGCTTGTTGGCCACGCACCAGTCGATGCCGCGGATGACGTCGGACATCGCGCCGCCGCCCTCGCCGCTGAGCACCTTCACGCCGACCAGGTTGGCTTCCGGCGCGGACCCCTGGAACTTGCCGCCGGCCATCTTCCCGTCTCCCAGGACGAGGCCCGCGCAGTGCGTGCCGTGGCCGTTGTCGTCATACGGCTCGGGACGGTCGTTGACCATGTCCTTCCAGCCGATGAGGCGCGCCTTGTAATCTTCGTGGGGGAACGTGCCGGTGTCGATGACCGCGACGGTCACGCCCTTCCCGGTGATGCCCATGGCGTGGACCTGATCGAGATGGAGGACTTCCTTGAGCACGTCGATGCGCTTGGTTCCGTCGGGCACGCCCTTGCTGAGCCCCTCCAACTCCATCGGGCTGGGCACGTGGAAGCGCGTCCCGGTCTGCAGCATGTTGCTCTGCACGACCACTTCGTCCTGCGGCATGGGCGCCTCTTGCGGGGCGGCCGCCGCGCGTGAGGTGGCGAGCTGCGCGGGGGGAATCTGGGCTCCGACGACCGAGCGGGTCTCCATTGCGAGTCCTCCGTAATACATGGATCCGCGCACAGGATACCAGAGCCTCCCTCCGCGCGCCATTGCCAGTTTGTTAATAGACCGGGCAGGATCGACCCGGCGGCCCCAAAAAGGGGCCCCCATGAGCCTTGAGACACTCCTCGAAGAACTGCGCCGCCGCGAGCCCGAGGGCGAGCGCCTCACCTACCGCGTGCCCGGCCTGTGGGCCCCCGTCGGCGAGAGCCCGACGGAAAAGAGCCGCACGGTGAACCCGTACCGTTTCCTGCGCGGACACGTTGAAGCCATTCTCAGCACGCCCCCAGCTCCACGCGGTGACGACGACTGGGTGAAGGACGCGCGCATCTACAACATGTTCGTCCGCCTCACCGCCGCCTACGACCACGACGGCGACGGCCGCATCGCCACCCCCGACGCCCCCGACCGCGCCGCCCGCACGCTCAACGGCGAGGGCGTCCGCGAGACGGGGACGTTCTTGAAGGCCATCGCGCTCCTCGGCCACGCAAAGCGGATGGGCTGCGACACCATCCACCTCCTGCCGGTCACCGCGGTGGGCGCCTTCGGCAACAAGGGAAATCTCGGGTCGCCCTACGCCATCGCCAACCCCTATCGGCTGGAGCCGACCCTCGCCGACCCGCTCAGCGCGGCCGACGTGGAGACCCAGTTTGCGGCCTTCGTGGAAGCCTGCCACCGCCTGGGGATGCGCGTGGTCGTGGAGTTCGTGTTCCGCACTTCGTCGCGCGACGGGGATCAGGTGGCCAAGCATCCCGAGTGGTTCTACTGGATCCGCCGCGAAATCGAGGACCGGCCGGCCGGCGCCGCCCCCGACGATGCGCGGTACTATGGATTGCCCCCGTTCAGCGAGGACGACCTCAAGATCATGAAGGAAAAGGTCGCGAAGGGCGAGCACACCGACCTTCCCCCTCCCCCGCAATGGTACCGAGACCTCTTCAAGGCGCCGCCCGCGCGCGACACCATCCAGAAGGAGGCCGACGGCCGCTGGCGTGGCACCGCCCCGGACGGCACGGTGGTCCACGTGCCCAGCGCGTTCGCGGACTGGCCGCCCGACGACTACCAGCCGCCCTGGACCGACGTCACCTACCTGCGCGTTTACGATCGCCCGAAATTCAATTACATCGCGTACAACACCATCCGCATGTACGACGAAGAGCTGGCCGCCCCGGAAAATGCCGTGCAGCCGCTCTGGGACTCCATCCTGGGAATCATTCCGCATTATCAAGACGAGTTCGGCGTCGACGGCGTCATGGTGGACATGGGCCACGCTCTGCCCCACGAATTGATGCACCGCATCATCGTGAAGGCGCGCGAAAAACATCCGCACTTCGGCCTGCTCTCGGAGAATTTCACAATTTCCGAGGAGAGCGTGGAAACCGGCTATAATTCCGTTTTGGGATATCAATTCCGGGCGGTCGAGTCCGCCGCGCAGATGCGCGCGCTCATCGAGCGGTCGTGCGTGGAGGGGCTGCCCATCGCGGCCTTCGGGACGCCGGAAACCCACAACACGCCGCGCGCCGCCATGCGCGGGCGGGGCGCGGCATTTTGCCGAACCACCTGGCTGCTCAACAATTTCCTGGCCGACACAATTCCGTTCATCCACGCCGGCTACGAGCTGGGTGAAGAAGCGCCGGTCAACCTCGGCCTGGCCTTCACGCCGGAAGAAATGGCGCAGCTCTCCGGAAAAACCCTCGGGCTGTTTGATATCAGCAGCCTCCACTGGGACGAGGCCGGCAATCTGCCGGGGCAAATCCAGAATATCTCCGCCCTGCGGACAAAATACGCGGCGATCGCCGCGGCGCGCGGCGAAGGCACGCTGGTCTGGTCCGACCAGAAAAGCCCGGAGGTGCTGGCGTTTTTCCGCTGCGCTCCGCAGGCCCCGGACGCGCCGCTCCT
>Ga0194128_10010973_pt1 | contig 10618 bp, 7 predicted proteins | sample TA2KigCa65mmetaG_FD_148650 | JGI IMG/M metagenome (GOLD analysis project Ga0194128, IMG submission 148650) | Freshwater microbial communities from Lake Tanganyika, Tanzania - TA2015037 Kigoma Deep Cast 65m | ecosystem: Environmental > Aquatic > Freshwater > Lake | place: Tanzania: Lake...
GGGCCAGTATCGCCGTCGCAATGCTTTCATTTGTGACCGCGAATGCTCGGGCCGAGCTCGATGCGGAGGCCGACAAGCCGTACAAGCTCGATGTCGTGCTGCACATCGGCGCCAATCGCGTCTTCACGCCGCTGTTCGAAAAACAGCTTCGCCGCGATATCGAAAGTCAGCTCAAGCTCTCGTTCGGTCGATCGGCCCGCCAAGGATAAGAAGCTGTCCTTCGACTTTCGCGAAGGCCAACGCCAGATCGACGAACTGCGCCGGCATGAAGCCGACGTGGCGGCCTTCGTCGACCGCGTCGAACGCGTCCTCAAAGAGGCGGACGGCAGCGAAAAGGAACTGGGACTGCACAAGCGCATCGAGCGAGCTCGTCTCTATGCAGCGGAAGCCGATTTCGATTCCGCCATTCGCCTGTACGATCAAGTCGTCCAGGCCAGCCCCGTTCAATCCAAAGTCAAGGCCCATGTCGAGCAGCTCAAGATCGACTGGGCCACGAAAGGTCCCAGGCACGTGGAGGCCCGCCGCTTCATCTACGAAACCTGGCCGACGCTGACGCCTTCCAGTCTCGGCAAACACCTCAAAGATGCCGACCAAGCGCTGGCCGTGTGCCGTGAGCGTGACGTCGGCGACAAGTTGACGGTGCGGAAGCTGTTGCGCGTCAACCTGGCGCACACAGCCAAGCTCAAGGCGGAACTGGAGAGCTTGAAGAAGAGCGACCGCGAAGACAACCGCAACAAGGCCAAGGCGCTGGCCGAAGTCATCGCGCCGTTGTTGCGATTGCACGACTCGGCGACGGAGTTCGTTTCTGGCAAGACGCCGTAGGTGCTTGCGGTCTAGGCGAGCAGCAGGTCTTTTCCTCCCCTCTCCCTCCGGAAGAGGGGCAGGGGTGAGGGTATCATCCTGGGTTCTGCTAACTCTACCCTCACCCCTAACCCCTGTCCCGGAGGGAGAGGGGAGTATTGATTTCCGCTCTGCCGCTTCGAGGCGGGGCTTCACCACCGCACGTTGTACATCATGTAGAACAGTTCGGGCGATCGGCCGTTGCCGGTGTTGCTGATAAAATCACCCGTTTGAAGCTTGGAGTAGCCGATCATGAGATCGGTCCGCCGCGACAGGTGAAAATTCGCGATGAGATCGAGTTCCTGCCCGACGCGTCCGCCGGCGCTGCCGGCGAGGCTGACGCGCGTCGGCATGCCGGCGACGCCATAGAGCGCATCGCGGGCGCTGTCGAGGCTGAACACGTGATACTGTAGGTTGAAGGTAATCCACTTTGCCGGATACAGGTACAAGTGCGCATTCCAATCGCGAATATTCCGCCGACCGATCAGGTCAAGCCAGCCCATGTAGTAATGGCCGAACGAAAAAAATTGATTGAACGTGTTGTAATTCCCTAAGTTCGGGCTGTGATCGCCGGAAGCCCAGTCATAGTACGCCCAGACCGTCGGGTTCATCGGCAACTTCTTGGCGTTGTAGCCGACGCCGACGGTGGCGGCGCCGGCGACGATCGACTGCCCGCCGCGATCGCCCAGTTGCAGCATCGCCTCGACGTCCCAGAGGAAGCCGTCTTTGTCGCCCGCGTAGCGCGTGCCAAGCGTGTGCACACTGGTCGGCGCGGTCACAAGCCCCAAGGGCGTCGTCGAGTTCGTGTTATCCAAAAAGAGATAGTACAGGTCGACGGCCTGTTTTTTCTGGGGCCGATAGGTCAGCCAGGCGCCGTAGAAGTTCTGGCGATGATCGATCGATGACCATCCCGAGTTGTTGGGGATCACGGGCTGGACCCAGAAGAGGTCCAGGTCGAACTTGTCGTTGGACCAGAAGCCGCGCACACCCTGAAACGTACGGCGCGTGTTTGCCCAATCGGACGGCGAGATCAATTGCTGCGAGCCGAAAAGGAGTTCCTGTCGACCGGCGCGAACGTAGACCGGTCGCCCGTCGACTTCGCCGATCTTGATGTCGATGAACAGGTTCTGCATATCGGCCCGATTCTCGTCAATGCGCAACGGCGTGAGGTTTTGATTGGCTGTGTGCGCGGAGATTAACTCGGCGTAGATGCGGAAGCGATCATGATACCAGAGGTCGCCGTAGACCCGGGCGCGGAACAGGTCGTAGTCGTTCGTCTTGCCGGTGAATCGGCTTGAGAATTCGTGCATATGCCGCCACCAGGCCTGTCCACCGGTGCCGAACAGCCAGTTGTCGCCCAAGTGAATGCGGTGGAGGCGTTCGAGCGGGTCCGGTGCGTAGCTTGGATTCTCGACGTAGCGAAAGTCGGCGTCGAAGAGCGACGGAGGCATCAATGCATTCGGCGGATAGGCGAACTTCGGCGCTGCTTCGCGCGCTTGGCCGGTCAGAGCGTCGTGGAGCGAATAGAAGCCGCAACCCGTCGGCGGAATCGGGAAATTGCCCGGCCGTGGCGCGGGACGATAATGTGGCAACGTGGACCAATCGAGCGGTGGGCATCCATCGGCCGTCGTGGGCTTGGCACTTTCTTGCGGCGGCATCAAGGCTGCACGTGCGGGCTCCTGGGCAGCACCTTTCGACATGCAAGATAACGTTATGCTGAAAATCGATCCGAAGCAGATAGCGCGCAGCCAGGATCGCGAGATAAACATGACGTGTGCCTCGATGCAATTTGCGTGTGCCGGGTGAAGTCAAACCGGCGACGCGCTTTGTGCGTAGAGAGATGAGAGGAAAGTGTCGCCGTCATCGGTGTCGAGCTTCAGCCGGTACAGTGTCCATTCAGGAGATCGGCATTTCCGAGCCGTCGTTGTGGCCTGGTCATGATCCGATTCGCTTCGCCGGTAACCCGATCGCCACGTGCGCGGAACAATCGGAAAGGTCCGCGATCGCGAGAAAAGAGCCCGAGCACGCCGCGCCAGCGAGTGCTTCCGGGTGGGCGCGTGCCGGCGCGGCGTGCTCGTGGCAACAACGCTACTTCTTGTCTTTGTCCGACGTCGCAATCGGGACTTTGCGGTACACCTTCACGGGCAACCGCTCGACGATCGTCTCCGTGACGCATTTCATTGTGGGGCATGGCTCATCGATCTGCTTTTTGACAAGCAGTTTTCGACAATACGGGCCGCTGCACTGGGGACATTGGCCATGCTTGGAGTTCTGCACGCAGAACGGATCATCGATAACGGAGTAGACCCATTTTTTCTTCGTCTCCGGCACCATCTTGCAGATCGTGCGGGTGACGTCTTGCATGACGATTTCTTCCACAATTTGAAATCCCGGCTCGCACTGAGGCTTGCCGAGGTGGAGCTTTTTGAGAATCCCATCGGCATGGGCCGAGGGCATGATCATGCCGAACCCAACGAGGAGCGGGGCGAGCGCGAAATGCCAACGATTCATGGGGTGTTCCTTTCCGGAGTAGTGGGAAAGCACTTCGAAAAAAGTCGCCTGCCTCGGCGACCGAGGCAGGCAGCGTCAAGGGTAGGTTAGAAATCGAAAGCCATACGCATGCCGAAGCCGTAGTAGCGGCCATCGCTGGTGCCGCCGGCGAGGTAACGCTGGCCGATGTCATAGTTCCACTGGATCTTCATGTTGGGATTGAGGAACCAGTTAAGTCCGAGAGTGACTTCGTGAGAGATACCGCCGATGATGGGGCCATCGTTGAGGTCGTTGAAGGAATAGCGTGCGCCGACCTGCCAGGCGCCGGCGCTGAACGGATTGCCGTTGCCGCCTTGTCCTGGGACCCAGAAATAGTTGCGGAACGGAACGACGCGTGTGGGAGCGGCGCCGGAGCTATGCACGGTGCTTTTGTTGTAGGGGCGCGATTCACCGGTGAGGAAGTACATGAGCTGGACATAGGCAGCGTGGCTATAAAAGCTACGAGCCGGAATCTTGGCGGCGGTTGGTCCAGTGAGCTGCGTGATGAAGCTGGTCACGCCGTTGACCTGGCTTCCGACGTATTCGCTCTGAATGCTCCAGGGGCCGAGGTTGATAAAGAGTTCGGGGTTGATGATGGACTGGGAATCGCCGAAGACGCGGGCGAGGCCGACGACGTTCTGCAGGGCGTTGCCGCCGTTGCGCAGAAGCCAGCGGCCGACGAGGTTGGCGTTGCCTTGATCGAGGCTATCGATGAAGCAACCGCCGACACCGACGTGCATCATGCGTCGGCCGTTGTCCTCGTACCATGGCAGAGCGGTGATGCGGCCGGTGTAGCGCCACTCGCCGCCGCCGATGGTGTAGCCGAACAGCCCGTTCATATGACGCGTGGCTGCGACTTGCCAGGTCATACGCTGGTTCTCCGTTTCGTTGTGGATCATGAAGCCCGGTTCCCAGCCGTTGGCCCGGTTGTAATAGGTGTCGAAGCCGGCGGACCGTTCCAGGAAGTCGAGGTAGCGGCTGCTGGTGAGATGATCCAGGCCGAGGGGAAACTTGAGGCTGCCGATGCGAAGGCCGCCAATGTACGGAATGTGATTGATTCCAGCCCAAACGTCCGTCGGGAGCGCTGGATTGATGGTGTTCGCCTCGGTTGCGCCGCTGGCAGTCGCGGGAACGCCGAACGCCGTGGGCGTAAACGGCGCACCGGTCGAAAACTGTTGAACGAACTCGAACTCAACAAAGAAGTCGATGACCTCACCGATCCAGCCGTCGGCCTGAAGTCGGGCGCGGCGCCAGTTGAACGACTCTTGGAAGGCGCCAGTGCCCCCCTTGCCGGAGATGACGGCATCCGCCGCACCGGCGCCGAACACCCAGTCGCCGTGGAAGCGACCGCCCACATGGAAGCGAAACGCCTTGTCCTGCGTTTCGAACCAGGGTTGGTGGTTGAGCCACATGCCGGTCAAGCCAAGATTCTTGCCGACGACGAAGCCTTTGTCAGCCGCGGCCTTCTCTTTCGCCTGGGTCACGGCCTCACGTTCGGTGAGGTACTCGGCGATCATCTTCTGCACGTCGTTCTTGTCGAGCAGAGCGCCCGGTGGCGGTGTGCTGGTCACGGGCGCCGATTGTGGCTTGGCCTGGCCGTTTTTGAGAAGATCGATGAGTTCTTGGTTCTGTCTCTCAAGCCGTTCGACGCGGGCACGCAACTCGTCGGCCGATGCATCGGTTTTCGTGCCGGTGGGCGCCACCGGCTGACTGCGTGGAGCCTCCAGACTGCTCGGTCGCGGAATGTCGAGCCCGCTCTGGCCGTGAGCCAGCGCGGTTGCCGAGAAAAGCGCTGCACCGCACAGCACCTGCCGACTGAGTGTCTTCCATAGTCCTGGCAACATGTCAAGCATCCTTTCTTCGACGGGTGGCCACAGGGTGCACGACATGGTTTGCAAACGGCACGGGAGGGCGAGGCTCATGCCGAGCCGCGAGCCCGCGAAATACTCGCTTTCGGACGAGTATCCTGTCGCTTCCGGCTCGGCAGGAGCCTCGCCCTCCCGAAGCAGGCCACGCAGACCATGTCGTGCACCCGTGGCCACAGCACTTTTCTTGAGCGAGAACCCCAGCGGAAGTCGACGCAGCGGCACGGAGCGCATCCTGCGCATTTCGCTCATCGCCGTGTCTGCTGGTAGATTCGACGTATTGGGTAAGTTGCTATCATGAGGATAGATCGTTGAATCTGGATCTCGTCGGGCGATTCCCTATAGAGTTGATAAAATCGCAATCGTAGTTATGCTGTGCGTGATCAGTGCAGCTTATCGCGGGATCCAACCACGAGCGGAGAACAGCATGCAAACTTCACTCATCTTGGCTGGCTTATTGCTCACCGTTGCGGCTGGCGCTCTCGCTGCTGAGGCAGGCGACGACAAGAAAAGGACCATCTATCAGTTCCAGGTGACCACAATCGACGGCAAGAAGGTAAACCTTGCCGCCTATAAAGGCAAGGTCCTGATCATTGTCAATGTCGCCAGCGAGTGCGGGTACACCGATCAGTACAAGGGACTACAAGCGCTGTACAAAAAACACGCCAAGGACGGCCTGGCTGTCCTCGCGTTCCCGTGCAACGACTTCGGCGGCCAGGAACCGGACGGCAACGCCAAAATCAAAGATTTCGCCAAGAAGACCTATGGCGTCGAGTTCGATCTCTTCAGCAAAATCAGCATCCTCGGCAAAGACGGCGCTCCACTCTACAAGTTCCTTACCTCCAAGGAGGCCAACCCCAAGCAGCCCGGAGACGTGAAGTGGAATTTCGAGAAGTTCATCATCAGCCGCGACGGCACGATCGCTGCCCGCTTCGTTTCGGAAGTGGAGCCGGAGTCGGAGCAATTCGTGACGGCGCTTCGCCAAGAGCTCGAAAAAAGGTAGGTCAGGCCTTCGAGCCTGACGGCTGCGACGATGGTGTCACGAAAAAAGCCTGACCCACGAGAGTCGGACCGGCATGAACACAGCGGATCTCGCACGCATCGAACAGACGATCGGCCGCTCGTTGCCTTCCGAGCTGAGCCAATTCTATCTGAATTATCCCGCGGCGCTGCGCAGCACCGTTCGCCGACTCGGCCCCGACGACGCCGGGCAAATCTACACCGAATGCGCCGCCGACAATGAGCTCCTCGACTGCCCCGACGCCATCATCGAGATGAATGATCGCCAGGGAGGCTGGGCGAGCGACCTGCCGGCTAACGTGTTCATCGTCGGCTCGGGCGAGTGCGGCGAAACCTACTGGGTCGATCTCGACGATGCAAGCGCGGCCGTGCATCGGTTCGACGCGGGGACCGATGTCGAGTTCTCCGATCAGCCGTGGGCGTCGATCGACGCGTTCGCCCAGGCGATGATCGGTACATATCGCGATAGTTGACACAGCACCATTTGCGACGATCAAGTCTGTGGCGGCGCTGCCGTGAACGCTCCGGGCGGGACATCGCCCGTGGCGGGAGGCGGGGGCGATGGCGGTTCGTCCGGCGTAATGCGAATGACGCCACGCAGGACGCCGATCCAGCGTGCCAGCGCCCAGACGAGGATGAACGCGACCGAAGCCATGACGAACACGGTCAAGCTAAGATTGAGCAGGCCGGAGAACCTGGTTGCTTCAGCCTGCATGTCATTGATGAATCGACGCGCCATGATTACGCCGGCGGTCATCGTCGTCGAGATGACGAAGATCATCGGCACGATCGTCACCCAGGCGTATCTCGCCTTGCCGCTGTTGATGAGCATCGTCGAGACCAGGCACAGAGCGAGCACGGCAAGGAGCTGGTTAGCGATGCCGAACATGGGCCAAATGGTGCCGATCGACCCGGTCGAGACGAGCACCCCCCAGCCCGCCGTGATGAGCCCGGTCGCCAGGATCGAGCCGGGCAGCCAATCGGTCTCGGCGAACTGCGGGATTGCCTGGCCGAGCGTTTCCTGGAACAGAAATCGCCCAATGCGCGTGCCGGTGTCGATCGTCGTGAGAATGAACAACGCCTCAAACATGATGGCGAAGTGATACCAGTATTTGACGAGGCCGGTGAACGACAGGTTGACCATGTCCGTCGCCTGCGTCAGGATGCGCGACATGCCGACGGCGAGCGTGACGGCCCCGCCGGTGCGCCCACGCAGCGATTCGCCGCCGACGAGCTGCTCCATCTCGGCCAGGTTGGCGTCCTGCACCTTGATGTTGTGGATATTCTCAACGCCGATGCGAGCCTTGGCGGCATCGCGGTCGATCTTGAGGTCTTTGTACAACCCGTCGAGCTTCTGCTGAAACGCCGGCGCCTTGTCGAGATCGACGTTGATGTCGTAATAGAGATCGACCGGTAGCGATGCGGCCGCGATCAATGCGACGACGCCGACCAGCCCTTCGATCAGCATCGAGCCGTAGCCGATCGTCGGGATGTCGCCCTCTTTGTCGATCATCTTCGGCGTGGTGCCGGAGGAGACGAGGGCGTGGAACCCGGAGATCGACCCACACATGATGCAGATGAACACGAACGGGAAGATGTTGCCGGCGAACGTCGGTCCGCCGTCGATGAACGTGTGATTGACGGTCGGGCAGGGGAGGGCGGGATTGGCCGCGAAGACTCCGACGACCAAGAGGGCGATGGTGCCGATCTTGAGGAAGCTGGAAATGTAATCGCGCGGGCAGAGGAGCATCCAGACCGGCAACACCGAGGCGATGAAGCCGTAGCCGCACAGGGCCCAGATGGTCTGCTCCTTGGTCAGCGAAAAGAACGCTTCGAGCGGCGACCCATGAATCCACCCGCCGGCGACGGTCGCGCCAAGAACGCCCACGGCCCCGATCGCCGACGCTTCGACGACATGCCCCTTGCGGAAGTAGTACATCCAGAACGCGACAAACAGCGCGATCGGGATGGTGCAGGCGATCGTGAACGTGCCCCAGGCGCTGCCGGGGACGACTTGGACCCAACCCGCCGGCAGACGGCACACATACCGTCCGTCACTGTCCTGCTTCAAATCAAGATTCTCTCGTCGCTCCGACGCAGCGGTGGTCCCAATATTGAAGCTCTCCGAACGTAGGGTCCACGTATCCTTGTTGGGGTATCGAATTTCGCAACGCTCTGGGAAGCCAACCAAAGGAGACTTTATTTCATATGGCCGGCCGTCCTGGGGCGGTGCCTCGGCCCCAGACACACGCGGATGAACGCCCTTTTCTAGCCGTATCTCCATCCCCTTCGGCAGCTTCACCTCCTCGCCGCCGAGGGCTTTGACGACGACGAAGCCGAGGCCGGCGAGCGCAATCACCACGATGAAGAGGATCGCCAAAGAGACGATAATGGAAGCGGGTTTGCCGAGCTCGGTGAGGGCGATCTGGGCGAGCGATTTGCCCCCGCGCCGCACCGACGCGGCCAGGACGAGCATGTCTTGCACGGCGCCCGCTAAACAAACGCCGATGACGAGCCAGAGCAGACCCGGCATGTAGCCGTACTGGATCGCCAGCACCGGGCCGATGAGCGGACCGGCCCCGCTGATGGCGGCGAAGTGATGGCCGAAGAGGACCCACTTGTTGGTCGGGTGATAGTTCTGCCCGTCGTTGAACTCATGCGCCGGCGTCTGCCGCAGATCATCGAGCGTCGCCACGTGCGCGGCCAAAAAAGCGCTGTAATAGCGGTAGGCGATGGCCAGCACGCACAGCACGCCGAGCAAGAGCGGCATGGCCCGCAGCACGGTTTGGCCGTTGACCTCCGCGTAGAACAGATCTACCATGTCGTTTCCTCCTCGGGCCATTGTATGGGCGTAGCGCGTCAGAGCCTGACGCATAAGCGAAGGAGTGCGCAGCGCGAGCGCGAAGCCGCAAGCGGGGCTGAACATCGTGAAGTTTTTCACTATAACATCGTGACAAACAATCGAAACACAAAAGCGAGCCACGTTGTCCAAGGAGTCTGGCGTTTATGAAGGTAATCAAGCAGTTCGCGTTCGCCCTTTCGGTCTTTTTGATTTTCGCGTCCGCCGCCTTTGCCGGTGAAGCGGACCTGGCAATTCCCGATCTCTGGAAACACGGCAGCTTTACGATCTTCGGACAGACAATCAGCGCCGGCCACCTGCTCGCCTGGGGCTCGCTAGTCATCATCGGCACGCTCGGCATCAGCTTGTATCAGCTCTACGAAATTCACAAGAACCCCGCCCACAAGTCGATGCTCGCCGTCGCCGACATCATCTTCGAGACCTGCAAGACCTACCTCATTCAGCAAGGCAAGTTCTTGCTCATGCTGTTCGCGTTCATCGCGGCAGCGCTGGCGTTCTACTATCTCGCGCTGGAGCACAAGAAAGACGGCGTGCCGATCCCGCTGGACAAGAAATTCATCACCGTGCTGTACGTCCTGCTCTTCGCCGTGGTCGGAATGGGTGGATCGTACCTGGTCGCGTGGTATGGCATCCGCGTCAACACCTACGCCAACGCCCGCACCGCGTTCGCGGCCTTGCGCGGGCAGCCGTGGGATGTCGTGAACATCCCGCTGCGCTCCGGCATGTCGATCGGCTTGTTCCTCATCTCGCTCGAACTGGTCATGATGGTCATCATCTTGTTGGCCGTCGACCGCGAGATCGTGGGCCTCTGCTTCCTCGGCTTCGCGATCGGCGAATCGCTCGGCGCCTCGGCGTTGCGCATCGCCGGCGGCATCTTCACCAAGATCGCCGACATCGGCTCGGACCTCATGAAGATCGTCTTCAACGTCAAGGAAGACGACCCGCGCAACCCCGGCGTCATTGCCGACTGCACGGGCGACAACGCCGGCGACTCGGTCGGCCCCACGGCGGACGGCTTCGAGACTTACGGCGTCACCGGCGTCGCGCTGATCTCGTTTATCACGCTCGCCATCACCCAGGCTGCCTTCCCGGGCGAGGAGTACGAGAACCTCCAGGCCAAGCTCATCGTCTGGATCTTCGCCATGCGTTTCCTCATGGATTTCATGTCCGGCGTTTCCTACTTCATCAACCAGGCGATTTCCGAAGCCAAATACGCAGGTGAAAAATTCTTCGACTTCGAGGAGCCGCTGACCCGGCTCATCATCATAGCCTCGGCCCTGTGCATTCTGACATCGTACGGCATGAGTTGGCTGTTGCTGCATGACCTGACGATTCTCAACAAGGCCTATCCACACCTGTGGTGGCAACTCGCCACGATCATCAGCTGCGGCACGCTGGCCGCTGTGCTTATCCCCGAGTTCACCAAGTTCTTCACGAGCTCGCACTCCGCTCACGTGCACGAAATCGTCACCGCGTCGCGCGAAGGCGGTTCGTCGCTCACCAT
>Ga0194128_10010980_pt1 | contig 10609 bp, 9 predicted proteins | sample TA2KigCa65mmetaG_FD_148650 | JGI IMG/M metagenome (GOLD analysis project Ga0194128, IMG submission 148650) | Freshwater microbial communities from Lake Tanganyika, Tanzania - TA2015037 Kigoma Deep Cast 65m | ecosystem: Environmental > Aquatic > Freshwater > Lake | place: Tanzania: Lake...
TTGCGACGCTCTGGATTGCCGTGGCGGCCGACGTGGGGGCCAGCCTGTTGGTCATCGCCAACGGAATGCGGTTGCTCGGAAGTCCACGTAATTAATGGCGGCCGCAATTACTTGAACGGCCACAGCGGCTGAACCGCCGGCGGAGCATATCGGGCGTTGGCCGTGCGGCGCGATGGAGCGGCAGCCGTGGGGCCGGGAGGCAGCCCTAAGGGAGCAGTGGTCGTGCCCGGGGGCGGCGCGCCGAAGGCAGGCAGCGTCGCCACGTCCACTTCCGGATAGCCAGGGTATTGCGGCTTGGTCCATTGGTCGGCGCTGATCTGCAGCGGGTTGACCTGCACGTCGTTCAGTTCCACCTTGAGGCTCATGGCCATGGCGGTCCAGGTGAGCGTCGTCTCCCGCGGCAGGATGATGCCTGTCAGCGGATCACGGAAGTGGCGGGTGTTCTGGGCGCTGGCCATCCGCTGCCCGCGTTCGTCCAGCAGGTGTTGCTCATAGATCAAACCCGAGCGCCCATCGAGTACCAATACCTTGGTCGTTTGTCCGGCCGGGTTGGTAACCGGCGTGTGTATTTCGAGCTTGCCGTCCGGGCGACGGATCGGCCCGATGTGAGGCGCTTGCGGATCGAGATAAACCAGGCCGATCGCTTCGACGAGCCATTCCGGCCGGATGGGAAATGTGCGACCCAGGGGGCTGGCGGCCAGTGCATCGTGCCGGCCCACCATCAGCGACGGCGGCTGGCTGCGCTTGATCCAGATCCAGAACTCCTGGTCGTTGCTTCCCAGGTCGAGTTCCTGCCCGGTGATGGCGGTGCCGGCGCGGAGCCTCACCTGCCGGGGCGAGCCAATGGCCATTGTGGCGTTCATGGCCGGAACGCCGCCGCCGCTGATCGTCACGCGATTGGCGTAGAGCGACATCGCCAGCGACCGGTTGGCGTTGACCACGGCCACCACATCGGCCAGCGTTGGCTCATTCCTGAAGACAACCGGCGCCGGCGGTCGTTGCTGATACCAGAGTGTTTGAGGACAGTGCGCACCGCTGGCCACCGTCAGCAGCACCACCAGAGCCAGCAGATGTATCGAGCGATATTTCACGTCCATCCCCAAAACAGCTATCCCGCATCGGCCACCAACAGGGCCGCAAGTTCTTCCTGTATTTGCTTGGCCCGGGCTTCATCCGGGACGGTCACCTGCACGTCGTAGTTTTTCTCCCGCCGCGGGCAGTAGAGCACCAGCGTTTCCTGTCCCTGTTCGTCCAGCTTCGTATCCTCCAGCCGCACGATGCGGCGGCGGATCATCAACAGCGCCAGCACGTAGCGCACATCGCCCCGCTCCGGTTTGTCCGCCAGTTCTTCAAAGTATTCCAGCATCACGTCGCTGGGCGCCCAGTTGACGCGACGTCCGGTGCGCCCCGGCATCCGCGATTTCCACCAACCCATCGACGGCGCGGGTGGGCCGGTCCACGCCTCCGCGCAGTAGTCCTGCCGCACAATCTGCCCTTTCTCTTCCACGAGCGCGGAGTAAAACACTTCTTCCGGCGCAAGCTCCCGCCCCGTGGCAGTGCAGTGGCGCGTGCAGCGTTGAATCTCAAATTCCATGAAAACCGATTCGCCAGAAAAGAAGAGGCGCCGCAATGGGGCGGGGAATAGTACGCAATGCGGCACGCCAACTCAAGACGCAACCATCGCAGCATTGCTGGCGTTGATAGTAGATGCAGCCGTAGGTCTGCCTTGCCGAGGCGCACCTGGCGTGCTGGTTCACCTGGTCCAGCCGGTTTGCGCTGTCGAAGCTACCCGTTCGTCTTGGCTCACTGCGGCACGATGTTCAGTCTGGCAGACTGGACCTGCCTGGCTCCAAAACCGGGCGTAGCCACCGTCTCCACACGGCCATTGCGGACCGTCACGATCCGTCCTTTCACGTCCGGAGTGGCGCGCAACAGCGCGAGCCCCTCCTTCGATCCCAGCACACTGGCGGCAGTGGCGAGCGAATCGGACGTCATGCCGTCCGCTGCCAGTACGGTGACATAGGTTTGAGTCGTCAACCCCAGCCCCGTGCGCGGATCGACGATGTGCGAATAGCGGACGCCGTCGATAACCACGTGCTGATGAGCATCGCCCGAAGTTGAGACCGCGGCGTTGTGCAGCACCAGCGACAACTCCGGCACAACGATGGCGCCGTCATCGCTACGCAGCGGCGCGATGGCCACCGTCCAGCCTTGCTTGACCGGCGGCGGCGCACCCACCACAATGTCCCCGCCTGCGGCCACCAGCGCCCTCCCCAGGCCGCGATCGGCCAGTGCACGCAGCGCCTCATCCGCCGCATACCCTTTGGCGATGCCCCCCAGGTCGAGCCGCATGTTCGGCGCACGTAGTTCCGCTGTCCGTGCTTCGGATTCGAGCTTGAGTTGGTCATATCCCACCGATCTCCGGGCAGCGTCCAATGCGTCCGGACCAGGCAGCCGCCCTGATTTTCGCGCCCTTCGCCACAGCGCCGTGAAGGGACCCGCCGTGATATCGAAGGCGCCTCTGGACCGCTGAGCCAATAGCTGACTGTGGACCAGGACTGGCCAAAGATCATTGCTGACACGAACCGGAACTGGAGTGGGACTGGCGGCGCCTAAACGGCTCAGTTCGCTCTTAGGATCGTAGTCGCTCAGTGCCCGGTCGAGCGATTCAATCCGGGCAAAGGCGGCCTCAGCCCCCGCCTGGGCAGCATCAAGTTTCTCTGCGTACAACACGATCCGAAACTGCGTCCCCATGTGAACCTGGGCGTACTCGCAGCGAGTCAGGTTTTCATTCGACGGGGAGGGTGTTGTCGGCTGTGCCGGCGCAGCAGCAAGCAGCATTGTCAGCAAAACGGAAGTCATGACGCCTAATACCCCAGGATCAGCTTCACCGGATCCTTCGTTCCGATCGTCCGCGGGCTCATAAACAGTTCTCCGGCCGCATAGCCCGCCGCCGCGCCGCAGTGCAGCGCGATAGCCCGAATGCGGTCCAGTGTGGCCGCTTTGGCAGGCGGAAATTGCGAGGCATAGCAGCGAACCGCCTCCAGTTTTTTCTCCAGAGCGTCGCTGATGTCCACCACAAAATGCCCCGCCGCTACCGGCAACTCCAGCGATTGCAAAGCCAACGTGTAGTATAGTTGGGCCGGCACCGTATGGACGGGTAACAGGTCGAAGTGGGCGTCCCACTTGGTCAGCCGGGAATAGAATACCGCGGCATCGGTAATCTGCATCGCCTGCCAGTGGTCTGGCGAGGCCTGCGGCGTCTTCTCGCCAAAGCCCAGTACCAGACGCGGACGATATTTGCGAATTTCCTTGGCCAGCGCCACGCGGGCTTCGAACGTATCGAATAGCCGACGGTTGGGCAACTCCAGCGTCACCCGGACCTCCACACCCAGGATCGCTGCGGCTTGCCGTGCCTCTTCCAGGCGATGTTCCGGCCCGGGTGAGTGGGGCGTTGGCTCGCCGTCGGTCAGATCCACAATCCCCACCCGATAACCCTGTTTGGCGAGGGAAGCCAGCGTGCCACCACAGGCAATCTCCACGTCGTCCGGGTGCGCCCCGACGGCGATCACGTCAAGTTGTGGATGCTCAGGCATGGAGGAAATTGCAGATTGGTGATTTCAGACTTCAGATTTCAGATTGCAAAGATCAGGATGAAAGCGACCTTGCCCCCCGATCCTAAATCAGAAATCAGAAATCCTCGATTTCTACGGCTTCACCGCTGCCAGCAGGAACGTGGGGCTCAGCGCATCGAGCCGGATGCGCTCGAGCTGGTGCGTTCCGCGGGCGATGTTGATCATCGTAACGCGCACATCCACGCCACGTTTTTCAAGGACCGCGTGGGTTTCCGTCACGCTTTCCAGGCTCGCGACATTCGCCACGAGCCGGCCGCCACGGCGAAGACGCTGGAAGGCAAAATCGACAATCCGGGCCGCTTCACGCCCGGTGCCACCGACGAAAACGGCGTCCGGATCGGGCAGTTCCGCCAGTGCCTCTGGGGCGCGCCCCAGAATGGCCACCAGGTTGGCCGCGGCAAAGCGCTCTGCGTTTGCCTTGATGAGTTGGTAATCTTCCGGGTCCATCTCGATGGCATAGGTTGTTCCCTGTCGAGCGATGGCCGCCGCCTCAATGGCCACGCTCCCGCTGCCGGCGCCAATGTCCCATACCGTGCTGGAGACCCCCAGGTCGAGCGCGGCCAGCGCGATGGCCCGCACCTCCTCGCCGGTGAGCAATCCCTTCTTGGGCTTGGATTGCAGGAACGCTTCGTCTGGGTTGCCGAAGAGCCGCCGGCCAATGGCTTCCACCGGCCGATCGGGCGCGCCTGGTTTGCGGACCAGGATCATCACGTTCAGCGGCGCAAACGGTTGCCCTGCCAGATCCGCCAGCGAACCTTGCGTCACACGTTCGTCCGGTGAACCAAGATTTTCACAAACGTAGGCGGAGAAATAATCGATGCCACGATCCAGCAGCGCCTGGGCAACCGCCGCTGGTGGGCATGCCTCGGTGGTGAACAAACCGGCCCGCTCTGCAACACGCAGTTTTTCCACGACTCCCGTAAGCGGGTAATTGGCCAGATTCGTCAGATACGCGTCTTCCCAGCTTTCCTTTACCCGGGCAAATGCCAACTGCATGCTGCTGACATGCGGCAAGACTTCGAAGCGGTCTTTTCCAAGTTTGTCGCAAAGGAATCGGGCCACGCCATAGAACAGCGGATCGCCGGAAGCGAGCACCACCACGCGCTGACGGGCCGCCTGGGCGATGGCGTCCAGCGCTTCGCCTAAATTGCTCCCCACCGCCAGTCGCCTGCCTTTGGCTTTCGGTACGCGGGCCAGCGTAGCTTCGTCTCCGATCAGCAATTCAGCAGAGCCAATCAACCCGCGAGCCGCGGTGGTCAGGCCATCCGCTCCGTCGTCTCCGATGCCGATGATGTAAATTCGGTCTGCGCTGGCCAACGTGGAAATCCTGGCAAATAGGGCGTAGTGAACAGGCTGAACTTGCGAACCGGGCGCAAGCGAGTTATCTCATGCGATTTTACGTGTGGCCAGATTGTGCCACAATAGCCCGAGAAAGTGCCGCTTGCGTGACTGCTGCAGCCACTGGTACCGCTGGCGTTCCGTTAGTATCGTGGGTCACGTGCGGCTTTCAGTGACCCAAACATTGCGAGAGACCAGATGCCACGCAAGAAAATCCTGATGATCGTCGGTGATTTTGTTGAGGACTATGAGGTCATGGTCCCCTTTCAGATGCTATTGATGGTGGGGCACGAAGTTCATGCCGTCTGCCCCGACAAGAAGGCCGGCGAGACCGTGGCCACGGCGATTCACGATTTTGAGGGGCACCAGACTTATAGCGAAAAGCGCGGACACAGCTTCCGCCTCAATGCCACGTTCGCGGACGTGAAACCGGAGCAGTACGACGCCCTGGTCATTCCTGGCGGACGCTCGCCGGAGTATCTGCGCCGCGACGCGCGCGTGCTCGCCGTGGTCCGGCATTTTTCCGCCGCGCGCAAGCCGATCGCGGCACTCTGCCACGGTCCGCAATTGCTGGCGGCCGCGGGGGTCATCAAGGGACTGCGCTGCACGGCTTACCCGGCAGTGGAATATGAAGTGCGGGCGGCTGGCGGCCAATGGGTCGAACCGGCCGAGGGCCTGGACGACGCCCAGGTCGATGGCCACTTGGTCACCGCCGCCGCCTGGCCTGCCCATCCGGCCTGGATCCGGGAGTTTCTCAAGGTGCTAGGAACGCCGGTGGGTTGATATTTGCTCAGCTATACAGCGATACCAAAAACTTGATCAGCTCTACCCGGTCGATCGCGGCGCGATTTCCCACGGTTGCCACCGCCATCGCTCCCACGGCGTTCCCTACGAAGCCGAGCACTTCCGCCGGCGCGTCCTGGGCCATCAACAGAGACGTGACCGCAAACACGGCATCGCCGGCCCCCATGCGGTCCGTAAAGTGGCGTGCCCAGGCGGGCACCTGGACAAAACCCTCGCTGGCTCCGTACGTGAGAATCCCCTGCTTGCCCCGGGTAATCAGCGCCTTGCGGCACTGCATCCGCTCCGCGATTCCCCCCACGATTTGAAACAGGTCCTGCCGCCGCTGCCGGGCTTCCAGCCGGATTTCCTTTTCGGACACGCAGATGTAATCCGCCCGCGAAAACTTCGAGACCGTGTTGAACCCGTGGTTGCCGGCGTTGGCCTGCGAATTGACCGCCAGGCACTTGGCGTGCCTACAGAGCGTCTCGACCACCGGAGCCTCGAACATGCCGTGGCCGTAGTCCGTGCAGACAACCAGGTCGAACTGCGGCAAGGTCTCGCGCAGCAGGCCGCAGAGGCGATCCGTATTGGCAGGCTCATCGAGGTCATCCTTCATGTGGTAGACCTCAAAAATCTTCTGAAACGGATAGTTCTCGATGAAGCGTTCCTTGACGATCGTCGGTGCGCCGCGCACCGTAAAGAACGTTGGCGCAACCTTGGGGCTCAGCTTTTCGCGGACCAGGGCTTCCTGGGGGTTCTCCTCCCCCAGGTAGCTGACCAGCGAAACGCGGTCCAGCATCGCCGCCAGATGGTTCGCCACCGCCAGCACGCCGCCGATAAACGATTCCGTGCTCTCCAGCCGGACCGCCAGGATCGGTTCCTTGCCGGATTTGCCGAGCGTCTCGCAATAGTTGTATTGATCGATAATGGTCTCGCCCAACACCAGGACGTTGAGTTTTTTGGCGGTCTCCAGGTAGTCGAGCATCGTGCGGAGCGGATGTCGCTGGCCGAACTCGGTAACGAACTGGCTCGCCTCCTCGGAGAGGACGGGCAGATGGCGGTTGATCAGCGCGGACGAACTGAAGGTGATCTCGTCGGTAAAGACCAGCTCGCCCCCTCCCTGCCGTACGGCCTCTTCTTCATGCACGATGCCGCCGGTTACATCCTGGCTGGCTTGCCGATAGTCGGACCCTTTCACATAGTAATGGGGCCGCAGCCGTTTGATGGTTTCGGTCGCCGTCGGCCCGTTGTTGAGCGCCACATAATCGACACACTCCAGGCTGCCGACCATTTCCGCCCGCAGGTGGTGGTTGAACGCCGGACGCAGCGGGCCTTTGTTGACCCATTGGTCGGGTGTCAGTGTGATCATCAGCACGTCCCCCAGTTTCTTCGCGTTTTCGAAATGCCGCACGTGCCCGATGTGCAGCAGGTCGAACACGCCGTGGCAATGAACCACTTTCTTCCCCTGGGCGCGCAGTTGGGCCGAGATGGCCGCCAACTCATCGAGGCTTTTGATCTTGGCCGCCACGGCAGCCGATTGTCCCGCCATTAGTGGATCCTTGTCATGGTGCCGGGGACTGGCGCATTTTTCGGCTGGGCGAGTTTGCCTTTGTTCGCCGCTCGCCCGCCGAAAAATGGGCCTCTCCCCTGAGGAGCTTGGGAGCATGGGTTGGCATAAATGGGCGCGGTGGGTTCTGCTAGGGGGACAATCCCATTTTTGCCGAAGGGGCATGTCCGTTTGGTCGTACGTACTGGCGGCAAAAATTTGGGACAGTCCCCGGTCATCCGTCATCCCTTGTGCAAATGTTTAAACCAGTCGCGCGTTGCCACGGCAATCGATTGCTCGTCCCAGACCGGCGCGTCGCGCCACAGGCCGATATTTTCGAGCATCGCGCGGACGCCATCCTCAAATGACACCCGGGCCCGCCAGGCCAGCAGCCGCTCGATCTTGCTCGTGTCGGCAAAGGTGCAATCGGGTTCGCCAGGGCGCTTGGGGACGTGAACGACCGGTCCTTCCAGCAGGCTGACCAGTTGATTGACGCTATAGGTGCCGCCGGAGCCGACATTCAGAATCTCTCCATGCAAATTCGATCCGGCCGCCGCCACAAACGCGTCGGCCACGTCTGTAACGTAGGTGAAGTCCCGCGTTTGCGTTCCGTTTCCCACTACTGTAAACGGCTTGCCTGCCAGCTTCTGGGCCAGAAACACGCCGAACACCGCGCCGTATGCCCCGGTGGTCCGCGACCGTGGGCCATACACGTTGAACAACCGCAGAGAGACCGCCGGCAATTGATAGACGGCCGACCAATGCAAGACGTATTGCTCCCCCAGGTACTTGGTCAGCGCGTAGGGATACATCGGCCGGACCGGTGCGGTTTCGGGCGTCGGTACCTGGTCTGGAATGCCGTAGCACGAAGATGATGCGGCGTATACGAACCGCTGCACCCCCGCGCGCCTCGAGGCTTCCAGCACGGAAATTGTGCCGGAGACATTCGCCTGGTGATAACCGAGCGGCTGCTGAATCGAAGGGACAATGTCCGCCAGTCCGGCCAGGTGAAACACCCAATCGGCTCCCTGAAAAGCAGCTTGGACCGCGTCCAGGTCGGCCACGTCTGCCCGACAAAGTGCAATGCGGTCGCGGACTTCCGCCAGGTTTTCCGGTCTGCCGGTGGCCAAATTGTCGATCACCGTCACCCGGTGTCCGTCGCGCAGCAGCCGCTCGACCAGATGGCTGCCGATAAAACCGGCCCCGCCAGTGACGACAGCGTGCTTGGGGGACAAAGATTGTGAGCGATCAGTCATGGAGTCATTGTAGCAGGCACTCTCCGAGTGCCGTAGCACACTAACTCGAAGTGTCAGGGAGGAGAGAGCTCGCGCCTCGCTTACGCTTCGAGTTGTTGTCGTCAAACAAAGTTGATGTGCTGCGGCGGCGGGCCGGTTGGCGATTCCAGCGGGAGGCGCCCCTTCATGTGCTCGTCCAGATATTCATTCACCTTGTGCTGCAAACAGAGCGAGCCGCACATGGTCTGGGCATTGAAATCGGGCGAGGCCAGATGGTTCATGATCTCCCAGTAGCGGTCGCTCCGCACAATGTCGCGGAACCGCTCCGTCACGATATTGCCGGCATGAAATCGCTTGTACCGCTCGTTAAACAGCATGCCGCACGGCGCCACCAGCCCGGAACCGGAAATCTGCAGCATGAAGGGCGCCCCATAGCACCGCTGATAGCTGCGCCGATTCCCTTGCTCGATCTTGGACCATTTGACGACCACGCTGTACTCATGGTCGGAGAGGGCCTCGGCCTGCCGCAGCAGGTCGTATAGCCCCGCGTATTTGCGATAGTCCACGCCCAGGCTGCCGTTCTCGTCGTCCGAGCAATGTTTGATTACGGCGTAGTCCGGGCGGAGCTGTTTTCCCAACTCGGCAAACGGCAAAATCTGGTCTCCGTCCTGGGGCATCAGCACCATTTGCAGGCCGATGGTGACCGCCAGCTTGTCGCGGCGCTTGATCGCCACCATATCGCGCACGTTTTGCACCACGCGGTCAAATGCTTCCGGCTTGCAGCCCATGATCTGCGCATAGCGGTCGCGCGTGCCGGCGCTGAAATTGACCCGCAAATACGTCAGATGCGGCAGCACTTCTTCCAGCTTCCGCGGGTTGAAGATATAGGCGTTGGTGCCGCTGGCCATCGAGATGCCCAGCTCCGCTCCGCGGCGGATCATCGGCAGATAGGCGGGCGAGAGGGTGCTTTCTCCATCGGAGACCAGGCTGATACCGCGCACGCCCAGTTCCGCGCAATCGTCGAGAAAGCGAAAGGCCACGTCCGTGGTGATCGTCTCCCGCTCGTTCTCCTGCAGCGTGGCATAGCAGAAGCCGCACGCATAGTTACACGCCCGGGTCAGGGCCATGTCGATCGTGATCGGCGCAATCCGCTCACCGCGCTCCCAGGCTTGCACCCGGTCCAGATGCCAGTTGATCTTGGTGCCATCCAAAATTAGCCGCTGGGTCAACTCCGAAGCCAAACCGTGGGCGGAATGGTCGGGGCGGTGCGTCGGGATGACATCGAGGGAAACCATTGCGGATTATGGTGCGCGGTGGTCGCTCGCGAGGACGCGTCACCCCTCAGACGGGCCTGCGGATAAGTTTCTTTCCATCATTATAGAGAATGGTCGTCGCAGCGTCACCTGCGTAACAAGGGGCCGGCAATATGGGTTTCCAGCCCGGGTATATCCGAGCGTTGCCCGTCATGGGGCAATGGTCCCTTCCCATAGTGAAATCCGCACTCCCCATCCGCTACACTGAACCCCTCATGGAGGGCCATTGCGCCGGGGGTCGGCTGAGTTCACTTTTCACTTTGCATTGCCTCGCAAATCGTTGCCAGGGCAGGAGGTTGATATGAGCGCGCTTGGACGCTGGGTATTCGGCAGTTGGTTCGTCGGTTCGGTGCTGCTGTTGGCCCCCACCGCTTACGCCCAGTTCGATGATCCGCCGGCCGCCGAACGCGCCCCGGAAGCGGAAGGCGCTGAGGCAGGAATCAGGCTTAAGCCCACCGCGCTTCCCGCCGGAGATGCGGAAGCCATCCTCCCCCGCGGCGCCATCCTGCACGTCCGCATCAAGAGCGCGGCAACGCTGCTCAACGACGTCAGCGCCATGGCCACCAGGTTCATTCCGGAAAAGGCCCTGCCGCCCGATCAGCGCAAGCTGCTGGATGCGCCCAATCCTCTGCTGGCCCTGATCGGCATGCAAGCCACCGGCCGGCCGCTGACGGTGGCGATGCTTTCGGAGCAGTCGGGTATCGACCCAGAGCGGCCGATCACCCTCTCGGGCTATCTCCAGTCGTCGCCGGAAAAAGG
>Ga0194128_10010982_pt1 | contig 10608 bp, 12 predicted proteins | sample TA2KigCa65mmetaG_FD_148650 | JGI IMG/M metagenome (GOLD analysis project Ga0194128, IMG submission 148650) | Freshwater microbial communities from Lake Tanganyika, Tanzania - TA2015037 Kigoma Deep Cast 65m | ecosystem: Environmental > Aquatic > Freshwater > Lake | place: Tanzania: Lake...
GGCCGCGGGCTGCGCGGCCGCGCGATCGCCGGCTTCGCGCGGCCCGCCTCGATGCGTCTCGAGGGGGTGGCGCCCTTCGGGCCGCCGGCGTTCATCCTGGTCGCGAGCGCCGGCACGGCGACGCTCCTCCTGCCGCGTGACAATCGCGTGGTGCGAGGGGCGAGCGCGGACGCGATGCTGGGCGCGCTGACCGGTGTGGCGCTCTCACCCGCCGACCTCCACGCGATCCTGACCGGCTGCGTGGCGGCCGAGCCGGGCGCGTCCGGGGGCCGCCTGCACGCGAACGGGTGGGCCTCGATCGATCTGTCCGGCGGCGCGACGCTGTTTCTCCGGCGCGCCGACGGCGCCTGGCAGACCCGCGCCGCGCGCCGGCCGGGCTGGCAGATCGAGTACCCGTCGTGGCAGGCGGGTTTGCCACGGGCGGTGAGGCTGGCGTCGGTCGACCCGGCGCTCGATGTCGATCTCACGGCCACGGTGGCGCAGCTCGAGACCAACGTGCCGCTCGACGCCTCGGCCTTTGCCGTGACCGTGCCCGCGAGCGCCAGGGAGCTGACGCTCGACGAGCTGCGCGACGCGGGTCCGCTGCGCGGGCAGTAGCGTGCGACACACACCCGCCGCGGTCTCCGTCCGCGCCCACGCGAAGATCAATCTCGACCTGCGCGTGCTCGGCGCCCGGCCCGACGGGTTCCACGAGCTGCGGACCGTCTTCCAGGCGATCTCCGTCCACGACACGCTGACCTGCCTGCCGCGCGAGGGGCCGTTCGCGATCGAATGCACGACCGCGGGCGTCCCGCTGGACGGGTCGAACCTGATCTGGCGCGCAGCGGAGGCGCTCTGGCGGGCGCTGCGGCGCCGCGGGCCGGTGCGCGACATCGTGGTGCGGCTCGAGAAGCGCATTCCGGTGCAGGCCGGGCTGGGCGGGGGGAGCGCCGATGCCGCGGCCGCGCTCGTCGGGCTGGCCGCCGCGTGGCGCGCGCCGCTGCGGCCGGCCCAGATGATCGACGTGGCGGCGGCGCTCGGCGCCGACGTCCCGTTCTTCCTGGCGGGGGGCACGGCGCTCGGCCTCGGCCGCGGCGACGAGATCTATCCGCTGGCCGACATGCCGCGCCACTGGATCGTGCTGCTGGTGCCCGGGTTCGGCGTCTCGACGAGCGAGGCGTACGGCTGGTGGGACGCCGAGCGCGAGCTGGCGCGCGGTCCGATCGTGCGCGAGCCGCAGCACGTCCCGGGGCCCTGGCCGTCGCGGTCGGCCCAGATGATCAACGACCTCGAGGCGCCGATCGCGCGCCATCATCCGGAAATCGATCAGATGAAGGCGGCGCTCCGTCGCGCCGGCGCGCTGGCGGCGGCGATGTCGGGCAGCGGCTCGGCCGTGTTCGGCCTCTTTCAGAAGCGGCGCGACGCCGCGGCCGCCGTGCGGACGCTGTCGGGGTCGGGGTGGCGGGTCCTGCTCACCGAGTCGCTCGGCCGGGCCGCGTACGCGCGCCTCAGCCGGCCGCGCCGATCGACGCGACTGGCCGCGTCCTGAGCGGGCCGCAGGGGGACGGGAGGTTGCCGGCCGCCGCCGGGGTCGACTAGACTAAACGTTTGCGCCACCCTGAACCGATGTCTCCAGTACACTGGCACGCCGATGTCGGGCCGTGCCGAGCGGAGTCCCCATCGCGCGGTGCGTGCGCGGCGGGGTGCGTGTGGTGGGGCGTGGCCAAGTGGTAAGGCGCGGGACTTTGGATCCCGTATTCGAAGGTTCGAATCCTTCCGCCCCAACCAGTCCCTCGTGGAAGCGGCTATTCGACCTGTCATCCAGGCCGTTCCGCTGGAGGGGCCTGGAGATCGTCGTCGGAAGCCTGATGTGGGTGCCAGCGTCATCTGTTGAAACGGTCCGGTAGGTCACGCAGGCGATGAGACGAGCGCTCAGTGGTGACGGGTTGATGTCGACCGGGTTCGGCGAGCTGAAGGTCTTTACGGGCAGTGCCCACCCGGCTTTGGCGAAGGAGATCACGGAGTTTCTCGGCATTCCGGTCGGCCAGTCGCGCCTGCGGCGGTTTCCCGACAGCGAGGTGTCGTTCCAGATCGACGAGAACATCCGGGGCGCCGACGTCTTCATCGTGCAGCCGACGTGCACGCCGGTCGACCAGCACCTGATGGAGCTGCTGGTCATGATCGACGCGTTCCGGCGGTCGTCGGCGGCGCGGATCACGGCGGTGATCCCGTACTACGGATATGCGCGGCAGGACCGGAAGGACAAGCCGCGGGTGCCGATCTCGGCCAAGCTGGTGGCGAACCTGCTGAGCGCCGCCGGCACGAACCGCGTGCTGACGATGGACCTGCACAAGGCGCAGATCCAGGGGTTCTTTGACATCCCGGTCGATCACCTGTTCGCGGCGCCGGTCATCATCGAGTACCTGAGCCGGCTGAACAGTCCGAAGCTGACGATCGTCTCGCCCGACGCGGGCGGCGCCGAGCGGGCCCGGGCGTACGCCAAGCGCCTCGACGCCGAGTTGGCGGTCATCGACAAGCGCCGCACCGAGGACGGCTCGGCGGAGGTGATGAACGTGATCGGCGACGTCGAGGGGCGCACCTGCATCCTGCAGGACGACATCATCGACACGGCCGGGACGATTCAGCGGGGGGCGACGGCGCTCAAGGACGCGGGCGCGGCGCGCGTGCTCGCCTGCGCGGTGCACGGGGTGCTGTCGGGTCCGGCGATCGAGCGGGTGCAGCACGCGCCGATCGATCAGCTGATCGTGACCAATACGATTCCGCTCGGCGGGGACGGGCACCAGTGCAAGAAGATCGTGGTGCTCTCGGTGGCCCGGCTGCTCGGCCAGGCGATTCGCAGCATCCACGAAGAGACGTCGGTATCGTCGTTGTTCGTGTAGGAACGCGGGAAGAACGGGTTATGGATGCCACACTTGAGGTCATAAAGCGGGAAGGCCGTGGAAAAAATGAGGCGCGCCGGCTGCGGGCGGCGGGCCGCGTGCCGGCCGTGCTGTACGGCGCGGTCAGGGACGGCGGGCGTCCGGTGGGCGTGCCGGTGGCGGTCGATCCCAAGGAAGTGCTCCGGATCCTGCACTCCGACTCGGGCGTCAACACGCTGATCACGCTGAAGCTCGACGGCAGCGAGTCGCGCGTGATGGTCAAGGAGTACCAGCTCGATCCGATCACGCACCAGCTGCTGCACGCCGACTTCTACCAGCTCGCGATGGACCGCGCGATCACCGTGACGGTGCCGATCGCGATCGAGGGCGAGGCAAAGGGCGTCAAGCAGCAGGGCGGCCTGCTCGACTTCGTGACGCGCGAGCTGCAGGTGCAGTGTCTGCCGACCGACATTCCGGAGCGCATCGACGTCGACGTGACCGAGCTGATGATGCACGAGTCGGTTCGCGTGCGCGATCTGGCCGTGAACCCGAAGTGGAAGGTGCTGAACGAGCCCGACACCATGCTCGTCCACGTCGTGATGCCGAAGGCCGAGGAGGCCGCGGAGGCGGCGGAAGGCGAGGCGGCCGCGGCGGCCGCGGCACCCGCGGCGCCGGCCGAGCCGGAGGTGATCAAGAAGGGCAAGGTCGAGAAGGAAGGCGAGGAAGCGCCGAAGAAGTGAAGGTGATCGTCGGCTTGGGCAACCCAGGTCGCGAGTACGCCGACACGCGGCACAACGTCGGGTTCCGGGTCGCCGACGCGATCGGCGAGCGGCTCGAGCTGGCGTGGCGGGCCGACGACGACGCCCTCTTCGCCAAGAGCTTCGGCGCGACGCCGTTCGTGGTGCTGAAGCCGCTGACGTTCATGAACCGCAGCGGGTACGCAGTGTCCCGGTTCGTCAGGTACCATCAGATCGAGCCGCAGGACCTCCTGCTCGTGGTCGACGACGTCGACCTCCCGCTCGGACGGATTCGCGTGCGGTCGAAGGGATCGGCCGGCACGCACAACGGGCTGAAGTCGGTGGTCGAGCAGCTCGGCACGACGGGGTTCCCGCGGCTGCGCCTCGGCGTCGGGCGCGGGGACCGGCGGCGCGACCTGGCCGACTACGTGCTCGCGAAGTTCGACCCGCCGGAGCTGCCGGAGGTCGATCGGCTCGTCACCCGCGCCGCGGACGCGGCGCAGATGTTCGTCGCGGAGGGCATCGACAAGGTGATGAACGCGTACAACCCGGACGCCGCGGGTCCGGACGTAGCTGACTGACTCCTTGCCACCTGCTGCGAGCGCGAAGCGCTCGCGAAAGAGAGTGGGGGCCGGGTGAGAGGGCGGAGCGCAGCGAAGCCCTCGAGCCGTTAGTCCAGAAGGAGACGCATGACCCGGAAGTACGAACTCGTCTACATCGCCTCGCCCGACGCGACCGAGGAGCAGCTCGCCGAGCTGCACGGGCAGGTGGAAGCCGTCGTGCAGCGCATGGGCGGCCAGCTCGAAAAGACCGAGAACTGGGGCCGCCGCAGGCTCGCCTACGAGATCGGCCGCCACAAGGAAGGCGTCTACGTGCTCGACGTCATCAACGGGTCGGGAGACCTGATGAAGGAAATCGAGCGGCGGCTCAAGGTGTACGACACCGTGATCCGGCAGCTGATCGTCCGGGTCGACGAGGGCGAGCGCGTGGTCGTGCAGAAGCGCACGCGGCGCACCGAAGTGTCGCGGCGGCGGCGCGTCGCGCGCGGCCTGCCGCCGGACCGGCAGCCGGGTGAAGGGCAGCGCGGCGAGTTCGAGGACGAGCGTGACGATCGGTTCGACGCGGAGGACATCCGATGAACGGCAGGAGAGGCGGGGGGTCGGCGCGCGGCAAGAGCGGCGCAGGGTCGGGGAAGGGCGACGGCCAGCGCCGGCCGATGTTCCGTCGCCGGAAGGTCTGCAAGTTCTGCGCGGACAAGATCGACGACATCAACTACAAGGACACCAAGCTGCTGATGGGGTTCGTCCCGGAGCGCGCGAAGATCCTGCCGCGCCGCATCTCGGGCACGTGCGCGCTGCATCAGCGCAAGCTGCGGGTGGCGATCATGCGGGCGCGGCAGCTCGCCTTGCTCCCGTACACGGCAGAGTAGCTCGTCCCTCGTCTCTGGTCTCTCGTCTCTCGACCAGAGACGAGAGACGAGAGACCAGAGATCCAGAGACCAACGAGGTCAGCGTCAGATGGAAGTGATCCTCAGAGAGCACGTCGACAATCTGGGCCGCCGCGGCGAGATCGTGAAGGTCGCCGACGGCTACGCCCGCAACTACCTGCTGCCCCGGAAGCTGGCGCTGCCGGCCACCGACAGCAACAAGAAGCACGTCGAGCGCGAGCGCAAGAAGCTCGAGGCGCGCGAGGCCGAGGAGAAGGCGCAGGCCGAGGCGATCGGGGCGCGCCTGAAGTCGATCGACATCGTCGTCGCGCGGCGCGTCGGCGAGACCGACCAGCTCTACGGGTCGGTGACGGCAGCCGACATCGCCGACTTCCTCAAGGAGAAGGGGTTCGAACTGGATCGGCGCAAGATCATCCTGCCGGAGCCGGTCAAGACGCTCGGCGATCACGAGGTGCCGCTGAAGCTCCACCGCGAGGTGACGGTGCCGCTCACGGTGCGCGTGGTCAAGGAGGGGGCCGAGGAGTAGGCCGGGTCCCGTGGCGGCTGGCATCGACCGTGGGGACCGGGCATGAAGTGAGGCAGCCATGGAGTTGAAGCGTCAGATCAACGTTGCGGTCATCGGCACCGGGTGGTGCGGCGGCATCCGCGCCGTGGCGTCCGCCGCGAGCCCGTGGGTGAAGGCGCTGCACATCGCGGAAATCAGGGAGGAGCGGCTCCGCGAGGTGGCCGCCCAGACGAACCCCGTGACTGCGACCCCCGACTACCGGCGGCTCGTCGAGGATCCCTCGATCGACGCGGTGATGATCTCGACCACGCCCGAGGGGACGCACTATCCGATCGCGAAGGAGAGCCTGCTGGCCGGCAAGCACGTCCTGCTCGAGAAGCCGATCGCGATCGAGCTGGCCGAGGCCGACGATCTGATCGCGATCGCGCGCGAGCGGCGTCTGGCGTTCACGATCGCCTACTCCCAGCGCTTCAACCCGAAGTTCGCCTACATCAAGCGGTCGCTCGAGGACGGCACGATCGGCGAGCCGGTCACCGCATTGGTCAGCCGGCACATCACGCGGAACCTCGGCAAGAAGATCAGCGGGCGCGTGAAGCTCTCGCCGGCGGCCATGGAGTCGACGCACGACATCGACTTCACCATGTGGTGCCTCGCCCCGCGGAAGCCCGTGCGCGTCTACGCGCAGGAGGCCGCCAAGATCATGAAGGCGCAGTACAACGCGCCCGATCAGGTCTGGATGATCATCACCATGGACGACGGGGTCGTCGTCACGATCGGCGGAGGCTGGGTGCTGCCGCCGGCGTATCCGAACTTCGCGTCCACGTGGATCGAGTTCGTCGGCACCGAGGGCGCGGTCATGGTCGACGACACGCACCGCGACGTCTACGTCACGTCGATGACCGACGGCATCCGCTTCCCGATCTCGTCGATGCCGGGCGAGAAGGTGAACCACGTCTACGCGGGCCCGATGGAGGCCGAGACGCTGCACTTCCTGGAGTGCGTCGCCCTGGGCCGGCAGCCGCTCGTCACGGCCGAGCACGCCCGCCTGGTGATGCAGGTGTACAAGGCGGCCGACCAGTCCGTCGAGACCAACCAGCCGGTGACGCTCGCCCCCGCCGGCGCGCCCGCGCTCGCCTCCGTCTGACGCGTCCCCGCCCGAGTCGCACGTGAGGGCCGAGGCCGTCCTGGACCACCCCGCCACCGCGACCCGCACGCGGTGGTGGATGCTGGTCCTGTTCAGCCTCATGTACCTCATCTGCTATCTCGATCGCGGCATCATCTCGGTCGCCCAGCCGGAGATTCGCGAGACGCTCGGCCTGACGCTCGGGCAGATGGGGATCGTGCTCGCGGCCTTCACGTGGACCTACGCGATCGGGCAGGTCCCGGTCGGCTGGCTCGGCGATCGGTTCGGACCCAAGAAGGTCCTCAACGTGCTCATCACGTGGACCTCGGCGTCGGCGTTCCTGACCGGCACCGCGGGCGGGTTCGGCGCGCTCGTCGCGGCGCGCCTGTCGCTGGGCCTCGGCGAGTCGGGCGCCTTCCCGGTTGCCAGCCGCGGCATGCAGCTCTGGTTCGCGCCGTCCGAGCGCGGGCGCATCCAGGGCATCACGCACTTCTTCAGCCGCTTCGCCGTGGCCATCATGCCGCTCACGGCGGGCGCGCTGATCCTCGCCTACGGCTGGCGCGTGATGTTCTACGTGTTCGGCGCGATCGGCTTTCTGTGGGTCGCGGCGTTCTGGTGGTTCTACCGCGAGCGGCCCGAGGACCATCCGCTCGTCAACCGCGCCGAGCTGGCGGCGATCCGGGGCGTGAACGAGGATGGCAGCATCAAGACGCTCAGCCTCGCCCGGCCGGCGACGCCGTGGCGGCAGATCCTGACCGCGCCCAACATGTGGTACATCGCGCTCGGGTACGGCTGCTTCTTCTTCGGCACGAACTTCTATCTGACCTGGTATCCGACCTATCTGCGCGAGTATCGCGGGCTGTCGCTCACCGCGCTCGGCATCATCGGATCGGTCCCGCTCATCGCCGGCATGGTCGGCGACGTCGTGGGCGGCTGGATGTCGGACATGATCCTCAAGCGCACCGGCAACGCGCGGCGGGCGCGGCGGCTCGTGGCGGCGCCCGGGTTCCTCCTGGCGGGCCTCTTCCTGATTCCGGCGGCGCTCGTCGACGGCGCCACCGCCTCGATCCTCTGCCTGGCCGCGTCGTTCTTCTTTCTCGAGTGGGTGATCGGGCCGGCGTGGGCCGTGCCGATGGACGTCGGCGGCCGCTTCAGCGGCACGGTCACGGGCGTGATGAACATGTCGGGCTCGCTGGCGGCGTCGCTGACGCCCCTGGTCTACGGCGCGCTCTTCGGCCGCGGCTACTGGGTGGCGCCCTTCCTCGTGAGCGCCGCCGTGCTCGTCGCCGGCGCGCTCATCTGGCTGTTCCTCATCGATCCCGAGCAGAGCGTCGTCGACGCGCGGTCCGCGGCCTAGGCGCGGCAGACCTCGCTGCTCGTGCCGCCGGCCGCGGGGACACGAACGGTGCCTCGGAGGGCGGTCGATTCGCGCGCGATCGCCGCGCGTGCGGCCGCTCCGCGGCGGGCCGATCCTACGAAAGCGTCGTGGCCTCCGTGGATCGAGACGTGTTTGTCGTGGTCCAGACCCGACCCCAATGCGCGGCGCCGCGGGCGCTAACCCGCGCGGGGTCAACGGTCTGCAGGCCTCGGTCGGCGGCCGGCGGCGTTGGATCGGGGGTTGCTACGTCGCCGGCATGACCCTCGCCAGATTGATCGATCGCGTCAGGGCCGAGTTCGTGGAGATGCCGGGGCTCGAACTGACGCTCCCGCAGGCGGCGCGCCTGTGGAATCTCAGCCCCGAGGATTGCCGGAGCGTGCTCGACGTGCTGACGAACGCCGGCTTCCTGCGGTGGACCACGGGGCGCACGGTCGTCCGCACCGGGCGCGACCTGCAGGTTGCGTACGACGAGGCGGCATGCGCCGTTCGTGTCGGCCAGACCCCCATTCGCGACAAATCCGTCGCCGCGGCCTGATGGCGAGTCTCTCGTCTCTGGTCTGTAGTCTTTAGTCTCTCGTCTCTCGTCTCTCCATCCCGCCGCGGCGCCTCGAGCCGCGCGGGCCCGGCCCAGGGGGGACGCGGTGGGGCGGCCGCCGGCTTGTAATCGGTTACATGTCACGGTATCATCGCCCCTCATGTACACACGACGCGACTTCGGCCGGATCACGGCGCGGGCGATTGCCGCCGGGGCGGCGGGGGCGCGGCTGCGCGCGCAGGACGCGCGCATCGGCGGCGTCCGGGTGGGCGCGATCAGCTACTGCTTCCGCAGCATTCCCCGGCCCGCCGGCGGCGACTACATGGACACCATCATCGGGGCCTTCCGCCAGACCCGCCTTACGCTCTGCGAGCTCGAGTCGGTCCGTGTGGAGCCGGAGCCGGCCATCCCGGGCGGCGGCCGCGTGCCGGCGGCGATCACCCCCGAGTACACGAGGCGCCGCGAGGAGCTGCGGCAGTGGCGGCTGACGACGCCGCTCGGCCGCTTCGCCGAGATCCGCCAGAAGTTCCAGGCCGCGGGCATCGAGCTGTTCGGCTACGTCGTGACGTTCTCGGACGACTCGACCGACGCGGAGATCGACCGGGCGTTCCAGTTCGCCCGCACGCTCGGCGTCGGGGTGATCGGCACCAATCAGACGCGCGTCCCGATGGGGCCGCGGCTGGCCCCCGTCGCGGAGAAATACGGCATCGCGCTCGGCTGGCACAACCACGCCAACGTCGACGACCCGACCGAGGTCGGCTCGGTCGAGAGCTTCGAGCGGCTGTTCGCGATGTCGAAGCAGTTCAAGGCGAATCTCGACATCGGCCACTTCGTCGCCGGCAACAACGATCCCGTGGCGTTCATCCGCCGGCATCACGATCGCATCTCTCACCTCCACCTCAAAGATCGGCGCCGCGACAACGGACCGAATCAGCCGTGGGGGCAGGGCGACACACCGGTCGCCGACGTGCTGCGCCTGCTCAGGGCGGAGCAGTACCCCATCGTCGCCGTCATCGAATACGAACACATGGGCCGGCAATCGGCGGTCGACGAGGTCAACGCCTGCGTGCGCTTCATCCGGGAGGCGCTCGCGTGAGAGCCCTGACGCTTGTCCTGGCGGTCGCCGCGGCGGCGACGGCGGGCGCGCAGGGGCGGACCGCGACGCCTCCGGCGGCGCCGCTCGATATCTCCGGCTTCTGGGAGCTGTCCTTCGACAGCCGGCGGATCCCGGCGGCGGATCTCCTCCCGAGCGTGACACGTGCCGCGCTGGAGGAGCGCGCACGCCGCGACGCCTATGCGATCCGGTGGTGCAACATCCTCGGCATGCCGTTCGTCATGGACCCGGGGCGGCCGCTCGACATCCGTCAGGGCCGAACCGCAGTGATCATCGTGCCGGAGAGTCCGTCGCCGCCGCGGTACCTCTACCTGAACCGGTCGGCGCATATCGGCGAGGACGTCTTCGACCCGACCAGCTACGGCGACTCGATCGCCCGCTGGGAGGGCGACGCGCTCATGGTCGACACGGTCGGCTTTCATCCCGATCGCGGGATCACGGCCATTCCCGGCGGCGGCTATCGGACCGCGACCTCGCGGCTGGTCGAACGCTACCGGCTGCTGGAGAGCGGCACCGTCCTGTCGGTGGTGTTCACCTGGACGGACCCGAACGTGTTCCGCACGCCGCACACCTACGAGTTCCGGTACTACCGAGTGCCGGCCGGTTACGAGCCGCGCGTGTGGCTGCCGTGCGATCCCTACAACGAGGAGCGCGCGCGCTTCCTCGAGGGGCCGCCCGCCGGATCCGGCGCGGCGCCCCGGTGAGTCGGAGGAGCCACGTGCGCGGACGATATGTACTGTCGACATTGATGCTGCTGGCCGCTGCGTCCGCGGCGGCCGCCCAGGGCACCGCCCCCTCGCCGGATCGGCGGATCGAGGGGACGTGGGTGCGGAAGGACACGGCCGGCGCCGGCAGCTTCGGCGGGCTGGCCAGCCAGGTGCCGCCTGCGCAGCTGACGCCGGCGGCGGCCA
>Ga0194128_10010996_pt1 | contig 10601 bp, 10 predicted proteins | sample TA2KigCa65mmetaG_FD_148650 | JGI IMG/M metagenome (GOLD analysis project Ga0194128, IMG submission 148650) | Freshwater microbial communities from Lake Tanganyika, Tanzania - TA2015037 Kigoma Deep Cast 65m | ecosystem: Environmental > Aquatic > Freshwater > Lake | place: Tanzania: Lake...
CGGACCTTGCGGTCTACGATCTCAACGATCCGCGCTACTTCGGGCTTCACGATCCAGCGATCGGCCCGGTGGCAAGCGGAGGTCGGCCGTCGTTGCGGGCTCTGCTCATCCAGGGCGAGATCGTGGTGGAACACAACACGATCCCCGGCGTGGATCTGCTGCGTCTGCGGCATGAGGCTGCCGACTTCGTGCGTAGTATCCGCGCAGGCTGAAGCTCAGGCGCGCCACCGAGCGCCACCGAGCCCCCGCCACCGAGCGCCACTTGCCACTCAGCCCCCGCCACCGAGCGCCACTCAGCCCCCGCCACCGAGGCCATGCGCATCCTGGTCCTTTTCTGCCACCCTGTGGACACGAGCTTTCACGCTTCGCTCCACCGGGATATTGTCGCCACCCTCGAGGCGGCAGGGCATGCGGTCGACGACTGTGACCTGTATGCCGAAGGCTTCAACCCGGTGATGTCGAGGGAGGAACGGCTGGGCTACCACCGCGAGCCTGCAAACCGAGAACCGGTGAAGGCCTACGTTGAGCGGCTGCAGCAGGCGCAGGCGCTGGTGCTCTGCTTTCCGGTGTGGACCTTCGGACCGCCCGCCATGCTCAAGGGATTCTTCGACCGGGTGTTGATGCCGGGGGTGGCCTTCGACCTCAGTGATCCTGCGCATGTGCGCCCGGCGCTCACCAACATCCGCTTCATTGCGGGCATCACCACCTACGGCCGACCGCGCTGGATGGCCTGGTACATGGGCGATCCGCCGCGTCGCATCATCACGCGCTACCTCACCCGACTCACCGGACCTGGTACCCGCACCGAGTACCACGCGCACTACCACATGAACGTGGCAACGCCCCGATCGCTTGCAGCTTTCCGCACAAGGGTACTGGGGGCAATGCAACGCTTCGGTCGATCCTGAGACGCCTAGGGATGCGATCCCGCGCAGGATTGCAGCCGTTTCGAGCAAGAAAAGCCCACCGCCTGTTGCCGCTTGCGCAGCCGCAACCGCTCGGTGCCTGGACAGAACACCCTGCGATCGGTGATCTGAAGCTGTTCGCTGGCGGCAAGGAATCCCTTTCCGGGCGCAGGCGCCGATGAACGCTTGAGGTCGATCACCACGAGGCGTGGAGCAAGCGCCCGCACCTAGCCCTCGGCATCGTCGAGGCGCTGCGGGTCCGCGTGAAGTTCCTGATCGAAGCGGGCGGATCCCTGGGGCCACGCGCTCGCGTGATGCGACGGATGCGGTCAGCGTTGTGGCATGTCGCGCGCCGAATAGCCGAGGCTCACCGTTGCATCCGGCGGAATCGGGGGCATGCCGCGATCCCAGTCCTCCCAGTTGGAGCGCATCTGCGCGAGGCGCTCGGCCTCATTCCGGGCCAGATTGGCACGCTCGCGCTCGTCGTTGCGCAGGTTGAAGAGGTAGTCGTTGCCGTCCACGCGCAGGTACTTCCAGTCGCCGTTGCGGTATGCCCGTTGCTCGCGGTGAAGCATCCGCCAATACATGCTCCGCGGAAACGCGAAGTGCGGATTGCGCAGGACGGCACCGAGCGAGACTCCATCGAGTGGGTAGTGCGGATGCGGTTGCGCACCGCCGAGCTCCAGCATGGTTGCCGACCAGTCCATCGTGAGGCAGTGCTGTGCGCTCACGCCGCCTGCATCGATCGTCGCCGGCCAGTGCGCGATCCAGGGAACACGGATGCCCCCCTCGGTGAGGTCCATCTTGCCGCCCACCAGCGGCCAGTTGTCAGAGAAGCGCTCGCCGCCGTTATCACTGGTGAACACCACCAGGGTGTCATGCAGCCGATCGGCAACGCGCAAGGCCTCGAGAAGCCAGCCAACGCCCTCGTCCATGTGATGAATCATCCGGCGGTAGGTCTCGACACTTCCTCCGTGCAGATGAAAGAGCTGCCCTCTCAGCGCCTCAGCGAGGTGCGCATCGTTGCGTGTCTCCCAGGGCCAGTGCGGCGCGGTGTAGTGCACGCTGAGAAAAAAGGGCGAAGCACCACGGCTCAGGCGGCACACCGTCTCGGCGGCGCGGGTCGAGATCAGGTCACTGAGGTAGCCCACCTCGCGATGCGGCGCTTCTCCCAGGTAGAGGTCGTGCATGCCGTCGCTGCTGCAGTGGGTGAAATAGTCCACGCCGCCCGACATCGGCCCGAAGAACTCCTCGTAGCCGCTCTTGAGCGGACCAAAGCTCGGCGGGTAGCCCAGGTGCCACTTTCCGATCAATGCGGTGCGGTAGCCGGCGTCGCGCAGCAAGGACGGCAGCGTGGGATGCGCTGGCGGCAGCCCGAGCGTGCGACTGCCCTTGCTCCTGCTGCTGATCGGCTCGTGCGCGGCAGCGGGAAGACGATAGTGATAACGCCCGGTCATCAGCGCAAAGCGGGTGGGCGAGCAGACCGGCGCATTGGCATAGCCCTGGGTGAAGCGCAGCCCCGCAGCGGCCATGGCGTCGATCACCGGCGAGACCTTCCCGAACGACGCGTCACGTCCCCCGTAGCAGCCCAGGTCAGCGTAGCCGAGATCGTCGGCCACCACGAAGATCAGGTTGGGCCTTTTCATGAATCCTCGGGCTCCTTCCGGTTGGAGGCTTTGGACGGTTCGTCACGATCGAGGTTTCCGCTTCTCTCGAGGTTCCCGCTTCTGTCGAGGTTGTCGAGGTTGTCGAGGACCTTGCGCCGCTTGTCCCCGCTCACCCGCATCCGGTACTGCGGGGTGCGGACGGCACGCGCCACCGGGTTTCGTGGACGGCGCGGTGCACGGGGCTTCATGGCAACCTCAGCTTTCGCGCAGAAGGTGCTGCGCAAGCGCGCGGTAGGCCGGAAGCGAGGTGGGGTCGAGGTGCACGTTGGCGGCCATCGGATGCGAGGCAAACCGCGCGATCACCATTTCGGCACGGGGGTCGATGTAGATGGCCTGGCCGTGTACTCCGCGCGCAGTAAACGCTTCGTGTGCATCATGCGCAAACCACCACATGTTGGCGTAACTCCAGCCCGGCAGAAGGTGGTAGCCCGCTGGCGCAAAACAGGCACGGTCCCCGCCCCGACGGATACTCCAGACAACCTGTTGCGGCACTACCTGTCGCGTCCCCACGCGTCCATCGTTGCGCATCAGTTCACCAAAGCGGGCAAGGTCGCGCAGCACCGCGAGCAAGCCGCCGCCTGCGAAATCGAAACCAGCCTGATCGACCTGCATCAGCGCATCGCGCTCGGCCCCCATCGGCTCCCAGAGTCGCTCCGCGAGTACCTGCCCAAGCGGTCGATCGCAGATCCGCCGGATGATCCAACCAAGCACGTCGGTATTGGGAGTGCGGTAGGCAAAGGTCTTTCCGTGTTCGCCCATCTTCGGCACTGCCCGAAGGTAATCTGCAAAGCATTCGGGACCGCTGTAGTCCCTTGGACGCGGGTGAAGCCCGCCGGCGCACAGATGCTTCCAGATGTCTGCCTGAGGATCGGCGTAGGTCTCGTCATGGCGGATGGCTGTGGTCATGTGCATCACCTCCTCCACCCGTGCGTCGGCAAATCCGCTTGTGGCAAGTTCGGGGACGAGCGTTGCAACAGGCGCTTCCGGATCAAGGCGGCCCTCGTGCACAAGGCAGGCCCCCAGGGTTCCCACGAAAGACTTGGTGACCGACGCACAAAGGTGCTGACCGCGCGCTCCCAGCCCTCCCAGCTCTCCCAGCGCGCCAGAATAGGCCTCGTAGACGCGCTTGCCGCGGTGCAGAACCACGATGCCGTCGGTGTAGTTGGCCTCGAGCGATTCCTCCCACGTCATGGGCGAAGTCCCGCCAAGAGGCAAGAACTGCACCTGATCGAGGTCGCTGCGCAGAGCGGCCTCGAGCGGAGCGATCGGACCCTGTCCCCGGTCAAGCGTGCGCACCGGCACAAGCTCGCTGCCATGCGAAAAAGCCCAGCGGATCTGAGGAAAGCGTCGCGCGGTACCATCGCCCATGGTGATCCGATGCGCCGGATCCGGGGGATGTCCCTGCATCCATCCGAGTCGGTTGGGGTCGCTGCCTTGAGACGCGGTTGTCACATCAACTCCCTATCGTTTTAGCGTCGTGGTGCTGGTACGCAGCCGCACCGGGCCCGTGTTAACGCTGCGCACATGCCTGACCGATCACGTCCGGATTATCGCTTGCCAACGCTCTGCGAACTGCCTCCGGCTGGCCGGGTTGCCAGGTCGCGGTGAAGTCGCGATCCCTCCGCCGGGTGCACTTCTGGAAGCGGATCATCTTCCGGAGTCTTCTCGACCAGCGCTCGAAGTCGCAGGCAAAGAACTACGACAACCTGACCGCCTGGGTAACGATCCTCTGCGTTGCCCTCGCGCTGCTCCCGTATGACCTCGCCCAGAGCCCTTCAGGGCCCAGCCTGATCGGTGCCATCAACGTTCTTGCGCTCATGGTCTTTGCGGCAGATCTTGGGCTTCGCGGATTCACTGCCTCGGTTGCTCCAGCGTTCAAGGCCAGGAACTCACCTTGGTTGTCCTACCTTGCCTCCGGATCCGGATGGATCGATCTGCTCGCAATCGTTGCCATGGCTCTGGTGGCGAGCGGCCTTGCAGGAATGCTGGAGGCTCTGCTTCGTTGCACGCTCGTGCTCAAGCTCCTGCGGTTCATCCTTCCAGCCTGGGAGGAATTCCGCAGGCTCAATGCGTCGAGGAGCATTCGGCAGAAGGTCTACGCAATCCTGGAACCCACGCCGCACTCCGGCATCCTGCACCACTATACGCCGACAACTTTTTCATCTTCTGGGTCTTGCTCTCGGTTGTGAGCGTCATCGCCGGGACCGTCGATGCACCATCGATCGCGCAACTGGCCGAGACCTTTACCCGGGTTGAATACGCTTCGCTCGCCGTGTTCTGCTTCGAGTACCTGCTGCGTCTCTACAGCGCGCCCGAAAACCCGCGCTGGAGGGCCCGATCCCTGCCGCGCCTCCGGCAGGCCACCACCTTCAGCATGGTCGTTGACCTCCTGGCGATCGTGCCCACCCTGCTCGAGCTCGTAGGGGGCCATGGACTGGATCTGCGCTTTCTTCGCGTGTTCCGACTGTTGCGTCTGCTCAAACTCACGCGCTACACCAGCGCGGTCGAGGTGCTTTACCAGGTCGTCCGCCGCGAGTGGCAGGTGATGTTTGCCGCCGTGTTCGTGATGATGCTGCTCGTGGTGTTCACCGCGAGTGTTGGCTATCTGTTCGAACACGACGCGCAGGCCGACAAGTTCGAAAACATTCCGCAGGCAATCTATTGGGCGGTGATTACGCTCGCTTCCGTGGGCTACGGCGACATCTCGCCAATCACGCCGATGGGGCGCGTGATGACCGTGATCCTTGCGCTGCTCGGAATCGGGATCTTTGCCATTCCCGCAGGGCTTCTGGCTTCGGCATTCACCGATCAGCTCCGCCTCGACCGGGAGGCATTCCGCTCGGATCTGGTTGCAGCGATCGAGCAAGGCGTGTTCGACCCTTTGCGCAACCCGCGACTCGCCGAGCGCGCAGCGCGCCTGCACCTGTCGAGCGCGGATGTGAAGCGCATCGCCGACCAGGCCAGCAGGGAGGTTGCCGACAGACAGACCGCGTTGGAGCGCTCCGGTGCTCCACTTCTGCTCGATCCCTTCCGGCAACCGGATCTCGCGGGTTTCGCAAGCCGAGCTTCTTCTGCTCCAGGTTGAGGCGATCGCGCAGGTACCCACGGTGCGGCAGCACATCCTTGAGCGTCTGAATCAGCAATCCGGGGACGCAAGCGCAAGCAAGCGGCTACGGCAGATCCTTGAGGCAGCGCCAGGGGAGAGCAAGCAGGGCCAGGCGCGATCAAGCTGAGGCAGTGCCGCAGGTGGCCTCGCCGGTGCAGGGCACGAAGGCCACCGGGAGCACACTCGCCCAAGCGAGCTTTCCATCGCGCCCCATCTCGGCGCGCCTCAACTCCTGGTAACCGCCGGAGCGTCCCACGGGAAGCACAAGCCTGCCCCCTGGGGCAAGCTGGCGGGAAAGTTCCGGCGGAACGCGCACGGGTGCTGCCGTCACCACGATGCCATCGAAGGGAGCCCTCTCGCGCCATCCCTTCCAGCCGTCGCCAACCCGCAGCGCAACCTGGCGGTAGCCGGCCCGCGCCAGAGCGGCGGCAGCACTTTGCGCGAGCGGCTCGAGAATCTCCACCGAACTCACCTGCATGCCCATCTCGGCAAGTACCGCAGCCTGGTAGCCCGAACCGGTGCCGATCTCGAGGACGCGGCTTTCCGCTGCCAGATCGAGAAGGTCGGTCATGAGCGCAACGATGAAGGGTTGCGAGATCGTCTGGCCGTGGCCGATCGGCACCGGGCGGTTGCGCCAGGCAATCGGACGAAACCCGGCCGGTACGAAGAGATCCCGGGGAACCCTCTGCATCGCCCGCAGTACAGGTGCACCGATCACTGCCCGGCCGGTAAGGTGGGCGGTTGCCTGAGCATCCTCGCGGATGTCCCTGAGCATTTCAAGCCAGGGGCAGACGTCGCCCGGATCAGGCGCCATGGCAGGGGCGCAAGCCCGGTCGCGAGCACGCATGCGCTCGCGAGCACGCATGCGGTCGCAAGCCCGGGTAGGGTTGGGGTGTGGGTGCCTTCACCGGGCCGGGGTCCGGTGCCAGAACGCACGGTGTTGCGCTGCAATCTGCGCTTCGAGCGCTGCAACTGGCCCCATCACCGTGATCGCACGTTGACCCGCCGCGAACACCGTGCGACACGGCAGATCGAGGGTGGGATTATCCGGGTGGTCACCGGTGAGTTCGAGTAAGCGTCGTTCACTCAGGCCGTAGACCAGGCCCCCGATACCCGCCCAGTATTGGGTGCCTGCGCACATCGCGCAAGGCTCCACCGTACTCACAAGAATGCACTGCGCGCGCACCCCGGCCGAAAAACGCTGTGCGGCTTCGCGCGCGATCAGGGATTCAGCGTGATTGACCTGATCCACATTGCCCTGTCGGAGCAGCACCGTGCGCCGATCCGGCCCAAGCAGCAGCGCTCCGAAGGGGTGATGCCCCGCCTCGGCCGCCTGCGCCGCAACCGCGATGGCCTCTCCGAGCCAGTGGACGGCCTCGTCGACCGTGAGGAGTGAGGTCATGGTTCTCTTTTGCGCGATGGGGTTTGCACGATCCCGCAATTGTGGCGCAGCGGGGCATCGCCACTGCCGCAAAGCAACCCTGGATTGAGCCTCGCACGCGAATGCGGGCTGAGGCTTCGTTACACTTCGCTGCTGATGTTTGCCCTTGCCTGCGCTTAGTGGATGCGAAGCCATGACAGACCACCTTGCCGTCGAGCCCGGCGACACCACCGCCACTGCCAGGCCGCCCAAGCTGCCCGGCGCGAAACACATCCGACTCACCTCCCACCGCGGAGGCCTCGGCTCGCTACCGATCCGCTGGGGCGAGCGCGAGGCTGAGGTGCGCGGCCCGGTGGTGGGCAGCACCGGGAGTCACGCACACCGCAACGTGATCGGCGCGCACAGCGGATCCTACAGTGTGTACCGGGCGCTTGCGGTGGCCTCGGGCGCGCTCTCTGCACACCATCGTCCCGACCTCACCAACACAGCGCCCACGGTTGCGATCGGTCCATATCCTCAATGGTCGGAACCCGGCAGGATCGTTTCGCTCGACCCTTTCGGCGCCAGCGTGGTGCAGCACTTTGCCGAACAGATTGCGGCCGGTTATGACATCCGGCCAAGCATCGCGGTCACGCGAGCCCACGTGATCCTTCCCGAGATTCTTGACGGCCTGCAGCGCGGTCGTCTCAAGGCCGACGGCAAGGTGCTCACCGAACAGGGTGCCGCCCTCGTTACCAAGGCTGCGGTCGAGCCGGTGTGGTACCTGCCCGGTATCGCCGCCCGTTTCGGGTGCTCGGAGAACCGTCTGCGGCGGGTGCTTTTCGAGGAGACCGGGGGCATGTTCCCTGAGCTCGTCACGCGCAGCGACCTCGAGGTGTTTCTCCCGCCGATCGGCGGTCAGACGCTTTACATCTTCGGGCGTGCCGAGGACCTCGCCAATCCCGGGGTTGAACTCACCGCGCGGATCCACGACGAGTGCAACGGGTCGGATGTGTTCGGTTCAGACATCTGCACCTGCAGACCCTACCTCACCCACGCGATCGAGGCCTGCATCGAAGGCGCGCAGCGCGGCGGCGTGGGACTCGTGGTGTATGCACGCAAGGAGGGCCGCGCGCTTGGCGAAGTCACCAAGTTCCTGGTCTACAACGCCCGCAAGCGACAAACAGGCGGCGACACTGCCGACAAGTACTTCGCGCGCACCGAGTGCGTGGCTGGAGTCCAGGACATGCGTTTCCAGGAGCTCATGCCCGATGTGCTGCACTGGCTCGGCATTCGGCGTATCCACCGGCTGGTGTCGATGAGCAAGGACAAGTTCGAGGCGATCTCGCGCGCCGGAATCGAAGTGCTCGAGCGGGTAGACATTCCCGAGGCGCTCATTCCGGCCGACGCGCGGGTTGAAATCGACGCCAAGCTTGCAGCCGGCTACTTCAGCGAGCGTCGTCCTGCCCCCGAGGCCGAGCAATTGCGTCAGACCCGGGGACGGGGACTTGACTGAGGAGCGCGAAGCCAACGATGCGGCGCGGGCGGTTGCCCTGCTGCAAAAGCCTGCCACGATTCGCGCCCGCGCAGCGCAACTGCTGGCGCGCGCGCGAGCCGGGCACTCGACCTGCTTTGAGGTGTGCGATGCCTCGATCGAAACTGCGGCCCGGCTGGTGGCCAGGCTGAGCCGCGAGCGCTACCCGGGCCGAATACCGCCGCACAGCCGTTGGCGGCACTTCGAGGTTGCCGGCGTTGACCGGATCAGACTTCACCTCGAGCCTCGCCTGCAGGCCCAGCCCGCTGATGAACGCTGGAGGGCATTGGTTGACCTGTGCATCGTGTCGGTGCTGCTCGACGCAGGTGCCGGTGCGCAGTGGAGCTACCGCGAAGCCGGCGGCCTCCTCCATCAGCGCTCCGAAGGTCTTGCACTTGCCAGCCTGCACGGGTTTTGCACAGGTATTTTTTCGCACGATCCAGAGCAACCTCTGCAGGTCAGTGCGCAAGGGCTTCGCGCACTCTCGCTGCAGAGCCTTGGAGCGCTGTTCCAGTGCCGGAGCAACAATGCGCTACCCGGACTCGAGCAACGCCTGCAGTTGCTCCAGTCACTCGGCATGGTCCTGGAGGACTCGCCCGAACACTTCGGCCACCTGGGACGGCCCTGCGGGCTGCTGCGCGAGCAGGTGGAGTCGGGCGCCGCAGTGCAGGCAGAGGAACTGCTCGAACTGCTGCTCAAGCGCCTCGGGCGCATCTGGCCCACGCCAAACTGCATCGGCAACGCTCCGCTTGGAGATTGCTGGCAGCATCCGCAGGTGGAGGGCGAGGGCCTGAGCAGGGGCTGGATGCCGTTTCACAAGCTCTCCCAATGGCTCGCCTATTCGCTTCTCGAGGCCGTGGAGCGCAGCGGGGTCGCGGTGGCCGAGGGCTCGGCGCTGACCGGGCTGCCCGAATACCGCAACGGCGGTCTGATGATCGACACCGGGATCCTCGTCTTCAAGGATGCGCAGGCGCAGCAGCGCGTGTATACCGTGGACGATCCACTGGTGGTGGAGTGGCGCGCGCTCACGGTGGCGCTGCTCGAGGAAGTGGCGGCTGCAGTGCGGCGGGAACTGGGCCTCGATGCGCGCGCCCTGCCCCTTGCCTGCGTGCTGGAAGGCGGAACGTGGGCGGCAGGCCGCTGGCTCGCCGCGCGGCGGCGCGGAGGCGAGGCGCCGCTCCGCCTGCAGTTGACTGGAACCGTTTTCTGAAGCGTCTTGGGGAAAGGACCTGGCATGGAGGCAGCGCTTGCCGCACGATTTCCGAACTTGCGACTGATCACGCATCCGCTCGTGCAGCACAAACTCACGCTGATGCGACGCAAGGACCTGAGCACCAGCAGTTTCCGACGGCTGCTCAACGAACTGAGCATGCTGATGGCCTACGAGGTCACGCGCGACGTGGGCACCCAACTGGTGAGCATCGAAACACCGCTCGAGACGATGCTGGCCCCGATGATCGATGGCAAGAAACTCGTGTTTCTCAGCATCCTGCGCGCAGGCACCGGGATTCTCGACGGAATGCTGAGCGTGGTGCCGGGAGCAAGGGTAGGCCACATCGGACTCTACCGCGACCCAAAGACGCTCACCGCCGTGGAGTACTACTTCAAGATGCCGCACCAACTCGAAGAGCGTGACGTTGTGATCCTCGATCCAATGCTCGCCACAGGCAATTCAGCCGTAGCGGCCATCGAGCGCACCCGGGAACTCGGGCCCAAGAGCATGAAGTTCGTGTGTCTACTCACCTGCCCCGAGGGACTGGAGGCGCTCAACCGTGAGCACCCCGATGTGCCGGTATACACCGCTGCGGTCGACCGTGAACTCGACAGCCACGGCTATATCCTTCCCGGACTCGGCGACGCCGGCGACCGGATCTTTGGAACCAAATAGGCGCAAACCGCTCAGGCCCCCGCGGCCAGTTCCTGCTCGTTTTCATCCTCGGAAAGCAGGCGTTCGGCGTAACTTGCCTTGAGCCGCTCCACAACCTGCTGCAATGCCGACTCGAAGGCACGCACCGAAATCGAGTTGCTC
>Ga0194128_10010998_pt1 | contig 10600 bp, 10 predicted proteins | sample TA2KigCa65mmetaG_FD_148650 | JGI IMG/M metagenome (GOLD analysis project Ga0194128, IMG submission 148650) | Freshwater microbial communities from Lake Tanganyika, Tanzania - TA2015037 Kigoma Deep Cast 65m | ecosystem: Environmental > Aquatic > Freshwater > Lake | place: Tanzania: Lake...
ATCTGCCCGTCTATACGGACAGCTTTCTGCTGAGCGAAGTGGTTCGGCGCGCCGAGGCCGTGCTGGGCGCCGAAGCGCTGTTCGCGCCGCTGCAATGGCTCGGCAATTCGCATCACCATACCGACTGCCCCGGCACGGTCTCCGCGCCGCCGCGGCTCTATCTCGACTTGCTGGCGGCGCTGGCGGAGAACTATCTGCAGCATGGGTTTCAGCGCATTTACTTCCTCAACGGCCACGGCGGCAACATCGTTCCAGCCAAGCAGGTGGTGTTTGAACTGCGCCAGCAGTACCGGCAGCGGCAGGACCTGCTGCTGCTGTTCTCTTCCTATTGGGACCTCGCCGCGCCGGCTGGCTACGAGCAGAACTACATGGGCCATGCCTGCGAATGGGAGACGTCGATGATGATGGTGATTGCGCCCGGACTCGTGCAGGGCGATGTGACGCAACTAGCCGATGTCCCGAACGGCTACGCGTTCGATCCGGCTTACCGCGGCTGGATCACCAAAGAGCGGACGCCGACCGGCCACATCGGGTCGCCCCGCTTCGCGAACCCGGAGAAGGGCGAAGCGCTGCTGGGCCAGTTCTCGCAGGGAGTGGTTGACTTCGTGCGCCGCATGGCGGCGTGGGATGGCCACAGTTGGCTGTAGACCGAAGCGCGAAGAGTTGGAAGTGGTGGGTGTGCGGCCTGCTGCTGCTGGCGAGCACGATCAACTACATGGACCGCATGACGCTGGCGAGCGTCTCGCGGCGGGTGATTGACGAGCTCCGGCTGACCAACGCCGACTACGGCATGGTGGAGCAGTTCTTTGGCTACGCCTTTGCGTTTGGCGCGCTGTTTTTTGGCCCGCTGGTGGACCGGTTCAGCCCGAAGTGGGTCTACCCGATCGTGCTGACGCTGTGGTCGGCCATGGGCGTGTTGACGGCATACGCCGGCGAGTTCGAGGGGCTGAACACGGTTTCGAGTCTGCTGCTCTGCCGCACGCTGCTGGGGCTGTTTGAGTCCGGCCACTGGCCCTGCGCGCTGCAGACGACGCAGCGGCTGCTGCCGCCCGAGGCGCGTGCGCTGGGGAACTCGATCCTGCAGTCGGGCGTTTCGATTGGCGCGATTGTGACGCCGCTGATCATCAACGCGATGCTCACCCCGGCGCCGGGCAGTTGGCGGCTGCCCTTTATCGCGATCGGCGCGATGGGCGTCTTCTGGGTGGCGGCGTGGGTCTGGACTATGCGGGGCGCGAATTTTGCACTGCCTGCCGCCGAGCAGCAGCAGGAGCGTCCGCACTGGATGGCCGGCTTGAAGCAACTGATCGGCGACCACCGTTTCTGGCTGCTGGTGGTGGTGGTTTGCTCGATCAACACGACGTGGTCGATCTACCGGGTCTGGCTGCCGCTGGCGCTGCAGGACAAGGCTGGTCTCGCGTTTACAGAGCAGCAGACGCTAGGGCAGATTCTACCGGCCTATTACATCCTGACCGACATTGGCTGCCTGGGCGCGGGGGCGGCCACGCTGTGGCTGCACCGGCGAGGCTTTTCCGTGCTGAACTCGCGCCGGTGGGTTTTTTCGGTGTGCGCAGTGCTGGTGCTTTCGGCGACGCAGTTGCCGGCGCTGTCGCGCGGCGAGTGGACCATTCCGGGCGTGCCCCCGGTGGCGGCCGCGCTGACCGTGCTGATGATGACGGCAGCGGGCAGCCTGGGGGTGTTCCCGTGCTACTACGCCTTTACGCAGGAGCTTTCGCAGCGCCACATCGGGCTGGTGACCGGATTGTTGAGCTTTATTGCCTGGATCAGCGGTTCGAGCCTGCAGAAGCCGCTGGGAGCGTATATCGACCGCACGGGGTCGTACGATCTGGCGTTCCTCGCCGGGCCGATTCCGATTCTCGTGTCGGCCGTGGCGCTGTGGCTTTTCTGGGATCTGCCGGGCCGGCCCGCGCGATTGTGGTTCTCGGAAATCTCATATTGAGGTATGATCGGCCTGGATTCAGGGGCTTGGGGATGTTTGAAAGAGCTGCTTTGGACGTCACTCGCCCCACGCCGTCGGATGACAAGGCCTGTTGCGGCGCTTCACGAGCGCGAACCCGGTGGCCGTCCATGGGGGCTGCGCAAGAGTGCCGAGCGATGCGCGCCGAAGATGTCGTTATGCGGCGCGGCGCTCGTAACGATGATGGAGTCCGCCGACTTCAGGGATCGCAACCACGCGCCCCATGTCCGCCGATTGGATCGGGCGAGGCTCCGGAGAGTCCTTCTCCAATCCCAGGTGCGTCCGGCTCCGATGATAGTAGTCCACGAAACTTTGCAGGTGACGGTACAAGCTCCGTTCGCCGAACTGTGGTTCTCGCAAACTCCGAAGTTGCTGATAAGATGGGCTCTGTTGCAAACCAGCCGAGCTTTTGGTCCGCCCTTGACAGCGGCACGAACTGACCCTTGTAACATGGCGTAACGTCGCCGCGCCAGGGAGGAGCGACGCGCATCCAACGCATTGATTTCATGGGATGATGTGGTTCTGTCTACACACAGCGGAGCGGGTGACGTCCAAAGCCGTTCTTTCAAACATCCCCAAGCCCCTGAATCCAGGCCGATCATACCTCAATATGAGATTTCCGAGAACCACAGGTCGGGATCGATCGAGACGTCGGCCGTTACCGAATTTGGTTTGACTCGGAATTGCACCAGAGCCCGATTGAGCATGTAGTTTGAGTGTACGCGATGTCGCCGGAGGCCCGGAAAAGGAAACGGCTTGCTTGATTAACTGATAGAGAGATACCATTATTCTCTGAGGAAACGCTGCGTGACTCGCCGCACCAAGCAGGGAGAAGCCATCAAAAACGTCCTGGTCAATTGCCCGTCGCCATTGTCGGCGGTGGAGATTCTGGCCCGCGCCAAACAAGTCGTGCCCGACATGGGCCTAGCCACTGTCTACCGCCATCTCAATCGGTGGCTGCGGGAAGGGAAGTTGACGCCTGTTGAGTTCCCCGGAGAGACCTGCCGGTTCGAGACGACCGGTAAGGGCCATCATCACCATTTCCTTTGCCGGGATTGCGGCAGGGTGTTCGATCTCCCCGGCTGCGTCGCCGGCCTACACTCTTTCGTGCCTGCGGGCTTCGTGCCCCGGCAACACGAACTCACGATCTATGGCGCGTGCCCGACATGCGCCCGTCAAACGGAGAACAACCATGCCAACTGAAGAAAAGAAACTGCCCGTGACCGTACTGTCGGGTTTCCTCGGCGCCGGAAAGACAACCCTGCTCAATCACGTCCTGGGAAACCGGGAAGGGATGCGCGTGGCCGTGATCGTCAACGACATGAGCGAGATCAATATCGACTCGCGGCTCGTCGCTGGCCAAGCGGGATTGAATCGCGTCGATGAAAAGCTTGTGGAGATGACCAACGGCTGCATCTGCTGCACGCTTCGCGAGGATCTTCTGATCGAGGTCAACCGCCTCGCGGCCGAAAAGCGTTTCGACTACCTGCTCATCGAATCCACCGGCATCTCGGAACCGATGCCGGTTGCCGCCACCTTCAGCTTCGCCGACGAAGAAGGCCGGTCGCTCTCCGACGTCGCGCGGCTGGACACGATGGTCACCGTCGTCGATGGCGAACGGTTCCTCGAAGACTACGAGTCCATCGAGTCGCTAGGCGACCGGTCTCTTGCCCTCAGCGAGGAAGATGAACGCAACATCGCCGATCTGTTGATCGATCAGATCGAGTTTGCCAATGTCCTGGTGCTCAACAAGACCGACCGCATGAAAGCTGAGGAGATCGGGCGGCTGCGCGAGATCTTGCACCGCATGAACCCCGAGGCGCGAATTATCGAATCGGCGTTCGGCCGTGTGGATTTGAAGCAGGTTCTCGATACGGGGCTGTTCGACGAAGAAAAAGCCGCCTCGGCGCCCGGTTGGCTCAAGGAACTCCGAGGCGAACACACTCCCGAAACCGAGGAGTACGGAATTTCGAGCTTCGTGTACCGCGCGCGGCGGCCGTTTCATCCGGAACGCCTCTGGCGGGCGCTCGACGAGGGATGCCTGGGCGTGCTTCGCGCCAAGGGGTTCGTATGGATCGCCAGCAAACACAGTGTGATCGGCGTGTACTCGCAAGCCGGCAACTGCGTGACGACCGAGCCGGAGCGTTATTGGTTTGCCGCGCTGGACAAGTCGGAATGGCCCGAGGATGCCGCGGCGCGCCGGTCGATCGAACAGCTCTGGCAGGAACCGTATGGCGACCGTATGCAGGAAATCGTGTTTATCGGCGCGGGGATGGACAGGGCCGCGATTGAGGAATCGCTGGGAGACTGCCTCTTAACCGACGCCGAGATGGCCTTGGGACCGGATCAGTGGGCGCTTCTGCCAGACCCGTTCGGGGAGTGGGAGGTCGTAGAAGAAGAGGCGGAAGTATTGGCGTAATGCAGGAGCCCTCCGGCTGTGCCGGGCATGCCGTATGGTCCGAAAACTCGATCTGTGGTTCTCGGAAATCTCATATTGCGGTATGATCGGCCTGGATTCAGGGGCTTGGGGATGTTTGAAAGAACGGCTTTGGACGTCACCCGCTCCGCGTCGTCGACTGACTTCTTGCAGCGCTTCACGAGCGCGGACCCAGTGGCCGTTCATAGGAGCCGCACAGGAGTACAGAGCCGTGCGGACGGAATCGCGCCGAAGATGCTTTTAGGCGGCGCGGGGCTCGTAACGATGATGGAGGCCGCCGAATTCAGGGATCGCAACCACGCGCCCCGTGTCCGCCGATTGGATCGGGCGAGGTTCCGGAGAGTCCTTCTCCAATCCCAGGTGCGTCCGGCTTTGATGATAGTAGTCCACGAAACCTTGCAGGTGACGGTACAAGCTCCGTTCGCCGAACACGATCACGTGGTCCAGGCACTCGCGGCGGATGGTGCCGATGACCCGTTCCACATAAGCTCGGTGCCAAGGGGGAATTTTCAACAACTCCGCGGCTTACGAGAACCGCGATCAAGGCCTGGAATACCGGTGATCCGGAGCCTGTCGATGTCATTAAGCTGACGATAAAGTTTTTTGCAACCTCCCGCCCGTTCGGTGCATCGGATTTAACATAGAGGGAAGCCTCTTCAAAAAAACATCAAGAGTGGCGCGAGGGTTCTGACCCTTTGACCGCCCGGCAACCTGGCCCCAAAAGCCAAGGTGCCAAGGTCAGCCCGGAAACGGGACCGATGTGGCAAGTGGCGGCAATCTCCGCGCCACCCCCTTCCAGTCAGACTTCGTGCCCGAAGGACAACACCCTTGGGCCGAAAACATATTGCATCCCCACCAACATCCCTTCTCTCCCCGCTTGGCATCGTCGGCATGGATTCGGTTGAACCCGCCATCCTCGCCGCCCTCATCAACGCCGACCCACTTCTGCTGATCGGCCCCCACGGCGTCGGCAAGTCCTATCTACTCACGCGTCTCGCCGCCGCACTGGGACTCTCCCATCGACATTACAACGCCAGTCTGCTCAGCTTCGATGACTTGGTCGGCTACCCACTGCCTAATGCAAGCGGTTCGCTCGAGTATGTCCATACGCCCTCCTCCATCTGGGGCGCCCAGGCCGTCTTCCTCGACGAGATCTCGCGCTGCCGCCCTGAGGTGCAGAACAAGCTCTTCTCCATCGTCCACGAACGTCGTGTCCAAGGCCTCCCCCTCCCGGACCTCGAGCATCGCTGGTCTGCTATGAACCCCCCCTCCTGCGGCGAGGAAGCCACGCTCTACTCCGGCGCCGAGCCTCTTGACGCCGCCCTCGCTGACCGTTTCGCGTTCCTTGTCGAAATCCACGACTGGCAGCAACTCCCCGCCAATCTGCAGGAACAACTCATCCGTAGCGACGCCGCCGCGCCCATAGCGCCCGGTCTTTCCGCCCAAATTGCCCGAGGCCGTACGCTCGCGGCAGCGATCCGAGAAAGCCACAGTCAATCCCTTGCCGGTTACATCCGCCTAGTTTGCGCCACCCTCCGCCCGGCCAAGCTCACACTCAGCCCGCGCCGCGCCGTGATGCTGCTCCGCAACCTCATCGGTGTCCACGCCGCCCGCGTCCTCCTCGACCCCAACGCCACCATGGAGGCATCCGCTTGGCTCGCCCTTCGCCACTCCATCCCGCAACGAGCCACCGGCGAAACCGTCCCCGAGGTCGCCCTCCTCGCCGCGCACAAGGAGGCGTGGAAGCAAACCCACATCGATGCGTGCAGTCCGCTGCGGTTCCTCTTCGCTGAACCGGACCCGCTCCGACGAGCCCTCTTCGCGATCAGTCTCGACAAGATCAGCCGCCAGGAACTCTCCTCACTGGTTGCCGATTCCCTCGCCGCACTCCCCAACGGTGCCCGCCATGCGCTCGCGACCCATCTCATGGAATCCGGTGTCGCCGGCCGTCTCGCCGCAGCGGTCGCCCAGCAGTGTGCCGAGTGGTATTCCGTTGTCGCCACCGCCCAGAACCTCCATGAGGTAGTCTCCTCGGGCTCGGTTCGGCACCGCGTCTGGCAGCACATCGTTGGTGTACTCGCCCGGTTCACCGACTATGAACCCGGACGCACGAACCTCCTTGTCGGCCTTTTCGCCAATAACACTATCCAGGTAGAGGCCGATGTTGAGCTTATCCTGCGCCACTGGCAGGATGCCAGCGCACTCATCCACGTTGGCGGCATAAATGGCGGTGCCCGATGATGCTTCACAACATGTCTACGCCCCATCGCAGCACCATTCGCCATACCCCCGCCCCCGGCGCGGTACGGTGCCGGCGGCTTGTCGTGCAGTGGACGCAGACCCCACGTAAACCCGCTGTGCAGAGAATCCTTACACTTCTCACGGGGGGCGTGTCGCGTCACGCCGCCGCCGACCTGCGCAGCCTCATCCGGCAGCACGCCCAATCATTACCCTGGCCCGGCGCCCTTCTCGTCACCAATCAGGCCGAACCAGGCGATCCGGTTTGCGACGACCTGCTCACCATCTGCACCGTTCTCGCAAACTCCTCTGAGGTCATCTATCTCCGAGACCGGGAACCCGACCTCGACCGCATTGACCCGAATCTCCGGGTCGTGCTGCAGATTCCCCTCAACTGGAGTTCTCGATGACCCTCGCCAACCAGATCCTCGACGCTTTTCCGAGCGGTAACTACGGTATCCTCGGCCTCCTCCGGCTCATGGACATTGTTGAATCGACGGAAATCGAAACTGCCTCCATCGAATGCCGGGAGCTTCCCGTTCTTCGCATCAACCCGAACTTTGTCGCGACGTTCGCCAGCACGCCGGGCCGACTCCTCATGCTCGTGCTCCATGAGATTCACCATGTGTTACTTGGCCACACCCGTCTCTTCAAGCGCATCACGCCGCTCGACAATCTTGTATTCGACGCCGTCATCAACGCCCTGCTTTGCCGCATGTTCCCAACCCGGGAATACACGTCTCTCTTCACTGGCTTCTACAGTGCCCGGCGTTTCCCCGAGTGTTTCCTGCGGCCCCCGGACCGCTGGCGCCCCGCCGCACCAGCAGCCATCCCGCCGGCGCTCAACGGCAAGGAACTCGCCCGTTTCCAACCCCTCTACCGCACGCTTTATTCAGATCAGGGCGCTGATTATCATCAGCTCTACCGCGCCCTCAAAAAAGCTCTGCCGCCGCAGGGCGTTCCTCACCGCCTCCTCGGCAGCCACGGTGACGAAATCGGGGAACTCGATGGTGCGCTGTTGGAAGCCGTCCGTGCAATCGTCGAACACTGGCCCCAACCACCCGATCCGATCGCTGGTCGCTCGTGGGCCAGTATTCTAAGAGACGAGGTGATCACGCCGACGCGCATTCCCTCAAACCGCGAGCGGCTCAGCGCGCTTCTTCGCCGCGTCGCCCACCCCGGCCCGGGTGCGGGTGCTCGCCGGAAGCCCGCGCCCGCCCCTTTCGTCTCGCCGCTCCCCACACACGACCGACGAGCCATCGTCCTGCGCGCGCTTGGAGTCACGCCTTTTCTGTACGCGCAGGAGATCGTCTGGCCCGGCCGCCAAGCCATCCAGCCAGTTCACGTCTACCTCGATGTCAGCGGCAGCATCTCGGATCTGAAAGACGCTCTGTATGGCGCCGTCCTCGAATGCCGTCATCTGGTGCACTCTCGCGTCCACCTTTTCTCGACCGAGGTTCACGACATCAGCCTTGAGGAACTTCGCCGTGGTGTTTGCCGTTCCACCGGTGGCACGTCGATCGAATGTGTCGTCGCCCATATGCACGCCCACGCCGTTCGTCGCGCCGTCATCATCACGGACGGCTTTGTTGGCGTACCTGGCGAAACCGCCCGCCGGGCCCTCGACGCCGTTCACCTCGGCGTAGCACTTACACCGGACGGCAATCACCGCCATGACCTCGAACCCTTCGTCGATCTCTGGACTGAACTCAAGGAATTCTCCGCATGACAAACTCTCTCTTCCCTGCTGAAGCTGTCTTCCCCGGCCATCCCGACAAAATCTGCGATGCCATCGCCGACTCGCTAGTCGCTGAAGCCGTCCGACGTCAATCCCGCGCTCTCTGCGGCCTTGAGGTCGCTGTGCACCGCGGAAGCGTCTTTGTTACCGGACGGATCGCCTGCCACGAAGCCGCGACGATTCCCGTAGAATCGATCGTCCGCGAGTGCTTCCGAACCGCCGGCTACAGTCGCGATTGGGGTCCAGCGCTGGAGGACCTTCGGATCGGCACAGAACTCTGCCTTGGCCCCCTCTGCGAAAGCGAATCCGGCTTTCGCAAATTTTCCGATGATCAATCGATCGTGACCGGATACGCGATCGACTCGCCTGGGTCGAACTATCTTCCACCCGAGCATTGGCTCGTCTGCCGTTTGTCTCGGCGCCTGTGCCGCCTTCGTGAAGAGTATCCCGACCTGCGGCTTGGCCCAGATGGCAAGGTCGTACTGATCTGGGATTCCGCCCGTAATGCGGTGGTAAGCATCAGCGTTTCGCTGCAACAGGCCATCGGAGGGGATGAGATCGCCCTGCATCGCGTTGTGCGCCAGGTGGTTGCTGCCGAACTGCAGGAGTGCGCGAAACAACTCGCCGGCCTCGATCCGCGACCGCCGGAAAAAATCCACGTCAATGGTGCCGGGAACTTCGAGGTGGGGGGCACAGAAGGGGACAATGGTCTGAGTGGGAAAAAGCTCGTGGTGGACGCTTACGGCCCACGGGCACCGATCGGGGGCGGTGCGTTGAGCGGGAAGGATTTCTATAAGGCGGATCGCGCCGGCGCGATCCTCGCCAGGCGTGTAGCGAAAACAGTCGTTCAAAGCGGCGTGGCCCAGGAGTGCCTGGCCACACTCGCCATCTTCCCAGGCGATACGGATTTCCGTCTCATTTCCCTCAAGACACCCGGCGCGGAACTCGAACCGGCGCGCTGGGCAACGCTACTCGATCTCTCGCTCGAATCCGCCGGAGACCGTTACGCCGGCACGCCGGATCTGGCCGCGATTGCCCGCTTCGGCCATTTCAGCAGCGCGGAACGATCATGGGAACGCATTCTCTTCTGACAGCGCGTGATTTCAAATCATTCCGATCGATTACCAAACAGGGAGCCAGCACTACCACCAGTCGCACAGACTAACCGACGTCACGTCAAATGTGTCCTTTCGGCAATCCTGCGTAAGCGGGTGCAGATCAGGAATTCTTTTCTTCCAGCAGACGCCGAACCGACGTTCGGCCGATTTTCAACCGCCGTGCAATCTTCGACTTGCTGATTCCTGCGAGAAATAGGTCACGGACTGACCCCGCTTTGCCAGCGGCCGTCGGCGGGCAGCCGAGTCGTTTGCCTTGCAACCGCGCGTGCTCCAAACCCGCCCGCACCCGCTCCCGCATGATGTCCCTTTCAAACTCCGCGAACACAGATAGCAGACCCGCCATCGACCGGCCCGCCGGCGTAGTCAGATCCAGCGCCTCCGTCACTGAAACGAAACCCACGCCAATCGCCGTCAGTTCCTGCAACGTCGACACCAGATCGGCAACCGACCGGCCCCACCGGTCCAGCCGCCAAACCAGAACCACATCAATGTCCCGCCGCCGAGCGGCATCGATCAATCGCTGGCGCATCGCACGCGCGACCGCGCCAGAGACCATTTCCTTACACTCTTCGATCACGGCCCAACCACGCTTTGCAGCGTATTCCCGCAACGCCCTCATCTGCATGGGAAGCGTCTGCTGATCCAGCGTGGAGACGCGCGCATACAGCCCGGCCCGCAACATTTTTGCCGGTTTGCGTGACTGGCCAAAAACCATCTTCGATTTCGACTCCGGAACCTTCCGTTTGGCGGGCATTTCCGCAGTGTATCCGAATCTGACCAGAAGATATTGTTTTCAGCCAGATCAGCCCACCCCGGCGCGGGCCAGCGTCTGGCGGTAATTCCACGGCTGGGAAGTTTGGTCGGTACTTAAACTGGCTCTGCCGCTCGATGAAACCTCCAAATGAGATTTGCGAGAACGATAGACGGTACAAGCTCCGTTCGCCGAACACGATCACGTGGTCCAAGCACTCGCGGCGAATGGTGCCGATGACCCGTTCCACGTAAGCTCGTTGCCAGGGAGAACGCGGTGCCGACAGCACCTGTTTGATACCCATGGATTTGATCTGATCGAAGACTTCTTTCCCGAAGATCCG
>Ga0194128_10010999_pt1 | contig 10600 bp, 7 predicted proteins | sample TA2KigCa65mmetaG_FD_148650 | JGI IMG/M metagenome (GOLD analysis project Ga0194128, IMG submission 148650) | Freshwater microbial communities from Lake Tanganyika, Tanzania - TA2015037 Kigoma Deep Cast 65m | ecosystem: Environmental > Aquatic > Freshwater > Lake | place: Tanzania: Lake...
CGCGCGCGCGCCGCGGCCGGCCGACCACGTGCTCGACAGGCGGTGCGACACGAACAGCGGCGCCAGCGCGATCGGCCAGATCTTCGTCATCGTCGCCAACCCGAGGCAGGCGCCGGCCAGCAGCAGCCGTTCGCGCAACAGCGCCAGCACCGCGCCGAGCACGAGCGCCATCGGCAGCACGTCGAAGCGATTGAAGGCAAAGAAGGCCGGTCCTGGAAGAAACAGCACCAGGGCCCAGGCCGGCGGCGCCCCCATCTCGCGCAGGCACAGCACGACCAGCGCGAAGAGCAGCCAATAGAACGGCGCCATCAAGACCTGGTGCACGCGGCCGTAGGCCTCGGCGTTGCGCACCAGTTCGGCCACCACGCGGTCCTGCGACTCGTAGGCCGCGCGCAAGGCCTGCGCCGCGGCGATGCCCTTGGGGCCCTGCGGCAGTTGAGCCAGGCGCGCCTCCCGCTGCCCTTTCGGCGTCTTGCGCACCAGCGCCTCGACCTCCGCCGGCGGCGCGCCGAGCTCGAGCAGGCGCGCCTGTGCGACCCGCTCGGCCTCGAAAGGCTCCCCCGCCAGCACCTGATGATCGAAGCCCCAATAGGCGAGCCCGAAGAACCAGGTCGTCAGCTGCGGGTACTCGGAGAAGACGTCGAGGTAGGGCCGGCCGCCCGCGGGCAACCAGCGTCCGCGCTGCTGATACGCGTGCCGGTCGTACGAATCCTCGAGCAGGTTCGGCCAACTCGCCCGCCCGTCGCTGTCGCGGCCCAGGCCCCAACCGGCCGGCGCCCACAAGACCAGTGCCAGATACGCGGCGACGACGAGAGCGCCGAGCACCAGCAACCGCGCGACCTTCATGCGCCCGAGCGTACCGCGCGCGCAACCGCCGCTGCTAGACTTGCCCGCCCCCGTGGCGGTTTCCTCTCCGGCCCCGATCAACGCGTGGCGCCAGACCGCGCTGCTCTGCGCGCTCGCCTTCGCCGTCCGCCTGTGCGTGGCCGTGTCGCGCTGCGACGAGCAGGAACTGGAGCTCTACACCGGCACCTTCGGTTGGGCGTTGCAGCAGGGAATGCCGCTGGATCCGGAGCGCCTGCCGATCATCGATCACCTGCGCGGCAGCGTGCTGTTCGGCCTGCTCGTCGTGCCGCTGCAGTGGCTGCTCGGCCCGCAGCTTCTCGCGCTCAAGCTGCTCGCCTGCACCTGGGGCGCCGCGCACGTCGCACTCTTGTGCGTGCTCGCCCAGCGCGTGCTCGGACGGGCCGAGGCATGGCTGCTCGGCCTGCTGGTGATCTGCGCTCCGCCGTCGTACCAGATGGTCGGGGTACTCGCGCTCGGCAGCCACGAGGCGGTCGGCCTGTGGATCGCGCTGGCCCTGCTCGTGCTGCTGTCGCCCGCGCGCGGCGCGACCGCCGGCGCCGGCTTGAGCGCCGCGCGCGCGCTCGCGTTGGGCGCCGTGTGCGGCTGCGGCGTGCTGTTCAGCCTGCAGTTCGTGGTGGCGCTGCCGGCCATCGCGCTGGCCTGGCTGATGCTCGATCCGCGTTTTCCGCTGCGCGCGCGCTCGTGGTTCTTCTTCCCGGCCGCCGCGCCCCTGCTCGCGCTGATTCCGCTCCTGTCCACCCAGGGCAAGCTGGTGGCGTCCAAGCCCGAGGATCACCTGCAGTTCACCGATCTCGGCGCGGCCTGGGACAAGTTCACGACGTTGGTGCCGGACGGACTGCGCCGCTCCTGGCTGTACGAGGAGCAGGGCGGCGGCTGGCTGTCGTGGATCGTGGCGGCCTGCCTGCTCGTCGGCCTGCTCGCGACCTTGGCGCGCGCGTGGCGCCGCGAGCCGCTCGCGCTCTACGCGCTCGCGCACCCGTTGTGCTACTCGATCGCGCACGCGCTGACCGATTTCGAGCTCAACTTCGACAACACGCTCGACGGCATCGGCAGCCGCTACCTGATGCCGTTCTGGCCCGCGCTCGCGCTGTCGATCGTGTACGGGGCGCGCGCGCTCGCCGCGCTCCTCGCGCGCCCGGCCTTCTGGATCCAGGGACTCCTGCCGGTCGGCGCTGGCCTGCTCGGCGTGATTGCGCTGTCGGATCCGCTGCAGGTCACGCGCGAGCCGCGCGCGCGCGGGATCGACGTGCCCGGCTTCGGATTCCACCTGCGCCATGCCGGCGCGGGCGTGCCCGAGCGCACCTGGGAGCTCGCGCGGGAGCTCGATCCGAACTGGCTCGCCGTGCGTCCGCTGGCCCTGGAGGGAGCGCGCATCGATGCGGCGATCACGCCGGCCGAGCTGCGCGCGCAGATCGAACGCGCGCTGCTGCTGCCGGCCGACGGCGCGCGCCGCGTTCGACTCGCCGAACTCGGCGGCTGGCTCGCGCGTGCCCGGCGCTATGACGCGGACGAGGCGCTCGCGGCGCTGCTCTCGCCGCAGGAGCGCACGTGGTTGTGGCGCGGCGCCGGTCGCGAACTCGCCATGCAGGCGGCCGTGCTGTGGCTGCGGCGACAACGCGCTCCCGACACGCTCGCGCGGCTGTTGCAGGGCGTGCCGACCGAACTGCGCCCGGCCGTGGTCGAGGGAGCCGCGATCAGCGCCGGGCTGCGCGTGACGCCCTACAACCCGCCGGGCATCGACATGTTCGAGCAGGGCCTCGGGCTCGGCCCCAAACTGCGGCCGATCTTCTTCCGCGCGGCCGGCTGGACCTTCCGCTCGCGCTACTTCGAGGCTGGTTACTTCGTGCCGCGCGCGGGCGTGCTGCGCGTCGAGGCCCTGCTGCCCGCCGACGCGCTCGAGTGGTTCCGCGAGGGGCTGTGCATGCCGATCGAAGGCGACTTCGACCCGCAGGCGCAGCCGGTGCTGCCCGTACACGACTAGCCGATCTCCCCGATGCAGAACTCCGCGCTGAGTACTCTCCCCCCTGTTCGGCGGTCGCAACTCGTCGGCGCCTTGATCGCGCTTCTCGTGGGCTTGGGGTGTCGCGGCCTTTCGTCAACGGATGAACCCGCGCTGCGCGTCGCCTCCGACCTCGACAATCGGCCCTTCGCCTACGTCGATGCAGCTGGAACTCCGGCCGGTCGCGACGTCGAGATGATGGCCGAGCTCGCGCGCCGTATCGGTCGCGAGCTCGAGTGGGTGCGCATGCCCTTCGACGAACTGCTGCCGGCCGTCGAGCGCGGCGAGGTCGACGTCGTATGCGCGACGATCGGCATCACCCCCGAGCGCGCCGAGAGGGTCTCGTTCACCCAACCCTACTTCAACACGGCGATCGTGCTGCTGCAGCGCAACGATGCGACGCTCGATCAGGCGCTCGCGCCGGGCGCGAAGCTCTACGGCGGCGCAGGCACGACCGCCGAGCGCGCGATCCGGCTGCATGCGCCGCAGGCCGAGCTCGTCAGCGCCGCCAAGGACGATCGCACCTCGATCGAGCGCCTGGAGGCGGGCGAGCTGTTCGCGATCGCGATGGACGAGCCGGCCGCGCGCGCGCGCGCCGAGGCCTCGGGCGGCCGCTTGGCGCTGCGTGATCGGCCGCTGTGCGGCGAGAGCTACGCGCTCGTGCTAGCTCGACCATGCTCTGGCCCGCATGGGAGTGCAGGGCGAGTTGGAGCGGCTCGACCGGGCGCACGGCTTGCGGCCCGCCGGCGCGCCTGGCCAGCGCTGATGCGCTTCTATCAGCGCGCCTGGCCTTGACAGCCTGGGCCTGCCCTCTGAGGCTTGGAGCGGGGCTCGCACCCCGTTCCAACCGACACACGATCACACGAGGAGTTTCGCATGCCGCTCGCACTCTCGGATCTCTGCGAATTCCGTGGCTTCCTGCTCCGCATCCTCGCGCTCGCCGCGCCCGTGGGGTGGATCGAGGCGCAACAGACGTGGATCGTCGACGACACGCAGCCTGCGGCGCTCGTCACGATCCAGTCGGCCATCGACGTCGCTCAGCCGGGCGACCTGGTGCTGGTCGAGGCCGGCAGCTATCCGCCTTTCACGCTCTCGAAGCCGTTGCGCATCGTCGCCGTCGGCAAGGGCTCCGTGCACGTCGGCGCCGGCTCGTTCGTCCCGACGCGCTGCTGCACGGCCTGAATCTGGCGCGCGTCGAACTCAGCGGCGCGCCGGGAGTCGTCGCGCTCGAGGACTGCGTGATCACGCAGGACTGCTCGATCGACTCCGTCGGACAGGCGCTCTTCACCGAGGGCACGATCGGCAGGGGCCTCACGGCCGTGGCGAGCGGAGTCGCGCTCTACGAGTGCGCGATCCAGGGCGATCTGGGCGAGCCGGCCGTCGCGCTCACCGACTGCGTCGCCTTCATCTCCGGCACAGCCTGCCTTGGCGGCCAGGGCCTTTACGGTGGCACTCTGCTCGGGACCTTCTGCTTCGACGGCGGCCCGGGAGGCGCTGGGCTGGCGCTCGTCGCCTCGACCGCGCACGCGCTCGATAGCACGTTCAGCGGCGGCCCCGGGGGCGTGCCGGGGATACCGGCGAGCGGCTTTCCGTCGTGCTCGTTCGGCCCCGCGGGCCCGTCGGTCAGCGGCAGCGGCCTGACGGTGCTGCCCGGCGGCTCACACGTGCTGCGTTTGTCCGCGCCGGTCGCGGAGGCGCAGAACCTTTCCCTCGTCGTCGGCGGCGCCGCGGGCGAGTTCGCGTTCGCCGTGATCTCCGGACAGTTGCAACCGCTGTGGCTGCCGACGCTCAACGGGCTCTTGTTGCCGGCCGCGCCGTTCACGGTCCTGTTCCTGGGCGTCATCCCGAGCTCGGGGCAGCTCGCCTTCGCGGTTCCGATCCAGGACCTGGGCAGCGGCGTCGAGGCGGCCTTCGCGCACGCGCAAGCGCTGTGCGTGCATCCGTCGACCCTGGGGCCGGACTTCCTGAGCTCCCCCGCCACGCTGCTGCTCGTGGATTCCGCGCTGGCGCTCGACGATTGCGACGGCAACAACGTCTTCGACTCCGCCGAGCTCGCGTCGGGAGCGGCGGATTGCGATGCGAACGGCGTGCTCGACGCCTGCGATCTCGCCGCGGGCACGAGCCCCGATTGCAACGGCAACGGCATGCCCGACGCGTGCGATGTGGCGAGCGGCCAAGCCGGTGACTGCAATCAGAACGGCGTGCCGGATGCCTGCGACATCAGTGCGGGGACCAGCCAGGACCAGAACGGCGATTCCATCCCCGACGAATGCGCGCTGAAGGTCGTCCCGACGCAGTACGCGACGCTCCAGCAGGCCGTCGACGCCGCGCAGCATGGCGACACGATCCTGCTCTTGCCGGGTATCTACGCGGGACTGGGCAACGGCTATCTGTCGCTCGCCGCCGGCAAGCAGGTCACGCTGCGCGGGCAGAACGCGCAAACCTGCGTGGTCGACGGGCTGGACCTGTACGGCTGGGACATGTCGGCCCCAGCCGGGTCGCCACCCACCAGCGCCCAGTGGACCGTGACCGATCTGACCCTGCGGCGGCTGCGCGGCATCTACGTGCAGTCCAGCAGCCCGACCTTCGAGCGTTGCCGCTTCGTCGAGAATCAGCAGACCGGCTCGCAGAGCACGCTGTTCGTCACGATCGGCCCGGCGCTGCTGCCGACCCACGTCCGGCTGCGCGATTGCCTGTTCCAGCACAACAACGCCTACTCGAACTTCGAGTTCTCGACGGGGGTCGAGGCGTACAACGAGAGCAGCGTCCCGCTCGCGCTGACGATCGAGCGCTGCTCGTTCCTCGACAACCGCAGGGAATCCAACGGCAACGCGCGCGGCGCGGCACTGCTCGCGAAGGGGCTGACCACGGTCGTCGTGCGCGACTCGCTGTTCGCGCGCAACGCGTGCCGCTCGTGGGCCAGCAGCTCGCTGTACGATTCCGAGGGCGGCGCGATCTTCGCCGACCTGAGTGCGCGCGTCGAGCTGTACGGCTGCACGCTGGTCGGCAACAGCGCCAATCAAGGCGCGCATGCCGCGCTGCGCGGGAGCGCGCAGATCCTCGTGCGCAACTCGATCCTGTGGAATCCGCTGGACGAGCTCGGCGCCGCGACGCCGTCGCTGCAGGCCGTCGGTCCGTGCCTGATCGACCTCGCGTACACGGACCTCCAGGGCGGCACGGCGGGTGTGTTCCTCGGCGGCGGTTCGCCGCAGCTCGCCGTCGGCCTGGGCTTGATCGCGCTGGATCCGCTCTTCGCGGCCTCCGCGAGCGGCGACTACCACCCGCTGGCGGCCTCACCGTGCATCGACGCCGGCGATCCGCTGTACGTGCCGGTTCCGGGCGAGCTCGATCTCGACGGACTGCCGCGCGTGATCGGTCCCGCGATCGACCTGGGCGCCTACGAGAAGCCCTGAGGCCGGCGCCGCGTTCAGCCGAACACGATCCCCTGCGCGAGCGGCAATTCGCGCGACCAGTTGATCGTGTTCGTCTGCCGGCGCATGTAGGCCTTCCACGCGTCCGAGCCCGACTCGCGGCCGCCGCCGGTCTCCTTCTCGCCGCCGAAGGCGCCGCCGATCTCGGCGCCGCTGGTGCCGATGTTGACGTTGGCGATGCCGCAGTCGGAGCCCGCGCAGGACAGAAAGCGCTCGGCGTGGCGCAGGTTCAGCGTGAAGACCGCGCTCGACAGGCCCTGCGGCACGCCGTTGTGCAGCGCGATCGCCTCCTCCAGCGTGTCGAACGGGATCACGTACAGGATCGGTGCGAAGGTTTCGCGCTGCACCGCGCGGAACGAGTTCTTCGCGCGCACGATCGCCGGCTGCACCCAGTGGCCGCCGGCGAGCGCCCCCTTCTGCGCGACGGGCTCGCCGCCGCACAGCAGCGTCCCGCCCTCGGCGCGCGCGTCGGCCAGCGCGCGCTGCATCGCCTCGACGGCGGCGCCGCTGATCAGCGGCCCGCACAGGGTGCCCTTCGCGAGCGGATCGCCGATGCGGATGCCGGCGTAGGCCTTGACCAGGCGCCGCTCGACCTCCTTCTGCAGCGAGCGGTGCACGAGCAGCCGCCGCGTCGTCGTGCAGCGTTGGCCCGCCGTGCCGACCGCCCCGAACAGGATCGCGGGCAGGGCCAGGTCGAGGTCGGCGTCCTCCAGCAGCACGATCGCGTTGTTGCCGCCGAGCTCGAGCAGCGCGCGGCCGAAGCGGGCCGCGACGCGCGCGCCGACCCGGCCGCCGACCGCGCTCGAGCCGGTGAACGACACGAGCGGCAGACGGTGGTCGTCGACCAGCGGCGTCGCCACCTCGTCGACCGAGCCGCAGCACAGGCCGACCAGCGCACCGAAGCCCTCGGGCTCCAGCACGCGCGCGGCGATCTTCGTCGCGGCGATCGCCGCAAGCGGCGCGTGTTCGGAGGGCTTCCACACGCAGGCGTCGCCGCACACCAGCGCGAGCATCGAGTTCCAGGCCCACACGGCGACCGGGAAATTGAAGGCGGTCACGATGCCGACCGGCCCGAGCGGGTGCCACTGCTCGCGCATCGCATGGGCCGGCCGCTCCGAGTGCAACGAGAGGCCGTACAGCATGCGCGACTGGCCGACCGCGAAGTCGGCGATGTCGATCGCCTCCTGCACCTCGCCCAGGCCTTCCTGCAGGATCTTGCCGACCTCGAGCGTGACGAGCGCGCCGAGCGCGTCCTTGTGCGTGCGGAATTCGTTGCCGATGCGGCGCACGAGCTCACCGCGCTTGGGTGCCGGCACTTCGCGCCAGCGCAGGAAGGCCGCCTGGGCCGCGGCGGCGACCTCGTCATACTGTGCGCGGGTCGCGCCGGAGACGCGCGCGATCGGCTTGCCCGTGGCGGGGTTGAAACTCGTGATGGTCGCGCCCTTGCCCCTCTTCCAACGGCCGTCGTAGACGCCGGGAGTCTCGGAGGAAAGGTCGAGTGAGGCGAGGATCGAGGCGGTGGAGGTCGGCATGGAGGAACGCGGCGGAAAGCGCAGATGGTAGCGCCGGGAGTCGATGGCCGCGCCAGCGGATACGCGCTATCCTTTTCGCCCGCAATGGCCGACAAGATCATCTACCAACTGCAAGAGCTGTCGAAGTACTTCGGGCAGCGCAAGGTGCTCGACAACATCACCCTTGCGTTCCTCGAGGGTGCCAAGATCGGCATGATCGGCGCCAATGGCGCGGGCAAGTCGACGCTGCTGCGGATCATCGCGGGCGAGGACAAGCAGTTCGAGGGCGTGGCCAAGCCGATCGGTGAGCTGTCGATCGGCTACTTGTCGCAGGAGCCGCCGCTCCACGAGGAGCTCAGCGTCGAGGGCAACCTGAAGGAGGCGGTCAGGCCGCTGCTCGAGCTGCAGGCGCGCTACGAGAAGCTGGCCGAGGAAGGCGACATGGGCGAGGAGTTCATGCACCTGTCCGAGCAGATGGAACACCACGAGGTGTGGGAGCTCGACAGCCGCCTCGAGCAGGCCGCCGAGGCGCTCAAGCTGCCGCCGATGGACGCCGACGTGCGCAAGCTCTCGGGCGGCGAACGCCGGCGCGTCGCGCTGTGCAAGCTGTTGATCTCGCACCCGGACATCCTGCTGCTCGACGAGCCGACCAACCACCTCGACGCCGACACGGTCGAGTGGCTCGAGCACCACCTGCGCGACTACCACGGCACGGTGATCCTGATCACGCACGACCGCTACTTCCTCGACAACGTGGTCGGCTGGATGCTCGAGATCGAGCGCGGCAAGACCATCCCGTACGAGGGCAACTACAGCCGCTACCTCGAGCTCAAGCAGAAGAAACTCGAAACCAAGCGCGGCCAGGACGCGGCGCGCGAGAAGGTCATCGCGCGCGAGCTGGAGTGGATCCGCAAGACGCCCAAGGCGCGCACGACGCGCTCCAAGTCGCGCATGGCGCGCTACAAGGAACTGGTCGAGCAGCGCGCCGACCAGCAGCTCGAGGAACTGGAGCTGCGCATCCCGCCCGGCCCGCGCCTGGGCGACAAGGTGATCCAGTTCGACCGCGTGAGCAAGTCTTTCGGCGAGCGCGTGCTGATGAAGGACCTGACCTTCGAGATGCCGCCGGGCGGCATCCTCGGCGTCGTCGGCGCCAACGGCATGGGCAAGACGACGATGCTGCGGATGATTCTCGGTCAGGAGCAGCCGGACAAGGGCAAGGTCACGATCGGCTCGACGGTCAAGCTGCGCTACCTCGACCAGTCACGCGCGATCCTCGACGACGAGAAGAGCGTCTACGACAACATCTGCGAAGGCAATGTGCTGATCCCGTTCGGCGGCAAGACGCTGGACGGACGCGCCTACGTCGCGCGCTTCAATTTCAAGGGCGAGGATCAGCAGAAGCTGCTCGGCGAGTGCTCGGGCGGCATGCGCAACCGCGTGCTGCTGGCGAAGATGCTGCGCGAGCCCGCCAACGTGATCATCATGGACGAGCCGACCAACGACCTCGATCTGGAGACGCTGCGCGTGCTCGAGGAGGCGATCCAGGAGTATCCGGGCTCGGCCATCGTCGTCAGCCACGACCGCTATTTCCTGAATCGGGTCGCGACGCACATCCTCGCTTTCGAGGGCAATGCCGAGGTCAATTACTTCCCCGGCGACTACGAGTCCTATGCGGAGTGGCGCAAGGCCGATCGGGAGAAGCGCGGCGTGCGCGCCGAGTCGAAGGCCGGCAAGTACCGGCAACTGTTGCGCGCCTGAAGCGATGGCCTGCGACGGCGAGTCCCCGCGCCTGCTCGCCGCCGGCGATCCCCGGCTCGCGCCGCGCAGCGAGCTCGAGCACGCGCTAGGGCTGATTCGCGCCTTCCGCGCCCCAGACCCAGAGCAGGCGGCGTTCCAGCGTCAGATCCTCGCGTTCTGCGCCGAGCATCCCGATGCGCTCTGGCGCACTTGCCTGACCGGCCACCTGACCGCCTCGGCGCTGATCGTTTCGCACGATGGCCGGCGCGGCCTGTTGTGCCTGCACAAGAAGCTCGGCCGCTGGCTGCAACTGGGCGGACACGTCGACGGCGACGCCAACCTGCCCGCGGCCGCGCTGCGCGAGGCCGTCGAGGAGAGCGGGATCCCGGACCTGTGCGTCGATCCGCGTCCGATCGATCTGGACGCGCATCGGATCCCGGCTCGCGCAGAGGAACCGGAGCACTGGCATCTGGACGTTCGTTTTCGGATCGTGGCCCCGTCCGAGCGTGCGTTGGTGCTGAGCGAGGAGTCGCTGCAATTGCGCTGGTTCGAGCGCGGACAGTTGGCGAGCGTGGAGGCCGATGCATCGGTGCGCAGGCTGTTCGATCGACTGGCCCTGCCAGGCTGATTCCCCCTTGCGCCCGAGTCCGAATTCGATCATCTTCTGCGCCCCAATCGACCCGCGCGCGCCGCGGGAATGCAGACCCTCCCCCTCCATCCAATCCTCCTTTCAGCACGCTCACGATCATGGCCAAGGAAAAGCGCATTCGTCGTAGCCCCGAACAGATCATCGCCGACTTGCAGAAGGAAAAGCGCATTCGTCGTAGTCCCGAACAGATCATCGCCGACTTGCAAGCGGAAATTGCGCGCGTTCAGGACCGCGCCAAGGCCAAGCAGATCAAGAAGTCCGAGGCCGGAAAATTCGCGGTCGCCTCGATCCGCGCGATCGACAAGGGGCTCGATGCCGCGGCCGAAGAGAACAACTCGCTGCTGCGCCACGCGCTGGCGGATGCGCGCAAGCCGCTCGCCTCGTACCTCGAGACGCAGGGACTCGC
>Ga0194128_10011003_pt1 | contig 10596 bp, 7 predicted proteins | sample TA2KigCa65mmetaG_FD_148650 | JGI IMG/M metagenome (GOLD analysis project Ga0194128, IMG submission 148650) | Freshwater microbial communities from Lake Tanganyika, Tanzania - TA2015037 Kigoma Deep Cast 65m | ecosystem: Environmental > Aquatic > Freshwater > Lake | place: Tanzania: Lake...
CGGGCGGCGCTCAGTCTGGCTCGTGGCGAATTGCATGAGAAGCACGAAGAGGCGCATCAGGTGGCGATCGGCGTTTATGGCGTCATGAAAACGCGGTATCGCAAAGATCCCGGTTCGCTGGAAGCGATCAACAGCTTGCCAGTCAAAGATTCTACGGTTAACGACACGCGGCAACGCATGGGAGCCATGCAGGCGCTCTGGACGCAGTTGCCGAACGATCCGTATTCGTCGCCGGCCGGCCCGTTCGTGGCCTGGGTCGGCATGGATCAGGCGGCGTTTGATACGAAACTCACCACCATGACGACCGCGCACGCCGCGTTTGTGACGGCCGACGAGAATTTTGAAATGGCGGAAGGGAATCTCCACACCAAAGATGCACATCTCGCTGAGTTGATTGTGTCAGCGCTCGAAGAGGGACGCTCGCAGTTTCCGATCGGCACGCCACAACGGGAAGTCATTGATTCCATTCCCACCACCCCGGCGGCACAAGAACCGAATCAGGCGGAAATCACCGCTGCCTCGTCCCCCGCCGCCGGACAGGTCGAATTCCAATACTCGGCCCAGCGTGGAACGAGCTACGACGTGCTGCACAAAGGCCCCGGCGAAACCGACTTCACGACTGTCGCGGACGACGTGATCGTGACGACTTATGCAGCCAGCGGACTTGCCCCCGGAACACACGAATACAAAGTCATCGGCCAAAACTCGCGAGGCAACGGCCCCGCCAGCGAAGTCACCAGCATCGCCGTCGCGTGAAAAAAACAGACTTCCCAAGTCTTGAAGACTTCGGAAGTCTGAGGAGCCGTGAGCAGTTTCCTTTGCGGCTCATCCTGCAAATGACGCCGTGGCTTGGCACGCCGATTTTGAAAGTCGTGACTGGCATAATGGCTGCCTCGGTCGCTGTGGTGCAGCAGACCCGGTGGTGGTCTTTTTGCGACCAATGCCACTGCCTGGCTGAATTTCCCAAACACAGCCCTGCGATAACCGGCTCGGACTTCGCCGACGCCCTGCTCGAATGAGGGTGAGAATCCTCCGCCTCCAACGATGCTCAGACCGACGATCTCTTGAGATTCGACTGAGGCTGTGCCATTGTCTGAAGCACGGGCTTATTCGTCTATCAGGAGTATGTGCCATGTTGAATCGACGGATCGTTTTGGGACTGGTTGGCTTGCTCTGTGGTTGGATCATCGCTTCCACCGCCTGGGCCGCCGGCACCAGCGGCACAATTGATTCTGTCGCCGCGAATGGCAAGAAGATCACGGTCCAACCCAGTGGTGACAAACCCAAGCGAGTGTTTTCGATTGCCGATAGCGTCAAGCTGACCATCGACGGGAAAGCGGCCAAACTGAGCGATCTGAAGGTCGGGCAGCAGATCTCCGTCTTCACCAACAGCAGCGACATGGTCACGAGCGTCATCGTTCGCAACGAAAAAGAAAAGACAGACGCCCCGCCAACTCCAAAGACGATACCCAAGCCCAAGAAGACTGAGCCAGCCGCTGAAACTTCCAGTGACGAAAGCGGCGGCGGCAAGCCAGGGGACTCGCCACAATTTCGCGGCCCGCGCCGTGATGGTCACTCCGCCAACGGCAGCAACATTGCCAATCGTTGGCCGTCTTCTGGACCCAAACCAGCTTGGTCAGCAGGCGGACTTGGCGCGGGCTTTGCCGCCGTCTCCGTCGCCAATGGCCGAGTCTTCACGATGGGCTTGGTCGGCAACGACGAGAAAGTGTTCGCACTCAACGAGCGTGACGGCCGCCCTGCTTGGTCCGTATCGACAGGTGGCGACGCCTATCGGAATGGCACCGGTGATGGGCCACGCTGCACGCCAACCGTCGATGGCGACCGGGTCTATGCCTTGGGAGCCAACGGGGATCTGGTTTGCTTGGAAGCACGCAACGGTCAAAGACGCTGGCACAAAAACATTCTCCGTGAGTTCGATGGCGCCAACATCCAATGGGGCATTTGCGAGTCTCCACTGATCGACGGCGAGAAAGTCATCGTCACACCCGGCGGTCGTGGAGCCACGATGGTCGCGCTCAACAAGGCCAACGGCAACGTGATTTGGAAGTCGCGAGCCCCTGGCGATCCGAAAGCCGGCTACGCCTCGGCCATTGCCGTCGATGTGGGTGGAGTGCGGCAATACGTCAACTTCACCGCTCGCGGCCTGGTCGGCGTCCGAGCCAACGACGGTGAGTTCCTCTGGCAAAACAGCACCTCGGCAAACGGGACCGCCAACTGTTCCGCTCCCGTGTTTCACGAGAACCACGTCTTCTACGGTTCCGGCTACGGCACGGGCGGATCGTGTCTGCGGCTCGAATCCAACGGCAATACCACGCGCGTCGAAGAACTCTATAAAACCAAAGACATGAAGAACCATCACGGTGGCATGGTCGTCGTGAACGGTTTTCTCTACGGCTGCGACGAGAACATCCTGACCTGCCTCGATCTGCTTTCCGGCAAGGTCATGTGGAAGGAACGCTCGCCCGGAAAAGGCTCGATCACATTCGCAGACGACATGCTGATCATCCGTAACGAACAAGGCCCCGTCACGCTGATCGAAGCCAATTCGCAACGCTACGTCGAGAAGGGAAACTTCGACCAACCCAACCGCAGTCGCCGCCAATCCTGGGCCTATCCGGTCGTCGCCAACGGACACCTGCTGTTGCGAGACCAAGAGACCCTTCTTTGCTACGATATCCGCCGGTAATTTCTGGCACAGGCGGTTCGCCTGCATTGCATCTTTCACAACTCAACACGAATGGACGCACCCCATGAGCACTGAGGCTGTCACGACACCCGCCACCGACCTGAATTCCCGCAAGCAACTTATTCGTGGACAAGCCCACGCCAATCGCAACGCACAACTCGACAAGGATGAGATCAGTCGCCGTATCGTTGCGTCCTTTATGGCTCAATCGGAGTACGCCGCTGCACGTGTTGTGATGTTTTACGTCGATGTCCGCTCCGAGGTCAGGACTCGCCATGATCTCGAAGCCGCTCTGCAAACGGGCAAGAAGATCGTCGTGCCGTACTGCGTCGATGGCGAACTTGAGCTGTTCCATCTGGAGTCGATGGATGAACTCGAATTGGGCATGTACCGCATCCTCGAACCACGCGCCGAGTTGCGTGGCGTCCCCACAAAACGAGTCGAAGTCGAAGAACTTGACCTGATCATGGTTCCTGGCGTCGCCTTCGATCGGCGAGGCGGTCGCACCGGTCATGGCAAAGGTTACTACGACAAGCTGCTGGAACACGCTCGTGCCGACACGCCGCTGATCGCGCTGGCCTTCGAGTGCCAGCTCTTTCCCGAAATCCCAATGCAGTCGCACGACATCTTCATGGACAAGGTCGTGACCGAGGCCGCTGTCTACGTGGGGCTGGGCCGTCGTGGCGATGCAGAGTCGTCCGCGCCGTCGAAGCCGCGCTAGGGCGGACGCAGTGCAAAGTGCAGAGTGACGACTGCAAAGTGCAAAGTGACCACCGGCAGAATGGTTAGCATTTTTCACTTGGTATTTTCAGTCTCATCATTTCCTCGACCAAGATCACTGAGCCACATGAGCACACTTTCCGCACATGGCTGCGAGATCGAAGACACCTACGCCGAAGCGTTCCGCAGCATCTACGCCGAGATTCTCGTGACCGCGCGCGATCGCAAGTGGCTGCAACACGCGGTCGATAAGGCAACCGGCCACGCCAGCAGCACGATCTTTTGCGACTGCGAAGCGGGCGTCGATCGCTTTGTCGGGCCGGGCGGCGATCAGTCGTTCGCGACGCCGGACGGTCGGCCGGGAGCGATCATTCAGATGCACGTTCCGCGGTTCCGCAAAGATCGCGAGCCGGCCCTCGAACGTTCTCTGCTGACGCGCGTCAGCCAGAACGTTCTGACCTGTCCGACCACGGCCTGCTTCAACCTGCTTGATACCGAGTCGTACTTCAAGCTCGGCCGCAAAATCGCCTTCTTCGGCGATGGCTATCAAACACGAGTCACTCGTTACGGCCGCAAGATGTGGGCGATCCCGATTCTCGGCGGCGAGTTCGTGCTCGATCGCCGCTTCGGTTTTCGGGACGGCATCATGGGTGGCAACCTCTGGTTCATGGGCGAGTCGATCGACTCCGCCATCGAAGCCACCGAACGGGGTGTCACCGCCGTCGAGAAAGTCCCTGGCGTCATCATGACCTTCCCTGGAGGAATCGCTCAAAGCGCATCGAAAGCCGGTAGTAAATACTCATTCCTGATCGCCAGCACGTATCAACAATACTGCCCGACACTGCGCGAGAAGCTCGGAGCCGAATGCCGTTTGCCTCCGAACGTCAACTCGATCATGGAAATCGTGATGAACGGCCGCGACCTCGAAACGATTTCGGTCGCGACCCAAGCCGCCATCGCTGCCGCCCGCACGACACCCGGTCTGGTGAAGATTACCGCCGGCAATTACGGCGGCCGGCTCGGCAAGTCGTTCATTTATCTGCATCCGCAGGCGAACGCGAACGCGACCTGAAAATCGCAATCGCGATGGCGCAAGCGACTGCGATTGGCGTCCAGTATTTGGGCCCGAATACGACCGTCCCGTTGAGCATCATCACCAGCCAGATGCCGTGACGCGCAGCGCCCAGCGGCGGAATTTCAGGACGTCGAAATTCACGGAAAGCATCGCTCAGCCAGTACGCGACGAAGGCGAAGTTGACGAAGACGGTCCACGGCCATTCCACGCCGAAGACTCGGCGAGTTTCCATCGCCGTGTGCCGCATCGCGTTGCCCAGGCTCCAGCAATGTCCGATTCCCATCGCGACGATGACGTGTGCCACACACGCCAATGCACCGATCAGCCAACTCCAGCGGATCACTCGATCTCGCAAACCGAATGAGCGGCCGGACGCATCGACGAGCACTCGCAACAACCAGGCGGCCACGGCGATCCAAATCGTCAGACGGATCGACCAGAATCCGGGAGTCTCAATCATGGCAAGACGCCCAAGGGATTACTTCTTGGAATCGGCCGGCTGCTTTGCCTTCTGTTTGGCAATGTACACCTTGGCCTTGGCTTCCATCGCGGGAGCCTTCAGTCCGACAGTCTTCGCCTCGGCGAGTGCGGCATCGTACGTCAGGCCGCCATCGAGCACTCGATGTGCGAGCCACACCGCTCCGACGCGATTCGCCGACGCGCAGTGCAGCAGCAGTGGGCGTTGCTGTTTTTCGTTGAGCAGCTTGCGGAGCTTGTCAAAGTTCTCGTCCGTCAGCGAATCGGGCGAGGCGATCGGGACGTGGTGATATTCGAGGCTCAGCCCTTTGAGGATTTTCGCTTCATCGAAATCCATCTCCTCTTTAGTTCGCAGATTGAGGACTGACTTCACGCCTCGTTTTTTGAATTCTTCAAAGTCCTCGGCCGTTGGTTGACCCGCGAGAAAAATGTCATCGAAAGCGTGCAATTGTTTGACCGAACCACATTTGGCCGGTTCAAGTTTCTTCAGCGTCTCGATTTTCTGTGGCTTGTCCTCCGAAACCGCGACTGAGGCACAGAACGCCACGGCGACGAACAGCAGGCGAGCGATCATGAGAATTCCCTTTGAGGACGGCGAAGCAGAAATCCAAACCGGCGTTGACGCGCCGCACTCCCAATCAGTCCGGCAGCGGTTGGCCTTTTGTCTCCGGCGCGAACCAGATGATGCCCATTCCGATGACGTAGATGAAACTCATGGCCGAGCAGGCCAATGGGTAACCTCCGGCAAAATCGTGTCCGAGGATGTTGGTCGTGGGGACTTTCGTCAGCAGGCCAGCCTGCAGAGCGCCGATCGCCGCCAGGATGCGGCCGAAGTTGAATGAGAATCCCTGCCCGGTGGCTCGAACTTTCGTCGCGAACAGTTCCGGCAGGTACAACGGCAGCCAACCGTAAAACGCCGCCGTGCAAGTCCCGGCCAGGAAGCAGGTGACGAGAAAGAATGTGCCGTACTCCGTATTGCCCTGGAAGAACAGCAGCGCCGTGGCCAGCGAGCAGATGCACATCCCGAAGTAAGTCATGCGCCGCCCGAGCCAGTCACCGATCAGTGCAGCGGCGATCGTCCCGATAATCGCTCCGATCGCCAGACAAATCTGCGTGTGCTCGCGAGCGAACGGCACGTCCGTCCGGCCTTGCGTCAGTTTACCCGCCCAGGCCGGAGCCCACTGCGTCGAACCCCAGGTCCCCAACAGCGCAACACCGCTCAAGCAGGCTCCCAGCAGCATGCGCCGCAGAGTTGGCTTCCAGATGTCCGCTTCCGCGGTGATTCCACTGAGGACAAATGTTCGTTTCAGAAACTGCATCACCGGGAAGACATATCCGACCGTAGCAATCGTCAGTCCAATCAGCGTCCCCACAATTCGTGCCGCGAGACCAACGTCGTTTGACCAGACGTAGATGATCACCGCCGGCCCCACCGCTCCGACAAACACCCCCAGCAGATCGCGAGTCGCCCACTGCGACGTCGAACCGCGACCCTTTTCTTGCTCCCATTTGTGGGATTCGGGGACGAACAGTCGAAAGAAAAACGTCAGCAGCGCGGGAGTCGCGCCGAGAATCATCATCAGCCGCCAACCCTTGAAGGCCACGAGCGATTTGCAGGTCTCCGCTGACAAACCGAGCGTGAGGAGCCATTGCTCCATGTTTCCTAGGATCGACGTCAGTCCCATGCCGATCACACCGACCAGCAGATAGCCGACGTTTGCCGCGGCTCCGATCAAACCGGCCATTAACGCTCGCGAGCGATTCGGCCAGACCTCCATGACCAGTGCCACACCCAAAGCCCACTCGCCACCCATGCCCAACGAGGCGATGAACCGCATCACGGCGATCTGCAACGGCGACGCGACAACACCGCACAACCCGGTGAAGATCGCGTACGTCGCCACGGAGAGCGACATCGCACGCACGCGACCAATGCGATCCCCCAGCCAGCCGAACACCACTCCACCGGTCGCGGCACCGACCAAAAAGACCGCGATCACCACGCCGAAATAAAACCCGATCAGAGCCTCTTGAGCTTCCGTCGGTTTCCCCGTGAAGCCCATCAAGTCCTGGATGGCCGACCGGCCGACCATCGAGAACAGTCCCATCTCGAAGCCGTCGAACATCCAGCCCAGCAGTGCGGCGGTCAACGCCAGATACTGCCCCGCCTTGGTGATCTGCCGGGGACTCTCGGTCGAAGAACTCATGCGCGGTCGCCTTTCGTGCTGGTGATGCGTGACGAAGAGGCGACAGCATATCGCGACAGTGACAAAGGGTCAGGGGCTAGGGGTCAAAGCAATTGCCTTGATCCTGGCTCCTCATCCCCAGCTCCTAATTCCTCGACTACGCCAGTGCGGCCAGCAACGCGGCCGACAACGTAAAAGTCGTGTCGATCTCGTTGGTCGGATCGAAGACTGTGTCGCTCCCTTCACCGGGGTTGATGGTGTCGAAGCTGCCTTGGCCATTGAGGGAATCGTCTCCTTCGTCTCCGAGCAGTACGTCCCGACCGGCGCCACCGGCCATCGTGTCGTTGCCGTCACCGCCAGTGAGCGTGTCGTTGCCGGCAGCTCCATTTATGACGTCGTCGCCGTTGCCACCCCCAAGTAGATCGTTGCCATTCAGGCCATCGAGCGTGTCATCGCCGTCGCCGCCGCTGATCGTATCGTCGCCGTCGTGACCGACGATCGAGTCGTTGCCGTCGTCGCCGTACAGCTTGTCGTTGCCGTTCTCGCCGGTGATCGTGTCGTCGCTGCCACCTCCACGAACCGTATCGTTTCCGAGATTGCCATTGAGGCTGTCTGCTTCATTGCCGCCGAGGATTGAGTCGTTACCGTCACCGCCATCGACGACATCGGTCCCGTCACCGGCATCGATCGAGTCGTTCCCTGCCTCGCCGTTAATCGTGTCCGCACCGACATCTCCCGTCACAGAGTCATCCCCCGCGCCGGCATTGACACTGTCGGCACCGTCTCCGGCGAGGATGCGATCGTTGCCGGTCCCACCCAGGATCGTGTCGTCACCCAGTCCACCGAAGATCAGATCGTTGCCCCCTTGACCATCCAGCACATCGTCGCCGTCGCCGCCGTTGAGCGAATCAATGCCGGCGCTGCCGGTCAGCGAGTCATCGCCGAGTCCGCCGACTAACGACACGCGGATGAGGCCAATATTCGCGCCGTTCGAGTTGATCGTGTCGTTGCCGTCACCACCATCAATCGTCAGCAACGTCGCCGTACGCACTCGATCGAGCGCATTAATGGTGATCGTGTCGTCTCCGTCGCCCGCCAAAATGTCCACCACTTGAATGATCGGCGAGACGTTGAGCACCGCCGACCCATCCGTGATTCGCAGTTGCCCATTGGCCTGCGACACGACAAAGTTGTTCGCCACCGCCGAGCCTTTCACCCGGACGCGGTCGTAACCGGAGAGGCTCGACAACGTGTCGACGCCGTCACCGTTTCCGTTCCAGACGTAGGTGTCGGAGCCATCGCCACCTTTCACGAGATCGTTGCCACCCTGGCCATCTACGGTGTCGTCGCCAAGCTCACCATCGAGCGTGTCAGCACCTGCGCCACCTAATATCGAATCATTGCCGGCTCCTCCGAGCAGCGAGTCGTTCCCGGCCATGCCGTTGAGAAAATCATTGCCGATACTTCCGAGGAGCGTGTCATTGCCGCTGCCGCCCAACAGGGTGTCCCGTTCCAAATCCGCCGCGCCGCCGCCGGGAATAGTAGGCGGTGGAGGCGGTGGAGGTGGTGGAGGTTCAACTTGAGGCAGGGTGCCGTAGAACGAGATCTGCCAGGAATCGAACGTGCCCACCGTCCCTGATGCTAAATCGCGAACCTGCAGAGTCCAGGTGCCGAGCGTGGATTCGTCCCAGTGGCGTGCCGAAGTGAATAACCAATTCCTGTAGTCGTCGTTAGGGTCATTGCGGTCTTCGGCGAGGACCGACTGCGTTCCGTCGGGAGACGTGAGGATGACTTCCAATTGGCCTCGGACGCTGTGTGTGGTGTTAAACGTGACCTCAACCCATTCGACGCTGATGTCCTCTGTCACGTTCACTGGAGATGAGACGCCGCTCAGGTTGTTGTCAGGAATTGTTGAATTTACGGCAATTGTAGGCGAAACAACCGTGATTTCGGCATCCACGTTGACATGTGTGATCGCCGCATTGACCGCAGCCAAGGCGTCGATCGCTCCGAAGCCGTATTTGTGGTTCACCAAATGTCCGGCACCGTTGAGAACCCAATCCGAATCGGTGGGGTGATTCTGTTCGGCGGTGTTCACCAAGATGTGTTTGATATCTCGATAGGACAGATTCGGATTGGCTTGAAGCATGAGCGCGATTACGCCGGAGACCAGCGGGGTAGAGGAAGAGGTGCCGCTGAAGTCATCGTCATAATCTCCTGGATCAGCACCGGCATTACCGATCAGATCGGTTGTCGTGATCCCGTCCGGACTTGTTCCTGGAACGCCTTGCGAGTAAGCGGTGACCAAAATCGGCGCGCCCGGCTCGCTGTAGGATGCCTGAACGCCATCGTCATCCACGGCAGCAACAGCGATCACGAACCGCGAATTGGCGTAACCGTCATAGTTAACGTTGTCATTGTTACCGAGACCGTTGCCGGCCGCCCAAGTGAAGACACTCCCCAAGCCTCCGCGTCCGTTCGCCGTACCATTTTGAAGTGCGGCCAATGCCAACGGGCCGGGAAAGTCTAAACTCCGGCCATCGTCAGGTGGTCCCCAGCTGTTGTTGTAAATGTCGATGTCTTGATTCATGAAGCTGAGCGCGTTGCCTTCAAGCAAATCGGTTTGCCCAAAGGCCACGAGCCGCAATCCAGCCAATGACGCACTTGGCGCCGAGCCTGTGCCCCCCAGTGAGTTGAATCCTCTCGCGGCCGCAACTCCAGCGACAGCCGTGCCGTGACTGTCACCACCTACCGGCGTCGGATCAGAGTCATTGCCGATGAAATCAAAACTCAAGGCTGAAACATAATTCGGATTCAGATCTTCGTGTGCGTGCTGCAGACCATCATCCACGATGCCGATAACGACGCCCGTGCCGAGGAAGTTGTCCCACGCTTGTACCACGTTCGCGTCCGCTCCGACGGTGCCTCCTGTCTGGCCAGTGTTTCGAAGATGCCACTGATCAGGGAACAGCGGATCGTTGGGAATTGCCCGCGTCGAGACCTCACTCCCGACCAGCGGATAAAAGAACGCGACGTCCTTGTGTTTCTCCAACTCCGCTCGGAGATGCGTCGCCTTCTCAGCATCGGGCAGTGTCACTAAATAGGTGTTCTCAATATGTCCGGTGGCCACAAGTGGCAAGATGTCGAGCGAATTGGCGAAAGCGAGCGATGAAACGCCAGTATTGAGCGACACGATCCATTGCTTCGGTTTGGTTTGCGGGTCGGCGGCGACCTCGGTCGTGATACGGCGTGCCGTCTCTACGAACCGAGCTTTTTGTATCCGGTCCAGATCACGGGCTGACGCGATTCCGCTCGACGCGCCATCGTTATCGAGAATCGTGACGTCGCAAACTGCGTTTTCCAGCAGCGAATTTTGTGGATTGCTCAGGAGGATGCGGAAGGTTTTCGTGCCCTCCAGCAGCGTGTCACCC
>Ga0194128_10011006_pt1 | contig 10595 bp, 11 predicted proteins | sample TA2KigCa65mmetaG_FD_148650 | JGI IMG/M metagenome (GOLD analysis project Ga0194128, IMG submission 148650) | Freshwater microbial communities from Lake Tanganyika, Tanzania - TA2015037 Kigoma Deep Cast 65m | ecosystem: Environmental > Aquatic > Freshwater > Lake | place: Tanzania: Lake...
CAGGATGCGAAGGGCTAACGCGTCGTCGCCGGTTGGCGCACAGGTGCAGAGGATGGCGAGGGGATCGGAGCTGCAGGTGCCGGGAGCGGCGCCGCATAGGCCTCCGGAATCTGATCTAACCGATAGAAATCCGCCGGGCTCACGGTCTCCGAAGCCGTCTCGGTCGGCTCCATTCCCTTGTTGAACACTTCCACCATGCCCAGGTCACTCAGCTCCGGCGCCAGCAGGCCGGTCTTCGGGTCCACCCGCACGTAGCGGATGTCCTCCGGAATCTCGAACGGCATGGCTGGCAGCAGCGGCAGGGCCGCCTGCATGAACTTCAGCCAGATCGGCAGCGCCGCATGCGCGCCCGATTCCGTCTCCCCCAGCGTCCGAATGTCGTCGAAGCCAACCCAGACGGCCGCGACTAGGTTGGGCGTATAGCCGATGAACCAGGCGTCCGTGAAATCGTTGGTGGTCCCGGTCTTGCCCGCCACGGACCGCTCAATGGATTTGGCCAGCTGCCCAGTCCCCTTCTGGATCACGTCCTCGAGCACGTTCGTGATGAGATAGGCCGTCTCCTTCTGAATCACCTGCTGCGGCTCGAAGAGAATTTGCTCCAACACCTCGCCCGTGGCATTCTGCACGGTCGAGACCGCATAGGGCTGGAGTTTGTAGCCCTGGTTGGCGAAGACCGCATAGGCCGTGACCATCTCGAGCGGCGTGATCCCGGAAGAGCCCAGCGCGAGCGACAGGTCCTGGTTGATCGGACTGGTGATACCGAGAATCCGCGCGAACTCGACCACGGGCTTGATGCCGACCCGTTCCAGTAGCTTGACCGTGGCGACATTGTGCGAATGGATGAGGGCCTCGCGCAGACTGACCGGCCCATAGAAGCGGTGGCCGTAGTTCTCCGGTTTCCAGGTCTTTTCTGGGTCCTCCTCGTTTTCGTAGATGACGGGCGCATCGATGACCACCGTGGCGGGGCTCAACCCCTCGTTGAAGGCCGTGGCATAGATGATCGGCTTGAAGGCCGAGCCGGGCTGGCGGCGCGCCGTGAGCACGCGGTTGTATTCGCTGCGGGCGAAGTCGTAGCCGCCGACCATGGCCCGGATTGACCCGTTGCGCGGGTCGAGCGCAATGAGCCCACCTTCGACGATAGGCGTCTGTTCGAGCTGAAACCAGATCGCGTTTTTCTCGACCTTCTTGAGGCTGACCTCGATCACGTCGCCCTGCTTCAGCAAATTCTTCACTGTGGGCAGTGTGACGGCGTCCTTCACTGGATCGCGCCCCTTCAGTCGGCGCTTGGCCCAGTTCATGTCCTCGAAGAGCATCAGTCCGACCACCGATCCCACCTGCACGTGCACGGCGTCGCGCCCGAGTTTCATAACGACCCCTCGGACGATTTCACCGGGCACGAGCGGCTTGTCCTGCGGCAGGGCCACCCCTGGCGGCGGGAGCGTCGTGATGTCCTGTGTGCCGATTGGCCCGCGCCAGCCCTGCCGTTTGTCCAGCTCGCGCAGGCCGTGGTTGAGCGCCTGCTCCGCCGCCTGCTGTATGGTGACATTGAGCGTGGTGAAAATTTCCAGCCCGCCCTTGTAGACCATCGTCTCGCCGTATTTGTTCACCACGTGCTGCCGGACGGTTTCGATGAAGTAGGGCCCCACGTGCTCAGCCCCCGCCCGCTTAAGGAGCAGCGGCTTGGTGAGTGCGGCCAAGCGGTCCTCTACTTTGATGAAGCCCACTTCCTCCATCCGTGTCAGCACGTGCTCCTGGCGCTTTTTGGCTTTGTCGAGATTTTTATAGGGCGAGTAATTGGTGGGCGACTTGGGGAGGCCGGCTAGGATGGCCGCCTCGCCAAGGGTCACCTCCGAGAGGTTTTTGCCAAAATAGGTCTGGGCCGCCGCCGCCACGCCGTAGGCGCCCTGCCCGAAGTAAATCTGATTGAGATAGAGCTCGAGGATCTCCTCCTTGCTGAGGATGAGCTCCATTTGATAAGCCAGAATCAGCTCGCGGACTTTCCTCATGTACGTCCGCTCGGTGGACAGAAACAACGACCGAGCGAGTTGCTGTGTAATGGTGCTGGCGCCCTCAACCTTGCCGCCGCGCCGCAGGTTGGTCCAGACGGCACGCCCGATGCCGATGATGTCCAGCCCGGGATGCTCGAAGAAGCGCGCGTCCTCGACGGCGATGACGGCATTGATCAGATCTTGCGGCACATCGGCCAGCTGCACCTTGAGCCGCCGCTCGATGTAGAATTGCCCGACGACCTGGCGGTCGTCCGAATAGACGCGACTCACCTGGCTGGGCTGGTACTCGGACAGCTGGTCCAGCGGTGGCAACTCCTGCGAGGCCCACCAGAAGATGGCGCTGACCATAACGATGCCCAGCACGGCCAACGCCCCGGTGGCAGCGAGCAGAGTTTTCCATCGGGGCCAACGGGCCAGGTCCGGCGCGCGCAATTCCGTGTAGCGGTCATTAAAGGCCATCGCCGATGCGTCTTATCCGGGTGGGCTGCACAGAGAGCACCTTACCGCGCACCCTTTCCAAACACAAGAGCAGAAGATTGAGACGAAGGCCCGGTGTGCGCAGAAAATTTGGCTCCTTGCCCAGCGTGGCCAGAACCGCAGCCTCGACCTAGTTTTTGCGCAGTCCTTGTCTTTTCGGCCGGCGCTCCGTTATACTGGCTGCGACGCTGATTTGACGGCGTCTTTTTTTTTGGCCGTATAAAGAACAATCTCATGAGCGGCACGACATTGAAAGCCCCGTCCGCACGACGGACGAATATCCGGAATATCGCCATCATCGCGCACGTGGACCACGGCAAGACCACGCTCGTGGACGCGCTGCTGCGCCAGACGCACGTCCATCGCAAGATCAACGACATGGGCGAGCGCATCATGGACTCGATGGACCAGGAGCGCGAGCGGGGCATCACGATCCGCGCGAAGAATGCGAGCATCACCTACCAGGACGTCAAGATCAACATCGTGGACACGCCGGGGCACGCCGACTTCGGCGGCGAGGTCGAACGCACGCTGCGTATGGTCGATGGCGTGCTGCTGCTGGTGGACGCCAAAGAAGGCCCCATGCCGCAGACAACTTTCGTGCTCCGCAAGGCCCTGGCGCTGGGCCTCAAGGCCATCGTCGTGATCAACAAGATCGACCGGCCGGATGCCGTAATCGACGACGTCGTGAACCGGACCTTCGATCTCTTCGTCGCGCTGGGTGCAACCGACGAGCAGCTTGATTTTCCCATTGTCTATGCGTCGGCCCTCAACGGAGTGGCCACCCTTGACATCAACAAGCCCGGCACCGAGATCACGCCCCTGCTGGACACGATCCTGACCCATGTGCCGGCACCGGCCATTTTGAAGGACGCGCCGCTCCAGATTCTGGTCCTAGCCCTCACTTATGATTCTTACAAGGGCAAGCAGGGCATTGGCAAAATTCACGCTGGCGCGATCGCACGTCGCCAGAACGTCGTGCGGATTGCCCGGGACGGCGCGCCCGCGGGTGGAAAAGTCTCCGACCTCTCGGTGTTTTCGGGTCTGGAACGGATAGATGTCGAACAGGCCGAGGCAGGTGAAATCGTCGTCGTCTCCGGGCTGCCCGACATCGGCATCGGAGAAACAATCGCTGACGCCACCGAACCAATCGCGCTGCCGCCGGTCACGATCGACGAGCCGACCGTCCAGATGACCTTTGCCGTGAACACAAGCCCCTTCGCCGGACGCGAGGGCAAGTTCCTCACCTCCCGCCATCTGCGCGAGCGACTTTTTAAAGAACTGGAAACGAACGTCTCGCTGCGCGCGGAAGAGACCGACAGCCCCGACCGCTTTCTCGTCGCGGGCCGTGGTGAGCTACACCTGGCCGTGTTGATTGAGCAGATGCGGCGCGAGGGCTACGAGTTGCAAGTCTCGCAGCCGGAGGTGATTCTGCACCGCGAGGGCAGTGTGGTTACGGAACCCTACGAAGAGCTCACGATTACCGTGCCGACCGAGTACCAGGGCGTGGTGATCGAAGAAATCGGAGGCCGGCGCGGCGAGCTGCGGCACATGAAGCTCGTGCATGCTGACGCGGGCTCAGGCGAAATTCATCTCGAGTATCACATTCCGACGCGCGGCGTGATCGGCCTGAAGGGGATCTTGCTCACGAAGACCCGCGGCACCGTCATCATGCACCACGTCTTTAAGGAATACGGCCCTTGCGACGAGCGGACGCTTGTCACCGCGCCGCACGGCTCGCTGGTCGCCCACGAGGACGGCACGAGCAACGCCTACGGCCTCTTCATGATGCAGGAACGCGGGGCGCTGTTCCTTGCTCCCGGCGTCGAGGTCTACCGGGGCATGGTTGTCGGGCAGAACAGTCGCGACGAGGATCTGGACGTGAATGTCTGCAAGGCCAAGCAACTGACAAACATGCGCGCCTCTGGATCCGACGAGGCGCTGACGCTCACGCCGCCCCGGCAGATGACGCTCGAGTTTGCGTTGGAATACATCGGCGCCGATGAGCTGGTGGAGGTCACGCCCTCCAGCATCCGTATCCGCAAGCGCATGCTAAATCCGGAAGATCGCCGCAAGGCCCGCAAGCACAAGGCCTGAGACCCCTCCGGTTTCCTCGATGAAAATCCGAAAGAAGCGTCCGAAACCCTCCGGTGGCGGGTTGCCGTTCTATGTCGTCGGTTATTCCCCACCGGCGCCTTCGCTCACCGAGCTACAACTCTGGTTCGATCTAGAATATGGCGGGCCGCTCAAAGTCACCGGCTCAGAGCCGACCCTGTTGACGCACGGTCCGTGGACTGCCTGGGCAAAGATTCCACTGCCCGAAGCCGCAGCGGAGGATTGGGCGATGCAATTGGACTGGCGCCATCGGGCGGCGGCGCTCATCCTGCGCCCCGCCGTCACACCGCAACAGGCCTGCGATACAATCTTGCATTCAGCCCGCCTTGCCCGCGGCCTCGGCCTGCTCACGCAGGGTACGGCCTACGATCTGGGCACCCACACGTTCCTCAATCCGTCCGACTGGCAGGACCGCCCGCTTGACCGATTTTGCCCGTCCCATCACATCCTGACGATGCAGAGCGAATCGCCCGATCCGATGACCAGCTGGTTTCACACGCTTGGCCTGAGCAAGTTCGGGCTGGACGAACTGGAGACCTTCCGGCCGACCGGGCTGCCGGCGCAACCGGTGTTGGACACGTTGCATGAAATTGCTGGCGAGCTGCTGCGGATCGGCCGCTCGCCGTCTGTCGGCACGACGCTTTCCTTGCCGCTTCAGGGGCTGACTGCCTCCATTATCCGCCATCGGACTGCTGCTCCGGCTGGCCGCTCCATGCCGTTTCGAGAAATTACCTGGCCGTCAAAATAGTCAGTCGTTTCAACATTTTGCGTATGGGCCAAGAGGGCACTGGTTAGGCCTTCTGTCCAATTGACAAGCTTTCCGGCACCGTGTTACCACACTGGCCGACCCGGATTTCGATCCCAATCTATCCTAAGGAGGCCGGACATGTCTGATGTGAAACCCGAAGTCAAAGTGGGAGATGCGGCGCCAGATTTTACGCTGAAGGATCAAGATCAGAAGGACGTCAAGCTCAGCGACTACCAGGGCAAGAAGAACGTCGTCCTCTGTTTCTATCCGCTGGACTGGAGTCCCGTTTGCCAGGGCGAGAACAAGTGCCTGACGGACGACTTCCCCAGCTTCCAGGGCGCCAATGCCGAGGTCTTCGGCATCAGCTGCGACAGTTTCTTCTCGCACAAGGCCTGGGCCGATTCGCTGGACCTCAAGCACCGCCTGCTGGCCGACATGCACCGGACGGTGTCCAAATCCTACGGCCTCTATTTCGAGCCGCTGAACTGCTCCAAACGCGCCACGGTCATTGTGGACAAGCAGGGCAAGGTGGCCTACGCCAAGGTGCAGGAGATCAAGGTCGCGCGGGATGACAAAGAGATCCTCGCCGCGCTGAAGAAGTTGAGCTAAGTTTCCCTTCGCGACCGGGGACCGGCAACGGCTCCCCGGTCACGTTGCGAGTCCCGCCATGAGCGCACAGGTCCTCGACGTCAGCGATGCCAACTACAGGGAGTTTACGGACGCCCCGGCGGCCGTTGTCGCCTACGGGCTAGCCACCTGTGAGCCCTGCAAGCAATACGATGCGATTCTGGAGGCAACAGCGGCGAAGTTCGCAGGCGTGAAAGTCGGCAAGGCCAAAATGCACGTCCCCGGCCGGTGCCGCGAGATCAAGCGGACCCACACGTTCGAGACTTATCCAACCACCCACCTGTTTTCGAAGGGACAGCTGCTGCTGACGCGGGAAGGCGTGATTGATGCGGCCGAATTAGCCGCGCTGATCAACGATCATCTGCTGAAGGGCTAGTGCTCAGCGTATTCGTAGAAACAGTTGTCTGATTCGACCAGCCTGAGTTTTTGCAACCGTCCAGTGGGAATGGCTTTGGCCAGCAGCGACCAGAGCAAGCGCGCGAAGGTGGCGCCCGTGAGGGGCTGGGCGGCAAAGGCTGGATCCTTGTCCAAGTTCCGGTCGGCAAACCGGGCGACGACGAGTTCCTGGATGGTTTTATCCAGTGTGACCAGATCGGTGACCATTCCCGTCTCCGGATGGATGTCTCCCTCAATTGTGACTTCCACCGCGTAGTTGTGCCCAGTATAGCCCTGCCCGCGTGAAGCTGCGGGTAGCGCGGCAGCAAATCCAGCGCGTCGCGTGAGACGCGCCCGATTGGCCTTGTAATCGTTTGCCGTGAGATCTACCCAGAGCGTTTCGTCTTCATGAAGCCGGATGCGTTCGAGCCGGCCGATGGACGATTGCCCGGCCAGCTTTGCCCACAGCAGGCGCGCGATGTTCTCGGTTGTTGGAATGGTCTGTTTGAAATAGGGCGTATCTAGATTGAGATGCTTGTGGTCGAACTCCTCCAGCATCTTCACCAGCACACCCTTCAGCTCGAACAGATTGACGACCATGCCGATGCGGCGATCCACTGGCCCGGCCACCGTCACCTCGAGCAGGTAGTTGTGTCCGTGGCCCGGCTCGTTGTTGCAGGCGCCGAACACCCGCCGGTTGGTCGCGGCATCCCAGGCAGCATGGTGATAGCGGTGCGCCGCTGCAAATTCGATCAGTTTGGTCAGGAGGGGTTCGGGCATGGAGCAGTCCTGAAAAAACACGAGGCCGGGATCATGATGACCCCGGCCCCCTTAACTGTGCAAGCCAGCGGCCCGTTCTCAGAACATTCACAAAGGCTGTTTCACTAGACCGCAGCGAGCATGCAGGCGACGGCGTACACGGTGCGGTACGGTGAGCCTTCGCGCGATGCCAGAACGAGGCAGGGAGCCTTTTGCAACGTTCGGCTAGGCGCTGAAGGAGCTGCCGCAGCCGCACGTCGTCTTCGCCTGCGGATTTTTGATCGCGAAGCCGGAGCCCTGCAGACTGTCCACGTAATCCACTTCGGCGCCCTGGAGCAACGGCGCACTCTGAGAATCCATAATGACCTGGACGCCACCCTTCTCGATCACTGTGTCGTCGTCGGCGACCTTGGATTCGAAGGCCATCCCGTACTGATAGCCATGGCAGCCTCCGCCCTTGACGTAGATCCGGAGCCCGACCGCGTCCTTTTCCTCGACGATGAGTTCTTTGATCTTCTTTTCCGCGCCTTCCGAAATCGTTACCATGTCATCCTCCCTTTGGTCTTTCTCGGCACCCCTGGCACGAGGCCGCCCAACTGATGGCCTCCACTATACGACCCCCGTTGGCCGAAGTCAACGAAGGTCAGAGAAATACTCCTTAATTGTTGAGGGGATAAGCCCTTTGCTCACTCTGCTGATGCAGCTTACTTTTTGAGGGCTTCCGCCACACGCCCCACCATGCTCGCGCCAGGTTTCAGAGCCTTCTTCCCCTGGCTCCAATTAGCCGGACAGGCCTCGTCCGGATGCGCCGCGCAGTGAATGCTGGCCGTGACCTTCCGGACCATTTCAGCCGCGCTCCGGCCGACGTTGTAGAAGTTGACCTCCGAGCAGACCAACTTGCCCTCGGGATTGATGATGAAGGTCCCGCGAAGGGCCAGCCCGGTGGCCTCGTCATAGACCCCGAACAGTCGCGACACCTTGCCTGTTGGGTCCGCACCCATCGAGTAGGTCACGTCCTTCATCAGCTTCTCTTCGCGATGCCAGGCCAGATGGACAAACTTGGTGTCCGTGGAGACGGAGATCACTTCGACTCCGGACTTGGCCAGGTCCTTGTACTGGTCGGCCACGTCGGCCAGTTCCGTCGGGCAGACGAAGGTGTAGTCAGCCGGATAGAACACCAGCACCGTCCACTTCTTCGCCTTCTTCAGCGCCTCTAGGGAAATGGCCCCAAACTCCCCCTTCTGGGGATCGAAAGTATCCATTTCGAAATTGGGCACAATCTCGCCGACCCGTACCGTGTCCCCCATGATCGAATCTCCTCTCGTCTCTGTCAGGATTTAGTTAGCTGCGGCGGCGGCCAGCCCGACCCGCACGGGCAATTTCATACCATGGCCCCTTGGATGCGGTCAACGTGCCTGACGAGAGCCCGCCCGACGTTTTCGCAGCGGTCGGTACACCGGAAGCTCCCCGTCCATCTCGGCCAGACGAGGGTAGGCCTCATCTTTGTTCGACAATACGGGATGGGTCACCGGCCAGGGGATCGCCACCGTCGGATCGTTCCAGATGATGCCGCGTTCGTCGTTCGTGGAATAGAGGTCCGTGCACTTGTAGAGCACGTCCGCCGTCTCGCTCACCACGCAGAATCCATGGGCAAAGCCCGGCGGAATATAGAGCTGCCGCCTGTTCTCGCCGGAGAGCTCGACCCCGACCCACCGACCGAAGGTCGGCGAGCCTTTGCGGATGTCCACGGCCACGTCAAAGATGCGCCCGGTCAGCGCCAGGACCAGCTTCCCCTGCGCATGGTGCAACTGATAATGGAGACCGCGCAGTACCCCTCGGATGGAATGGGACAGATTGTCCTGGACAAAGGGACCGGGGATCCCGCCCTTTTTGTAGCGCTGCGCATGATGGATTTCCAGAAACTGCCCGCGCTTATCCGTGAACACGTCCGGTTCGATGAGGAGCACGCCCGGCAATGTGGTAGCGGTGATCTTCATGATAGCAGACGGTATCTTACGTCGTCTCCGGTCGCAAAGGAAAGCACGGTTGCGCGCCGTCGGGGGCTCCTGTTAGGGTACCGCGAGTTCCGGAGCGCCGATGGTCACTATTACGTTGATGGGCCAGTTGCAAACCGACGATGGGGAGCGGGATCTTGCCTGCGAGGTCACGGAGCCGGTCATGGTCCGGCAGTTGATCCTCCGTCAGGCCCGCCTGCGGCAGCACGTCGGACAACTGATGCGAGAAAAAAAGCTGATGATCACGATCAATAAGCGGATCGCCAGCGAGGACTCCCTCGTACATGACGGCGACGCGCTCAAGCTGGTTGCCCATGACGGGATGGGCGGCACCGGTTTGGCTCCGATGTAGCGTGGCCCTACTCCGCTGAAACAAACCGGGGGTGGCTTCCCGTACGGGAGGGCGGCCCCGGTCTGGCTCAATGCCTAGCTGAAGCAGGTTCCCCGTCCTCGTAGTGCGTCCCCTGCGGGCCTGGCGATGGGCCACCCGCAACATTCCAATGCCCGGCAGCGTGAAGACATTGCTCGCCTCCTTGTAGGCCAGCGCGGCCAGGGCTTCCAAAAAACTGACGGACCATTTTCGGGGTCGTGCCAACCTTTTCAGCGAGGTGATCGGTGACTTGGGACTTCGTCAGGCCTTGTGCCATGCAACAACCTCCGGGTCCGCAAACGGGCGGGCGTCCATCCATCGGGGTTGCCCCTGTCAATTGCAACAGGGGCTAATCCGCCGCGTGAGGGGCGTCGGTGCCGGCATCTTGCAGTCGCCCCAAACCCCGGAGTAGAGTACGGGTCGACCGCATGGCCAAAGAACTGCCAATACTGCCGACGCCGCCGTCTTCGTCTTCCGAGGGCGCGCCAGGGGAATTTCTCTACACCCGGGTCTTTTGCAATCGGGAGAATTCCCCGCCCCTGAAACTGCTGCTGGATTTTTTGAAATCTAAGGGACAGCTGCCGCTGATTCCCAAAATGGACCCAGCCGCGCTCGACGACTGGGCCTGGGTGCAGATTTCGCTGGGCTACAACCGGGAGCGCAAGCCGATCCAGTTGATGTGCGCACGCAACCGGGGCTCTTACAAGGACCTCTTTGAACAGGAGCAGCAATTCTTTGTGAACCAGGTGGCGGCTTTCAGCGACGTGGAGGCCCAGGTTGTCCGGCAATGCCTCGCGGACGCCCGCTTCTTGATCACCACCCAGCTGGTCAAGACCGACGTCTCCGACGAGGGGTACGACTTCAACAGCTGGGTCCTTGAGTTCTTTCAGGACAACTGCAACGGCGTCGTCCAGATCGACGGACAGGGCTTCTTTTCCCCTAAAGGTGAGCTGGTCGTCGAGCTCGACGTGACCGAACCCGAGTAATGCTGCCTCCGCCTTCGGACTCTCGGCTGGCCATTCACGGCGAACAATGGTTCGTGCGCGCGCGGGCTGCGCTACTGGGCGCCGTGCCCTGCCGGAAAAGCTGTAGCCGCTGTT
>Ga0194128_10011018_pt1 | contig 10586 bp, 7 predicted proteins | sample TA2KigCa65mmetaG_FD_148650 | JGI IMG/M metagenome (GOLD analysis project Ga0194128, IMG submission 148650) | Freshwater microbial communities from Lake Tanganyika, Tanzania - TA2015037 Kigoma Deep Cast 65m | ecosystem: Environmental > Aquatic > Freshwater > Lake | place: Tanzania: Lake...
CAAAGCGGTTCATGGCGTTTTGCTCTCAATGGCTGCTTGGTAACAACCATTGATATGCAAAACGCCTTTGTCGTTAATTCCCTGCGGTTGCGGCGATAGCCGCGTTAAGACTTTGAGTTCAGAACGAACGTCAGCATTTGCATGCACTCTCTCGGAGTCGAAGTTTTGCAGGGAGCTAGCGTTCGCAATTGATCTTCTCCTCGGTTTGCAAGGCCTCACGCACAATTTCCGGTAATTTGCCCATGCGATCAAGGTACGCACCTGGTATACTAAACCACGAAAGTGCATGCATAGACCGTGATTTTCGGAGATTCCATGGTAGCGACCCTGACCTTGCAGGCCGAGTCGAGCGAAGGAAAACGCCTTTCCGACTCGGTCTACGAGACGATGCTCAGCGCGATCATTTCTGGCAGGCTCAAGCCCGGGACAATTGTCAGCGAAGTGGCCCTTGCCCGGCAGCTCAACGTCAGCCGAACGCCGGTGCACGATGCCTTGCGTCAACTCGCCAAGGATGGATTGGTTCAGCAGCGTGCCAATCACCGAGCTGTCATCGCGGAGTTCACGGCCGCGGACATCTACGACCTCTACCAGATGCGAAAGCTCCTCGAAGGCGAAGCCGCCCGGCTGGCGGCGAAGGGGATGGACCGCGCCACGCTGGCGAGGCTCCGCGAGACCGCGAACAGCCTGGCTCAAGACCGCGGCAATCCGAAATGGGGCGTTGTCTGGGCCGACTTTGACGAGGATTTTCACAACGCCATTGCCGAGGCCAGCGGCAGTCCGCGCCTCTGCCAGGACATCGCTCGCTATCACCTCTTGCATCGCGGTTTCAACAAGCTCGGTACAACGCCCGAAGGCCTCGAACACGCCTTGGAAGAACACGTGCGCATTCTCGACGCGCTCGAAAAGCGCGATCCGAAAGAGGCTCAGCGTGCCATGGTCGATCATCTCCAGGAATGGCAGGCGTATTTCGTCCGCCATTTTCGCAAGAGATCGAGCGAATAAGCTTGCCTAGGCTGCGTTCGATTTTTTCGGAACTCCATGGACTTTTCGGTGTTCCATGGTACAATGGCCCACACGCCACCGTGGCGTTTTGGGTGCATTCGCCTCCATGGATTTCGCTCTTTTTCACGAAGATCGTTGCTAAGTTTGCCCCCGAATCCGACAAGTAAACATAGTGACTCCTTGTATACCGTCCTGCCCCGCCACGGTTCGCCTTTTTTGCCTTTGTTAAAGGACTTTGAGCATGTTTCGCCGGCTAGCCGCGCTGTTCGCGGTGGTCGTTGCCGGGCCTACGGTTTGGGCTGCTGGCGACTCCCGCCTCACGTTCGAATCTGACATTCTCCCAATCCTTAATGCTCATTGTCTGCAATGCCACGGCGGCGTGCATCAAAAGAACGATCTGGACCTGCGCACCCATGCTGCGATCATGAAAGGTGGCAAATCGGGGGCGGTCGTCCTGCCGGGTAGGCCCGGTGAGAGTCTGCTGTGGAAGAAGATCGCCAGGGACGAAATGCCCAAAACCGACAACAAGGTCTCGGAAGCGAACAAGAAGCTCATTCGAGCCTGGATAGAGACCGGCGCCAAGGGGAGTAGGAAGGCGCGCGAGATCGATCTTGCCAGGCCGGCGCTGAAGCCGACGGAAATCGCGAAGCTGATCGATCGCGAGATCGATGGCAAACTGACCGCTACCAAGATGCCGGCATCGCCCCGCTCCAGTGACGCGGAGTTCTTGCGGCGGGTCTATCTCGACATCACCGGCAAACCGCCGACCACGGAAGTCACCAAGGCGTTTCTCAAGGGCACGAGTTCGGACCGGCGCGTCAAGCTTGTCGACGGCCTTCTTGCTTCGCCGGAATACGGGCAGCATTTCGCGGAGCGGTGGCTGAACGTCTTCCGCCAGATGTCCGTCAATGCGGGCGAGTGGGGACCGGACCCGTTCCTGAACTGGCTAACCGAGCGGTTCAACGGAGGACAGGGCTGGGACACGACCGTTCGCGAAATGCTATCGGTCAGCGGACCATATGCCGAGCATCCGCAGGCGTCTTTTTACTACTACAACGCCGACATGGGGGGTAAGTTCGAGTCGAAGATCATGGCCGGCAATTTGTCGCAGGTCTTTCTGGGCGTGCAGCTTCAGTGCGCCGAGTGCCACAATCATCCGTTCAGCGACTACAAGCAAAAGGACTTCTGGGGTTTGGCCGCCTTCTTCTCGATCACGCAGACGCCGAATAATCCGCCGAATACGCGCGGCGTGCGTGACAATCTGCCGAAGCAGACACCGAAGGCGGGCACCCAGGTTGCGATCACGATTCCGCAAGGGGAAGCGCGGAATGCGGGGACGAGGGTGCGCGCCAAGTTTCTCGGCGGCGCGGAACCGGACCTGGACCCCGGAGCGTCCTTCCGCCCGGCCCTCGCTGCCTGGCTAACCGCGAAGGACAACCGGCTGTTTGCGCGGGCCAGCGTCAATCGGATCTGGGCCCACTTCTTCGCCCGCGGCTTCGTCAACCCGCTCAATGATTTCGGCGATCACAACACTCCATCGCACCCGGAGTTGCTCGATGCCCTGGCGGAGGAATTCGTCGTCTCGGGCTTCAACTACAAACATCTCATCCGCGGCATCTGCCTCAGCGAGGCCTACCAGCGCACCACGCATGTCGTGAAGGGGAACGAAGCGACCACGGCGGAACCGCTCTTCGCACGCATGGCCTCGAAGGTGCTGCCGCCCGAAGAACTGTACGATGCCCTGTGTGTCGCATTGGAGGTTTCGGAGATCAGGCCGCCGGTCGATCCGAAAAAGAAAGGCAACAAGGTGAACCCAAAGGGGCCTCCGCCGCCGTCGCCCCGTTCGATCTTCGTGAAATTCTTCCGCAATCCGGGTGACGTGGATGAGCCGACGGAACTGAAGCTTGGCGTACCGCATGTCCTGAAGCTGATGAACGAAGCGGGCTTCAACACCGGTGGCAAGGTCGCGGAACGCGTGGCTTCGACCGCGAAATCGCCGGAGGAAGCCATCGACGAACTTTTCATCGCCGTGCTGGCGCGGACGCCGACGAATACGGAGCGTGAACGATTCACGGCCTTCGCGGCGCGACAGAAATCAGCGGAGGAAGCGTATCGTCGGATCGTGTGGGTGCTGATCAATAGCTCGGAATTTGTGCTCAACAACTAGCCGCATATTCCAAGGTCACGGATCTTGGTCGAGCGGAAGCAGAAAGGTAACGAACAATGCGCAACTTCGAAAACGTAAACCGTCGCGATCTCTTGAAACTCTCCGCCGCAGGTATTATGGGAGCATCCGCGTCCGGCTGGGTGCTGCCGCGGTTGGCCTACGCTCAGGAAGGCCGAAGCGAACGATCCAAGGCGTGCATCATGTTGCACATGCAAGGGGGCATTAGCCAACATCATACCTTCACGGTGCCCGAGTATCGCGCTCAAAATGAGCAGATCCAAACGAGCGTCCCGGGCGTGCTCTTTTGCGAATACTTCCCACGCCTGGCCGCGCGCATGAACGACATCTGCCTTATCCGCGGCATGAGCACCGGGAACACAGTCCACGAACGGGCTCGGGTTCTCATGCACACCGGCTATAACCCGAACGGCACGGTCGCCTATCCGTCGATCGGCAACATCGCGTCCGCGGAGCTCGGTGCAGCCGGCGCGCGTCTGCCCAATTTCGTTGCCATTCATGGCGGCAGCGACGGCGACGGCGCCGGTGCTCCCCATCGATCCGCACCGGCCTATCTCGGACCCCGCCATGCGCCTGTTCCGGTCAATGATCCAGCGCGCGGCCTCGAAAACCTTCGACCCGCGGTTGCGCAAGCACAGTTCGATGACAGCGCCGATCTTCTGAACGATTTCGAAGCGACTTTTCAATCGCGTCGTCCGTCGGGCGCTGCGGCAGCACATCAAGCCAACCTGCGCCGGGCCGTGCAACTCATCCATTCCGACAAGATGCGCGCCTTCGAGATCGAACGCGAACCCATGGCCATCCGCGACGGATACGGAAATTCCCAGTTCGGCAGGTCCCTCTTGCTCGCACGCCGGCTGGTCGAAGCAGGCGTTCCTTTCGTCGAGGTGACTCTCTCCGGGTGGGATGACCACGGCGGCGCCCTCCGAAATGTCGGACGCCGCGCCGCCTACGTCGATCCGGCTATCGCCTTCCTGATCGACGATCTCAAACAACGCGGACTTTTCGACGATACACTGATCGCCTTCATGAGCGAATTTGGCCGTACGCCGCACCTCGCTGACAGCGGTTACAACCAGACGCTTGGCGCCGGGCACTACGCCAACGCCTGGACAACCTGGATGGCCGGCGGCGGTGTGCGCGGCGGTCGCGTCATTGGCCGCGTGGACAACCGCGGCGGCGCAGTCACCGATCGCCCCGTCAACGTGCAGGAGTTCCTCGCCACAATGTGCCAGGCGCTGCGTATTGACTACCGAAAGGAATACATGACGCGCGAGGGTCGGCCGATGACGTTCCTCACCGCGTCGGCTCGGCCCGTCCAAGAGGCGTTCTGAACATGAGAGTGATGCGGGCATTTCTTTTTGTGTTCCTCTTCGGGTCGCCATCGTTCCTCCTGGCTCAGGAGAAGGGCGTCGATGCCGCAACGTTTTTGCGCGCTCACTGCTTCAAGTGTCACGGCGATACCAAGAAGTCCGGAGGCGTACGGCTCGATGATTTGCCGGCCGATCCTGGCAAGGACGTCGAACGCTGGTTGGCCGTGCGCGATCAGGTTCGCGATCATCTCATGCCGCCGGCCAAGGAGTCGCGCCCGAAAGATGAGGACTTGCGGGCCTTTGTGAGCTGGGTGACGGTCAAAACCGGTGCGCGACCCGCGCGGCTACCCAACCAGGGCAACCTCATCCCGCACGAGCTCCTCTTCGGTGCCCCCATCGACAAACAGGACGAGGACGCCTCACCGAGCCGACTGTGGCGACTGAGTCCGGACGCCTATGTCGGCCTTCTGCATGAGCTGCTCAAGGGCAGAGTCGGCAACAAGGGGGCCAAGGGACAAATGCCCGCGGGGATTATCCAGCCGTTCAACCTCGTCGATGAGCGCGGCATTCGCGATTTCTCCGGTCTCTACAGCATCGACGAGCCGACGACCGAAGTGCTCCTGCGCAACTCCGCGGCCATCGTTGATTTGCAGGTGGGTGCGGCTTCCAAGCAAAAAACCGCCGGCGTGTCGGAGTTGGCAGCGGCGTACCGCGCCGAGACTCCTTTGCGCAAACACCTCGATGCCGCCGTTCAAACCCAGTACCGTCTGGCGATCGGCCGCAAGGCGACCTCTGAGGAACTTGAGCGTTATTGGAGTCTGTACGAGAAATGTGCCAAGGGGGGCGACAGAGCCGGCGCGGTTAAAACCGTGCTCCAGGCCGTGTTGCTCAAATCCGACGCCATCTTTCGCTCCGAAATGGCGAAGTCCGACGGCAAAGGTCGGCAACTCCTGGCGCCGCTCGAACTAGCCAGGGCCATCAGCCTGGTCCTCGGCGAACGCCGCGACCCACACCTTTGGCAGGCGGCGGAGACGGGCAAGCTCTCAACGAAGGAAGAAATCTCCGCCCATGTCAAGCGCCTGCTCGACGAAGAAGATTTCAGCAAAACGCGCATCATGAAGTTCTTCCACGAGTACTTCGAGTACCATCGTGCTGACGATGTCTTCAAGGACCGGCCCAAGGATTTCCTGCACGAGCCGAAGACGCTCATCAAGGACACCGACCAGCTCGTCGCCCATATTCTGGCCACGGACAAGGACGTATTCCGGCAGCTCCTGACAACCGAACTCTCCTTCGTCAGCCACGCCGTCAAGCTCAACAAACAAAAGCAGTTCGAAACCGGGCCCGCGCACGTGTTGAATAACAACAACAAGGGTCGCAAGCTGGTCGAGCATGTTTATGGGTACGACAAATGGCCCTCGCCGCAGCCGGTGACTTTGCCGAAAGACACACGCATCGGCATCTTGATGCAGCCGAGCTGGCTGGTCGCCTGGGGAACCAACTTCGACAACGATCCGGTCCGCCGCGGTCGCTGGATTCGCGAGCGGCTTCTGGGCGGCACCGTCCCCGATCTGCCGATTGGCGTCGCGGCGCAGATCCCGGACGATCCGCACCGGACCTTGCGCGACCGGCTCAAGGTGACGCGCGAGACGCAGTGCTGGAAATGTCATCAACGCATGGACGATCTTGGCTTCCCGTTTGAGCAGTTCGACCACTTCGGCCGGTTCCGCACCGGAGAGGATGTGCTTGATGAAGCGAAGCCGCTCGCCAAGGGCAAAGGCAAGGCGGCCCCCGCCCCGAAGTCGGTGCCGCTCGACACCACGGGGCTTGTCGCGGACAGTGGCGATGCGCGGCTGGACGGCGTCGTCAAGGACCCGCGCGAAATGATTCGCAAGATCGCCGACTCCGACCGCGCCCGACAAGTTTTCATTCGCCATGTGTTTCGCTACTTAATGGGCCGTAATGAAATGCTGTCCGACGCGCGGACCTTGCAGGAAGCGGATCGCGCCTACGTGCAGAGCGGCGGCAGCTTCAAGGCATTGGTACACTCGTTGTTGACTTCGGATGTGTTCTTATTTCGGCGCACCGGAGCCGTGGCGTCCAGATAATTCGGCCGCTTGCGGCTTAGCGCTCGCGGCAACTGGAGGATGAGATGATTCAGCACACTCGTCGTGATGTCCTCAAGGGCCTCGCTCTCGGCGCCGGTGCGACGGTGCTCGCGCCGATCCTGAGTCAGATAACCGCCCGTGCTTCGGGGGAAGCGCGCACGCCGCGCCGCTTGGTCATCGTCACGCAGACGAACGGTTTCAACCCGCGCCACCTTGTGCCCGAGGGGGTCGAATGGCGCTTTTCAAATAGGCGTTCGGAAACGACCCGGCTGACGGATGTGGCCCTTGCCGACAAACAACTGCACGCGGCACTTCAGCCATTGACGCCGTTCAAGAATCGCCTGGCTCTCCTGCAGGACCTGTCAAGCCGCATTGCTCTCGCGGGGCATTCGACCAACCACGGTTGCCTGGGGGCTTATCCGTCCAACCGCGGCGCGATGGGGCAGACGATCGACCATGCGCTGGCCCAAGCGTTGCCGAGTGTGTTCAACCACGTCGCGCTGGGTATGACCGGAGGCGGCTCATCGCTGAACTATGCCCTGTCCGCGTCGGGGCGAGGGCAGGCGACGCCGATCATCTGCACACCCGAGTTGGCCTTCCGTTCGCTCTTCGGCAGCGTGGCGGACGAGCAGGCGCAGCGCCAGTTCGATCACCGCTCGAATCTGCTCGACTTCATGGCCGACGACGTGCGCCGCTCGCGCAGCGCCCTGGCCGGCGAGGAACGCCAGCATCTCGACAATTACCTCACCGCCTTCGAATCGCTCCACCGCCGGCAAAACGAGATCGCCGGTATGCGTGAGCGGCTCCGCCAACACGCGCCGAACCTCGGCAATCGCCTGACCACGGACGTCACCAGCCTGATCCTGGAGGCCCAGTTCGAGACCGGCGCCGCGGCGCTCATCGCCGGCCTGACCAACGTGCTTCTGCTCAGCTCCGGCGGCGGCGAGCAGAACTTCGGCCGATTCCCCGAGTTTGGCATCAACGATCTGCATGCCATCGGCCACGGGCAAGGCTTTGGCAACCGGACGTACGAGGATTGCTTCGCCGAGCTGCGCCAGTTCCACTGCCGACTGATCGCGGGATTGGCGACCCGCCTGCAAAACATGCGTGAGGGCAACGGCACCATGCTCGACAACACCGTCATCGTTTATCTGAGCGACTCCGCCGACGCACATCATCCGCAATGTTACCAGTGGCCCGTCGTGCTGCTCGGCAACTTGGGCGGTCGGCTGCGAACCGGCGGGCGTTACATCGACTTCCCCGCCTATGGCCAGCAGGGCCACCGCACCCTCGCCAACCTCTACTGCACGTTGCTGCACGCCGCCGGCCGGCCGCGCGATCGCTTCGGCATCGCCGACCCAGGCCTGCGCGACCTCGATCAGCCGGGACCGATCCAGGAACTGCTGGCATGAGCGTGATGGCTGAGTGTGGAATCATAGTGTTGAGGGCGGTTCAAAACGGCGGCGGTGGGCGGTCGAAAATGGCGGCGCAAGGTGATTAAAAAAAACTCCGTGGGGTCGGGGTGAATGGTTTCCCAGGTTCTCCAGTTTCAAGAAAATCCACGTCAGGCCAGGGGCCGACGGCGGCGTTTGGCGTCCCGGAGGCGGTAGCTTTCGCCCTTGGTCTCCAGGATGTGGCAGCGGTGCGTGAGCCGGTCCAACGCGGCGCCGGTCAAACGTTCACTGCCCAGCACCTCCGTCCAGTTCTCGAACGGCAGGTTCGTGGTCACGATCAAGCTGTTGCGCTCGTAGGCCGTCGCGATCACGTCGAAGAGCAACTCGGCACCGGCCTTGCTAGCGGGCACATAACCGAGCTCGTCCAGGATCAACAAATCCAGTTTGCCCAAGTGCTGCCGCAATCGCAAGAGTTGTCGTTCCTCTTTGGCCTCCAAGAGCAGCGTGATGAGCTCGGTGACACGGAAGAAACGGACTTTGCGGCCCTGGGCACAGGCAGCCATCCCCAGGCTCGTGGCCAGGTGCGACTTTCCCGTGCCGCTCGGGCCAACCAGCAAAATGTTTTCACGTCGGTCGAGGTACTCTCCTTTCAGCAATTCCAAAACCAGCGGCTTGTTGATGCTCGGACGGGCCGAGAAGTCGAACTCCTCGAGCAGCTTGTGAGCCGGGAAGCGGGCCGCCTTGAGCCGACGCTCGGCTGCTTTACGTTCCCGCTCGATCAACTCCAGCTCACTGAGCTGCAACAAGAACGCCAGGTGGTCCGCGTTATCGGCGGCGCACCGTTGTGCGATCTTCTCGCACTCAGCGTGCATGACCGGAAGCTTCAAGGCCTTCAGATGATGCTTGAGCAACACCGTACTCTTGCTGTCGGTCTTGGTCATGACGTCACCTCCTCCTCCAGCAGAGCCTGATACGAGGAGACATCCGTTGTCTCGACATGGACATGAGCCAGATGCGGACGCCCATCGAGCGGAAAGAGTTCCGCCGGTTCATCGGCCCGGTGCTCGACGATCGTGCGGATGCTGTCGGCATCGATCACGTCGATGTCCAGGGCGTATTCGACCGCCTCGGTCATTTGCGTCCGCGTGAACTTCTCCAAAAGCCGCAGGACCCGGATGTAGGACCGTGTGCCACGCTGTGGATCCACCGCCTCCAAGCGGCGTCGCAGCAAGGCAAAGCATTCGGGCAACTGCCAGTTCTCCAACGGACGCGCATAATCGATCCCGCCCGGCTTGCGTTCCAGCAACGCCAGATAGTGAATGGGCTCGAAAAACGTCCGTTCCCGCTCCCAGCAGCGCCGATGCGTCGCCACCAACCGATCCTCATAGATGAGCCGGACTTCCTCCACCGTCGCCACGACGATGACTTGCCGATGGGCGTACGCCACCGGCACCGAGTAGTCGTTGTCGTCGAACCGCACCAGCGACTGCGAGTCGGCGGTGCGGCCCTCGACGCGTCGAGCCTCGAACGATTGCTTCGGTAGAGGCAGAAAGGCCGTTTGATCTTCACCCAGCAAAACACTCTTCGACGCCGCCTTGCCGCGAGGCTGCTCGGCCAGGTCGGCGATACAACGCTCCCGCAGATGCTGGTTCAGTTCCTCAAGGGAATTGACCCGTGGCACCGGCACCAGAAAGTTACGTCGGCCAAAACCAACCAAACGCTCGACGTGTCCCTTCTCGTTGGCGCGACGTACCAGACAAAAATGCTCCTGAAACAAATAGTGGCTCTGCAGCCGCAGAAACTCTTTGGTCAGCTTCCGCTCACGCCCTTGGCCTACCTCGATCACCGCGATCGCCGAGTTGTCGTAGCTGATCCGCTTCGGCACGCCACCCAAATACTCAAACGCTCGGCGATGGCCTTCCAGGAACGTCTCGGTGCATTCCCGCGGGAATGCCTGCAGAAATAGGGCCCCCGAATACGGCAGCGTCAGCACGAACAACGCCACCTTCGTCTCTTGGCCGGCCAGGAAAATCGTCGCTTCGCCAAAGTCCACTTGCGCTTCACCCGGCGGATGCGACAGTGGCAAAAAGACTTCTTGCTGCGTTTGCTTCCAAAACCGTACCGCGTCTTTGACCACAGTCAACCCACCCGGGTAGCCGTGCTCTTGCCGTAGCCGATCGAAGATCCGCTGCGCGGTGTGTCGCTGCTTCTTGGGAGCTTGACGGTCATCTTCCAAGATCTGGTGGATGATGGGCAGAAACGGCTCCAGCTTCCGCTTCCGCCTGGCCTTGCTTTGCCGGTAACCTGGTGGTTCCGCATAGGTCAAAATCTTCTTCAACGTGTGCCAGCCCAGGCCATACTTCTTCATCGCCGCCCGCTGGCTCAACTCCTTCGTCAGCACTTGCCGACGAACTTCTTTCCAGAACTCCATATCGCATCGCACTCCTGGGCCTCCCTGCGTCGGTGGGCGTCCTAAGGGCGAAGGCCCCTATTATGCCACGTCGCAGACGTGAACCCATGTGCGCCGCCAAATTCAACCGCCCCAACCCTCCCCCACCGCCGCCGTTTTGAACCGCCCTCAACA
>Ga0194128_10011019_pt1 | contig 10586 bp, 15 predicted proteins | sample TA2KigCa65mmetaG_FD_148650 | JGI IMG/M metagenome (GOLD analysis project Ga0194128, IMG submission 148650) | Freshwater microbial communities from Lake Tanganyika, Tanzania - TA2015037 Kigoma Deep Cast 65m | ecosystem: Environmental > Aquatic > Freshwater > Lake | place: Tanzania: Lake...
GGCCGCGATGCGCCCACGCGCGCAGCGGCGCGGTACCGCCGAGCCGCGCAGCCGCCTGTCGCAGCACCTCGGGCGCCACCGACGACGGCAGCCCGCGCAGCGCCGCGAGCGACAGCGACAGCGCGCCGTCCGGCTCGTCGGTCACCATCCGTCCGAGCTCGTGCGCCGCCAGCGCGTCGAGGCCGTCCACGGCCTCGCGCGCGAGCGCCGCGGTGCGGACCAGCGCCGGCACGACGTCGCGACCGTAGCTCGTCGAAAGCCCCGGCAGCAGCTCGTGGCGAATCCGGTTGCGCCGGAACTTCGGATCACGGTTCGTCGGGTCCTCGACCCAGGGCAGGCCGGCGGCGCGGAGGGCCGCCACGATGTCGGCGCGCCGCGTCTCCACGAGCGGCCGGATGATCGCGCCGCGAACCGCCGGGATGGCCGCGAGCCCGCGCACCCCGGCGCCGTCGAGCACCCGCATCAGCACGGTCTCGGCCTGGTCGTCCGCGGTGTGCCCGAGCGCGATCCGGTCGGCGCGGAGCTCCGCGCGCGCCGCGTCGAGCGCCGCGTACCGCGCGGCACGCGCCGCGGCTTCGAGCGAGCCGCCCGTCGGCACGCGCACGCGCGCGACGCGCACGGGCACGGCGAGCCGCCGGCCGAGCGTTTCGACGAAGGCGGCGTCGTCCGCGGAGTCAGGCCGGAGCTGATGATCGACGTGGAGCACGTCGAGCGTGAGCCGCAGCGGCCCCGCCAGCGCAACGAGCGCGGCGAGCAGGGCCACGGAGTCCGCGCCGCCCGAGACACCGACCAGGACACGCTCGCCGCCAGCGAGCATCGCGTGGCGGCGAAGGGTGGCGCGGATCAGGTCCGCGAGCGCGGCCGTGCTCACGTCACCCCCCCTGCAAGCCCACCCAGACCTCGCCGTCCTCGAAGTGCTCCTTCTTCCACACGGGGACGGTCTGCTTGAGCGTGTCGATGGCGTAGCGGCACGCCTCGAACGCTTCCCCGCGGTGCGCCGCGGACACGGCGATCAGGACCGACGACTCACCGATCTCCAGCCGGCCGACCCGGTGCAGCATGGCGACACGCCGCACGCCCGTCCAGCGCGCGCGGATCTCGGCGCCGATCTCGCGCATCTTCGCTTCCGCCATCGGCCCGTGCGCCTCGTACTCGAGGAACTTCACCGGGCGCCCGCCGGTCTCGTTGCGCACGACGCCGGAGAAGATGACGATGCCGCCCGCGCCCGGCTCGTCCACCTGTGCGGCGATCGCGTCGGGCGAGAGGGGCGCCGTCACGACCTCGAAGAGGTCACCCCCGTCGCTGCCGCCACTCACGGGCGGGAACAGGCAGAGCTCGTCGTCCGCTCGGAGCGTGTGGTCGGCCTGGACGTAGTCGTGGCCGACGGCGAAGAGGGTGTACGGGCGGTAGGGCGAGAGCACGGGGTGACGGCCGACCACCGCGGACCACGCGGTCTCGACCGTCCCCCCGTCAGGAACCTCGACGTCCAGCCGCTCCTGCCCGGTGGCTTCTCGATACCGGGCGAACAGGCGGACCCGGACGCGCACGACGTCGTTCGTTAGAAGCGGTGGGACTGGCCGCAGCCGCAGCTCGACTTCACGTTCGGGTTCTTGATCGCGAACCCGGCGCCCATCATCTGGTTGTCGACGAAGTCGATCTCGCTGCCCTGCAGGTACGCGGCACTGTGCTGATCGACGAAGACCTTGATGCCATTGGCCTCGATCACGTTGTCACCGGCCGCTTCCTGGTCTTCCCAGCCGAGCTCGTACGACATCCCCGAGCAGCCGCCGCCGACGATGCGGACGCGCAGCCCCCACTCGGGCTTGCCCTCTTCGAGTCGGAGATCCGCAATCTTCTTCGCGGCCGTCTCTGACAGTGTAAGCATGCGAACCTCCTGCTGATTTTGCTCCTGCGTTCTCTTGGATCGTATCACAGGATACCGCCCGCGGGCATGAGCGTGAGCTCCTCGAGCGTCGCCCCGGGCGGCAACGACGCCATGAGCACCGCGGCGCGCGCGACGTCGTCGGGCCGGAGCATCCGCGCCCGGTCGGGGCCGCCCTGGATGCTGTCCCAGAGGGGCGTGTCGACGGCGCCGGGCAGGAGCACGCCCACGCGCACACCGCCCGTACGGAGCTCCTCGGCGAGCACCCGGCTGAAGCCGACGATCCCCGCCTTCGTCGCGGTGTAGGCCGCCCCGCCCGGGATCGGGCGCGCCGCGGCGACCGACGCCACGTTGATGATGCTCCCGCGCCCGCGCGCGAGCATCGGAGGCAGCACCGCACGGCAGGAGACCATGGCCCCCCGCAGGTTGACGCGCAGCATCCCGTCCCAGCTCGCCGGGTCCGCGTCGGCGACGAACCCAAAGCTCGCGACGCCCGCGGCGGTCACCAGGATGTCGAGGTGGCCGAACGCCTCCACGGTCCGCGCGACCATGCGGGTCACCGCGGCGTCGTCGGCCACGTCGGTCGGGACGACGAGCCCGCGAGCGCCCGTCCCCTCGATCTCCGCCTTGACGGCCTCGAGCTCGGGCGCGCTGCGCGCCGCGAGCGCCACGTGCGCGCCGGCGCGCGCGAAGCGGGCGGCGATCGCGCGGCCGATGCCGCGGCCGGCGCCGGTGACGATCGCCACCTGCCCGGCGAGCGGGACGTCCATCAGATCTGCAGCCCGCGGCCGGCCTTGATGAGCTCCATGAACTCCGCGCGCGTCTCCGGGCGATCGCGGAACGCGCCGAGCATCGCGGAGGTCACGGCTTTCGAGTTCTGCTTCTCGACCCCGCGCATCAGCATGCAGAGGTGGACCGCTTCCATCACGACGGCCACGCCCCGGGGCTGGAGCGCGTCGTTGAGGGTGTTCGCGATCTGCGTGGTGAGGCGCTCCTGCACCTGGAGCCGCCGGCTGAACATCTCGACGAGACGCGGGATCTTCGAGAGGCCGACGATCTTCTTGCGCGGCATGTACGCGATGTGCGCCTTGCCGATGAACGGAATGAGGTGGTGCTCACAGACGCTCGCGAAGTCGATGTCCTTCACGACCACCATCTCGTCGTACTCCTCGACGAAGAGGGCGTCGTTGAGGACTTCGTCGACGTCCTTGCCGTAGCCCGACGTCAGGTACCGCCACGCCTTCGCGACGCGCTCGGGCGTGCGCTGCAGCCCCTCGCGCTTTGGGTCCTCACCCAGCTCGCGCAGCAGCTGCTCGATGAGCGTCTCGATCACGCGGCCTCCCCCCGGTATTCGAAGCGGTTCTTGGCCGTCTCCACCACGCGGACCCGCCGCAGCGCGTCGGTGCCGAGCACGGGTGCGAGCACGTCCCAGAACGCGCGGGCGAGGCCTTCGCCGGTCGTGATGACGCCGGCCAGCGCCGGCACGCTCTCCAGCGAGTGATGGTCGACGTGGGACAGCAGCGCGTCGGTCACCGCGCGGTCGATCCCGCCGAGGTCCACCGCCATGCCCGTGAGCGGATCCGGGACGCCCGCGACGGTGACCTCGACGTAGTAGTTGTGGCCGTGGGGCCTCGCGCACGGCCCGTAGAGCGCCGCGTTGCGCTCGGCACCGAGCCGCGGGTTCTCCAGCCGGTGCGCCGCGCTGAAGTGATAGACGCGCGTCAGCTCGACCGTCACGCCTCGCCCCGGTAGTCGACGTAGAGCGTCTCGTCCTCCCAGACACGCACCTGCCAGAGGCGCTCGGCGCCGAGCTTCTCCACGAGCAGGCCCCACACCGCGATCGCGATGTTCTCGGTCGTGGCCACGCGGCCGCGAAAGAGCGGGTCGCCGCTCAGATCGGCGTGGTCGAAGCGCTCGACCACGGCGGCGTTCACGACGCTCTTGAGCTCGGTGAGGTTGATGACCATGCCGGTCTCGGGATCGATCGGTCCGCGCACGGTGACCTCGAGCACGTAGTTGTGGCCGTGCGGCACGGTGAGGCGCCCGAAGAAGCGCTCGTTGTCGGCGGCGGACCAGGCGTCGACCCAGTAGCGATGGGCGGCGGAGAACGTGAAGCGCCGGCTCGAGTACGCGACCGCCGTCACGCGGCCACCGCCGCGAGGAAGCGGCGCGCGATCGGCACCAGGTCGAGCTCCTCGACGCGCGTCCGTCCCGCCATGCTCATCTCCTTCCTCATGCCGTCGTCCTCGAGCACCCGCTCCAGCGCCGCGGCGAGCGCCGCCGGCGTGCGCGGCTCCACCAGCAGCCCCGTCTCCCCCTCGCGCACGACCTCCGGCACGGCGGCGGCGCGGCACGCCACGACCGGCAGGCCGGCCGCCATGGCCTCCGCGAAGACGAGCCCGAAGCCTTCCTGGACCGTCGGCAGGCAGAAGCAGCGCGCCCGCGAATATTCTAGCGCCAGGGTGTCGCGGCTCACGTGCCCGAGCAGCGCCACCGTGTCGCCCAGCGCGAGCCGGGCGTGCGCGGCCCGCAGCGCCGGCATCTCGGGACCATCGCCGACGATGCGGATCCGCAGCCCCGCGATGCGCGGACGGAGGAGCGCGGCGGCCTCGAGCAGATCGATCACCCGCTTGCGCGGATAGAGGCGGGCGACGCACAGCACGCCCCCGCGCTCCGCCTCGACGCCGGCGCGCACGCCGTCGAAGCGCCGCCGCCACTCCGCGAGGTCGATCGGCTCGGGCACGACCGCGAGGCGCGACACGGGAACGCCGTAGAGCGCGCCGGCGATGTCCGCCGAGTACCGGCTCGGGACGAGCACGCGGTCCGCCCGCTGCGTGTTCCGCCGCTCCCACCGCGCCTGGATCGACAGGAGCCACCGCACGAGGCCGCGCTCGTTGCGCAGCTCGTCGGCGATGATGCCTTTCAGCGCGACCACGAAGCGGCCGCCGCCGTGCCGCCGGCGTGCCCACAGGAAGCCGTCGAGGTCGACCCCGACGACGAGGTCGCCGGTGGGGGGGCGCCGCGCGACGCCCGCGTTGTAGAGCCAGCGGTCGAGCGTGTGGAAGCCCGAGCGGAAGCCGAGCGGCCGGACGTCGACGGTGTGGCCGAGCGCCGTCAGGCCGCGGGCCAGGCCGTCCAGCGCCACGAACGTTCCGCTCCCTTCGATCGGGCTCGGCGGCGTGGAGCTGAGGACGGTGACGCGCAGGCTAGCGGCCCTGGAACCGCGGCGGGCGCTTCTCGAGGAACGCCCGCGTGCCTTCCTTGTAGTCCTGGCTCTCGTACGCGTCCTGCGCGAGCTGCCGGAGGTGCGCGCGGTTCGTGTCGTCGAAGCCCTGCAGCGCGTACTCGACGGTGAGCTTGCTCCCGCGCACCGAGAGCGGCGCGTTGTCGGCGACCGTGCGCAGATAGTCGTACGTGAGCTTCTCGAGGTCGTCCGCGGGCACCAGGCGCTGGATGAAGCCCATCGCGAGCGCCTCGCGGTCGTCGACCGTCCGCGCCGAGAACAGGATGTCCTTCGCATACGAGGGCCCGACGAGGTCGACGAGCTGCCCGACCGAGCTGGTGGGATAGATGATGTTCAGCTTCGCGGCCGGGATGCCGAAGCGCGAGCCTTCCGCGGCGAAGCGCAAGTCGCAGCCCATCGCCACCGCCATCGCGCCGCCCATGCAGTAGCCGAAGATCATGGCGATGGTCGGCTTCGGGCAGTCGCGGATGGCGCTGTACGCGGCCTCCGTCTGCGCGCCGTAGTGCCGCGAGCTCGCGATGTCCTTCCGCTGCTCCTCGAACTCGGAGATGTCGGCCCCCGAGGCGAAGGCCTGGCGCCCCGCGCCGCGATAGACGACCGCGCGGACGGCGTCGTCGGCGCCCAGCGCGTGGGTGACGCGCGCGATCTCGGTCCACATGGCGAGGCTGATCGCGTTGCGCATGCGCGGGCGATTGAAGACGACCGTCGCGATCGGTCCGTCACGCTCGACGAGGACGTCGCTCACGAGGCTCCCTCCAGGGACGGGGAATGGTGGCGGTGGGAGGAATTGAACCTCCGACACGGGGCTTATGAGACCCCTGCTCTGCCGCTGAGCTACACCGCCGAGCCGGGAGGGCATTCACCCGCAGGCCGAAGCAGAGTGTACACAAAAACTGGACGGTTGCTATAATCCGCGCCGAGCTGTCCAACAGGTAGCGCCCGCTACTCGGAGGAACCTTCACATGCAGTTCCGTGCGCGCCTCTGGCATGACGACGCGGGTCTCCGCCGCGCCAACGACGAGCTCGACGCCGACGAGGACGACGACGACGACGACGTCGACGACCTCGACGAAGATGACGACGACGACTTCGACGACGACGACGAGGACGAGGACGTCGACGAGGTGGACGACGACGACGAGGACGAGGATGTCGAGGTCGAGGGCGATGTCGCCGCCGACGAGGACGATGACGAGGATGACGACGACGAGGACGACGACCTCGACGAGCTAGACGACGATCTCGAGGACGATGACGAGGACGACGACTTCGACGACGACGAGGACGACCTCGACGACGACGAGGAGGAGGACGAGGAAGAGGTATAGCGGCCGCTCACGCACCATGGCCTCACGCTAAGGGGGGCGCTGATGGCACTGTTCACTGGCGAAGGCTTGATGTTCCTGTTGCGCTGGCTGCACTTCCTGGCGGGCATCGCCTGGATCGGAATGCTGTACTACTTCAACTTCGTACAGACGCCGTTCTTCGCGAGCGCCGAGGCGCCGGTACGTACGGGGATGATCGCCGGCGGTCTCGTCGGCCGGGCGCTGTGGTGGTTCCGCTGGGGCGCGATGGTCACGTTCGGCACCGGCTGGCTCATCATCCTCCATCGCCTGGGCCAGGCCGGCATCGGGCCCTTCTTCGACACCTCGTACGGGTGGGCGATCTTCGTGGGCGGCATGCTGGGCACGCTGATGTGGTTCAACGTCTGGTTCGTCATCTGGCCGGCGCAGCAGGTGGTGATGGCGTCGGCGCAGCAGGTGGCGAAGGGTGGTCAGGCGATCCCGGAGGCGGCCGCGCGCGGGCAGCGGGCCGGCTTCACGTCGCGCACGAACACGCTGCTGTCGATCCCGATGCTGTTCTTCATGGGCGCGGCGAGCCATCTCACGATGTTCCCCAAGGTCACCCAGATGTCGAAGCTCAGCATGCTGATCGTGCTGATCGTCGTCATGGCGGCCGCGGAGTTCAACGCGCTGGTGGGCACGACCGGCGCCGGCAAGAAGATGCTCTCGACCGTGAAGGGCACGATCTGGGGCGGCGTCGTCCTCACCGCGATCCTGTACTTCGCGATGGAGCTTCTCTTCCCCTAACCGCCGCGGGCGAACGCGCCCGATCACGCGTGTGGAGGGGGCCACGCCGGCTCCCTCCACGCGCCGGCCGCTCGAGACTCAGCGGAGGAACGCCGCGAGCGCGTCGATGTCCGACGCGACCTGCGGCATCGGCTGCATGATGCGCGTCGGGCGCTTCGGCACGTAGCCCGGCGGATACGTGCCGTCCACGATCTTCGCGCGAAGGACGTCCCTGGACGTTCCGCTCACCTCGGGACCCATCGGCCCCACCTTCGCGGGATCGGGGTGGTGGCAGGCGATGCAGTGCGCCTGGTAGACCTGGCGGCCGCGCTCGGCCTCGGGGCCGAGCTTCTCCTGCGCCCCGCACCCGGCGGCCGCGAGTGCGGCGAGCGCGACGAGCGCCGTCGTGCGGCGCCTCACGCGAGATCCTCGGCGAGACTCGCCTTCGTCTCCGCCGACAACACCACGCGCGCGCGCTCGTTGGGGTGATCGACGACCAGCGCCACCTCGGCGGTGAGGAACAGCCGGCGCGCCGCCGGCGGCAGGGCGAAGCGCACGAAATGGACCGCGCTCAGCTTGCCGAGCTCGTCGTCGGAGTGCCCGGCCTCGAAGCGCCCGGCGACGACGTGCGGACCGATCTCCATGCGCACGTAGTCGCGCGTGTCGATGCCGAGGAGGGCGTCGAGCACCGGCTTGATGGCGGAGGGATCGCCGATCTCGATGAACATCGTGGCCGCGAGCTCCCCCGGCCCGGGCAGGAGGTCGTTGTACACCGCGATCTCGTCGTCGATCCGTGTGTCGTCCACGATCCGCTCGGCGCGGATCATCTCCTGGATCTGGAACCACACGGTGGCGCGGTTCTCGAAGACGAACGAGAGGTAGCGGCCGAGCGCCACGCGGCGACGGCGCTTGAGCGCGATGACGGCATCGCGCCGCGCCTCGCGCACCTTCTCGTACTCGTAGAGATCGAGGATCTCCGCGCGTGCGATCGGGGTCACGGATCGAGCCCGTAGGCCTCGGCGAGCACCTGGATCGGATGGCGCGCCGGCCGGCCCGTCCCCTGCGTGATCTGCAGCGCCGCGAGCGGACAGTCGGTCGCGGTGACGGGGCCGCCGTCGCGCACGGCGTCGAAGAGCGGCTTCGCGACCTTGAGGGAGAGCTCGTAGTACTCCGTCTTGAAGCCCCACGTGCCGTCCACCGCCGAGCAGCGCTCGACGGCCTCGACGGTGGCGCCGGGGATCAGCCGGAGAATGTCCGCGGACTTCGTCCCGATGTTCTGCGCGCGGAGGTGACACGGCACGTGGTACGTCACGGACCCGACGTCCTTCGTGAAGCTCGTGTCGAGCGCGCCGTCGGCGTGCAGCAGCGCGAGGTACTCGAAGAGATCGCGCGTGCGGCTGCCGACGAGCTTCGCGTCGTCCGAGCCGTCGAGCCACGGATACTCCTGCTTGAGCATGTAGCTGCAGGTCGGCCCCGGCGAGACGATGTCGCAGCCGTCGCGCACGGCGGCGGCGAGGGTCCGGACGTTGTCGCGGATGAGCGCGCGGCACTCCTCCACCGCGCCGCCGTCGAGATACGGCATGCCGCAGCAGCGCTGCTCGGGCAGGCGCACCTCGACGCCGTTGCGCTCGAGCACCGCGACGGCCGCGCGCCCGATCGCGGGATCGTTGTACTCGACCGTGCAGGTGGCGAAGAGCGCGACCTTCCGCCGCGCGGCCGCGGGGGCCGCCTTCGGCGTCCGGCCGCGGAACCACTTCGAGAACGTCGCGCGCGCGAACTTCGGCAGGTTCCGGTCCTTGTGAATGCCGGCCACCCACTGCATGAACGCGCGATGCACGCCGAGCTCGTTCATCCAGTTCGAGAGCGGCGCGGTCCAGCTCCCCAGCCTGCCGACGAGGTCGGTGTTCCCGAGCACGCGGTCCTGCAGGGTCACACCGTGGGCGCGCGCGTCCGAGGCGCGCGCCCGCAGCATCAGCCGGGGAAAGTCGACCGCCCACCGGTGCGGAGGCGTGTAGGGACAGTGGTTGTAGCAGAGCTTGCACTGGTAGCAGAGGTCGACCACTTCCTTGACGTCCCGCGCGGGTAACTTCTCGACGTCGCCGTCGACCTCGTCGACGTCGATGCGGTCGAACATGACTTTGAACGACGGGCAGAGCGGCAGGCACCGGCGGCAGCCGTTGCAGATGTCGTAGACGCGCCGCAGCTCGCCGTCGGTGTCCGTCCGGTCCCAGAACTCCGGCTTCCGAATGTCGAAGGTATTCATGCGGGGGCGCGACGAGCACGCGCCGCGACGCGGCGCGTGCTCGCTGGAGAGCCGCTAGATCGCTTCGGCAGGCTCTTTGCCCGCGACCTGCTGCAGTCCCTTGTTGAACCGCCCGGCGTGCGACTTCTCGGCCTTGGCGAGGGTCTCGAACCACTCGGCGAGCTCGGGGAAGCCTTCGTCGCGCGCGGTCTTCGCCATGCCCGGGTACATCTGCGTGTACTCGTAGGTCTCGCCCGCGGCCGCGGCCTTCAGGTTCAGCTCGGTCTTCCCGATCGGCTCGCCCGTCGCCGGATCGCCGACGCCCTTGAGGAAGTCGAGATGCCCGAACGCGTGCCCCGTCTCCGCGTCGGCGGTGTCCTTGAACAGGCCCGCGATGTCGGGATAGCCCTCGATGTCCGCGATGCGCGCGAAGTAGAGGTAGCGCCGGTTCGCCTGCGACTCACCGGCGAACGCTTCCTTGAGGTTCTCGAAGCTCTTCGTGCCGTTCAGGTTCTTCCCTGCCATGTGGTGCTCCTCCTTGGTCGGACAGCCCGGGTGGTGCGGCGCGCGCGACGCCCGCGACAGGCGGCGCAGCGGCCGTAGAACTCGACGCGGTGATCCAGAACCTCGAAGCCCGTGCGCGCGGCGACGCTCCGCCGCGTGCGGACGCCGCCGGCGGGTGGCACGTCGAAGACGCGCCGGCACGACAGACACGTGAAGTGGTCGTGCGGCTGGACGTTGCCGTCGAACCGCAGCCCATCGGCACCCGCGCGCTCGAGCAGCACGCCTTCGGCGGCGAGCGTGCGGAGGTTGCGGTAGACGGTGGCGAGGCTCACGGACGGCAGCTGCTTGCGCACCTGGCGGTACACGACGTGCGCCGACGGGTGCGCGGCGGTGCGCCGCAGCACGTCGAGGATGATCCGGCGCGGGGCGGTGAGCCGCATCCCCTTCGCGCGAATCAGATCGTCCTGCCGTTCCTTATCAGGAATCATTCTCAACAGGCGGGATTCTAGCCACGGCCTCGCGGGGTGTCAAACGCCCGGGACCGGGAGCGCGGGAACGACGGGCGGAGGGGCGCGATCAGCGACCGCGGGGCGCGGACGCGCGGCGGGGACGTCGCCCGCGCCGCGCGTCACCCACGACGTCAGA
>Ga0194128_10011020_pt1 | contig 10586 bp, 9 predicted proteins | sample TA2KigCa65mmetaG_FD_148650 | JGI IMG/M metagenome (GOLD analysis project Ga0194128, IMG submission 148650) | Freshwater microbial communities from Lake Tanganyika, Tanzania - TA2015037 Kigoma Deep Cast 65m | ecosystem: Environmental > Aquatic > Freshwater > Lake | place: Tanzania: Lake...
ACAAGAAGCGCGTGTACGTGGTCCGCGCCGACGGCAGCGTCGCCTCACGCAAGGGCGGGGCGTGGTTCGACCTCGTCTCCCACCAGATTCGCCCGGGCGACTCCATCGTCGTGCCGCTAAACGCCGAGCGCCTGCGCCCGCTCAACCTGTGGACCGCTGCGACCCAGATTCTCTACAACCTCGCGATCGCCGCTGCGGCGGTGAAATCGTTCTAGAGGGGCTGTGGTGAAAACCAGTATTGTCGTAGAGGGCTCCAGGGCAATGGCGCCCCGAGAGATCTGTACGGCTCCAACCTCGTCCGACTCGGACTGAGGACGCAGCGTTCGATGGCCGTCAGCGACGACGTAGCGCCTGCCCTCCGCGAGATCTCCCTGCTGCAGCTGGCAGAGATCTGCTGGCGCCACAAACTGGGCATCGCCGCGGGCATGCTGATTTCAGGCGCGATCGGATTCGCATCTTCGTATCTTGTTACACCGCTTTACCGCGCCAGCGTCGTCGTAATGCCCTCGGCGCAGGACGAGGGCGTGTCTTTACTTGGTCTGGCGGGCCGATTCGGGTCACTTGCCTCGGCCGCTGGTGTCGACATTCAGCCTCAAGGACTTCGCGCGGAAGCGCTCGAGTACTTGTCGTCGCGTGCCTTCGCAAGGGAGTTCTTGGAGCGCGAAGCCGGCTTGACGGCTCTCTTCCCTGAGCGCTGGAGTGCGTCCACGAAGAAATGGAAGGATGGACTCGAACCAACGCCCAACGAGGCATTCCGACGCTTCGACAAGAACGTCCGCTCTGTATTCCCGAATCGAAAGTCGGGCGCACTGTCGATCTCAATGACGCTAGCCAATCGTGAGACGGCCGCAGAGTGGGCGAATGATGTCGTGACTCAACTCAACGAGAAGATGAGAGATCGTGCGATCGAAGAGTCCAGAAAGAGCATCCGCTTCCTGCAGCAGGAGCTTGCCAACACGCAACACGTCGACGTGAGGCTCGCGATTGGCCGGCTGCTCGAATCCCAGTTTAAGACGATCATGCTGGCGAACGTTCGCGAACAGTATGCACTGCGGGTAATCGACCCTGCAGTGGTCCCTGATCGCGACGAGCCGGTTCGCCCGTTCCGCGCGGTCTACGCGATCGCAGCAGCTACTGTGGGTGGGTTCTCGCTCGCGTTGTTGTTTGTGACCAGAGCCTCTCGCCAGGAATCGACTCGCACGCCGTGAAGGCCAGTGCGGACTTCGCGCGCAATGCGCTCAAGATGATGCTTGGCACTGGCATCGCGCAGCTGCTCCCTCTCGCCGCCGCTCCGTTGATGACGCGAATCTATTCTCCGGCGGAGTATGGGGCCTTAGGGTTGCTGGTCGGAGTTTCCTCCGTGATCTCCGTCGTGGGTACGGGTCGACTCGAACTCGCACTCGTGATTGCCGAGGACGACGTCGATGCGCGCAAGATTGTGTCCCTGTCCACACGCTTGCTCGTCGTGATCTCGGCGCTATCGGGCCTGGTCGTCGCAGCCCTGGAGTTCATGGGGTTCTCTCTCGTCGCGAACTCGGAGAGTGAACTCTGGGCGTACGCGCTTGCTCCGACCGTGGCCGCCATGGGCGCAGCTCAGATCGCGACGTCCTGGCTAAACCGGTTCCGCGAGTACGGCGCGATCGCGACCGGAAACGTCTTGCTCCAGGTTGTCTACAATGGCTGGGCGATTGTCGCCGGCATCCTCAAGGGCGGAGCGATCGGATTGGTCTCCGGCCGCCTGATCGCGCAGCTCGTCATGGCAAGTTATGCGTGGGCCACGGCCAAGAGGCGCGCCGCGCTGGCGTTCGCGGATCGAGGTGCTGGACAGCTCGGCGACATCGCCCGGAAGTACTACCAGTTTCCCTTGTTCAACATGCCCAACAGCTTGGCATCGATAGTGACGCGAGACCTCGTCGTGTTCGCGTTCTCGTTCTTGGGTCAGCTTGCCGACGCGGGGCTCTTCACATTGACTCGATCCGTCGTGTACGTTCCAGTCTCATTTCTATCGGCATCGCTAAGTCAGGTATACTACCGCGAGGCTCACGAGTTCCGGGGTACACGCGAACTCGAGCAACTGACAGCCGACGTGTGCCGGGCACTCGCCATGATATTCTCGCCTGTTTTCGTCGGGGTAGTCTGGTTTGGCGGGGATATCTTCGCAGTGATCTTCGGAGAGCCTTGGCGCAGCGCAGGAGTTTACGCTGCGCTGCTGGCTCCCGTCGGTTACCTGATGCTCTTTTCGAGTTGGCCCGAGCGAATATTCGAGGTTTCGAGTCGCCAGTGGATCCCGCTCGCAATACAGTCCTTGTTTCTCGTGATCTCTACGGCTGTGGTACTCGCTACCGCCGTGCTTGGCTGGAGCGGTTCAACATTTGTTAGTGCGTACGCCGCGGTACAGTGCCTCGCGCAGCTCGGGTACTTGGCCGCGGCATTCAGAGTCGCAGGTTTCCGATTGGCAGTGTTCCTTCCCGCAATCGCTTGGTCGGTGGGCCTCGCCTGCTCGTCTGCCGCGCTGATCGCTCTTTTCGAGTTCTGCCTCCCCACGTTGCTCGTTCCCGTCGCCGCGCTCTCCGTCCTCGGTCCCTACTATGCGATACTGATTCGCACGGGACTTCGCTGACAGCGAGGAGCTTGAAGTGACCATCTCTGTCATCGACTATGGGATGGGGAACGTCAGCTCGGTTGTAAACATGCTGCGCAAGCTGGGCGACGAACCGTCACTAGTTCGCGATCCGGATGGCGTCGCGCGCGCCGACAAGCTGATTCTCCCCGGCGTCGGGGCCTTCGACAATGCAATCAGCCGGCTAAGTGCGCTCGGGCTAATCGAGCCACTGCGGGCTCATGTGGAAGCGCGAGGCAATCCGCTTCTTGGGATCTGCTTAGGAATGCAGCTCCTATGCCGCGGGAGTGATGAAGGAACGCAAGCAGGCCTCGGCTGGCTGAACACGCGCGCAGTACACCTCTCAGCGCTCGACCCGGCGGGACGGCTGCCCATTCCCAAGATGGGCTGGAATTCGATCGAGATCGTGCGTCGGATGCCGTTGCTTGAGGGCCTAGAGAGCGGCGCCCGTTTCTACTTTGCGCACTCCTATTTCGTGCCGAACGATGGATCCGAGGCAATCGCGGCAACGGCGGAGTACGGGGGGAGGTATGCGGCTTGCGTGAGAAGCGGGATCGTGTTTGGGGCCCAGTTTCATCCGGAGAAGAGCCATAGATTCGGGCTCCAGCTGCTGGCGAACTACTGTGCGTTGTAACCCCCCGAATCCTGCCGCCTGGCGGAGAAGTTGAAGTGCTTCGCACTCGCGTCATCCCGTGCCTGCTGATCAGCAATCGCGGCTTGGTGAAGACCGAGCGCTTTAAGCAGCCGCGCTACCTGGGCGATCCGATCAACGCGGTCCGCATCTTCAACGAAAAGGAGGTGGATGAGCTGATCCTCCTCGATATCTCGGCGACTGCCGAGGAGCGTGCCCCAGATTTCGACCTGCTGACCAGCATCGCCGGAGAAGCCTTCATGCCCTTTGCGTATGGAGGCGGAGTCCAGACGCTAGAGCACGCATTGAGGCTGTTCTCCTTGGGGGTCGAGAAGGTGGTGCTGAACTCGGCCGCGCTTGCCAGACCGGACCTAGTCAGCGAGATTGCGGCTCTTTCCGGTCGGCAAAGCGTGGTGGTTTGCATCGATGTCGTGCGCTCGTTCTCCGGTCGCTACGAGGTGGCGAGCAAGCGGGGTAGGCAGAAGACTGGCATCGATCCGATCGAATGGGCGATTCGTGCGACGGACCTCGGGGCAGGCGAAATCGTCGTCCAGTCAGTTGATCAGGACGGCAGGATGCGGGGTTACGACGTGGAGATCGTCGGCCGCGTCGCCAAGGCTGTGACGACTCCCGTAATCGCCCTTGGCGGTGCAGCGAGCTTGCAGGACATGAAGAGAGCCGTCGACGCCGGGGGAGCGGCTGCGGTCGCCGCTGGCAGCATGTTCGTCTTCCACGGCAAGCACCGAGCAGTGCTGATCAACTATCCACAGCGAGCGGAGCTCGAGGAGATCTTTGGCGAGGACCTGGCATGAGTGACGACTATCGAATTTGCGTCCGGTGTGTGATGGACACGTCGGATCCCGAGATCGAGTTCGACGACGCTGGGGTCTGCTCACATTGCGCGACTTTCGACCGACAAGCGCGCTCTGAGTGGCACCCTGGAGAGGACGGACGTCGCCTACTCGAGCCAATCGTTGCGGCTATCAAGTCTAAAGGTCGTGGGAGGGAGTATGACTGCGTGATCGGGCTCAGCGGCGGAATAGACAGCTCCTATCTCGCTCTCATCGCTCGAAAGGAACTGAATCTTCGACTCCTCGCGGTGCATGTGGATTCCGGCTGGAACAGCGAGCTTGCCGTGGGCAACATCGAGAGGATATGCCGCCGCTTAGGAATCGACCTCCACACGCACGTGCTGAACTGGGAGGAAGTCAGAGATCTTCAACTCGCCTTCCTGACTGCGGGTGTCGCCAATCTGGACGTGCCCCAAGACCACGCCTTCACTGCCGCACTCTACCGCGAGGCCGCTAACCACGGAATACGGACTCTGCTCAGCGGAGGCAATGTCGCGACCGAGTCAGTGTTGCCACGGGCGTGGGGTTATATCGCGATGGATCGCCGACATCTGCGAGCGATTCACAGAGAATACGGAGCGCGGCCCCTGACCACCTTTCCCACGCTGAGTTTCTTCGAGTACTACTTTTATCTCCCCGGAATCGCGCGCATTCGGTCGGTCCGTCCGCTGAACTACGTCCCCTACCAAAGGGAAGCGGCAATCGAGCGACTAAGACGAGAGGTCGACTTCCGACCTTACGAAACCAAGCACGGCGAGTCTCGATTCACGAAGTTCTTCCAAAACTACTATCTGCCGCAGCGCTTTGGCTTTGACAAGCGGCGAGCGCATTTCGCCAGCCTGATCCTGTCGGGTCAGATGAAGCGAGAGAACGCACTGGAGCAGCTCGCGGAGCCGCTCTACACGGAGACGGAGCTGCGCGAAGATCGGAGGTTTTTCGTGAAGAAGCTCGGCCTCTCCGACGCGAGGCTCGACGAGTTGATGGCGCAACCCTTGCGCGACCATCGAGCTTTCGCATCCAATGAGCACCTCTTCAACGCAAAGGACCGAATCAAGCGAGTACTGACGGGAACGCTGCGGCGCGTACGCAATGAGCGTGGCTAAGTGTGTTTCGAGTCTGGCACACAAGTGAGTACCTCACGCTGTGCTTACGTCGCAGCAACCTTAGCGCTGCTGGCGGTGCTCTCCGTATCCTATGCAATCCTAGTCTTCCCACCGAACGAGTACCTCGGGTTCCTGTTGGGACCAGATCCGTTCCGAATGATGGAAGCGGGTCTAGTCGTCTTGGTCGCATCGCTCCTGACGCCGCTAGGGGCGAGGCGCCCGGCGGCGTTCATGGCCCAGTTCCTCACCGTCTGCGCAATCATTCCGAATGCGGCCTACTTCGCGATGGCTTCGCAGCCGCGGGCTCCGATGTACACGATCGCCGCAAGCACGCTCCTGTGTATCGCGGTGGCTCGGAGCCGTTGGAGTGTACGGATCCCAGCGCCCCATCATGGAGTCCGAATGGCGGTCGGCGGGGCAGTCGCGGCCACCGCGGCCATTCTCGCGATCGCGTACGTGAATCACGGGCCGCCCTCTCTGGAGGTGAGCCTGTACGATGTCTACGACCTGCGCCGCGAGGCCGTAGACAGCGGTCGCACTGGGTACGTAACAACGTGGGTAAGCGGCGTTCTCAACCCCTTGGTGTTGGCTTACAGCCTCATGCACCGCAAGTTCCTCGCCGTGGGCGCGAGCCTTGCCGCGCAGTCGATGATCTTCTTATACACAGGCGCCAAAGTCGCCCTCTTCCAGCCATTACTCGTATTTGGCGTCTACGGCCTCTTTCTGACGAACCGACCCCACCTCTCGTTGCCGTTGGGCTTGTGCGCGTTCTCGGGTTCCATCTTCGTGGTTGCTGCGATCGACACGTGGTACGCTGAGGTCCTGACCGACTTCACGATTCGACGGGTGCTGTTCGTGCCCGCGTTCCTCAACTTTGGTTACTTCGACTTCTTCGAGGACCACCCGCGAGTCGCGCTGACGAGTAGCTTCCTGGGTCAACTGGCAGAGTATCCGTATGGCACAACGACTACGGGGCAGCTCGTTGCCGATCACCTAGCGTTAAGGGGTTCCAATGCGACGAACGGTTTTCTCGCAACGGGCTTCATGCATTTCGGGATCGTGGGCGCGCTTGCGTTTGGCTGTATTGCAGGCGCCCTGATGAAGCTCCTCGACTCGTTCGCCGGCCGCGTTCCGGCATGGCTCATCATCGCGATCGCAATTGGACCCTACCGGGCAATGATGACTGAAGCGGATATTCCAACGGCACTAACTACACATGGGATAGCGGTCGCGCTGGTCTTTATCTGGCTGATAAGTTCTGGCGGGGGTTCGACTGGACCCAAAGACGCGAGCAACTAAGTCGACGAGTAGTCGACCAGCGCTATCGAGTGGAAACCCGTTGCAGAGATACCGCGAGGCCAGAACGCGTGCATCAGGTTGTGCATCTAACGTCGGTTCACTCTCGATCCGACGTGCGCATTCTCGCGAAGGAGTGCGCCACCCTCGCGGAGTCGGGGTTCAGCGTCACCTTAGTCGTCGCTGACGGCGACGGGGACAGCTCTGCTCACGGTGTCAGGATCAGAGACGTTGGCGCGAAGCGCTTCGGCAGGATCGGGCGGATGACGATCACAGCTGCGAAGGTGCTCTACGCCGCGGATCGCCTTCGCGCGGACCTCTATCACCTCCACGACCCCGAGCTGCTGCCCGCAGGTGTCATCTTGAGTCGGATGGGCCACATCGTGATCTACGACGCCCATGAAGACGTTCCGCGGCAGATCATGAGCAAGCATTGGATTCGCGAGGGATTGCGCATGCCAATCGCCCGCGTAACCGAGGTCGTCGAGGACGCGTGCGCGCGCAGACTCGCTGCCATCATCGCGGCTACTCCGAAGATCGAGGCGCGATTCGCAAAGCTTGGCCGGCGTACTGCAACCGTGCGAAACTACCCAATCGTGACAGAGTTCTTGCAGAACGTCGATTGGGGGTCTCGATCAGATGAGGCTTGCTACGTCGGGGGCGTTGTTCTCGCGCGCGGCTTACCGCAGATCGTGGCGGCGTGCGGGATCGCTCGCGTGCGTCTCAATCTCGCAGGCGAAAGGGATCCCGGCGCGATGGAGGCGCTGCGCCTAACCGAGGGGTGGGGCTCGGTCAATGATCTCGGATGGCTGGACCGCACAGACATCCGATCGCTCTTGTCGCGCGTCCGAGTTGGCATCGTCACCCTGCTCCCGACGCCCAACATTATCGAGTCGCTTCCGATCAAAATGTTCGAGTACATGGCAGCCGGTGTGCCGGTGGTCGCTTCTGACTTCCCATTGTGGAAGGAGATAATCGAGAGGAATCAGTGCGGTGTCTGCGTCGATCCACGCGATCCAGTCGCCATAGCCGCCGGTATTCGTAGCATTCTCGACGACTCAGATCGGGCCGAGCAGATGGGCAACAACGGACGGCGTGCCGTACTTGAGAAGTACAGTTGGGAGCGCGAGGAGCGCAATCTTCTCAGCATGTATCGCTCACTTCTGTAGTCCAGCTCGAACTGAAACTCAGTGAGGGCTCCTGCAGCGCCCGACTCTTGCCGTAGGGAGATCGGCGGACTCCTCACCTAGCCGAGCTTACCGCTAGCCGCGGCAATCATCTTCTCCATCTCCTCATACAACCTCTCATCCCGAAAACGACCCTCGAACAGCGCTCGAGCGTTCTTGCTCATTTTCGCCCTCGCTGCCGAATCGTCGATGACGCGCGAGAGTGCCGTGGCGAACCCCATGTCGTCCTCGGGGTCGTATTGGATCCCGAGTTCGTGCCCTCGGACCAACGCTTCGCTCTCTCCGGAGCACGAAGACAGCACCGGCAACCCGTAGGCCATGTACTCGAAGAACTTGTTGGGCAGCGACATCGAGGTCGCGGGAATGTAGGGCGCAAGCGCGGCCGTACTCAACATCAGCAGCGCATCGATGCGTGGCTGGTCGATCCACCCCGGGAAGAGCACGGTCTTCCCCGCGAGGGGCCCGGCGTCCTCGATCAAGCGTTGTCGCGCGTCGCCATCTCCCGCGATGACGAACTGCACGTCGCGTCGCCCTTTCTCGTGGAGCGTTCGCGCGGCAGCGAAGACCGGGCCGAAATCGAAGCTTACGCCCAACGTGCCCGCGAACGAGATCACCTTGGCGTCAGGGTGCAGGCCCTGCGCTCGCCACCAGGCGTTCGCCTCGGCGCGCCCACTGGGAGCGCAAGGCACGGGCGTATAGCCGTGATAGAAGACAGCGTCTTGCCCCGCGTTGAATGCGCGCCCAGCGAGTGCCAATCCATACTCGAGTTGACGCTGCGTGACACCCAAGATCCCAAACGCATGCTTCGCCGCTCGCCGCGCGCTGCGGAACTGGAGAGTCAAGGCGATCCGAGCGAGACTGCGAAGCCCTCGCGGCGCTGCCCTCACGAGTTCAGTCGGCCACTCGTCGCGAATGTCCAACATGTATGGAACCCGCCACTTCGCCGCGAACTTCTCGATCATGGCCGCATTCTCGACGGTCGGGATCGGGCAGATGATCGCATCGGGGAGCTGGCCGCGCCGCGCCGCTTCGTCGAGTTGCTCGCCGATCCTTCGGCTGACGGCGCGGTGATGCCAGATTCGACGCAATGACATATTGTGCGAGTAGCCCGGGCCGTGAGCCACCCGAAGCCGAACGCCGCTTTGCAGCAAGTGTTCTCCGGGAAGCGTGACGTGCGTCTTCTCCGCATGCGAGAAGTCGCATGCCCACCAAACGACCTCGTGTCCGCGCCTCGCGAGCCAGTCTGTGAATCGTCCGTAGCGAAGCAGCCGCTTTCCTTCCTCCACCGGTAGCGGCTCGCCAATCTCGATGAACCAGACTCGCACCACTGCTCCATGCGCCCGTTGAAACAGCCCGCGACGCTTATTCCACTTATCTGCCTATTCACTTCCCTCAGCCGTCAGACGGAGCCAGGTGAGGGGCTCACCGCCGACGGCGCGGCGTAACACGTAGAAGAAGAGATCGGCTTCGAGCCAGCGCCGATTCGTGCGGTAGACGAACTCCTGCAGGTAGCGATGCAGGTGCTTGGGGCTCACCCCGTGGAACGTGCCGCGCAGCCAGCCCTTGAGGTTCGAGAACATGATGTGCGACCAGGGCAGGAGCTTGGCCGCGTTCTTCGGATCGCCCTGCACGATCGGGCAGTGATCGGCCCCGTGCTGCGCCAGGTCGCCGTAGCCCTTCCAGTCATCGCTGACGACGACGGCCTTCGCTTGGTCGATCGCGCCGCGAACGAACGGGCCGAGCTCTGCCTGCGACGCGTTGGGCACGACAGCCATGCGCAGTGCGCCCGCCCGTTCGCCGCGATCCTCGATCATCGCGGCGATCGCGCTCTTGCCCGGCGACAACGCGCGCCCGCCGCTGCCCGGCTTGCCCTTGCTGCCCACGTACGTCTCGTCGGCCTCGACGAGCCCCGTGAGCCGGAACTCCGCGCGCTCGGACAACGCCGAGCGCAGCTTGTGCATCCAGGTCCAGGCCGTCTTGTAGCTGCCCAAGCCGAGATCCTTCTGCAGCTGCAGCGCCGAGATCCCGGTCTTGTGCCGGCCGAGAAAGAAGATCGCCAGGAACCACAAGCGCAGCGGCTTGCGCGTGCCTTCCAGCACGGTTCCCGCGGTCAGCGATGTCTGGCGCCGGCACGCCTTGCACTGCTCGAGTCGTCGCGTCGTGATCGTCACGCTCTCGCGTCCCTTGCAGCGAGGACACACAAAGCCGTTCGGCCACCGCGTCTTGCGCAAGAACTCCATGCACGCGCCTTCATCCGGGAAGCGCTCCATGAACTCCACCACCGTCCCCGGACCCTTCGTCGCCTTCTTCATCCGCATCGCCCGTCCCCCTTCAGGAGCGAGCGTCACACCGCGCTGCGACAGCGGCGGTCACAAGCTGAGCGAAGTGAACAAGCAGATCCACTTAATCTACCCCAACTCGAGTTTTTCGTCACACGAGTGGAAGTTGACGTTACAAGCTGCGACGTTCGAAGCGAACGAGCGGCAGGAACACACGCGATGTCCGAAGTCTCAGAGGACTCCCACTTCCTCCACGTCACGGAGGTCGCGGGAGAGCCGATCAGCGGCGAGCAGCTCGAGCGCCTGGAACATCGCTACGCATGGGCGGCCGAACATTGCGCCGACCGAGATGTGCTCGAGGTGGCATGCGGAACCGGGCCGGGGCTTGGCGTTCTCTTGTCGCGCGCTCGCTCCGTCCAAGCAGGCGACGTCTCGCCGCCGATCCTCGAAATCGCGCGACGCCACTACGGCAGCCGCGTGGCCCTTTCCCGAATCGACGCCCACGCATTGCCATGCGCTGACGCTTCGAAGGACGTGATCCTGCTCTTCGAGGCACTCTACTACCTCGCGGACCCCAACGCGTTCTTCCGCGAGTGCCGGCGCGTGCTTCGTCCAGACG